>Ga0308421_1000254_pt1 | contig 33035 bp, 19 predicted proteins | sample HotsprSampleMS60_FD_203673 | JGI IMG/M metagenome (GOLD analysis project Ga0308421, IMG submission 203673) | Hot spring phototrophic mat microbial communities from Mushroom Spring, Yellowstone National Park, Wyoming, United States - 20090730_MS60 ...
GGAACCGGACCCTCCGGTCCGGTCCCCATTATACCGATGCGGGGCCGACGGGGCAAGTCACCCCCGCCCCTCATCCGGCGCGGGCGCGCCGCAGAATCTCCACGATGAGCCGCTTGAACTCCCGCTGGCCCGGCGTCCCGCTGAAGCCCGGCCGCCGGCGAGCGCGGCCCTTCCGGGAGACAGTGCGCTTCTTCTTCATCTCGCCCTCCTCTGCCGGAGGGCACGGCAGAACCGGTTCCCCGAGCCCTCGGATGATGGTGAGATATGTCGGATGCCGGGCCCGGCATTCTGCCCTTACTGTACCACAGCCCGATGGTGCCCACCCAGTGCCCGAACGGCGCCGGATCGGTGCCCCTATGGTGCCCGAGCACCACTTCTCTCACTCCGCCCGAGAGCACCAACATCCCACCCGCCAGAATCCCGGAGAAGACCAACTGCTCCTCCCTGGATAAGAAACCCCGAAAGGGGGATGGTTCAAAATATGTTGACACTTTAACAACCCCGCCGTCTTGACAAAATGGGCGAATTAGGGGATAAATGGAGCCATCCATTCTTCGCTTGGGAGATGACGATGGCAGCGTATCACGTTCCCGAATTCACCGCCGAGCAGCGCGCTGATGCCGCACTGCGGATACTGATTCCCTTCCCGGACCGCCAGTGAGGGCTGGTCACCCAACTGGCCCGCCAGCACGGGGTTTCCCGTAACCTGCTTTACCGGCTCCGCGACCGGGCGTGGGAGGCCATCGTGAACGCCCTGACGCCCCGCCCGGCGGGTCGGCCCACTCAGACCCCCACACTGACGGTGGACAAAACCCTGGTGGACCGATTCATCATCGCTTTCCCGATATTGCCCGAAACGGTGCGCGGCATCCGCCTGGGGCTGCGACTGCTCCTGGGCGTCACCCGCCCGGTGGGCTACATCAGCCAGACGCTCACCGCCGCAGGAGGCAGGCAGAGACCGAGAACGGGAGTCTCTACGTACCCCTGCCCATCCTGGGTGAGGCTGATGAGATTTTCCAGGGACGACAGCCGTGCCTGACGGTGGTGGACGGACGCTCGTTCCTGGTGGTCTACCTGGTGCCCGATGAGTCCCGGGACGGCACCACCTGGGGGGTTACCTACATTGAACCTGGACGTGGCTGCGGACATCCCTCAGGAGCTGCAGGCTGTCGTGAGAGTGATCTGGGACATCATGGGTCTGTTCCACCGTTCCTCCAGTCTGGCGGAATCGTTGCACAGTTGGCTGCGCCCGTACCTGCCGATTCACCGGGGGATGTGCCGGCGGTTGCTGCCCTTGTTGCAACTGTTCTGGAATCATCACCAGTTTGAGCGGGGCAAGCGGGCCGGGCACAGCCCTCTGGAACTGGCCGGAGTGGCGGATGCCCCTTCCCTGGAGGAAGTCCTGGACCGACTGGTGCGCCCCGCCGCAGCCGTCCAGCCAGCCTGATTTTTTCAAGGTGCAAAAAGTGTCAACATATTTCCCTGGAAAATTGAACCATCCTCCGAAAAGAACAGGAAAATGACCGACAGCGCTACTGCCCTCCTGAACCTCCAACGGTATTTCGGATTCCGCTCCATCCGGGAAATGGCCCAGGCAACCGGCATTGACCGATCCGCACTGACCCGAGCAATGAACGCACAAAAACCCCGAAAACTGGCCCGGGAAAGCCGCCTTCGCCTGGCCCGCTTCCTGGGACGGGCCTGCGAAAGCCCTGAACAACTCCAGCAGGCCCTTCACCAAACCGGTTGGGTCCTCTCCGAAGAGGAGTTGACAGAGGCCCTCTCCTGGATGCGTCGGGAGTGCCTGCTCTTCGGCGTCCCCCTCTTCCCTGAAGAAGGCCATTTCGTGGGCCGTTCCCGCGAACAGGCCACCCTCCTGGCCCGCCTGACGGACCGAAGAACCACCCCCACCCTCGTTGTGGTCCGCGGGCTCCCCGGCGTGGGCAAGAGCCGTCTGGTGGCCCACGTCGCCCACCACGCCCGCCCCCTCTGGCAGCGATACCCCGACGGAATCTTCTGGCTGGACCTGGAAAACGGCGACGAACGGCAGGCCATCTCTCGGCTCCTCCGAGACCTTCGGGGTACCGAAGGAAGCACGGAGCCTGAAGACCTCTGGAGAGCCGCCACCCATGCCCTGAAAGGAAAACAGGCTCTCCTCATCCTGGACGGCGCTGAAGAGGTGGACCTGGAACGCTGGACCGGGCTGGTCTCCAACGGCGGACTGCTGGTCACCACCCGCCGCAGCGACATTGGCGGGCCCGAAGTTCAGTTCCCCCTGGACCCAATGCCCCTGGGAGAAGGGCGCGAACTGCTCCTGCGAGACCACCCGGCAGTAGATGTGGGAGAACCCGAAATCCGCTGGGTGGTGGAGGCCGTGGGCGGCCTCCCCCTGGCCCTCTACATCCTGGGGCGCCTCGCCTTCTGGCACGGCAGCCTCCGGCCGGTCGTGAAAGAATTACAGGCCCACCTGATGGATGCTCTGGAAATCGGAGAACGGAAACGGGAGAATGTCCGGGTCGCCTTCCAGATGAGTTATGAACGGCTCTCCCAGGACGGAAAGAAACTTTTCCGCTTCCTGGTGGGATTCCCCCAACCATTCCCGGGGGAAGTCGTGGCCTATGTGCTGGGATGGGAAGAGGGACAGGTGCGGAGAGCTTTCCTGGAACTGGTGCGGGCGGGGCTGGCCCGCAGCGAGGGCGGGGAACGGTATACAATGCACGCTCTCCTGATGGAGTATGCCCGGGATCAATTGACCGATGAAGACCGGGCGCAGTTTGAACAGTGGATGACCCGCTTCGCCGGTTACTACGGAGAACGCACCACTCAGGCCCACCACCTCTGGCTCCAGGGAGAGACCCGGCAGGCCCAGCGCCTCTGGGAGGAACACCTCCCCTATATCCTCCAGGGATTCAAGTACGCCGTGAGCCTGGGCCGGAGAGAGTGGGTCCTGGAGTACCTCCGCCGAACCGGCCCCTTCCTGGCCCTCCAGTTCCGCCGGGAAGAACTCCGCCAGTGGTGGGAGGCCGCTCAGAAACTGGCAGCCCACGACGCCGAACGGATGGAAATCCACATCCTTTGCGCCGACTGGTGGACGCAAACGGGGATGATCCAGGAAGCACTGGAACTGGCCCGCCAGGCCCGAACCCTGGCCGAAGGCATCCGTTCCCCTCACGGCCAGAGACAGGCCATGCTCATAGAAGCTCAGGCCTGCCTCATCCTGGGACACATCGCGGAAGCCAACAGCCTGCTCTGGAGAGAAGAATGGGAATCCTGGATGGAGGAAGCATCTCCCTTAGACCCAATGCTCTATCTCCTCTGGCACCTGCGCGGATCCGCTGCAGAAGCCACCCGAAATATGGATACGGCCCAGAAATGCTACCTGATCGCACTGCAGTTGTTGGAGAACGCCCTTCGGCAGGGCATCCCCTGGGCCCTCTGGCCCGCCGCCGAGATCGCCTGGCGAATGGGCGCATTGATCCGCTCCACTGAGCCCCAGGCCGCCCTGGCCTTCTGCGAAACGGGGATGGCTCTGGCCCAGAAGGCGGGCATCCGCAGAACCTGGATCCCCAGCGCCCTGCTCCGGGCCAGTATCCTGGCCCAACTGGGCCAGTTAGACCAGGCCGAGGCCGCAATGAAAGAAGTCCTGCCCGTCCTCGGCCACGAGCCCCTATATCGGCTGCTGCGGGCCAACACAGCCGCTGAACTGGCCTGGCGCAAAAAGGAGTGGGAAACGGCCGAGCGGGAGTTCCGAATCGCTCTGGAACTGGCCCAGGGGCAGGCCGCCGAATCGGAAATCTGGCGGCTTTACGGGGATTGTCTGCAGGATCAGGGGAAAACCCAGAGCGCTCTGGCCGCCTGGAAGCGGGCCGCGGAGACCGCCCGTCAGGCCGGACATCCCCACTTCTACGCGATGGCCCTGCTCCGCATCGGCGAGTGCCTCTGGAAAGAGGGTAACCGGGAAGAAGCCATCCCCCTCCTGCAGGATGTCATCCGGCTGGGAGGCGAGATGGATAACCCGCTCCTGGTGGCCTGGGTATATGAGGCAACGGACCAGCCCGAAGAGGCCAAAAGGTTCTACGACATGGCTCTGAGCCTGCGCATCCTGACATGGACGGACATCGCCGAGATGGAGCCAGGCATGCGCTGGTTCCGGCTGGGCTTCCTTCCGCCCTCCCCCGGCGAAATCGTCCAGGAAGAACGGCCAGTCCTCATCCCGGTGGACGATGTCTTCCAGAAACTGGCCTTCCGGCTGCGGCAGGTCGCCTGGGGATACAAAGACGTGAAGGACCTAACCTGACCGCCCCATCTCTTCCAGCCACTCCTCTGCCTGCTGGCGCAGTCGCTCCCACCGCCGGCGGAGTTGCTCCAGCGACTCCCCCTGAATCTCCAGGAAGAAGGGGTCCGTGGGAGACGGCGGCTCTATCTCCCCCTGCGCCAGCCGCAGGAGCGCCGTCCAGGGATACCCATGCCGCCGGAGCCCCAGGACGGCCTCCCGATCAAACGACGTTGGGCAGGACGTCTGCCCCCAGAGGTCCGGCTGCCGCCCCAGCGCCAGTTCCACCAGCGCCGCCTGGACCAGCAGGCGAGCCGCCCGAACCGCCCGCGCCCCCTCCCGCGCCTGCTGCAGTTGCTGCCAGCCCCGCTGCAGTCGCTCCCACTCCGCCTCTACTCGCGCCCGGAAATCCCGACAGGCCGCCTCCACCGCCTCCTCCGTCCAGCCCCCCAACGCCGAACTCTCCAGAACGCGCCGGACCTCCGACAGATGCCCAACCGGCCGGGGCCGTCCCCCTTCCAGCACGTAGTAACCCACCCGATCCAGAGGCGATTTCGCCTCCAGCCGCAGCAGGGGGCCCAAGACGGTTTCTCCGACCTCCCTCCCGACCACCTGCCGCAGTAATCCCTCCAGCAACGGATGCCCAAACGTCAGCCACTGCACCGTCTCCGGGTGGGCATCAAAGACGGCCGGATCAAAGGTGACCGCGACCTCCCGGCCCTCCTCATCCCGCAGCCAGTACACCTTCTCCAGCCGGGGGTGCGGCCGAAAACGGCCCCGCAGGCCCGGAAGGGAGGTCAGGACCTCCTCCAGTTCTGCCAGGGAGACCGGACCGGTCGCCCCACCGGACGAATCCGGCGGTAAACGACCCGCCCACTCGTCCAGGTCCCACCCCTCCGATACCTTCTCCAGCCCGTTCTCTATCCGGGCCAGTTGCATCTGCAGTTCCCTCTCCCGTTCCGCCACCGGCGCCATCGCCGCCGCCTCTATCGCCTCCTCCACCTGCGTCAGAATCGGCTGCAGCGCTCCCACCACGTCCTGAAACCACCGGATACGACGGGAGAGGGCCCGGTACACCCGCGCCTCCACCGTCCCCTCGTAAAAATAATTGCGAATTTCCACCGTTTCATACCGCTGACCGATCCGGTCCACCCGCCCGATCCGCTGCTCCACCCGCATCGGGTTCCAGGGCATGTCGTAGTTGATCAGCACCCCACACGTCTGGAAGTTCAGCCCCTCGCTGGCCGCATCGGTGCAGAGAAGAATCCGGATATTCCCCTCCCGAAAATCGTTCTTCACCTCCTCCTTCCCCACCGGCACCCACATCACCCCGTCCCAGCGCTCCCCGCCCCGACCGCTGTAACAGGCCACCTGACGCCCGTATCCTGCCCGCAACTGCTCCCGCAGAAAGTCCATCGTGTCCGTGTACTGGGTGAAGACCAGCACCGTCTCCCACCGCCGGAAAATCTCCTCCAGGTCCTTCAGCAGACGCTCCACCTTAGAATCGGGACTCCCCAACCGGGAGAGTTCCCCCAGAAAGTCCTCCAGGTAGGCCACCTCGTCCTGGAAGAGCGACCGGTCTGCCAGGTTCCACTCGTCCACATCCCACCTCAGCGCGTCCTGCTCCAGGTCCTCCTCCAGCCCCAGGTCGGCCCGACCGCGCAGAAAGGCCAGCCGCCGCTCCAGACTCCGCCCGACCGCATAGAGACTGCTGGTCAGCCGTCGGCGGTATACCGTCATCACAAACCCCAACCCTTTCCGTTCCCCCTCGTAGCGGCGATAAAAGCGGGTGATGTACTCCTCTATCCGATCGTACAGCGCCTGCTCCTCCGGACGCATCGGTATCCAAACCAGGCGGGGGTCCCGCTCCGGAATCCGCTCCTGGAGAAGGCCGCGCCGGGCGTATTCCCGTAGCAGCGCACGAGTATGGCGAAAGACCCGCCGGGTCAGCGGCGTGGACTGCCGGACCAGCGCCAGCGCCCACCCCTTCGCCTCCGGCGACAGCGCCCGCAGCGAAGAGACATCCCCCTCGTCCACCAGGCGGTGGACCCGTTCCCCGTCCACCGGCCCCAACTCCCGCCGCAGGCGCTCCTCCAGGGACCGGTCCGGGCGACCCTCTCCGGCCTCCCGTTCGGCGCGCGCCATCCGCAGCACAAAGGGCCAGTCCACCCCGTCGGGCGGAAGGCGGACCTGCTCGTAGAAGCGCAGGAAGGCGCGCTCATCGCTCCCCCACAGCCCGCTCAGGCCCAGCAGACGGAGCAGGTCCCACACCTCCACCGGGTGGACCTGCATCGGCGTGGCCGTCAACAGCAAAAGCCCCCGTGTCCGGACCTGGAGACGGTTCAACAGGTCCAGCATCCGGTTGGGCCGGTATCGGCTCAGGTCCTGAAAGTCCCGCCGCCGGGCGTGGTGGGCCTCGTCCACAATGACCAGGTCCCACGGGCGCGCACTCAGCAGGGACTCCCGCCGTTCCTGCCGTTTGACCAGTTGGCTGGATACCAGGGCCAGGTCCACCCCGTCCCACGGGTTGGGGGCAGGGGTGAACGTCTCCCCGGAGATGTCCCGGAAGACGGCCCCGTCATAAATGGGGACACGCAAGGCGAACTTCTCGTACAGTTCCTCCTGCCACTGGCGCAGGACGGAGCGCGGGGCCAGGATGAGGGCGCGCCGGACAATGCCCCGCAGCCAGAGTTCCCGCAGGATCAGGCCGGCCTCCACCGTCTTCCCCAGGCCCACTTCGTCGGCCAGGAGGTAGCGGGTGGGGAACGTCTCCACCACCCGACGGGCGACGGCCCACTGGTGGGGCCAGGGCCGCACCGCTGCCGTGGCCATCCCGACCCCCTCCGCACCCACCAGCCGGGGCAGGTCCAGGAGAAACTGGCACAGGACGGCCTCCCGCCGGAAGGGAACGGCCTCCTCCCGCACCCCCCGCTCCGGAAGGACGGGGACCCGTTCCAGCGGGTCGCGCCGGGGCGGCGCAGCGGGGGTGTACTTCAGGAGGCGCTGCCGGACGGCCTCGGGCACCGGGAGACCGACCCAGTCGGGCTCCCGGCCCTCCCAGAGCCGCTCAAACCGGCCCACCACCTCGGCAATGTACTGCCGCCCCTCCTCGGTCCAGGAGCGGAAGACGACCAGGTGCTCGTAGTTGTAGCGCCAGCCCGTCTCCGATTCGTTGACGCTGCCGGAGAAGGCGACCCGGTTCCCGGCGGCGTCGGTGAAGATGCCGACTTTGGGGTGGAAGTACTCCCGGGCCACTTCGGCGGGAAGGGGAAGGCCGTCCTTCCCCCGGGGGAGGACCACGCGGAGTTCCAGGGCGCCCGCAGCGACCATCCAGGCCAGCGCAGCCAGCCGGTCCCGCATCAGTGCATCGGCCAGGACATCGGGGTCGGGAAGGGCCCCCTCCATCCGGGCGGCGACGACCTCCCGCAGGTCGTGGCCCCGACGGAGGGCCTCCACGTCCTCCGGATAGAGTTCCGCGCCGACCAGGAGGCGCATCTGCCCGCCGTTGGCGATGAGGTGGGCCACGCCCGCCGCCGCCACTGCCAGCGCGGTGGAGGAGAAAAACCCCGCCATCCGGTCGTAGCGGACGCTGACCGAGAGGGCGGGGATGTAGAAGGTGTGCAGCGGGTCGTCGGATGTGGTGTAGGAAAGGCGGAGAGAAAGATCAGGTAACGACATGCTTTCCCCGGCTTCAGACAAAAGGGGCAGTGCGTTCCCAGAATTCCACAAACTCGTTAAAGAGAATCGGTTGATAATGTGCTACCTTATTCCGGATGTCCCGAAGGGGATGGACCACTTTCAGCCAGCGCTGTTTCTCCGGTTCCCCGATGGGCCCCTTCCGAATCGCGTTTTCTATCGCTCCCAACTCCGGATATAACGACTGCTCCCAGCCGTTTCCCCAACAGGTCCAGGTCTCGCCATAAAATTGAGTCAACTGTTCACAGACCCGCAGTCTCGCACTGTCCACAGCGGGCAGAAGCAAGGCCGCCTGAGCGCGCCACAACCTGTGGACGATTTCCGGCTCATTCCCCAAAAGCGCCAGCAATGCAGAATGGATCTCCCCTCCATACTCTGGAGTGTACACAATCCAGCCCTGTGCCCAGAAGGGAAGCATCTGTTCTGGGGGATCCATTCGCTTTCCTGGAGGCATGGGTTTCCACCTCTCACAAACCTCTTCGGCGTTTTGTTTTTTCCACCCCCTTTCAGCGCCGTACTGCGCCAGTTTCTCTAAAAGCGCCTCTGGGGGGTCAGTCACCACATCCCACAAATATTCTCCCAGGGTCAGGTCGTTCCCTGCCAGCGACGGGATCAAATGCTCCCGCCATAAGGACAACGGGGTCTCCTCCTGCGACACAAGACGACAGGCAAGATGAATCTCCAGGGCCGACGGAACCCCCCACCACATCCGTACAGACAAAGCGACATCCGATTTAGGCAAACCATTGTTGAAGACGGAATCTGCAGCAGCGACGACGCACAGTTTCCGTCGCCGTTCGGGGGAGTGCCGGAGAGAGGCTACGGCCCATCTCTCTGCAGCCAACAGCCACTCATTCCTCTTTGGAGAAGGTATCTCCTCCAGAGATTTAAGCAGCAAAACCTCGGGAGCCTGATGGCATAAGGTGAGGTCTTCCAGAAATCGGACGGTATCGGTTTCCTCCCAATCTTCCACAACGCTCCTGAGCACATCAAAGGGGCCGTAACTCCCCACGGTCCCTAAATCTACAGGAGCAACGATCATCCCTCCCGGCCCTTCCAGGTTATGCAGGAGCAGATCCCAAAGACGCAGAGCCTCACCGCCTTGAGGGAATAGGACCCAAACGCTTCGCCCACTCCGCAGGTCCTGCTCAACTGAGCGAAGGAAGCGCTGGGTGGAAGGAAGAGACCCGACTTGCGATGCCAGGCCCACACTCATACGTTCCAGAGCCTGTATATAATCGGATCCAAGGAGACCTCTTTCTCTGGTTTCCTCACCCGGGCTCTGCTCTCTCCGAGCCGCTCCCGTAACACCGCCATCCGAACCAGATAATCTATGGCTGCGCTGACCCGTTCCGGATTCTCGTCCTCCAGCAATACATGGGGAGCCTCATCCCGAGGAACCCAATACTCTGCGCCGCCATGGGCCCTCTGTTCCTTGAGAAAAGCCTGCACGACCCTGGAAGGAGTATCGGACGGAATTTGAAGGCGTTCTATGAATTTCTGGCGCACATCCCAATTGGGGTCAGACAGGTCTTCCTCAAAACGATCCAATACGGGCATCGGGTCGCTCGTTCCTTCAGCACGGCATCTTCGGAGAAGTTCTTCCAGCAGGAAGGGCCATCCCCCCGTGACCTCGTGGATCCTGCGGCAATTCCGCTCTGTCGCAATCAATTCCGGCCTGTGCTGCTCCAGACGCTGCTGAATCCCCAGGAGGTCCAATGGCCGGATGGGGATAATCGTGCCGACCTTCTCCTCTAAATCTTCCCTGCGATCCGAGGGCAACTGGAACCACCGCCATGCCGTCAATGGCCCGAGACTGAAGATGATCCGGATCATAGAGCGACCGCTGGCGAACTTCACCGCCGCCTGTATCTGCTCCTCCAATTCCTCAGGTATCCACAGCAAAGTTTCCAGATCGCGGAAGAAGACTCTCAGAGCAGAAGAGCGCTCATCTTTCAACTGGCTGGAGAGCCACCTGACCAGAGCATCCCCACTGCGGGGCTGGATCCGGATTTCCTCCCAGTGCTGGCGATGCTCTACAAACCTGCGAGTCGCCTCTTTCAGATTCCCCATTCCGAGGGCCTCCGAGCCAAAAACCAACCCGACGCCCGTTCTGGACATTTTCAGCGCGCTCTCCTGAGCATAACTCAGCGGACTGTATACGGATTCGCCCAGCAGAGCATGATGGCTCTCCAGCCTCAACCGGCGTGGGGCCGGTTTCTGGGAGATTTCAAGCAGCCTATCCTCAAGACTCTCGTAAGTGCCCAGCAACTGAACCACGTTGGGACTCCGCAACCGGTATCGGCCTCCCTCCTGGATAAGAACACCCAGTCCACACATTTCACTTAAGTATCCCTGAAACTGATCGCTCTCCATGCCCTCAAACCCATCACGCCAGTATCCTGAGACCAAGTCCTGGATCTCTCGGTGACTATAAAAGCGGTCAAACCCATTGCGGTCTTCCCACTGGTCTAAAATCATCGCCAGGGCGATCGCCTCATAGCGCTCGTCCAGAGATAGCGTCCAGGTGAAACGCTCCCGAATGTTTTTCCGCACCTCCTCATTCCGGTAGACCGCCTCCACATCGGAGCGACTGATACCGAAGGGGGGCAACCCGGACCGACGGGTCGCTTTCAGGCGCGCCACCAGTTCCCACCCGAAGAGCTGAATCAGCCCCGGATGGTAGTTGGTGTAAGAAAAGATCAGGAATGGAATGGAAGGGTCCACTTCCAGACCTTCCCCGAATCGGTAACCCAAGGCCCGTAGCGGACGCTCCAGCAGTTCCCAGGCCGCTTCCGGCTCCAGCGGACCCACCTCAATGGGAGTGCCCAGGTGCGCCAGAGGCTGATTCGGAATGCGTTGGAAGCGCTGTACGTTATGCAACCCGGCAAACACCACCTTGAACCGGCGTTCCGTCCTGTCCATCAAGATTTTCAGATCACTGACGACAGGGAACCCCCGTTCCGCATCCGTCTCCAGGAAATTGTCCGCTTCATCCAGAAGCAGCATGAGCCGCCAACCCTGCTCCGCGATGCGCCGCTGGATGCGGTCCTGAAGCGTCTTGGAAGAGATATTGGGAGGAACATCCAGGAAGTCCACCATATTCAGTCGGTGGGCAATGCGCTCCCAAAACGCTCTTTCGTAATCCAGGCCGGTGAGCGGACCTCCCAACGACTTGATGTCCTCCAGAATGGCGAATCTGCCCTTTCTCGGATCGTGAAACTCTCTCCAAACCTGCCGGAGCAAGGCGGATTTCCCCAACTGGCGACCGCCATACACGATGGCCGGCCCGCGAGGCTCCAGCAACTGCTGGACCATTTCCCTGCGACCCACGAACATCTCCGGAGGCACCACTCCCGCCGCAAACGGAACATAAGGATTCAAGAACGTAAAGGGAAGCGTGCACGCAAAGAAAGTACCCAGACGGACATCGTACTCACGGGCCAGGAACAGAAGCAGAATCTCGTCCAGGATCAGCACGGGCACCTTCAGAGAGCGCAACTCCTCCGAATGCATCAGGTCCTCTCGTTGCCGCCTGAGGAGCCGCCCAAAGTAAAATACAATGGTGGGACGATCCACGGTCTGATCCACCAGAGCACTCATCAGATTGAACCCCGGGCGATCCCATATCCCGATTACATCATATTGACCCTCTCTCTCCGAACCGAATTGGGGCACGGGCACGAGTTTCTCTCCTGTTGGCTCCGCCCGAACCCGCCAGTGCCGCAACCCGGCTTGTCTGCCCCCTGGAGTTTGAATGAGGGCAACCGGAGAGGGGCCCTGCGTCCGAAAACCCAAATACTCCATTAATGCAATCACGTGATCCGTCTGGCGTTCCTCAGACCGATTCGCTTTCAGAGAAGACCAGGCAAACAGCGCGCGGGCAATTTCCCTTATCCGAGATGCAGGAAGTCGGGGCAGATCCAACTCCGCCGGGGGTTTCCCCTGAACCATTTCCCGGATGATCCTCTCAATGAGGTACGAGTTCAGGAATTCCGACAAGGGTTGAATGGCGTCTCGGAATTCCCGCAGCCGATCTCTCTTTCCGTCCGGCGCAAAAAGGCTTGTCGGCAACTGTCCCTTGCCTTTCAGCGCTTCCTCCAGGCTGGCCAGATACTCATCCACCACGCGGATCTCACCCCGATCCAGAGCACTTTCCAATTTTTGCTGAATAGCCTGGAAGTCGGTTGCTGAGACCGCTTCGGACAACTTTGAGCGTAGGAGGGCCCAGCGCTGACGCTGTCCTTCCAGCCGGCCCCTCCGCTTCTCGTCCAGTTCTTTCCGCACATTCTGCAGCCGCTCCGCAAGAGATCTCAGATTCAGCAGCCACCGGTTTGCCTCCAGTTGGTGCTCTACCCGGTTCAGGTCTTTCCCAACCGCCTCTATTCTCCCAATGTAACTCGTCCTCTCTCCCTCGGAGATCAGCCCATCTATCAGCGCCTGCTCCACGGCGACGATGGATTCCCTCCGTTCGGTATGCAGAGCGGAAAGGTCGCTCCGCAAAGCCTCCCGAGATCGCGCCTCCAGAATTCTTCGGACCTCCTCCGGAATCAGCGCCAGCGCAAGGAACTCATCTACAAAGCGATAGTCCCGGAGATTCAACCACTGATCCAGCACCTCTTCAGGAGACCGATCGCGCAGGGAAGAATCCAACAACACCCGCACCAGCGTCCCGGCATACTGCTCTCTGAACAATATCTCCCCCGAATCGCTCATATCTATCACCGAAGCCTCGGGAAGCCACAGGAGACGGTACGCCAGATTCTGCTGGAACGAACGTTCACGGAAAATACTGGCCGGCAGGTCAAACCGAAATTCCACCAAGGTATTTGCCTCACCGGGCAAGGAGAAGACCCGCTTCAAGAGAAGGACGGATTGTCCCAACAGGTGCAAGGCGGCCCTCTCCTCTCCCTCCGGGAAATTTCTCAGTGCCCCCCGAATCTGCTCGTCAATCAGCGGAAGGTTTCGATTGAAACTTCTCAGCAAAAGGCGCAGTTGTTCTTGAAACCACTCGCCCTGCTGAGCAACCTGGCGTTCATACCAAATTGCCCGCAACCATCTCTCCGCCCGTTCGCAGGCCTCGCCAGCCCACCGGATAATCTGTCGGCGAGCCGTCCCTTCTATAGAACTCGGTTTGCGACCTACAAGTTCCAGGTCTATCTCCTGGATCCGGTCATCCACCCAGTTCTCCCGCCGCCAGTCTTCCAGCGCCTGGCGAACCCGATCCACGCGATCCCGCTGATCTCTTGCCACGAATACAAACCACTGGTAGAGGTCACCATCCGGCGAGGTCATCTGACGCCAGACCGCTGAAGCCCGCTGATACGTCGTGCGGCGGTTCTGAGCACTCTCCAGCCAGCGTCGGGCCTCTTCCGCAATCCGCCGAATCTCCTCCTCCCTCTCCTCCCGTCCCCGGACGCTTTCCATATCCTCGGGTTGCAGCACCCAGCCCAGGGACGCAAACCGACGGACAGTTTCCGCCAGTTCCGTCAAGGCAGGAATCTTATCCATAGGAACGGCCAACCAGTCCCCCCACCCATCGGTCGGGGCGACCAGCGCCAGATAGAGAGCAGCCGCCATTGCCACCCACTGTTCCGCTCTGGACAGGCCCTCCGGCGTATGCTGGGCGATGTCCCTCAGGTCATAAATCATCCGAGAGGGGTGATCTGGCCACAGCCGCATCGCCCAGAAAGCGCCCTGAACTGCCCCGATCAGCGAGGGCCGAATGACGGGCTTCTGACCGCAGTTCTCCATCGCCCATGCCAGCCAGTACCCGGTGAGCACGTCATTCTCTCCCAGCAGTGAGACCAGAAGACGATTCGCCTCTTTCTCGGTAGGAATCTCCTTCGCAGGAGGAACAACGACCTCCTCAACGGCCGGTGTGATCCGTTCCGCTCCAATACCTGCTTCCTCCTCCACCCTGGAAGGGGGGATCTCTTCGGGAACTTCCAGCACAGGAGGTATGCCTTCGGGAACTTCTTCTGCATCAAAAACGGCCGCCTCCTCCACCCCCGGAAGCAATTCTTCCATCCGCCCTTCTTCCACTTCCGGCGTCGCGGATACCTCCTCCGCGACCTCCTCTTCCACCTCCGGCACCCGCTCAACAGCAGGGACTTCCTCCCTCTCCTCCTCAACCGCAGCACCTTCCTCCGGCAAAGAGGAAACAGGCGGCAACATCTCTTCCTGAACCGTCAAATACTCGTTCAGTTGAGCATACAACGCCAGTACCTGTTCTTCCAGAACATCCAGTTGGCGTTGCCATTCCCGCCTCTCCGCCACCGTGGCAGGGCGGAGATTGTACAAATCCTCGTATTGATCCATCCGGGTTTCCAATTCCTGCAAGGTCCGCAACGCCTCTTCCACCCGCTCCGGCACGCAGGCCTCAGCACTCCAATCAGCACAGCGCTCCATCTGGAAGAACCGAATCCGCTCTTCCCGCTCCGCGCGGAAAGTCTCTACGGCCTGCTGAAGCGCAATCCGCTGATCGTGCAACCAACGCTCCCTTCGTTTCTCTTCACCGATCGCCCTCGCTTCTTCCAGAAACTCCTCCAGAGTCTCCCACTCAGGAGCCTCGGCGGGCAGGTTACGCATCTCCTGCAAAATGCGGGTCCAAAAGTTCAGAGCCATTTCTTCTCCAGGAGAAATTTTGGCAATGGTTTCGTACGTCTGATCGGGTACGGGCAACCGACCGGTCAGAAGCGCGATAGATAGCCGGATTTCATCCTCATTCTCCTCGGGAAGCATCTCCCGTATCTGGTCCACCCACGCCTGAAATTCTTCCCACTTCCAGTATCCGGTCAGTGTATCGCCAGCCATCCCCTCCGTCGGCAGTCCCCCCTCGCGCAGGACCGCACCGACATACCCGGCCAGTTCCTTTCGCGCTTCCAGCCAGAGACGGAAAACTGCCCTGACCATATCTTCGTGCAGGTGCCATTCCTCCACCACCGCCTGCCGCAGAAGGGGCGCTGGCGCAAGGTGGGACCTCCCGCGCCGGAAGCCTGGAACAGTAATATGCTCACGAATGGCCGCTTTCAATGCGGATTTCGCTTCACTGTCCCCCTCCTGGAAGTACAGCCTCAGCGCCTCCTCCGCTACAGACCGCGCAAAGGCATCCGGAAGGATTGCGGCAAGTCTTCGGAACGGTATCTTCACCTCCAGAAAGTTGTCCATAATGGCACCTCCGCAGATGAAAAAGGGGCTCTATAACATCCGCATCTGCTCCATCTTCGGCGGGGGCTCCGTCTCCTCCGGAACCTCCAGGTCCGGGAAGAAGGCCAGACGCATCCGCTCCAGAACCTCCATCTCCGGGCGGAGAAATTTCCCCTTCGCCCGCGCCCGGGGAACGGCGTTCAGCATCGCCTGCAGGCAGGCCCGGAACGTGGAATCGGTCAGCAGGCCCGTCCGCTTCAGGAACTGCTCACAGGCCGCCGCCCCGTCCTCCTCGTACACCAGCATCGCCGTGTGCACCGCATCCAGCCAGGTGGCAAACCGGTCGGCCTCCGGGTCCACCCGCCCCCGCCCCCGCCGCGCCTTCGGCTCCAGCAACACCACGTCGTCCCCCGACTTCCCCACCACCCGCCCCCGCACCAGGTCCGCCTCCACCTCCAGCCCCAGCGCAATCGCCAACTTGCGCGCCTCGTCCGCCGGAAACCGCTCCGCCCGAAACGCATCCCACGCCATCAGCACCCAGTCCGTCACCGGATCAAAGCGGACCTCCCGTCCCCCCAGCAACCCCCGCTTCCGTAACCGCACCACCTCCTGCCGGGCCAGGTCCAGCGCCGTCTCCGGACGGAGCACCTTCGGCGCCCCCGTCCGCTCGTCCACCTCGCGCGTCCACACGGGCCAGTGACGGGAAATCACCGAGAGAACCGGGCCGAAGACGCTCAGGTACAGGTCCACCCCCGTGATGCCCTGCCGGGCAAACGCCTCCGCCTTCTCCCGCGCCACCCGCCGCACCTCCGGGACCAGGTCGTCCCACCAAGTGGGAGCAGAGGAGCCGGGGGGCAGGGGAGCGGAGGAGCCAGGGGGCAGAGGAGCGGAGGAGCTGGGGAGCGGAGGAGCGGAGGAGAGATGCTCCCCGGCTCTCTTCCGACAGCAGAGGAGAATGGTGCTGCGGGCGGCGTTCTTCTTCGCCTGGTGCAGGGAGTGCTCGCTCTCCGTGTGGACGGGCCAGGAGGACTCCACTGTGAACCCGGCCTCTATCAGCGCCGTCGCCAGCGCGTCCCACGCCTCCACCTTCTTGTGGGTGAACATCACCGTCAGAACGCCGTCGTCCCGCAGAACGCGGGCAATCTCCCGAAAGGCCGCCGTCATCTTCCGCTCGTAGTCCCGCTCCGCCAGCGCCCGCGCCTGCCCCGCCTCCACCCCCCGAAAACGGGCCGGGTTCGCCACCGCTTCCGCATCCTTGTCCGTCAGCGGGGAGGCAAACCACTCCGGGTGAAGATGACCCACCGTCCGCCGGAGCCAGACGTAGAAGAAGTCGGAGAGTTCGGCGTACATCACGTTGTCGTAGTAGGGCGGGTCGGTGACGACGGCGTGGACGGAGCGGTCGGGGACGGCGGAGAGGTCAGCCGCATTGCCCTGGAGGATGACGACCGCCGGGCGGGGGTCGCGGGGGCCGTTCTGCGCTGGGGTGGGCGCAGGGGCGAGGGCGGAGGCAGGAGGCGCCGGGGCCAGCAGGCGGGCCATGTCCTGATAGGCGTCGGCCACCTGGTCTATGCACCAGGGGAGCAGATTGGCCGAGGCGTCAAATTCGCCGAATGTCCACTTGAAACTAAAGTCGTGCCGGTCAAACGCACTGCGGATCACACAGCGCGGCGCGTGCCAACTTGCCAGGTAAGAATTGTAATTGACAGCCTTGCTGATCGCCAGTGCCAGATACGTCTCCACCGCGGCGGCGCGGTCGGGCTCCAGGGCGGCGCGCAGTTCGGCGCGCAGGTCCCGCAGGGTCTCCACAAACGTCCCCAGCGCCAGCAACTGGCGGGGGGAGAACATGTCGGCCCAGGTCTGCATGCCGTAGAGAAGAGGGCGGGGGTCGCTCCCTTCCGGAATGGGCTCGGTGGGGATGAGGTTCTCCGCCTCCCAGCGGGGACGGAGGCGGGCCAGTTCGGCTTCGGCGGCGCGGGCGGCCTCCACATCCTCCGGGGTGGGCACGCGGAAGTCAAAACCGCCGGGGCGCTTGAGGGCGACGGCGTAGAGCATCTGGCCCATGCGGCCGGCCTGGGCCTGGGTTTTGATGTAGTTCCCGTCTATGGTCTCGCCGGTCCAGGGGGAGCGGGCGATGCCGCCGGAGACGGTGCCCTGGTCGGGGTCGTCCTTCCCCTGGGGGGTGTAGATTTCAAAGCGGGGCTCGTCCCAGGCCGGGTCGGCCCGCAGGCGGACGGCCACGGGCGGGTTCCGGCTCAGCCACCAGTTGGGGGAAAGAGGGACGGGCCTGCCGGTGACCGGGCAGGGGACCGTGCGCGTCCAGAGGTAGGCGAAGATGTTCTCACCCGCGCCTTTGGGGAAAAAGCGGCCCAGCCGCTCGTTCACCCTCCGAGCCCACTTCTTCCCCCACTCCCGGATGTCGGCGGTCAGGTCGGGGCCGAAGCGGGCGGGGTAGACCAGAGTGGCCTGGAGGATGACGGCGGCGACGGGGTTCAGTTCGTTGGCCATCACGGAGAGACCGTAGCGGAGGGCCTCAAAGGGGATGGAGCCGCCCCCGGCGAAGGGGTCCAGGATAACGATGTCCCGCAGGGAAGTCCCCTCTCCCCAGACCAGGCCCAGCAGTTTCTCCAGGAGGGCCAGGTCGTCCGGGGAGGGGTTGACGGTGAAGGCGCGCGGGGCGTTGTAGGGATTGGGGATAAACTTTCCCTGCTGGCGGCTCCACTCCAGGAGTTTCCGGGCAGTGGCCGGGTCGCCGCGGATGCCCAGGAGGCGGAGGAACCAGGCGCGGTAGGCGGCCTCAGAGGGGAAGCCCAGGGTCTCCGGGGGGACGCGGGCGGCCAGGGTCTCCCAGTCGGGGAGGAGGGAGGCCAGGACGGCAGCGCGGGAGAGGGTCAGCGGCCGCCGCGCCCACCAGACGTGGAGACGGTTGAGCGGCGGCTTCTGGGCCGCGCTGGCATCCCGCAGGCTCTCGGCGCCGATGGCGTCAAAGGGAAGCCAGGATTGGAGGAGCATGGCGAGTGTGCAAGAATGCAAGAGTGCAAGAATGCAAGAATGCAAGATGCAGGATGCAGGGTTTTCAGGTGGGGCCGGGCGGGCGGGGCTCGGGCGTGACTTTTACCTGGTCCGCCGGGGCCTCCACCTGGGCAAGTAACTCTTCCAGGGCGTGGACCAACCTGCGGAAGGAACGGGAGCAATCCCAGGCCTCCTGCAGGTTCATCTTCCGGCTGAGAGAAGGCTGATAGACGGGAGGGTCGTAATCCGGCTCAAACAAGGCGGCAATCGCCCCTTTCGCGTCCCGCTTTCCCTCCGGATCCCCCTCGTAGGGTTTCCCCCAGAGAGAGTGAGCAGCGGCCAGGAACCAGGCTTCGTACTCCCGCACCGCAAAGACAATCGCGATGGGCCGGGGCGGGTTGAGTTCCCGCAGAGATTGGGCCAGTCGGGGGGCAATTTCCGCCGCACACCCATCATCCAGGTCCAGCAGGACCAGCACTGCATCCACCTCCGGACGATTACGCAAATACGTCATATATGTTTCCGCCTCGTTCTGCAGTTTCCTCCAGTTATCAACCCGGATGGTGTCTATTTTCCAGCCATACTGGCGCAGCCGCTCTTCCAGGATTCGGCGGACCAGAAGGGGAGCCGCGCCGCCTTTGCCGGTCTTCCTGTCTATTTTCTCGCCTTTGCCCTCAACCCACATCCACAGCAGGGGCATGGGTTTCCTCCCGACGCAGGTCTTCTATGCGGAATAACTCGCCCGGGGTGAAGAGGCGGTCACGGATGGCCCTCTGCTGGTAGGTGACCATCGGGCCCACCTGGGTGATGCCATCCTCCATCTCCACCACGCGAAACGACTCCGGAGGAAACTTATCCAGCAGGTCCGGGCTGTGCGTGGTCATCAGCACCTGGGTCCGCCGACTGGCCAGGTCCAGCGCGCCCCGCAGCACCATCAGCGCGCCGGGATGGATGTTCAGTTCGGGCTCCTCAATCCCCACCAGGGTGCGGGGAGGCTCCTGAAACAGCGCGGTGAAGAGAGCCAGAAGGCGGAGAGTCCCATCGGCCTCCTGAGCCAGGTCAAAGGCGGCCCTCCGATCTCTCCGCCTGTGAAGGACCTGGACAACCAGGTAACTGCCCACCCGTATGACACCGATGTCCTCCACACCGGGCACGGCCGCCTGAAGGTAGCGCTGGATACGGTCATAGGCCTGAGGGTGCTCTTTCCGCAGCATCTGAAGGGTGCTGGCGATGTTCCTGCCATCGTCCTCCAGCGGGTATGGGTTGGCCGGAGGGGCTGGCGCCCGGAAGGTGTTCGGATAGAGGGTATAAAATCCCATGTCGCGCAGAGTGTTCCAGAGGGCGGCGAACGCCAGGTCCCCCAATAAAAGCGCCGCGCGGGGCAGGAAAATTTCCGTCGGTGGCACACTGGTGATTTGCTGCTGGAGTTCCTCCGGTGGCATCGGCACTCCCTGGGAAAGCAGATTCAAGAACTCCCGCTGGACCGACGGCATTTCTTCCCATTGTCCGTTGACAATCCGGTAGGAGTGGGGCTTTCCCTGGTAATCCACCCGGCAGGATTCGGTCTTGATCCGGAACTCCCCCCGGCGCTCGCCTCCCAGCGTAAACGCATACTCCGCCCCCCAGTCCTCCCCCTTCACGTGGAGTTCTATGGACACATCAAAAGGGCGACCCTTCGGGGACCAGCGGCGCAGGGCGCTCATACCGCCGCGCCGACCGATGGCGACCTCCATACGCCCGATCATCACATCGCGGACAAACCGCAGGACGTCCAGCAGGTTGCTTTTGCCCGCGCCGTTGAGGCCGACAAACACGGTCAGCGGCTCCAGGGTCAGGTCCACGTCGGCCAGACTGCGGTAGTTCCTGACCCGCAGCCGGGTAATCCGGCCCGAAGGACTGACTTCCCGGTTTTCCGAAGTAGCCATATCGCCTCCTTAACGCTCTTGAACAGTGGCTACTCCCCCGCCAGGAGGATCCGCAGCGCCCGCTGGGCCCGCTGGGGGTCGGGGCCGGCACTGCACTTGGAAAACCAGTAGTAGGCCTCCTCGTCCCCCATCGCCCGGATGCCCTCCGCAATCGCCTCCATCCGGTCCGGACGGGCCAGGGGTTTGACCGCCATCAGGACCAGCGCCAGCCGCACCCCCGTCGGCTCATCCAGGTAGAAGGGCCGCTCCCGCCCGGCACGGGCCAGGTCGGTGGCCCGGTAGCCCGCTGCCCGCAGCGCCTGAAGCAGGTGGTCCGCCACCGCCCGCAGCGGCGCCCCGCCCAGTTCCACCCCCCACATCGCCACCGGCGCCCGTACCCCCCGCTCCCCATTCCGCACCAGCCACTGATACAGCGCCACCCGATACCCCCCGTCCCGCTCCGGCACGGTGTAGAGGACGAACGGCCGCTCCGGGTCCAGCGCCGGTCGGGCCGGAAGAACCTCCCCGCCAATCTCCACGTCAAATAACCCCATCCGGCCCCGGCAGGGCAGCGGCTGGGGAAACCGGCGGGGCCCGGAGAAGTGCCAGGCGTAGCAGGGCGCGCCGGGGTACGGCTCCTCGGAGAGATGACGGTCCCGCAGCGCCTCGTAGGTCGCCTCGTCTATCGGGGTGATGTCCGTCAACTCCACCACGCCCACCAGCGCCCCGTAGGCCAGCGCGTCCGGGTCAAATCCCAACTGACGGCAACGGTCGTCCCGCCGTCGGCCCGAGGCGTGCACCGCCAGCGGCCCCCGGTACGAAACCTGCCAGGTCCGGATGTCCACCGTCTTCTCCCCGCGCACCACCTGCTCCGCCCGGGGCTGGAGAAAACTCAGCGCTTTCATAGAGGGACTCTACTGGAAAAAACCACGAAGGACACGAAGGATTCTTTCCGTGGGCATCCGTGGGCATCCGTGTCCATCCGTGTTCATCCGCGTCCGATAGAACCATCATCGGGCCCGGCGGTTGCCAGCGGCTCGGCGTCCACAACGATGGGCCCCAGGCCCACCGTCGTCAGCACTTCGTGAATCGTCCGGAACGGGTCGCCCCCCACCTCCAGGCCGTCGGGGAAACGAACGGTCAGCACCGTCTTCGTGGTGAACTTCTCCGCCCCCTGGGAGAGGTCGTCCGTCACCCCCTTCCAGCGGCGGTAGAGGTCCCACCCCAGGACGACCTGGCTGGAGATGTACTGGCCACCGCCGAACTCCGCATTGTACGACTGCTCTACGCGGAACTCCCCCTTGCCCATCTGGGGGATGGCCAGCCCCAGGGTCCGCAGGTGGCGCGCCCCGGCGGCTCCCTCCCCCCGCAGGGTGATCCGCAGCACCGCCAGGCGGGTCACCCCCCGGTCGTGGCAGCGGTCCAGCAACTGCTGGAAGGCCTGCTGGGGCACCCCCTCCCCCCGCAGCGGCTCCGGGGGCGGCGGCCCCACATCCAACTCCTCTCCACAGATGCACTGGCTGCGCGGCCGCCCACAGAGGGGACAGGTCGGTTCAGGGCCGGGCCGCTCCCGCTCCACCTTCCCCCGGATGGGCAACCGCAGCCGCTCCGCCTCCTCCGGCAGGTAGAGATAGACCTCGTCGCTGATCTGAACCGCCGGGGGCGGGGACTCGTGGTCGTAGCCCACCCCGGCCGCCGGGTCGTAGTAGACCCACTGGCGGGCCACAATGCCATTCTGGATCGTCTTCTTCAACTGGTTCAGGTCCAGGAGCATCGGCAGGCGCAACCGCCGGGCGAAGGCCTGCCGCAACTCCTCCGTCGTCATCATCACCTGGTCCGTGTCCCAGGCCCGGGAACGGACGTACGCGGCCGCCAGGGGCGGGTCGTCCCCCGTGAGCATCTTCTGCTGCCCCCGCAGCGCCCGCAGGACCACCACCGTCTGGTCCGGGCTGACCTCCCCCTGCTCCTGCGCCGGCAGCACCTCACAGGCCAGGTTGGCGTGCTTCTGGGGAGCCTCCGCACTGGGGTAGTAGAGATACCGGTAGGCCCGGGTAATCGCCACCCGCAGGTCCAGTTCCGCCGCCTCCCCCATCTTCTTCAGTTTCCGCTTCTGCTCCTCCGTGAACTCGCTCAGCCGCTCCGGGTCCGCCAGGATGCGGGCAATCGCCAGGTATCGCTGGGCCACCTCCACCATCTCCTCCACCCGCTCCCCGTCGGCCACCAGGAAGAGGACATTGTTGCGGAAACGACGGTAGGTCTGCTGGGTGCCGGCGTACTCCGCAATCTTCCGGGCCAGGTCGGGAGGCGCAGGGTCGGCCGCCGTCACCGTCGCCGCGTCGTAGTGGAGGACGCACAGTTTCGGCGAACCGGGGTCGTCGTCCACGTCGCTGGCCTCCTGGGGGAAATAGACGACCCGCAGGGTCCCCGTCTTCCAGACCTGGCGGATGCGCCGGTCCAGTTCGTCTTTCGCCCGGGTGCGGCCGACCATTCCCGTCTCGTCGGCCACGATCTTATTCAGCGAGGGCTCCGTCCCAAAGCGATAGCGGCGGCCGTCCCAGTCAAAGAACCAGCCGTGGTCGTAGAGATGTTCGGCGGCCCGGGAGATGAACGCCGGATCGTCCTCCGGCGTCACCACCGCCAGCAGCAGGTCAGCCGGGTCCACCCCCGAGGCGACCCCCAGCGTCAGGCTGTGCAGGAAGACCGTCGTGGCGACCCGCCGGGTGTACGGGGGACGGCCCGCCCGCACCCAGTCCCGGTCCAGCACCTGAGCATGGGCAGGGGCCCCCGACTTCGGGCTGGCGATGTCCGCCTCCACCACCTGACGGAAGGCCGGGCGGTCCAGGCGGCTGGTCAGGTCGTTGACAATCTCCTCCACTTCCAGGTCCACGTGGAAGGGGTGAATGAGGTCTGTATCGGGGGGACGGGTCTCCCAGAGACGCCGGACGACCAGGGCCAGCAGGCGGAGCGCACCCCGGGTCTTCTGGAAGTTGGGGATGGTGGCCGTCTTGCGGACGAGGGTGTTCAGGAGTTCGGGGTGGAAGGGATAATCGGCGACCATCTCTTCGGCGTACTCGGCCCGCAGAGCCCGCTGGGGGAGATTGGCCCCCTGCTCCACCAGCCGCCGGTACGCCGCCAGGTAGGCCCGGGCGACCTCCTGGGCCGCGTCCCGGTCTATCTCCCGAAACAGCCGGTGGGTGACGATGGCCGGGATTTCCCGCTCACCCGTAGGGGTGATGACCCGCTCCTGGCGGGCGGAAACCCGACGGGCCTCGTCCAGTTCCCGGCGCAGGTCCTCGCTCTCCGGCCCGAACGCGTCGGCGGGGTCGGAGAGGGTCAGGACCACCACCACCCGTTCCCGGCTGGCGGCGAACTCCAGGAGGGACATCAGGAAGGCGACGGTCTGCTCCGCCAGGTTGGAGCGTCCGGTGGCGGTGGGGACGGCCCGAGCGGCCCGCAGGTGACGGGCCACTTCGTCCAGGAGGATGAGGGTCGGGGCATCGCCGATCAGTTGTTCCAGCAGTCCGGTGCCGGGGGCGGAGCGGTTGCGGTCGCTCTCGGCGACCCGGGCGTATCCCTCCGCGCCGCCCAACTGGTACGCCAGTTCGCCCCAGAGGGTGTACGTGGTCAGTTCGGGATGGGGGACCCCCTCCGGCCCCAGGTCCGAGCCGACGACGCCGACGGCCCGGACGGCCCCCGGAGCCGGGATGAGGGCACCGTCCACAAAGGCCGGACCGGGGGGATGGCCCCGGGCGGCGTGGTAGAGGGCGATCAGGTTGTGGGTTTTGCCGCCGCCGAAGGCCGTCTCCAGGCGGATGATGGCGTTGCTGGCCGGACGGGCGCCGGTCAGCCGCCCCAGGGCCTCCTGGAGCAGAACCCTCAGCCCTTCGGTGGGGTATGTGTTCTCAAAGAAGCGGCGGGGGTCCTGATAGACGGGGTCGGCCCGGCCCTCTATGACGTCCCGGAGGCGGGCGGCGAAGATTTCCTCCCGCAGGTCCCCCTGGAGGACTTCGGTACGAGGCTGGCAGGTCTGGAAGACAGGTTTCATAGCAGGTCGCAGGGTCGCAGGGTCACACGGCGCAAGGCGCAGGGTCGCACGGCGCAGGGTCGCAGGGTCGCACGGCGCAGGGCGCAGTGCACAGGGAGCGGAGCATCCCCCCGCCGGGATGGAACGAAAAGGCGGCCCCGCCGGGTTGACGGGAGCCGCCTTCTGTGGTATGCTACGGGCGAACCTCCGCGCCGCCCTCACCGGCGTGGAGACCGGCCCCCCGGTCGGTGTCGCGCTCACCGCCGGGGGCATTTTTCCTGGTAAGGTTCTACCGATATGGAGTATATCCGAAAAACAGGAGTTGTCAACCCCGAAACAGCGCCCGGTCAGCCACTATGATTCGTAGAATTCGCCGCGCGCCTCTTCGATCAGCGCATCCAGTTCCTCCAGATTGAGGTCCCGATGGCGCTCCCGAATGCGGGCGATCAGGTCCCGCAGACGCGCTTCCCTCTCTCGCTGGCGGACCGTCTGCAGGAAGCGAAAGTCCTCCATACTGATAATGGCCGCAGTGGGTTCACCGAATTTCTCCACAACGTACTGGGCCCGGCCGTAGCCAACCTCGTTGAGAACCCGCTTCATCTGCACCCGCAGATCATCAGAGGTTGAAACGGTTTTCAGCATGACTCCTCCAGGCCTGCCCTTGCTGAAGAAGGCCACCATTTGTACGATGCGTAATCTCCGCACAGATTATATCAGAGAACGACCCAACAGGCAAAGCCCTTTGTTGAGGAGATAACAAAAACCCGGCTTTCCGGTCCTCAGAATTGCCCCCCGTTCTGCCACCACAGCTCCGAATCCTCCCCCTTGTGGGTGCCCTCACGGCCGCCACGGCCTCCGCCACATCCCGCTCCACTTCCTCCGGAGGCACCTCCGGCAGGCGGCCCCGGATACGGTCCAGCACCCGGAAGCGGGCCTCCCGTTCCGCGATCAGCCGCTCGTACATCTCCACCGGGATGATGGCGACCATCGGCCCCTCCTCGGCCCCCCCTGCTCCCTGCTCCCTGCTCCTTGCCCCCTGCCCCTCTGCTCCCCCGCCCCTCTGCCCCTCCGCTCCTCCGCTCCCCCGCTCCCCCGCTCCTCTGCCCCCTTTGCTCCCTGCTCCCTGCGCCTTGCTCCCTGCGACCTGTTATAGTTCCTCCACCATCTCCTGCACCCGCCCCGCATCCGGATGCAAATAGCGGGCCGTGGTAGAAAGGTTGGAGTGCCCCAGCACCGTCTGCAGCGTCGCCAGGTCGCCCCCCGCCTGCAGAAAGCGCGTGGCAAACGTGTGTCGCAGCGTGTGCGGCGTCACCCGCTTCCCCAGCCCCGCCCGCCGCGCCGCCTCCGCCACCACCCGCTGCACGTCCCGCCCCGTCAGCGGCTGGTACGTGCGAGAGAAGAACAGCGGCCCCGACCGCTGCGGCCGCACCTCCAGATACTCCCGCAGTTCCCGCCGCGCCTCCGCCGAAAGCGGCACCCGCCGCTCTTTCATCCCCTTCCCCTTCCGCACCAACACCCAGCCGCTCCGGGCGTTCAGTTCCACGTCCTCCGGCTTCAGCGCCAGCACCTCCCCCACCCGCAGCCCCGCCCGCGCCATCAGCGCCACCATCGCCCGATTGCGGCGGGAAATCCAGTCCTCCCCCTCCAGCGCGGCCAGCAGCCGCCCCAACTCCCGCCCGTCCAGCGCCTCCACCGGGGGCCGCTCCTGGCGCACCCCCCGCACCCGCAACTCCCGCTCGTGGAAACGGGCCAGGGAGCGGATCGCCGCCAGGCGGACGTTCACCGATGCGGCCTTCAGGCGGCGGACGGTGGTCAGGTAGGAGATGTACTCCCGGACCTCCTGGGGGGTGAGCAGGCGGATGTCGGGGGATTCGCCGTAGGTGGTGCGGTACCATGCGGCGAACTCCCGCAGGGCGTCGCCGTAGCGCCGCCGGGTGATGCCGGAGTGCTGTTCCAGAAACGGTTGGACCTGCTCATCCCACATTGGACACCTCCTGAACCTCACCCAAAGGCGCAAAGACGCGGAGAAAGCCTTTGTGTCTCGGTGTCTTTGGGTGAACGAAAAACATTGTACGACGTGGTTTGAGGGCCGTTAGACCCCCGTTTTTGGCACATTGTACGACACCCAGAGGGGGTGTTGGGAAATACAAGTGTCGTTGTATGGCTATTTTACCAGATGCTAATGGAGATGTCAAATTCGTCGGAGAGAAGTGGGGGACCAGGGCAAAGAGCGATGAGAAGGGGATATTGGAGACAACGGCCCAAAGGGGATCACCCTCATCTGAATTTGACAAACTGCCCCCTTGGGGATATACTCTGAGTTGCACCTTTCCAAATAAAAACGCCCTCAGCGGTGGTTAGAGCACCGACAGAGGGCCCGTCTCCACGCCGGCGCGGACGGCGCGGAGGTCGCCTGTAGTCTACCACAAAAGGCGGCTCCCGTCAAGTCCCGGCGGAGCCGCTCTTGTTTTTGCCCCCGCATCACTCCGCCCTGGAAAGGAGTGACACCGGGCCTGGAACTTCCCTTTGCAATGTGCGGTTTGACGGTAGACCCCGAACGATGACCCGTACTTCGGCAGGTCGGGAACGATGAATCATCTTCTCCCCGCTCTCCAATACCATTTTGGCTTCTCCTCCTTCCGTCCGGGACAGGCAGAAGACGAGGCTCACTGCATCTCGGAATGGGGACACGACTTCCGTTCTGATGACCTGCATCTGGCCGAAGCGCGCCGTCGCCTGGCGAATCCGCTCACCGTGGCCTTAACCGCCACCGCAACGCCACAGGTGCAGGCGGACATCGTACGGCGGCTGGAATTGGGGGAGGCGACGCGCATTGTGACCGGCTTCAACCGCCCCAACCTGTACTTTGAAGTGCGTTACACTCCCGGCCCGGCCACCAAACTGCGTACTCTGACCGCCGCTTCCACTACGACCGCAATCCGTATCGTCGAGGGACTCAAACTGACCGGGCAGGAGGCGGTCAGGAAACTCGGCGAAACAGCCAGTGAGCAGGGCTTCGAGCAGGCCCAAGCCCTGTGGGACAAACTGCGCTCCAAGATGGAAGCCGGACCCGCCGCGCTTGAAGCCGCCCAGGACGCTGCCGCCCATCCTGACGACGAAGATTCCCTGGCCGCCCTGCGCCTGCAACTGAAGAAACTCCTCGCCGAAGACCAAGCCCTGGCCGAGGACTCGCCCGCCTGCTGGAGCAGACCCGCCCCGCCGGGCAGACCGTCATCGCCAGCGGCAATCGCTCTGTGTCTATCGGCGGCAGTGTGAGCGGTAGCGCGATCGTCACAGGCGACCGCAACAAAATCAACAAGAGATAAACGGCAATGGAACTTCCCTCTGAACTCAAACAGGCTTTGGAACGCTTGCAGGCGGGCATCACTGACGCCGCTGACCTGGAAACCCTGCGCCGCGCTTTTCAGGCAGGACAGATTGTTCTGGCCACCGGCGAGCGCGCCGTGGCCTTGGGCGGCAGCGCCGAGGGCGCGCTCATCATCACCGGCGACATTCGCATTGAACTGAATCCCCGCCAGCGCGCTGACCTGGAGCGCCTGCTGGCCGCCCGGCGCTACAACCTCCCCTCATTGCCAGAGCACTACGTCCCCCGCGAAGAATACCTGGCCCCCCTGCGCCAGGCCCTGCTGAGCGATGGCGCCGCCGCGCTGGGCATCGTTGGCGTGCGGGGCATGGGCGGCATCGGCAAGTCGGTGCTGGCCGCCGCCCTGGCCCACGACTTTCAGGTCCAGGCCGCCTTCCCCGACGGAGTCGTCTGGCTGCCCATTGGCCGCGAGCCGAACCTCCCCGCCCGCCAGGAGGAACTCTACCTCTTCCTGACCGGCCAGCGGGAGAACTTTCGGGATGAAATTCAGGGTCGCGGTTTCCTGGCCAGTGCCCTGGCGGACAAGGCCTGCCTGGTGATCCTGGACGACGTCTGGGATGCCCGCCACGCCGAGGCCTTCCCCTTGCGAGCCAGCCCATCCGCTCGCTACCTCCTCACCACCCGCGACGCCGAGGTTCTGCAGACCCTGAACGCGCAGGCCTTCTCCCTGGACGTGCTCAGCCCGGAGCAGGCGATGGCCCTGCTGGCCGATTGGGCCGGACAGCCGGTAGACAGCCTGCCCGCTGAAGCGCGTGCGGTGGCACGAGAATGCGGCTACCTGCCCCTGGCCCTGGCTATGGTGGGCGCCTTTGTCCGGCAGAACCCCGAGAGTTGGGCGCGGGCGCTGCACCGCCTGCAGACCGCCGACCTGGAGAAACTCCGCCGCCTCTTCCCCGGCTACGAGCATCCCACCCTGCTGGCCGCGCTGGAGGTGAGCGTGGAGGCGCTGCCGCAGGACGCCCGCGCCCGCTATCTGGACCTGGCCGTCTTCCCCGAAGAGGCCGCCATCCCGCTCCCCGTCCTGCAGGCATTTTGGGGTACCCTGGGGCTGGACGAGGATGATGTGGCTGACCTGGCAGAGACCTTCGTGAACCGCTCGCTGGCCCGCCGCGACGAAGAAGGACGCCTGCGCCTGCACGACCTGCAGCACGACTACCTGCGCGCCCGCGCCGGGGACTCCCTGCCCGACCTGCACCGCCGCTTCCTGCTGGCCTGCGCGCGCAGCCTCCTAAGCGCTTCCGGCGAGACGCTGGAAGGACTGCCCTGGCGCCGCCTGCCGCCCCCGACCCCCTACCTGTGGGACCACCTGGCCCATCATCACCTCCAGGCCGGGGACTGGGACGCCCTCTACGCCCTGCTGACCGATTTTGACTTCCTGGAGGCCCGCTGCCGGGCGACCTCCGTCTTTGACCTGGAGGCCGACTACCGCCTGGCCCTGGCGGCCTGGCCGCCGCAGGACGTCGAACGGCGGGAGGTGCTGGCCGCCCTGGAGGAGCGCCTGCGCCTGGAGGCCTCGCGCATCGCCCAGGCCCCCGAATGGCTTTTCCCGGCCCTTTATAACCACCTGCGCTGGCTGGACGCCCCGGACGGCCCCCTGCACCGCCTGTGCGAGGCGGCTGCCGCCCGCCGGCAAGGGCAGAACAATGTTCTGCCCCTCCTGCGCTCGCGCCTGGACCCGCGGCCCGAACCGCCCCTCTGGCTGCGCTCCCTGGAAGGCCATACGGATTGGGTGCGGGCGGTGGCGGTCAGCCCCGACGGACGCTTCATCGTCAGCGGCTCCGATGACCGCACGGTGAAGGTGTGGGAGGCGGAGAGCGGGCGGCTGCTGCGCTCCCTGGAAGGCCATACGGATGATGTGAACGCCGTGGCGGTCAGCCCCGACGGGCGCTTCATCGTCAGCGGATCCGGTGACCACACGGTGAAGGTGTGGGAGGCCGAAAGCAGGCGGCTGCTGCGCTCCCTGGAAGGACATATGTGGTCGGTGGACGCCGTGGCGGTCAGCCCCGACGGGCGCTTTATCGTCAGCGGCTCGGCTGACCTTACGGTGAAGGTATGGGAGGCGGAAAGCGGACGCCTACTGCGCTCCCTGGAAGGCCATACGGGCAGTGTGAACGCCGTGGCGGTCAGCCCCGACGGGCGCTTCATCGTCAGCGGCTCCGATGACAACACGGTGAAGGTGTGGGAGGCCGAAAGCGGGCAGCTGTTGCGCTCCCTGGAAGGCCATACGGATTGGGTGCGGGCGGTGGCGGTCAGCCCCGACGGGCGCTTCATCGTCAGCGGCTCCGATGACCGCACGGTGAAGGTGTGGGAGCTCGAAAGCGGGCGGCTGCTGCGCTCCCTGGAAGGCCATACGGATTGGGTGCGGGCGGTGGCGGTCAGCCCCGACGGACGCTTCATCGTCAGCGGCTCTTCGGATCACACGGTGAAGGTGTGGGAGGCGGAAAGCGGGCGGCTCCTGCGCTCCCTGGAAGGTCATACGGATGGGGTGCGGGCGGTGGCGGTCAGCCCCGACGGGCGCTTCATCGTCAGCGGCTCTTGGGACCGCACGGTGAAGGTGTGGGAGGCCGAAAGCGGCCACCTGCTGCGCTCCCTGGAAGGCCATACGGATGATGTGAACGCCGTGGCGGTCAGCCCCAACGGGCGCTTCATCGTCAGCGGATCCGGTGACCACACGGTGAAGGTGTGGGAGGCCGAAAGCGGACGGCTGCTGCGCTCCCTGGAAGGCCATACGGGCAGGGTGTGGACCGTGGCGGTCAGCCCCGACGGGCGCACCATCGTCAGCAGCTCCGATGACAACACGGTGAAGGTGTGGGAGGCCGAAAGCGGGCAGCTGTTGCGCTCCCTGGAAGGCCATACGGGCGGGGTGAGCCCCGACGGGCACACCATCGTCAGCGGCTCCTATGACCACACCATCCGGGCCTGGGACCCGGAAAGCGGCAAGTCGCGCGTGCTCTTCTGGAACGACGCCGCCATCCACAGCCTGGCCCTTTCCCGCGATGGCCGCTTACTGACCTGCGGCGATGCCGCCGGGCGGGTATGGATTTTCGATTGGGTGCAGTGACGCAGCGGTGAATTGGATTACCCGGACGGGGATTTCAACTTTTGAGAAAGGAGTATCTCATGGACTATCCTCAACTCTCTACTCAACTCGTTCAACTCCTCGCCCCCTACCTGCCCTACCTCCTCAAAGGCCTCAAACTCGCCGGGCAGGAGGCGGCTAAGAAACTCGGCGAAAAAGCCGGTGAACAAAGTCTCGACCACGCCAAAGCCCTGTGGGAGCGCCTGCGCCGCAAGAAGAACGTGGAGCAGGTCGCGCAGACCGTCGCCGCCCTGCCCGATAACCAGGCGCTGCTCGAGGCATTGCGGGAAGAGATCGCCCGCGCCCTCGCAGAAGACCCCGCGCTGGCGCAGGAACTTGCCCGCCTGCTGCTGCAACCCGGTCCCGCCGGGCAGACCGTCATCGCCAGCGGCGACCGTTCTGTGGCTATCGGTGGGAACGTCAGCGGCAGCACCATCATTACCGGCGATCACAATCAGGTCAAGCGATAGGCCCATGAGTCGCCGCGCCATCGCCATTCAAGGCAACGCCGAGCGTACCGTCATCATCACCGGTGACAACAATCGGGTGCATCTGGGTCACCAGGGCGGATTTGTCTTCCGCCTGCTTGACGAGGCCTTTCGCCAGGCGCAGGCCACAGGCCAACCGGCGGATTTCTATAACGGCGCCCGGCCCAACTGGGCGAACATCGCCCGTCAGCAGGACGCCCCGCGCACGCTCTTCCCCTCCCTGATGGACTTCATCCTTCATGGGACGCCGGTGCAGCGCCTGGGGGTGATCAGCGGGCTTTCCGGCGAGGGCAAGACCACCCTGCTGATGCGCGCCGCCTGGGAGGCCGCCCGCCAGGGGCTTCCTGTGCTCTGGCGACACTACGGCCACGTGACGCAGCCTTACGAACATCCTTTCGAGCAGGATGGGCCGCTCCTGATCTGCCTGGACGAACTCCCCTACGTGGACGAGCTGCCCGCCCTGCTCAGCGACCTGAACGAGAGCGGCCTGCCGTTCGTGCTCCTGGGCACGGCGCGCCTGCACGAGTGGTACAACAGCCCTCTCCGCCCCGAAGTGGAACGCCGGGTGACCGTGCAGGAATTCCGCCTGGAACGGCTGGACGAGCGCGAAGCCCACGCCCTGCTCGAACGCCTGGAAGCAAACAACGCCCTGGGCGCCCTGCAGGAGAAGACCCCCTCAGAGCGGCTCGATTACCTGCTCGGCCGCCTGCAGGCGGATGGTCAGTTGCTCCCCGCCCTGATGACCAGCCGCGCCGGCCGCTCCTTTGAAGCCATCCTGGAAACCGTCTTCACCAACCTGGAAAAGCGCTATCGCGAAGAGCGCGTTGCCTTCCTGCTGCGCGGCTACGCCGGCATCGCCCTGGTGCACCGCTTTGGCTTCTGGATCAGCCGCCGCCTGTTAGCGGAGTTCCTGCCCTGCCCGGAAGCCGAGCTGACCCCGCGCCTGCTCTCTCCCCTGCGCGGCGAACTGACCGAGATCACCGAAGAGGAGGCCGGGCGCCTCTCCACCCGTCACCCCTGGATTGCCGAACGCGCCCTGGGCCTGCTGGCCGGCCGCCGCCTGCCCGAAGAACGCTACCTGTATCAAGACCTGTTCAATGCGCTGGGCAGGATTCTCTCTGCTATCCGCTATGCCGAAGAGCGCAAACTGACCACAAAGTTGCCCCTGGCCTTCAAATACCAGGGACGCATCGCCGAAGCCCGCCGCCTCTTCCAGCAGGCCAGCCAGGCCGACCCCAAACACGCCCCCACCCTCCAGGCCTGGGCGCTCCTGGAAAAAGAGCAGGGACGGATAGACGAAGCCCGCCGCCTCTTCCAGCAGGCCAGCCAGGCCGACCCCAAACACGCCCCCACCCTCCAGGCCTGGGCGCTCCTGGAAAAAGAGCAGGGACGGATAGACGAAGCCCGCCGCCTCCTCCAGCAGGCCATCCAGGCCGACCCCAAACACGCCCCCACCCTCCAGGCCTGGGCGCTCCTGGAAAAAGAGCAGGGGAACATCGCCGAAGCCCGCCGCCTCTTCCAGCAGGCCACACAAGCCAATCCCAAAGACCCCGTCTCCTGGCAGGCCTGGGCGCTCCTGGAAAAAGAGCAGGGGGACATCTCCAAAGCCCGCCGCCTCTTCCACCAGGCCAGCCAGGCCGACCCCAAACACGCCCCCACCCTCCAGGCCTGGGCGCTCCTGGAAAAAGAGCAGGGAAACATTGACGAAGCCCGCCGTCTCTTCTACCAGGCCATCCAGGCCGACCCCAAAAACGCCCCCACCCTCCAGGCCTGGGCGCTCCTGGAAAAAGAGCAGGGGAACATCGCCGAAGCCCGCCGCCTCTTCCAGCAGGCCACCCAGGCCGACCCCAAACACGCCCCCGTCTGGCAGGCCTGGGCGCTCCTGGAAAAAGAGCAGGGGGACATCGCCGAAGCCCGCCGCCTCTTCCAGCAGGCCAGCCAGGCCGACCCCAAACACGCCCCCACCCTCCAGGCCTGGGCGCTCCTGGAAAAAGAGCAGGGACGGATAGACGAAGCCCGCCGCCTCTT
>Ga0308421_1000259_pt1 | contig 32859 bp, 19 predicted proteins | sample HotsprSampleMS60_FD_203673 | JGI IMG/M metagenome (GOLD analysis project Ga0308421, IMG submission 203673) | Hot spring phototrophic mat microbial communities from Mushroom Spring, Yellowstone National Park, Wyoming, United States - 20090730_MS60 ...
GGAACTTTCGGCGCGCAGGGGAATCCAACAGTACCATGCGAGCCGTATGGGTGATTGCGCTATTGGGGTTGCTGCTTGGGCGCGGGCTGACTCAGGAGTCGCCCAAGCCGCCCGCTCAAGAGAAGCCCGCCGCGCCGCGCGAAACGACGCTGAGTTTCGCGGGGGAAGGGGAGCGCTGGTGGTGGACAGAGAGCGCGAAAGGCGAGCCGCTCAGCCCGCCCCAGAAGACCAGCGACGCCTCCGTCGCGATTAAACTGCCCCCAGACGCTGACGCGCTTTGGGTCTACGACGCCAAGACGGGCAACCTCGCCCAACTCAAGGTCGCCGACCTCAAGGAGAAGACCGAGCTGACCAGCGACCGATTCAGCCATGTGGCGCGGGTGCAGGTGAACCTGCAGGCGCAGGGCAAGCCCGTCGCCAGCGCGGTGGTGCAACTCACCGACGCCAACGGCAAGACGCACACGCGCGTGCTGGAGCCGTCGGCGGAGGGCATCCTAATCTTCGAGCGCGTGCCGCTGGGCAAGGTGTCCATCGTGGCGCGCTACGGCGACGAGGGCAAAGCCTCGCAGGAGACCACGCTGAAAGCCGAGCGTGAGACGCGCGTGCCGATTATCGAACTCGCGCTGAGCGGGAGCGTCGCCACGCTGGAGGTCGCGCCGAAGGGCAGGGAAGGGCAGAGCGACGCCGAGACGCCCCAGACCAGCCGAATCGGCGCGATAGTGATGTTTGTGATTGCGCTCGCGCTGGCAATCGGGGTTATCGTGTTCCTGTTGCGCTTGGCGACGCAGAAGCCGCAGCAATTGGGCGAAGCGATGAGCAAACTCGGTGTGGATCTGCCGCAGCCGACCCCAGCTGGGCAGGGGAGTGGGACGGCAACCGCGCCATCCGCGCCGCCGATGCCTGACCTGCCGCCGCTGGAGAGCGCGGGCGTAGACCCGACGGCTGCCCCCATCGGCGCGACGGCGACCGTAGTCGCCGCAGGACCCGCAACGCGTCTCGTCGCCACACAGGGACCCTACGCGGGGCAGGCGTTCGAACTCACGGGCGACCTCATGACCATCGGGCGCGACGCTGCCCAAGCCATCGCGCTGGTGAACGATATGGGCGTGAGCCGCACGCACGCGCAAATCATCCGCCAAGGCGACCAGACGCTGATTGAAGACCTCGGCAGCACGAATGGAACCTATGTGAACGGGGTGCGCATCAGCGCGCCGACGCCGATTAAGCCTGGCGACACGCTCCAGCTGGGCGCGAGCCTGTTCCGTGTGGAGTAGCGATGGTCAGCAAGCTCTTCTACATGATGGTGTTCGGCGCAGTGGGCGGCGTGCTTGCCTGGTTCGTGAACGAGCCGTTCACCAGCGACGACATCCGCCGCACAGTGGACTGGGGCGAGATTGCGCGGTTTGGCTCACTTTCGGGGCTGTTTATCGGCGCGATGATTGGGCTGGCGACGGGTCTGTCGCTGGGCACGGGCAAGCACATCCTGCGTGCGGTCGCGCTCGGCGCGGGTGTGGGTGCAATTGGTGGCTGGGTCGGGCTGACGGTCGGGCAGGTTTTGTTCGGCGTACTCGGTGCTACTGTGCCGATGCTGGGGCTGATTGTGGGGCGCATTCTCGGTTGGAGCGCGTTCGGGGCGTTGATTGGGCTGTCGGAGGGGCTGATTGCGCGTTCGCCGAAGCGGATGCGCAACGGGTTTCTGGGCGGCGCGATTGGCGGGGCGTTGGGCGGCGCGCTGTTCGATTTTCTGGCGTTCACGATTGGCTCGGTGTTCGGCTTCGCGCTGCGTGCGGAGGGCGAGGCGGGCGCGCCGTCCCGCGCGGTCGGGCTGACGCTCATCGGCGCGGGGATTGGGCTGTTCATCGGGCTGCTGGAGTGGCTCACCCGCGCGGCGTGGGTGCGCGTGCTGTACGGGCGCAACGAGGGCAAGGACTACCCGATTGACCGCGACGGGGCGTACTTGGGGCGCGACGAGTTGGCGGATGTGCCCCTGCGCGGCGACCCGCAAGTCGCCCCACGCCACGCTGAGATACGCATGGATGGCGGCGGCTATGTGCTGATCCCGCTCGCGCCGATGGCGGTCAACGGGCAGCCTGTCGGCGCGCCTGTGGAACTCAACGACGGCGACCTGCTGCAGATTGGCTCGTTTCAGGCGCAGTTCCAGCTGCGCGAGGGTCAGGCGGCGCGTTTGCCGCGCGATGTGGTACGCTCGCCGTTGCCGCCCCCGCCACCCACACCGCCGGGCGTGTGCCCCTACTGCGGGCAACGGCAAGACCCCCTCACGGGCGCGTGCGCCTGCATGCCCACAGCGACGCCCCCGTCCCCGACACCGACGCAGGGCTACCCGACCGCGCCTGCTGCTAGCGTCGCCGTCGCGCAAGCCACAACGCTGGTGGGCATCGACGGCGCGCTTGCAGGGCAACGCATCGCCGTCCCACCCACAGGGCTGACCATCGGGCGTGAGACGGACAACATGCTGATTATCCCCGACCCGTCGGTGAGCCGCCATCACGCCCGAATCGCTGTCGAAAACAGCGCGCTGGTGGTGTATGACCTGAACAGCACCAACGGCGTCTATGTCAACGAGCAGCGTGTCAGTAAGCAGTCGCTGCGGGCAGGGGACATCGTGCGCTTCGGCGGGACGCGATTCCGCATCGAGTAGGGTACACTTTAGAGCGCATGGCGTTTCGGATTTACTGTGGCGCGCTGGTGACGGATGGGCAGCGCTATCCGTACCGCGCGCTGGTGGTGGACAAAGGACGGATTGTTGCGTGGGAGGCGTATGACCCTGCCCAAGTGGGGCGCATCGAGCCGCCCGATGTGGACGCACGCGACCTGATTGCGCTGCCAGGCATGATTGACCTGCATGTGCATGGCGGCTTCGGGCGCGATATGATGGAGGGCGCGCCTGAAGCCATTCGCGCGATTGCCCGGCGCCTGGCGACGCGCGGCGTCACGGCGTTTTTGGTCACTCCGCTGACCGCCCCGTGGTCGGCGATACGGCAGTGCATCGAGGCGGCGGGAGAAGTGCGCTACAACGGTTCGGGCGGCGCGCGCGTGCTGGGCTGCCATATGGAGGGTCCCTTCATCAATCCCAAGCGTGCAGGCGCGCAGCCGCCAGAGCATATTCGCCCCCCAAGCGTGCGCGAACTGAAGACCGAGCTGGGCACATTAATTAATGAGTTGCGCATCGTGACGCTTGCGCCTGAGTTGGAAGGCGCGCGAGAGGTGGTGGAGTTTCTGACGCAGGAGGGTGTGATTGTCTCCATCGGGCACAGCGACGCGACCTACGAGCAGACCGTGCAGGCGATTGAGTGGGGCGCGCGGCACGCCACGCATACCTTCAACGCCATGCGCCCGTTCCAGCATCGCGATCCTGGACTGGCGGGCGCGGTGATGCTGCACGATGAGCTGACCGCCGAGATTATCTGGGATAATGTGCATACCCACGCGGCGACGGCGCAACTGCTCATCAAGGCGAAGGGCGCAACGCGCGTGATTTGCGTCTCGGACGGCGCGACGGGCGTCGGGATGCCCGACGGCTACACCTTCGAATTATGGGGGCATCAGGCGGTGGTGCGGGACGGCGCGGCGCGGATGGTCGAAACGGGCGGGCTGGCGGGCAGCATCGTCGCGATGGACGCCTGCTTACGCCACTGCGCGCAGACGCTGGGGCTGGAGGTCGCCTCGCTGGTGTGCGCGGCGAACCCTGCCCGTGCGCTCGGCTACGAGACGGATTTGGGCACGCTGCGCGCGGGCGCATGCGCCGATGTGATTCTCTGGAACCCGCACACACAAACAGTGGAGTATACTTATATCGACGGCGTTTTGCACGAATCGCAGCCGCTGTCGGCAGGAGTCTCTGCGCCTGCCCCGAAATAGGAGAGATAGCCCTGAAGGAGGTCCGTAAAACCATGTGGAGCGACGAGCAGACCCGCGAGAACCTGATGACCGAGTCGACGGAGGCGACGGCGAGCGTTGTGGAGACGATAGCGACCGAGCCGAGTACCGACATCGAGAGTGCATGCGACGCGGAGGCGGCTGTATCGGCGGACGCGCCTCACGAGACGCCTGACCCCGTTGCCAGTGCGCCCGAGCCAGCCGCCGATGCGCCTGTGTCTCCGATAGCCCCTGCGCCTGTTGCTGCTGCCGCAGAACCCGCCCCAGACGCCGAGGAACGCATCTCGATGGACGAAGCCATCGAGCAGAGCTTCCCGTCGTTCGAGCCGGGCGAGGTGATCCAAGCAACGGTCGTGCAAGTAGACCGCGACGCCGTGCTGGTCGATGTCGGCACGAAGACCGAAGTCAAGATCCCCAAGGAGGAACTCTCGACGGACAAGGTCGAATCGGCGAGCGATGTGGTGCAGGTCGGCGACACGATCGATGTGAAGGTGATGCGCACGCGCGGCGAGGAAGGCACGCCTGTGCTGTCCAAACGCGAGGCGGACTTCGATAAGCTTTGGGAGTCGATAGTGCGTGCCTACGAGAATAAGGAAACCATCGAGGCGATGGTTGAGGACGCGGTCAAGGGCGGGATCGTGGTCAACATCGGCGTGCGGTGCTTCGTGCCTGCCAGCCAGATTGCCCGTCGCTTGCCGCCGAACCAGCTCGATCGGCTGATCGGCGAGGTTATTCCCATCAAGATTATCGACCTTGACCACGATCGACGCAAGGCGGTCGCGTCCAACCGTCTAGCGGACGAAGAGATACGCCGCCAGCGCGAGGAGGAGGAGCGCAAACGGCGCGAGCGCGTGTTTGCATCTCTTCGGGTCGGCACACGGCTCACGGGCGTAGTGAAGCGTATTACAAACTACGGCGCATTTGTGGACATCGGCATGTATGAGGGCTTATTGCACCTCAGTGAAATTTCGTGGGCGCGTGTGAACGACCCGCGCGAAGTGCTCAAAGAGGGCGACGAGGTAGAGGTTGTCGTTATCCGTTTGGAACCTGAAAACGGCAAGATTGCCCTCAGTCGCCGTCAAGTGATGCCTGACCCGTGGCAGATCGCGGCACAAAAATATCGGGAAGGTGACGAACTGGAAGTGCCCATCTCCCGCCTTGCGCGCACAGGCGCCTTCGCCCGCGTCGAGGAGGGCGTGGAAGCGTTCCTGCCTCTTAGCGAACTGACCAGCAAGCGCGTCAAATCGCCCGATGAGGTTGTCTCGGTCGGTGATGTCGTCAAGGGGCAGATTATCGAGTTCGACCCGCGCCGACGGCGCATGGTGCTGAGCCTGCGTGCGCCCGAAGAACGACGCACCGTGCAGGAACACCGCCAACGCGCTGGCTCCAGCAGGAGCAGCGGCTTCACCATCGGCGATCGGCTCTCGTCGCAGGTGCAGCAGTTGCGCATGGCATCGCAGGAGGAGCCACAAACATCCACTGAAACCGACGATTCGGCGGTAGGAACCGAGACGAACGCCGCGAATGACTAATGCAACGGATTGCCATCACGGGCGGCGTTGCTGAAGGCAAGACGACGGTCTTGCGCATGTTCGAGTCGCTGGGCGCACAGGCAATAAGCAGCGACCAGTTGGCGGCGACGCTTCTCGTTCCAGGGACGGATGTATGGGAACAACTCATAAGGGAGTTTGGGCAGGCAATTACGACAGCAGAGGGCGCACTGGCGCGGGAGCAGCTGGCATCGCTCGCATTCAGCAACTCCACAGCGCGCCGCCGCTTGAACCGTATTGTACATCCCGCCGTTGCGCGCACACTACAAGCAGAGCTGGAGAACCACCGTTTGTCGCCAGCACCTGTTTTTGTCGAAGTGCCGCTACTAATCGAGGTTGCCCTGCAGGGCTTCTTCGATGCAGTTGTGGTAGTGCAAGCAACGCCTGCCCTGCAGCGTCGACGGTTGCTCGAACGCGGCGTCTCGCCCCCGCAAGCGCAACAAATCCTACACGCACAACTTCCCACCCGATGCAAGATCGCTTTCGCCGACTGGGTGATTCGCACGCACCGCTCGATAGAACAAGCCGAGGCACGTGTGCACCACATCTGGCACATGCTTGCCCCCTAACAGTCGGGTATACTCACGAGTGCAACAGGATTGCGTCTGAGTCGTCAAAATCGGGTAGGAACATCGCAATCGACGCAGAACCCAATCGTGGAAGAGGAGGCTCGAACGCAGTGATACGACGATGGCTTTGGGCACTGGCGGGGTTGTTAATGGCTTGGACAGGTCACGCGCAGGGGCACGGCATGGAAGACCCCTATCGTGACCACCCGAACAGGCATGTGTTGCCTGCTTCGGCGCACAAACCGATTCCACCGCAAAACTACCGAATTGCCCCTCCGAGCGCGCCACCCAGCGGTGACGCGCGATGGCACAAAGATGGGCTGTTCGACCCTCAGCGATTCCATCAATCGCTCCAACAGCAACAGCAGCGCACGCGCGCACCGCGCTGGGATCGCGACATCACCAACGCCGCCCCCGATGAGATGCATCCTGTCTACAACCCTGGCGCAACTAAGATGTACTTCTCCAGCAACGCAGGCGGCGTCGGACCAGATGGACGACTGATCAACCCCACGCCGCGCTATCGGATCTGGCGCGGCGACCTCGACGAAGGTTCCCAAACTTACCTCAGCAACCTGACGAACCTTACGCCGATCACAGGGGACACGCCCGACGAGCAGTTTGGGAGCCAAATCCAGCCTGCCATCAACGAACCTGCTAACATCATCGTCTACGCGAACCGTAGCGCGGCGGGTAGCTACAACATCGTCGTGCGCAACCTAAGCACAGGACAGCGTATCGTTCTCACTTCTGATAACAACGGCATCACGCAGAACCTCCGCCCGACGCTCAGCCCCGGCGGCAACTTGGTAATCTTTTCCTCCAATCGCTTGTTAGCAGGCGAGACGGAAGCGGATCGACGCTACCGCCTCTATGTGGCGCGCACCGACGGACGCCCGTTCGAAGACGGAACCTTCTTCAGGCGCATTACCTTCCCTGCACCCGGCGAGAACGATGTGGAGCCCGCATGGTCGCCTGACGGCAATCGTGTGGCGTTCGCCCGCATCGCGGCGGACAGAACCAGCTACATCTATGTGCTGGATTTCAACACGCTGACCGTCGTGCAATGGACGACCTTTGTCGATAGCAACGGCAACCGCCCACGCGACCGTCAGCCCACTTGGGCGCGGATTGGCGACACCCCATATATCGTCTTCTCCTCGACGCGCAAGTCAGGGCAACCACATAAGTTAGGCGAGCCGTCCGATCGCGTCGATGTGGCGAATAACATCTACGACATTTACTATCTGCCCGCACTGTTGCCTGAACCCCTGTCGGCAGCCAACACACGCTCGCTGACCACCGACCCCAGCACGGCGGCGTTGGCGCGCCCCGATGTGCCGGGTGTGGATTCCTTTGTGCCTGCAGCAGGCGCGAAGTACCCCACCGCCGCTATCGACACGCGCAACCGTGTCGCCTACCACTCCACCCGTACTCAAGGCGCCGAGGCGCCCGGACCAGGCATCCACGACCTGTGGGAGACGCTGGTGTTCGACCTCACGCCGCCACTGGTAGAGGTGCTGCCCGTCGTCAACCCCAAAGAGATGTTCCCTGGCGACACGGTCACCATCAAGGTGCGCGCGTTAGATTTGCAGAGCGGTATCAACTTCGTGCGCGTGCAGTTCAAAGACCCCGATAGCGCCGAGCAAGACGCCGAAGGGCTGGAACACCGCCTGTATCAGCTGTTCCAGTTCGATATCTTCTTCCCGAACCGCATTCTGGTCGAGCAGGGGCAGGCGTATGTGCCGCTGTTTGTCGAGGTGGGGCAGCAAGCGATCAACCCGCAAACATATGAGTATAAAGATCCCTACAGCCTGAGGCGTTTGGGCTTCGATGGTAGACTGGACGATACCTTGTTGCTACAACCCGAGCTGGACGCCAACGGCAACCCGACCGACTGGTATGTCGCCACTTGGCGCACGCCCGACATTCCGAGCGATTTTTACTTGGATGTGATTGTGCGCGACAACGCGGGCAACGAGTTCATCTACGATAACATTTCGGGCTTCACGACGCAGCAGTTCACGGGCGCGCACAACATCCTGCTGGTCTCGGACTACATGGGCGGTCAGATTTTCGTGCAGAACCGCGTGGACGCGATTGGCAACTCCATCACGCGCCCGACTTGGCAGCCTGTCGAGAGCTACTGGACGGACAACCCGACGGGCAAGCCGCCGTTCGCTATCACGCAGCCGCCCAGTGGACAAGGCACGATTATTCACGGCGACGGGGCAATCCCGCACCCGAACCTGCCGCCTGGGTTTTTCATCCGCTCCGACACGCTGGGGCAGAACACCACCTACGGCAACTTGTATAGCATCTGGCGCGTGCAGTGCCGCAACCCGATTACGCCTGCCGTGCTGGCAGGCTACCTGCCGCGCACGGAACGCGAGCCGACCGACCTGACAGGTGGCTTCCGCAATAAGCTGCATGCGACCCGAATCGTGGTCTGGGGCAGCCCCTACGCAGGCAATGTGTGGGCGGGGCCGGGGCACATCTTAGACCCCGAAGTGCAGACGCTAATCCGCAGCTACCTGCAAAACAGCGGGCGTATCCTGTTTAGCGGTCAAGACATCGCGTGGGCGCTCAGTCTGCGCGGCTCGTTCGCGAACCAATTCCTGAACGACATTCTGCGCGTGTCGTTCGACAGCGACACCGCCGACGATGTATTTTTCATTCCCTATCGCGGGCTGCGCCACCAACTACAAGGCGTCGCGCCGCCCGCAGGCGAAGATCCGAACCCATTCGCCGACAACCCCGGCGGCATCGTTATCTGGACACGGTTTGAGGGCAATAATGTCGTCCCTGACCAGCCGAACGAGCTACGCTTGTCGCACCCCGCGGCGTATGTGGTGCTACCGAACTTCGATACCTTCGATGTGATTCCGCCTGTGGGCGCGGGCACGGGGCCGCTCTACACCGACGCGGCGTGGAACCAAGTGTGGCTGGACACCGTGTCTGTGGCGCAATCGGCGCGCACGACCTACATCTATACGCAGCCGCGCGTCAATCAGGGAAGCCTGCTCGGCACTTCCAACCAAGCCGGCTCCTACTATGTCAACGATGCGAACCGCTCGAAGGTCGGCTTCTTGGCGTTCGGCATCGAGGGTGTCAACTCGGCATATTCGCAAGGACCGCAAGACCTGCTGTGGTGCCGCTCGTTTCGCAACAAAATTATCCACAACGCCTTCGGTTGGATGACGCACAGCGTGCTGGAGGGCGTGGTGCGCCAGTATGACCCCGATACGCGCACCTTTACGCCATTGCCGCGTGCGCTAGTGCGCGTGGTGGGCGTCACGCCCCCAAGCATCGCAGGCGTGAACGCAGGATATGCGATCACTGACTCGAACGGCTTCTACCGCATTGTGGGATTGGAAGCAGGCGTGTATGTGGTGGAAGCCGAGCGCCCTGGCTTCAAGACACAACACCCCGAGACTGTCACTTTAGTCGCGACAACTCGAAGGCTTAACCTGATTATGCTGGCGACGCCGCCAGGGCAGATTAGCGGGCGCGTGATTGACATTAACGACCAACCTGTGCGCGGTGCGCTGGTGCGTGCCACCAACGCTACAGACCCTGAACTTATCCGCGAGGTCGTCACAGACCCCGACGGCACCTTCCTCATCCCGCGTGTGCCCGCTGGAAGTTGGAATGTAACAGTTGTTGGGCTGGCGTTCGGCAGCTATTCGCTGCCACCCGTGCAGCCGCCCGGTGGCGTCTACAGAGATGTGCAGGTGCGCTCAGGCGAAACGACTAACATCGACAATTTCGTGTTAGAACCTGAGCCTGGAACAGTTACGGGCGTAGTGACCGATGTGGAGAACAGGCAGCCAATCGCTAACGCACGCGTCACCGCCGTCGCCACGAACACGCGCCGTGAGACGACTACCGACGCAAGCGGTACTTACACTTTCCCAGTACCTGCAGGCGAGTATGTGATTACCGCCGTTGCTCCTGGCTACGCACCCGAAAGCCAAACGCTCACTGTGCCTGCCAACCAAACCAGCACGCTCAACTTCCAGCTGCGACGGCTGCCCCCCGGCTCTGTGTCGGGGCGAATCGTCCGACGCTTCGGCGGCGCGCCTGAGCCTGGAGCAACCGTGCGACTTCGTGCAGGCGCTCTGGAACTCACAACTACCACCGACCCGAACGGCAACTACAGCTTCGCAAGCGTGCCACCTGGTGAGTATCTCGTGATCCCCGAAAAGACGGGCTTCACCTTCACACCGAATCAGCGGACAATTACAGTAAATCCGAGTCAGGAAACCGTCGTCGGTGAGTTCCGTTCGGAGCCGTTGCGCACCTTCTTCCGCGGACGGTTCCTGGTCTCCGCGCCGTTTGACTACACGCAGGATGTGCGCGACCTGCTAAATGTGCCCGCGTCGGCGACCTTCCGCTTCTTCACTTGGGAGCCGAGCCAGTCGCGCTATGTGTTCTACCCAACTGCACCTGCGAACCGCTTCCAGCTCGGACGCGGCTACTTCCTCGAAACTTCAGAAGACCTCCCGCTTGCCGTAGAGGGAACCCGCGCGGACACCAACCGACCCTTCGAGATCGCGCTCCAGATCGGCTGGAACCTTATTGGCAATCCGTTCCCCTTCGATGTGGACTGGAGCCAAGTGCAGTTTATCGACCCCGACACCAACACCGCAGTCTCGTTGCCGACAGCAGTAGGAAAAGGAATTGTGGCGAACGCGCTGTGGAGCTACTCGTTCGGAAGTTATGCCGCAACAACTCGGATGAGAATCTGGGAAGGCTACTGGGTATATGCTTACCGCGCCACGCGGCTAATTGTCCCGCCGACAGCGCAGGCAGCAGGCGCGCCCAGCCGCAGTGCGAACACAGAAGCAGGTGGCTGGCGACTGACCTTGGAAGTGCAGTCGGGCGATCTGAGAGACCGCGCCTACATCGGCGCATCGCGCAGCGCAACCCCAGGTTATGATCACGCGCACGACCTACTCAAGCCACCGCCTGTGGGCACGGAGTACGTACACATCAGTCTCCCACGCCTAAACTGGGGCGCACACAGCGGTATCTACGGTGTGGACATCCAGCCCGCAACTCGCAGCGCGAGCTGGGAGTTCACGGTGGAGAGCAGCCAGCCGAACCGCGAGGTCACCCTGCGCTGGCCCGATGCGCAGCAACTCCCGCGCGCGGCGAACCTCGTGCTGTTGAACCTGGAAACGGGCGAGCGACGCTACCTGCGCACCTCAGGCGCGTACACCTTCCGCACGAACGGCAGCGGCGTGAGCCGATTCCGTCTCGAGATGGCGTCCAGCGGCGGGCTGCTGCGCATCCAGCAAGTGCAGGTGCAGTCAGGGCGCGGTGGACAGCACGCCATCGCGTTCCAACTGACAGGAGATGCAACCGTGCAGGTGAATATCCTGTCGGGTGGCAAGGTCGTGCGCCAACTGCTGAACCAGGCGACGCGCAGCGGCGTGCAGCAAGCCAGCTGGGACGGGCGCGACCAGAGCGGAATCGCACTACCGCCAGGCACATACACCGTAGAGATTCGAGCCGTGAGTGAGGATGGGCAGGTCGCTCGCGCGACTGCACCACTGGTGCTCACGCGATGAGAACAGAACTATGAAGGAGGAGCGATCAGGGTGAAAACACGGATGAGACGAACTTGGACGACGCGCACAGTCTCGCTCGGCGTGCTGAGCATGCTTGCAGTAGGGCTGCTCTATCCGCTGGGCGCTGTGCGCGCCTATGCCCAGCTGGTGCAACTGCCGCGTGTGGCAGTGCTGGACTTCGAAAACAAAAGCGGCTTCGGCGGCGCAAGCATCGCCCGCGCGGCGACCGACGCTGTCGCAGGCGAATACCAGAAGTCGCGCAAATTCGAAGTGTTGGCGCGCGGCGAAATCGAACAGCAACTCAGAGACCTTGACCTCTCGACGCCCCTCGATAAGACAGGGTTCCTGCGTCTGGGACGCGCGCTTCAGACCGAGTCGCTCATCACGGGCGAGGTGAACGCCGTGACCTTCGTGGGCAACCCGAAGCAGGCGCAAGTTGTGATCACGGTGCGGGTCATCGATATCGCGTCAGGTGAACCCATCAACGGCGCGGTCGCCACAGGGCTGAGCAACCGACGTCCAGGCTACACGGGCGACGACGACACGCTGGTGCAGGAAGCCATCCGCAACGCCGCCTTTGAAGCCGTGCGAATCATCAACAACTACACCATCCCCGAAGCGACCGTCCTAACCACGCGCGCGGGCAAAGAAGTGTTGCTGAACCGCGGCATACGCGGGGGACTGCAGCCAGGCATGGAGATGATCGTCGTGCGGCGCGGCGAGGAGGTCGGACGCATCCGCGTGACCCAAGTTTCGGATAGCGACGCGGTGGGCGAAATCATCGACTTTGGGCGCGGCATCCAGAGCGAAGACCGCGCACGCGCCATCTTCCGTGTGCCTACGGTTGAGGTCAAGGCAGGGCGCGTAGTCACCGAGCGACCCCGTCAACGCGGCGAGGGCAACAAACTCCTGCGGGCGCTGGGTCCGATTCTCATCATCGGGCTGATTGCGTTCGGCGTGGCGCGGGGTTCTTCGGGAGGTAACACCCCCGTCCAAACGGTGCTGGCGGAGCCGAGCGCGGACGGCAACTTCGAGCCGTTCGTGCGCATCTCGTGGAAGACTACGCTCTTCGCCAAAAGCGCGCCCGATACTATCCAGTGGCAAATCTACCGCTCCGACTTCATCGGCACAGATGGCAATGGCAATCTGCGCCCCGTAGGAGTCGTGCCAGGCAACCAGAACTTCTTCATCGATACCACCGTGCCGCGCAATGTTACCTACGCCAGCTTGCCTCGCGAAGGGGCTGAAGACTTAGAGTTTGAAAGCCTCGAAGACGAAGAGGCAGCTCCAGGAGTTGCTCCAGGACGCTCGTATACCTACCAAGTGGCGCTGGTGTACCGCGAGCGTATTCAAGCAGAGGGCGAAGAACTCGTCCTGTTCAAACTTTCCGATCGTGTACGCTCTGGGCAGGCAACTGTACTGTTTCCTGTGCAGCTACTCACCCCCGTTCAGCGCAGTGAGGATGTCGACCCGAAAGATGTGCGGTTTAGCTGGCTCGCAGCGGAAGGAGCAAATGCATACCGCATAGAGGTATCGACCGATCCGACCTTCCGAAATCGCGACCGAACCTTTGTGTCACCTGAAATCTTGTCTACCGCTGCAGGCGGTACACCCGTTTCCACGGAGCGAATCAATCTGGAGACAGCGCTTTTGAACCGACTGGGGTTGGCAGGGCGACGCGTGACACTCTACTGGCGCGTCGGCTCGCGTAATCTTGGCGACGACCCAGGCCCTCTTCCTGGCCCTGGCGGCTTACGCTATGTGTGGAGCCGACCGTTCGAGTTCAACACGCAAGAGCTGCCACCCAGTCCCTAAAGTGCTTGGGGGCACCGAGAAACTTGTGCCCCCCAAATTCGTCCAACATGCGATTATATGCGGAGGAGAATTACAATGCGATCGATGTGGCGATGGCTAATAGCAATTGTCGTGCTTCCACAGTGGGCAGTGGCGCAAATGTCTGAATGGTCGCCTGAAAATGTCGTGCCAGGCGAAATGCTGATACAACTCAAGCCTGGACGCACTCTCGAAACAGCACGCATAATCGCGAATACCGTCAACGCTCAGGTGCAGCCCATACCCGTACAGGATGTGTATGTGCTCCGCCTGCCAAACAACGGGCTCGCCCCTGAACTTCTCATCGCAAGAATGCAGGAAACTATTGACCGACTGAAGGATCATCCCGATGTTTTGTATATTGAGCCACACTACATCCGCCATCGGCACGCAGAACCGAACGACCCACGCTTCGACGAACAGTGGGCGCTCTTTATGATGCAAATGCCCGAAGCATGGGATATCGAGAAAGGAAAACAAAACATACGCATCGCTTTTATAGATGACAACTTTCAAGACAGGCATCCTGACCTACTTAATGTGTTTGATCCAGACCTTTCTCAAAACTTTACCACCACCGATGCGAACCAACTGCGCAACATCGCCCCAGAGGGAGCAGGATTTTCACATGGGACAGCAACCGTGGGCGTTGCTGCTGCGCGTACTGATAACCAGCTTGGAATCGCAGGTGCGATATGGAACAGTGAGCGCGTAATCGTCGGTCTCAAGGTCGCACGCACACCTAACGACCCCCTGCTTCTTGCAACCATCCTACGGGCATATCAATATGTAAGGGATAGAGCCAGTCAAATTCATGTCCTCAACATGAGTTATGGGGGTTTTGGGTTCTCACGGATAGAAAATAGCCTTATTCAAGAAATCTACCGTGCAGGGGTTATTCCCGTCGCATCGGCAGGGAATGAACGAACAAGTATTCCTGTCTACCCCTCAAGCTACGAGAATGTAGTGAGGGTCTCTGCGGTTGGACCGACGGGCGAGCGTGCGTTCTATTCTAACTTCACAGACATTGACTTGGCTGCGCCAGGAGGAGACCAGCAAAGCAGTGTATTCGATGGCGTCCTATCGACGGCGACCACTTCACGGTTGTATGAATACACTCAGGGAACCTCCTTCTCAGCACCCTATGTTTCGGCAGCGTTGGCACTCGTACTTGCAGCGGGCGCCCGGCGCCATGATCCGACCGATGTGGAGCCTCAAGCCGTTATTGCGCTCAAGGAAACTGCCGACCCTCGTGGACGCACTGTGCCTGACCCCGAGCTAGGGTTCGGAATCATCAATGTAGCAGAAGCGCTCCGAGGAGTGTCTGGCGTATCCATCGTTTTCTTAGAGCCTACCGCAGGTGGCACAATTGAAACAACCCGCGTGCGCGTGCGCGCGTCACTACGCCGCGTACAAAATGTTGACCCAGCAAACATTCTGGAAGTGCGGTTGAACGACAACTTGCTTGAGCGTCGTCTGTGGGAGCCAACCGCACAAGTCATTCGAGAACGCAAAACAATTCTGCTGAGCTTCCTCGTGACGCTTCCGAGCCCTGGCACGCACACGATTTCCATAACCGCTGTTGGTGACAATGGGGTTGTTCGAACCAACTCGGTGCGTGTGCTGGTGAAAGCGCGCACGCAGAACGAGGGGTTAGCGATGTTCAGCACGCCATATGTCCTCACACGCACACCAGAGGAGATCTTTGGGAGCGATGTGATTCTCGCGCGCTACCTGCCCGCTGAGAACACGTACGCTCGCTATTCCCTCGTGAACCGCGACCCACGCGCCAGCTTCACACCGCCAGATATAGGAGTGCGCCCTGATGGCTCGAACACGCCCACACCACCGCGCGGACTGGGCTACTTCGTGCGCACCACGACACCCGCGTTTCTGTTGGGCGACGAGGCAATCGACCCGAACACGGCGTACCTGATCCCACTCCAAGAAGGCTGGAACATGGTCGGTAATCCGTTCCCTTACAATGTGCCCTGGGCAGCATGTGAGGTCGAAATTATTGGTGCAGGCGGAATCCCGCAACGAATCAGTCTGCAAGAAGCTGCTGACCGCGAGTATATCCGCTTGCAGATTTACCGATATGTCCCGCTCACGGGTGAATACACTTGGCGCACAGCCCCACTGGGCGAGCTAACTGCTTGGCAAGCCCACTGGGTGAAAGCACTCAAACCCTGTACACTGGTTGTGCCCCCTGTGGGCAGCTTGCGCAGCCAAATTGACGACACACCGCGCGTGGAGCCGACGCAGTCCGATGGCTGGCTCCTGCGCTTGATTGCGCGTAGCGGTAACCGCGAGGACTCGAACAATCTCATCGGGACAACTGCAACGGCTAACGACGAGATAGGGCACGAAGATGTGGAGAAGCCTCCTCTTTTCCAGTCGTATGTCGCGCTGCGTATTCTGGAACCACGCACGCGCAGTACTTTAGCGCAAGACATTCGACGCGGGAGCAATCGCACGCATCGCTGGGAAGTGGAAGTAATCACAGACCAACCCAGCGCGGAGGTCACGCTCCAGTGGACCCAAGAGCTTCCTGTGCCCAGAGGCACTCGACTTATCCTGACCGACCAGACCACAGGCACACGCCTCTCAATGCTCCAAAACAGTTCTTATCAATTCCGTACCGATGAGACCAGTCGGCGACGGTTTGTGATCGAAGCACACCCTGCGCGTGCAAACCGCCTACGGGTGACGAATGTGTCGATCACACAGACGCGCGGTAGCCAGTTCACCATTCAGTATGCGCTCAATAGTGAGGCATCTGTGCAAGTGCTGATTCAAGACTCCACAGGCAAGACGATTGCGCGCCTTCAGGGCGGCGCCCGCTCATCGGGTGTCAGCACGGCAAGTTGGAATGGACGCAACGAAGCAGGGATTGCCGTACCGCCCGGGACCTACCAAGTGCAAATCATCGCGACAAGCGAGGAGGGCGAGGTCGCGCGCACAGTCCGACCCCTCATAGTGACTCGATAGGAGGGAGGCAACAAATGATGAGACGAGCAACTCTGGTAACTCTCTGCAGCCTATTAATTGGGCATGCATGCGCTCAGGTCGATGACGGGCTGTACTCGCCCTTTCCAGGCGAGATATGCGCTTGCCCAGAGCTTCAGGGCGACCAGAACCCCGTTAGCGACGATTATGGAGTGATTTTTGTCTCGAACGGGGTACTGGGAGCGACCCTTGGGCTTAGCGGTACTGTCAACTGGTGGACGGGATGCTTCCCGATAGAACGAACGCGTTGCACGACGCGTCCTGCGGAAGGAAGTATTCAGCTGGGAACCTCCGGGGGCAATACGCTGTTAGGCGACAGCGATATCGCGCTCACCTCAGGCTACCCGTGGGCAGTTTATCCAGGTGGGATCTTTATCAGCCTCCAGGCGCGGCGCGGGGAAGAGACCCAGACCTTTGTGTGGGGACGCGCTGACGGCGCACCGCCCATCACCTTTTCACAAGCGTGGCCAGGAGCCAGTGGCTTCTATATCCGCCGCATTTGGAATGTGCAAGGCTGGGATACAGACTTGCGAATCGACCTCATTCAATCCGTAGCACGCATCAGCCTGCGTGTGCGCAATACGGGGGACTCCCCAGCCACCTTAGCGCTTCGCCTCGCCTCCGATGTAGAAGTGGGCGTTGAGGCGGGCTTCGATGTGAGTGGCGCCTCCGCTCCCCCTTATGTGTATGTGCAGGGGCAGCGCCCTATCAAAATCGACACAGACCTGCGCGGCGTGCAAATCCCCAACGCCATCGAGTTCTATCTGGGGCGTGGCGAGATTGGCGGCTCCTCACGCTACCTCCTACGCCCGATTAGGGGGTTCGACGACCAAACCCCTATCGACCGATTGGTCATCGGCGATTGGTTTTTTGTTCAAGGAACAACCATCTGGGAACCTGTGCTTTTCCCCGACTCGTTTGTCAACGATGTGGCGATTAACCTGTTTGTAAACCCACGCAATTTTGCACCAGGGCAGGAACGCGAGTTTGTGTTCTATGTGACGCTGACGCCGAATGACTTGGATGTTCAGCCGCCAATCGCCTTGGGAGTCGAGACGCTACCTGTGATTGAACCAAATCGGCGCGACCTTTCGAGACTGGCACAGGACGGGCTATTTGAAGTCGTGGCGAATGTAACGAACCAGTATTTTGTGGTCGGGCGCGAGATTGATCTCACAAATGTTTCCGTCGATCTGTCTTTGCCTGCGGGAGTCTCTTTAGCACCTGACGAGAGGCGTACGCGCGTCATCCCACGCCTCGCGCCTGGACAAACAGCCTCTTTGAGATGGCGTGTGGTGGCTGACCCAACCACTGTCGGGTTTGTGACAGTTCGCGTTGCCGTGCAAGCGCCACCAGCACCCACTAAGACCGTCTCACGGACTCTCCTCATTTCTGCCACGGCTAACCGCAAATTAGAGTCGGGATTCCAGCTGGTGTCCATTCCGTTTGAAACCACAGCCTCTCTTGAGGAGTTACTTAACCTCAACGCTTACCAAGCGAGGCGCTGGAATCCGGAGCGCGAGCGGTATGAGTTGATAGAAACCATTCAACCAGGGCAGGGCTTCTGGCTTTTCCTGCCCACTGAAGCCACAACTATCTCCTACGACGCTTCGAGGCTGCGCTTCCCAAGCGGTGTGTTTGAGAGGAGCATCCCCCTGCCACTCAGGAGGGGCTGGAACCAGATAGGCAACCCTTACCCGTATCCCCTGGTGCTGGGACAGGTCGTGGTTGTTGCGTCCAGCGATCCGAGACGCAGCCTGAGCTTTTTCGAGGCGGCACAACGCGGCGTGATTCGAGGCGTGCTTTACTACTGGGATGAGTTCTCCAGAGAGTACAAATTCACTTCCGACCCCAACACACCGTTGCTACCACATCGTGGATATTGGATCAGAGTGAACGAAGACATCGAGTTCGTCTATCCGCCTGTGTTCCTGCCAGGTACGGGCTTCGGTGGTGTTGTCCGCTCTGCGGCGGATCATCCCAACCTGCCGAACGACTGGCGACTGCAGATTGTGGCGCGCACGACGCGCGGCGCGGACACACAGAACTTTATCGGCATAAGCAGCGGGCGCAGCGCAGGCGACATCGAAGAGCCGCCCACGCCGCTCTCAGACCGACCCGTGAACTTGCTGATTCTCAAGTCGGGCACAGGGACGCCGCTTATGCAAGAAGTTCGCCCGCTCGCCAACCGCCAACAGTTCGACCTGCTGGTGGAGGCGGCTTCGGGCGAGGAAGTCACGCTGACCTTCCCGAACCTGAACACGGTGCCGCAGGGCTACCGCCTGCGCCTGACCGACTTGAACACAGGGCGCACCGTCGACCTGCGCACGACGCCTGAGTACCGCTTCGTCTCCACCGGGCGCACGCGCCTGCAAATCACCGTCGAGCGCGCGGCGCGTACAGGCGCGCTGATTACCAGCGTGCATGTGAGCAGCGCAGGACGCGGCACAAACAGCGTGTCCATCTCGTATGTGCTGGCGGACAACGCGCAGACCAGCATCCAGATTCTTGGTTCGGATGGGCGCACGATTGCGACCCTGCATCGAGGACGCGCGGCGACTCGCGGCGTCAACACGGTCTCGTGGAACCTGCGCGATGACCAAGGACGCGCCGTGCCGCCCGGAACCTATCAGGTGCAGGTCGAGGCGCGTACCGAAGACGGGCAAACCGCGCGCGCCGTGCGACCGCTGGTGCTGACCCGATAAACGCATCTGGGCTGGGGACTATCCCCCAGCCCGCCTAAAGGAGGCGCAATGGTGAGAACTTACTGGGCAGTGATCATCGCATGCCTGTCGCTCGGATGGAGCGCTGCACAGACGCGCGAGCTGGTGCTGTTCCCGTTCGCTCAAGGCGCAGCGGTGCAACCGACCGACGAGTTCAATGTGAATGTCGAGGCGCTCAACGCCCTCTACGCCCAACTGAAAGAGATACCCCGCATCTATGTGCTGCGGTTCCGCGAGACGAACCCATCGATCGCCCGCGCAGTGGAGGAGAACCGCATTCGGCGCGACCGCCTGAACCCGCCGTTCAACGAGCGCGAGGCGGATGGTACTTGGCGCGCCGCGCGCGTGGGCGCACTGCTGGATGTTGACCTCGCGTTCGCAGGGCGCATCGAGGAGTTCAGCTACGATCCCACCAAGCGCGAGGCGATTATCACCATCAGTGGCGACCTTATCGATGTGCGCACGGGCGAGGTTGTCGTCTCGGTGGCGGAATCGGGACGCGGGCGGTTAGGCTCCGACCAAGAGGATGTGAACATCGCCCGAATCGCGGCGGTCGCCGAGGTCGCCCAGAAGGTGGGCGCAGCGTTGCGCGAACGCTTAGCCCCGCCCGCGCAGCAGCCGATCCAACCGCAAGAAGAGCGTCGCCCCGACCGCAAGCGCGAACGCGCGACGGTGACGCTGTTCGCGATTATTCTGGGCGCGGTGCTGGGCGGCTCGCAGTTTTAGAATGTGCAACCGACCCATCCGACGACTGATTGGGGCAGGGGGGCTGTGGCTCCTCTGCCTTTGTGCTTGCTGGGCGAATGGGGCGATTCGCCTGAGCGTCTACCCCGCGGCGGCGGTTGCCGATGGCGCATCGCAAATACTGGTGGTCGCCGAAGTGCGCACCAGTCAGGGCAAGCCTGCACCCGACGGCACGCAGGTCGCGTTCACCACGACGCTGGGCGCGTTCCGCGAGCCTGTGGTCGCCACCGAGGGCGGCGCGGCGCGTGCGACGCTCATCGCCAGCCAGACGCCTGGCACTGCGACGATTACCGCAACCGCCATCGGGCTGGGCGTCGTGGGTGAGACGCAGGCGCTGTTCGTGGCGACCCAAGACGAGCTGCGCAGCGCGACCGACTATGTGCAAGTGCTGGGCACAGAGTACCTCGCCTACGCCAACGAGCAGCGCGTCATCGCCGCGTCGGGCAAAGAGCGCGGCGCAAGCGTCCGTTTCGGCTTCACACGCATCGAGGCGGACGACCTGCAGCTGGAGGTGGAGAGCCTGCGTGTGAAGGCGCGCAACGCCCGCCTGCAGTACGGCTCCGACTCCGCCGAGTTCGCCGAGCTGAGCTACGAGCTGCGCGCCTCGCAAGGATACGGGTTGACCCAACGCGACGGGCGCTGGGAAGTCGTGCGCGTGCGCTACGGGGCAACCGAGCCGTTCGACGCCGTTGTACCGCCTGAGCTGTTCCAGTTCGCGGACATCTCCGAATCGGATTTGGTCATCAAGGCGGCGCAGATTTGGTTCTACCCGAACGAGCGCATCCAGTTTCACCGCGCGGAGTTTTATGTGGGCGAGGTGCGCTCGCTGAGTCTGCCGCTCTACTCGCAGAGCCTCTGGAGCGGGGGCGTCGGCAGCGACACGCTGATTGGCGTGCAGAGCGGGCAGGTCTATCTGGATGTGCCGTACTACTACACGCTGTCGCCGACGCAGATTGGCGCGTTGCGTTTGCGCACGGCGCAGGTGGGCGGGCGCACGATGGGCGCGGCGCGCGGGATCTTCCTTGACCTCGAACACGAGTATCGGGTCGGGCTGGGCACAGGGATGGTGAGCCTCACCAGCCTGGCACGCAACGACTGGGGGCTGAACTGGCGGCACCAGCAGCCGCTTGCGCCCAACACGCGCCTCGCGCTGTGGCTCGACTCCCCAGCGCATCAGGGCGTTTACGGCTCCGTGCAGTTGGCGCATCAGGCGCGGGGCTACTCCACAGGCGCGACTGTGGCGGGCAGCACTTACTGGCGCAGCGTGCGTGCGCAGAGCCTCCGTACGGATGTGTTCATCGAGACCACCCCGCGCCGCGTCGCCGATTTGCCGCTGCGCCAGAGCCTCTCGCTGAACCTCACGACCAACCGCGTGCAGGGCAGTTTGGGGACACAGACCCGTGAAGGCATCGGAGTCCGCGCCCGCTGGAACCTGATTCCTCAATCGCTGGGGCAGGGAACCACCCTCACGGGCGGGCTGACCGTAGGGCGCTTCATCGGCAACCTACCCAACGCGGGCTGGAGCCTCACGGGCACGCTGGGCATTACACAGGCGCTGGGCGCAGGCGGCGCGCTCAGCCTGAACTACGACTACGCTCAAGACGCGCTCGGCGCGAACCTGCTGGGCAGACACCGACTGTCGGGTAGCCTCACTTGGAGCGCGGGCGAGCGATACTACCTCACAGGCTACTTCAGCCGCGCTTTAGACGCCAATTCTGTGAGTTGTGTCGGGGACTTCTCGTGGCGATTCAGCTCCCTCTGGCGTATGGGCGTGGGGTATACTTGGCAGCAGTATCAGCAGTACGACTTTCGCGACCAAACCTTCACCATCGCCTATCGGATAGGCTTCCGCGAGGTCGCGCTGACTTGGTCGTCCTTCACGAAGCGATGGAGCGTGGATTTGCTGACGGCGTTTTACTGAGCGCGCCGCGCGAGGTGTTCAAACTCCAGCGCGACATCAGCGACCACTGAGCGTAGGTCGGACAGCAGGGGGAGCTGGGCGCGGGCAATTGCCACATCGTCCAGGTCTAACGGCACGACCAGCAACGCCTCTTGATTGATCGGTCCCTGCGCAATCGCCTTGCCAAAGGGGTTCACCACCCACGACGCGCCCACAAAGCCCTTGCCGCCCTCGAATCCGACCAGACTGGACTGCACCACATAGAGCGTATGCTCGCCGCCGATTTGGGTGAGCATACGCCGATACGCCTCCACATTCTCGATTTGCTCGGCTTGGAACCCGCGCGCAGGCGAGGCGGTCGGCACATACAGCACCTGCGCACCCTTGAGCGCGACAATCGTGCTGGTAATCGAGTGCCATACATCCTCGCAAATCAGAATTGCCGCCCGCCCAAAGCGCGTCGGGAACACTTCCAGACGACGCCCCCGCGCTACGAACCGCTCCTCCTCGAACACGCCGTAGGTCGGCAGGAAGAATTTCTGATGGACATGCAGAACCGACGACTGTGCAGGTTCTGAATCTAAAGTTGCATAGAGTGCGGAGTTGAAGTATTCGCCGTCGAGGTACTCGTAGAAGCCGACACAGATGTCGAGCGGGCGGTCGGGCTGCAGGTCGGCGTACAGGCAGGCGAGGTCGTGCAGCAGTTGCGTCGCGGGGATGGCTAACTCGCGCACGCCGCCCTCCACAAAGTAGCCTGTGGTCGCCGTTTCGGGCAGCACCAACACATCCACGCCCTCCTGAAGCGACTGGCGCATCAGGTCGCCTATCCGCTCCAGATTGCGCTGATACTGCCCCTTGGTCGGCTTGAACTGCCCGATCCCGACCGTGAACCGCCGCTGCACGCCCTCGAACAGGTTGCGTTGCATCATAGCCGTCTCAATAGTCCACAGGACGCAGGTAGTACTCGCCGATGGCGGTCGTGGAGAGCATCGCGACTGTTGGTAGGTGGCGTTTCCAGTGCGTGCTGTCCACCTTGTTTTTGACCAGCCACACATCGTCGGCAGGGAAGCCCATCTCGATAAGCCGTTCAGGTGAGTAGCCCTGCGTGAGGTAGTGCAGGATGCGGTCGGCGCGCTGGTACGAGATGCCGAAGTCGCCCTCGTCGGTCTGCCCGACGATGAGGTCGGCGGACGCGGGCTTTTGCACGATAACTTCGGGCACGCCCAAGTAGCGCGCCAGTTGCCACACTTGGGTCTTGAACAGGTCGCCGATGGGGTTCACGGGCGGCGAGTCGTCGGCGTGCCAGGTGAAGTAGCCGAACAGCCGCTCGCTTTTGTTGCCTGTGCCGATGGGCAGCGCGCCGAGTTTTGCCGACTGGTCGAACAGGATAATCATCCGCATTCGAGCGCAGATGTTGCCGATGCGCGTCGGGCTGGCGTCTGGCTCGAACGCCTCCAGATAGGCGTCTACCATCGGCGTAATCTCAATCACGCGGTGGTGAATGCCTAACTCGCGCACGACCAGCATCCCGTGTTCCAGCGATTCGGGGCTGCTGACCTTGTAGGGCATCAGGAAGGCGTGCACATTTTCGGGACCGAACGCGCGGGCACATAGGTAGGCGACGACGGACGAGTCGACGCCACCCGACAGCCCTAGCAGCGCTTTGGAGAAGCCGCGTCGCCGTTGCACTTCGTCGCACAGAAACTCCACCAGCCACTCGGCGACCAGCGGCGCGTTGATGCGCAGCGGCTCGTCCGAGTTCGGGTCATAAATCGTCGGCTTGATGACGGGAATCGTTTGCATAGGTTCACCTCATAAAACGGTTTGGGTCGAAGGGCGCGATAGGCAGTTCGGTTGCGCCGTTCATGATTACATCGGCAATCGCGCGTGCGGTGGCGGGAGCAAGCAGGATGCCGTGATAGGCGTGCCCTGCAGCGAGGTACAGCCCGTCATAGCCTGCCACAGCGCCGATGTAGGGGTTATGGTCGGGCGTGTCGGGGCGCAGTCCCACAGTGTGTCCCAGCACGGTCGCGTGCATCAGGCTGGGCGCGAGGCGCGCGAGGGCGTGTGTCAGGAGTGCATAGCCTTCGGCGGTGGCGCGTGCGTCGTAGCCTGCCTGTTCGCGTGTCGCTCCCATCAGCGCGGTTCCATCCGCGCGGGGCACAAGGTAGCCCACAGGCGACGAGAGGATGCTCCGCACGGGCAGGGGTAAGTCGCCCAGCGAGAGGATTACGCCACGCACAGGGGTTATGGGCGTGTGTATCCCCAGCGACTGCAGCAGCGTGCCTGCCCACGCGCCTGCCGCGACCACCACCGCGTCGCCTTCCAGAACGCCGTGCGCCGTCTGCACACCGCGCACTGAGCCGTTGCACACAACGAGGCTCAGCACGGGCGAACCAGTGTATAAGTTTGCACCGCTAAGTTGCGCAGCGCGATGCAGGGCACGCATCAGCCGCTCGGTATGCACCCAGCCTTCGCTGGGGATGTGTATAGCGCAGGCGATTTCGTGGTTCAGCGCAGGTTCCAACTGGAGCGCAGACTGGCTATCAATTCGTTCGGCGCAGGCGTCGTATCGACGGATCCACGCGAGGCTTGCCTCCAGATGCTCGGCGTCCGTTGGGGTGAGCGCGACGCGCAGGCAACCGCCGTCGCGCCATTCGGGGTCGATGCCTGTTTGTTCGTGCAGGGCGCGCGTCCAGTCGGGGTACATCTGCAGGCTGTGCCAGTAGAGGGGCAGGGCGGGTGTGTCATCGGGTGTGAGGCTGAACGGGTTTACCATTCCTGCGGAGGCGGCGGAGGTGTGCCCACCTTCTGCCGCGCCGTCCAGCAGCACGACTTCCGCCCCCCGCTGCAGCAGTTCCCACGCGACCGCCGCGCCAATCACACCTGCGCCAATCACGATTACCCGCATCGTTAGCCTCCTGCGGTCATCTGCACGATTTCGAGGGTGTCGCCGTCGCGCAGGGTAATCTCGCCGTATCGCTCGCGGGGCACGATTTCGTAGTTATACTCCACCACCACCACACGGGGGTCGATGCCGCGCTCCTGAAGCAGTTGGAGCAGGGAGGTCGCTTCGGGTAGTTCGCGTTCCTTGCCGTTGATGCGCACCTGCACCATCGCATGGAGTATACCCGAACCGTACGGTGGGCGAGCAGCGGAGCAAGGGACGGTTTAAGGTTTAATGCGGAAGGAGTTATCCACTCTCGTCTTGTCCGTCGCGTGCGCTGTCCACCTCGTGCAGGCGTTTGCCCAGCACGATGCGCGTGATCGCCGCCACCGTGTCGCCCGACGCAAGGTCAATCAGCTTCACGCCCTGCGCGATGCGCCCCGTGATGCGCAAGTCTGCCACGCGCAGCCGAATGCCCTTGCCGTTCGCCGTGACGAGGATGACCTTGTCGTCCTTCTCGACGACCTCCGCCGCGACCACGCTGCCCGTCTTGCGCGTGACATTCATCGTGAAGATGCCCTTGCCCCCGCGCGATTGCACGCGGTACTCCGTCAGCGGGGTGCATTTGCCGAAGCCGTTCTCGGAGACGACCAGCAGCAGCGCGTCGGGCTGCACGCGGCATGCAGCGACCAGCGCGTCGTCCTTGCCGAGCCGTATTGCCTTCACGCCGCCCGCCGTGCGCCCGCGCACAGGCACATCCGATTCGGGGAAGCGTATCGCCAGCCCCGCGCGCGTCGCCAGCAGCACATCGTCCGTGCCCGAAGTGTGCAGCACCCAGCCCAGCGAGTCGCCGCTTTCCAGGTCGAAGGCGTTCAAGCCGTTGCTGCGCAGGTTCGCGAACTCGCTGAGCGCGGTGCGCTTAATCTCGCCGCCGCGCGTAATCATCGTCAGGTAGCCCTCGCTAGCGAAATCGCGCACCGAGACCGTCGCCGTCACCTTCTCGTCAGGCTGGATGTTGATATAATTAATCACTGCCGTGCCGCGCGCCTGACGCGAGGTTTCGGGAATCTCGTAGGCTTTCAGGCGGTACACGCGCCCCCGATCGGTGAAAAACAGGATGTAGTGGTGCGTGCTGACTTGGAACAGGTGTTCCACTTCGTCCTCTTCGCGGGCGGTGGTGGCGATTACGCCCTTGCCGCCGCGCTTTTGCGAGCGGTAGGCGTCCATCGACACGCGCTTGATGTACCCGTCGCGCGTAATCAGCACGAGCGTCTCCTCTTCGGGGATGAGTTCCTCTTCCGAGATGTCTTCGGCTTCGCGGGCGATGATGCGCGTGCGCCGCGCGTCGCCGTACTTCTCCTTGAGCATCCGCAGGTCGTCCTTGATGATTTGCTCCACCTGCTTCGGGTCGGAGAGGATATGCTCCAGCCGTGTGATTTCGCGCAACAGTCCGCGGTACTCCTCGGCGAGTTTCTCCTGCTCCAGTCGCGCGAGTTGGCGCAGTTGCGTGTTCAGAATTGCGTCCGCCTGCAGCACAGTGAGCGCGAATCGGCGAATCATCTCGCGGCGGGCTGCCTCGGCGGTCTCCGACTGGCGGATGATGCGGATAATCTCATCGAGGAAGTTGAGCGCGATTTGCAGCCCCTCCAGGATGTGCGCCCGCGACTTGGCGCGGTACAGTTCGTAGCGTGTGCGCCGCTCAATGACCACCCGCCGATGCTCCAGATAGTGATCGAGCAAGTCCAGCAGGCTCATCACGCGCGGCACATTATCCACCAGCGCGAGCAGAATCGCGCCGAAGGTGGTGCGCATCTGTGTGTGCTTGAGCAGGCTGTTGAGCATGCGGTTCGGGTTCACATCACGGCGCAGTTCAATCACCACGCGCATGCCCGTGCGGTCGGAGTAGTCGGCGAGGTCGGTGATGCCGTCCAGTTTGCCCGCCTTGACCAGCGCGGCGATTTGCTCGATCAGGCGCGCCTTGCTCACTTGGTAGGGCAGTTCAGTGATGACGATTGCGCTTTTGCCGCCGTCCAGTGGCTCGATTTGCGTCTTGGCTTGCATCACGATGCTGCCGCGCCCCGTTTCGTATGCCTGACGGATGCCCTTCGTGCCCAGAATCAGTGCGCCCGTCGGGAAGTCGGGACCAGGCAGCAGTTTCAGGATGGGTTCCAGCGTGCAGTTCGGGTGTTCCAGCCGATAGATGAGCGCGTCGACGATTTCGCTGAGGTTGTGCGGGGGGATGTTGGTCGCCATGCCGACGGCGATGCCGCTGCCGCCGTTGCACAGCAGGTTCGGGAATCGCGCGGGCAGCACGGTCGGCTCCTCCGCGCTCTGCAGGTAGTTCGGCATCCAGTCGACGGTCTCCTTGTCGATATCGGCGAGCATCTCCATCGCGATAGGGGTGAGGCGTACCTCGGTGTTGTGGTTAATGAACCCGTTCGCGACGAAGGAGTGGCAGTCGCTCGCCACGCGAATCGAGTAGACGCGCTGCGTGCCTGCGTCCTCGATGGCGACGATGGGGTCGAAGAAGTAGCGTCCTTCGGCGAGGGCACATAGGAACTCGGCGTCTTCGGGGGTGAGGTAGAGTGGGAGGTTGCCCTCACCCCCTTTATCCCCCTCTCCCAACGAGTTGGGAGAGGGGGACTCACCAGCCCCCCTCTCCCACGCAGTGGGAGAGGGGCTGGGGGTGAGGGCTTCCAAAACCGCCGACAACGCCTTGCGTTTCGCTTCGGACACGAAGCCGATAGTTGCGGCGTAGCGCTGCAGGTTGCGTGCGCCTGTGAGGATGAGCCGCCAAGTCGTGCCGCGCGTGTCCTGCGTCAGCCGCGCCACAATCCCAAAGTGCAGCAACATCACCTGCACCTGTTGTAGCAATCGCTTGCTGGCGGAGACGAGGCTTACGCGCATCAGGCTCCGCCCACTGCGCTCGACACCTCCGTCGCCTTCGAACAGCCCGCGCAGAAACGCCGCCTGTACCGCCTGCGGCGAGCGCAAAATCGCCTCGGGCACAACGCGCTCCGCCGAACGCCCGTGCAGCCCCAAGTTGCCGAGTAGCCGCACCACCTGCTGGCTGACGACCTGCATCTGCCAGAACGGGCGCTTGCCGAAACCGACAGGCGGGCGCAGCCACTGGTGCAGACGGCAGTCGGGGAAGACGCGCGCCCAGCAGCGCACAAACTCGTCGGCGAACTCGCCTGGCGTGCAGGTGAACTCGATGCGGTCGTCTGCCAGCGTGCCCTCAGCGACCAGCGCACCCATCAGGAACGCCAGCGGCTCGTCCAGTTGCGTCGGCAGCGCGTGGCGTCGCGTCGCGGGAGACAGGGTCGGATAGTACGGCGTCAGGTCTACGGGCGTTCCCGCTTGTGTTTCGATGCCCCGATCGATCACGAGGTACTCGCCCACTTGCAGCGTGTCCAGCGTTTTCCACGCGAGGCGCGGCTTGCCTGATGTGTCGGCAAGGCATACCAGCACGGGGTGGTTCGGCGTGCCTATGAGTTCGTAGCCGTAGCGCGTGCGCACGCGCAGAGTCGGATGCTCGCCGCAATCGAACCACCGTTCGGCGCGCTGGGTTCGCCCGCCTGCGGAGCGAACGGCAATATCAATCGCGGTTTCAGCGGGAGTCTCGCGGTCAGCCCTCACCCCCAGCCCCTCTCCCACTGAGTGGGAGAGGGGAGTCAGCTCCCCCTCTCCCAACATGTTGGGAGAGGGGGATACAGGGGGTGAGGGCAAATCCGCCAACTTGCTTATCGGAATCAGCCCCTCCGCTGTGCGCACCAGCGCGTCGCCCGTGAGGCAGTAGCGCATGGCAGCAGGCGGGTCGCCGTCCACGCTCCCGAAGTTCCCTTGCCCGTCCACCAGCGGGTAGCGCATGTTGAAGTCCTGCGCCATGCGCACCAGCGTGGGGTAGACCACCTCCTGCCCGTGCGGGTGGTAGTTCGCCGTGGTCTCGCCGCACACTTTCGCCGACTTGGTGTGTTGCGAGTCGGGGGTCAAGCCGAGATCGCGCATCACATAGAGGATCCGCCGCTGAACAGGCTTGAGACCGTCGCGCACATCGGGCAGCGCGCGAGCGATAATCACGCTCATCGCGTAGTCGAGGTAGGAGCGCTTCATCTCCTCCTCGACGGGAACCTGCAACACCTCGCGTCCAATCGGGCTGCTCATCACAAGCAATTGTACCCGACGGGCGGGGCGGTCAAAGATGTAGGAGCGTTCACTTCGGCAGCGGGTGGTAGTGAACAGTATGCTCGAACGCCGCACCGTCGTCTGCCTCAGCCGCAGGCTCCGTCGGCGGCGCGGAGCGGAAGTGAACGGGGTCGCCCTCTGTGATGAACCACGACTCCACGCGCCCGTTGGGCGCAGTGACGACTACCGCGTGGAGCGTGCCCGACGAGAGCGGGAAAGTCGGCACGAGTTGCCACTCCTTCTCGCCGAGCCGTTCCAAGCGCGTGCGCACGGGGTCGAAGTCGCCGCCCTGACGCTGATACTTGAGCGAGACGCTGAACACGGCGGGCGGCTGCGCGTCGCCTTGCCACGCGATGCGTGGCTTAACGCGCGTGTCCACATCCCGCGCGCCGTTCGGCGGTGCAACCACCATTCCCTGCAGGCTTCCCTTGTAGTCCGTGATGATTTGATGGCTCGTTGCGCCGCCGCACCCTGCGAGCGCAACAAGTATCGCCAGCCACATGCCAAGCATCACTATCCACATCCATGTTTGCCCACGATGCATCGCTGTACCTCCTCCGTAGTGGGAGACGAGTCAGAGGCAGAGCGCGTTTCGTCTGCCATTCTTGAGAGTGCGTTCGGCGCGATTGTAGTCAGCTTCTACGAGAAGTCCATCGTCTACGCCCTTGAGTTTCAGGAGCGCGAGCGCGTGTTCGGGAACACGCCCGCGCAGACTTTCGTGATGACGCTCGCATGCCCTGAAAAAGCCGCGCCATGCCGATTCGTCCTCAGGGTCCGTTGGCTTGGGTATCTTCATTGGGCTTCTCCACCTCCTTGAGTTTCGCCTCCAGCGTGCGCACATCCACAAGTTCGGCGCGTCGCTGGAAGATGTAGTAGGTCTTGCGTCGCGCAGGCGGCGCTTGCAATTCCAGCGTGTAGCCTTGCGTGCGGGCAAGGTACAACTGCGAGCCTGGCTCCTCATTCAGCCTCTTCAACAGCAATTCCGCAAACGGTCGTCGCAGCGTCGTCCTTATTTCTTCTGCGAAATCGGGAGGTAGATCCCCAGAATCGGGAATTTGTATCCTCACATCGCTTGGCGAAAGGTATGCGGTAGCGCCACTCGGTCGTCGAATCTCGTAGCGCAGGGGCTTCTCAGGGGCGAACTCGAGCCGAAACGCCGCGCGTTCAACAGGCGGCAAATCCGCAGTCGAGGTCTGTGGCGCACTGCCCAGCGCCTGCATTCGAGCGTCGTCTATAAATCGGTAGGGGAAGTTGATGACCATCAAGCGTTCGGGAGGCGGAAACCGCTCTCCAAGCGCCTCTTCGAAGCGTTGGCGCTGTGGCAGCGTGAGTGTCTCAGTGGGTATCCACTCCCCGCGTAGCAGGCGTTGCCGTTGTGAAGCGCTTAGCGCTGCCAGGAACCGTAAGCCGCGCAGGTTATGAATCACTGTGACAAACGGGAATCGTATCGCGGGGTTCAGGCGATCATAGATGACATACCCGCTGTTGAGAGCCTCATAGTAGCTTGCTTGGCGTTCAGTAAGGCGCGCAGCAAGCGTGATGTAATCGTCTAAATCCAGCCAGCGTTTTTGGGCGAAGCGTTGCTCCAGCGGGTGCAGCCAGTCTTCAGGTAACTCTACCAACCGCTTTCCCCAGTACCACTGCACGCGGCGCAGCACATAGCCCGACTCGTCAATCCGTAGCCACGATTGCTGCGACAGGGCATGCAACACGCTGCGAGGCGCGTTCAGATCGACCTCGCTTCGGTGAAGGTTGTCTATGCGGAACGATTCGGCAATCACGGGCAAGCGCGTACTCCAGGCAAACCATTCCATCAGGTCGGCACTATTGAGCAGATGTTCGCCTGTCTGATAAGGCTCAAAGCTCGGCTTTGGGCGATCGGCGCGCTGGGCGAGGGCGCGCTCAGGCACACGCGCTTCCCACTCCTTAGGCGGCGTCGCCCATGTGCGCCACGAGGCTATCCACGCATGGTCGCGCACATAGGGATCCGTGTAAAACACCAGCAAAGTCGGTAGCCGATGCAGCGTGAGCTCCGTAGACAAGCGATTGGTAGACAGAAAAGTGTTCTGGCTGAAGCCGACCAGCTCGCACTCCAGATAGTTGCCGCCCATAGAGAGCCGCATCCAGACGCCCCAAAAGTCGGGGTTCTTCTGGGCAAGTCGAGTGCGGTACCTTTGCTCGCCATCTACGGTCTCTTCGTAGACTTCGTACCCGCGCAGGAACGAAGGCGCTTCAATCATTTCAGGCATTCGGTAGACGCCTGGCATGGGCTGCGTGCTGAAGCCAACCAGTTGCCCGTTCAGTAGGGCGCGCTCCGCCTGCGGCGGCATCTTCGCCAGCAACGCCAGCAGCACCGCACCTTCAGAGGTCCACTCTGGGAAGCTGCCTCGCTTTTGAGCATATTCGCGCGTTGCCTCCCAAGGACGATACCAATATGCCAACCACCGACTCCACTCTTCAGGCGGCGCGTCTTCACTCGGTTGCGGGAGATCCCAGAACGAATCGTCGTCCTCCGCTTCAGCAGGCGGATTGTTGACAGCCTCCCGCGCAAAGCGGATCACATCCCGCAACGCCCGCACCCGCGCCTCGCGAGCCGCACGCAGCACGCTCTCCTCCTGCTGGCGCGTCTCGTCAGGCACATACAACACATACGCTTCCCCGTCCTTGCGCCACGCATAGCGAAACAACGACGCCAGCTGCGTCAGGATCTCCCCCGCAGGGCGGTTCTCCACGAAGATAGACACCTTGTGGTGCTGGAGGGCGTCTTGACAGCGCAAAGGAACGCCTGTTTGTTTGCTGATGGTGCGCAGGGTCTCGCGCAGGGGTTCCATTTTGAGCCAGACGGTGATGCGCGTTTGCAGGCGTGGGTCGTTGGTGAGCGTTTCTTGGGCGAGGGCGGATTGCCCTGTTAGTATCACACACAGCCACAGGCTAAGCCATCGCATCGTGCGCCTCCTGCGGGAAGTATACCCCACCCCCCGTTCCTTCTGCTCAGCGGCAGTTGGTGTCGCTTGGATGTTATCATCGTGGGTGAGATTTGCTCCAAGCGGCGTCTTTTGTACCCAGCTGATGTACCCTATATCAGCGTCAGGCGATGGGGTACACTAACGGCTATGAAGCGGTACTTCGCGGGTGTTGTGCTTCTGTTGGGGATGCATGCACTGCCGTCTGCTCCGAAAACCTTCAAGGAACGCATTCCTGGCACAACTATCGAATTCGAAATGGTATATGTCCCGCCTGGACGCATCGAACTACCCGACCCTGAAGACCCCAGCAAGAGGCGGGTGGTCGAACTGAAGGGCTTCTGGATTGGCAAAACTGAAGTGAGTTGGGACGAATATGGAACATATGCTTTCAATAAGGACATTGCCGAGATAGAGAAGCAGCGTGAAGCGGATGCCGTTGCGAAGCCGAGCAAGCCATACGGTGCGATTGATCGGGGCTTTGGCTATGAAGGCAATCCAGCGATTGGGATGACTTTCACGGCGGCACAGCGGTACTGCGAGTGGCTCAGCCGAATGACGGGCAAGCCCTATCGGTTGCCAACCGAAGCCGAGTGGGAGTACGCAGCGCGTGCAGGTGTACAGGCACACACGCCACTTTCCAGAGAACTACTGGATAGAATTGCATGGCATCGGGAGAACTCCGATTGCAAGCCGCACAAGGTTGCCCAGAAGCAGCCCAACACTTGGGGCTTGCACGACACGCTTGGCAATGTGATGGAATGGTGTGTCGGTCTGGATGGGAAGGCGGTTGCGTGCGGTGGCTCGTTTATAGACGCGCCTGATACCATCCATCCAGGAGTCCGCGCGCGTCAGACACCTGACTGGAACATGACAGACCCTCAGTATCCGAAGAGCCGCTGGTGGCTCTCGGACGCACCTTTCGTGGGCTTTCGCGTCGTATGCGATGCGCCCCCACCACCGTAAGCAGGTCGCTTGGGGAGAGTTGCTGCTCCATCAGGAGCAGCAACACTCCCAGCAGCG
>Ga0308421_1000260_pt1 | contig 32803 bp, 25 predicted proteins | sample HotsprSampleMS60_FD_203673 | JGI IMG/M metagenome (GOLD analysis project Ga0308421, IMG submission 203673) | Hot spring phototrophic mat microbial communities from Mushroom Spring, Yellowstone National Park, Wyoming, United States - 20090730_MS60 ...
ATGCCAGACAGTTATGCGGTGACCTGAGATAGCACTCCCGGAAATTCATAACCAGGTTGAAAATCCAGAATCGGGGAGGTCTCCCCATTTGCGCCCAAAAGAGGGCGATTTATGCACCAAAGCCATTATCATCTGCAGGTTGAGACTATAGAGGGTTGGCCTCTACACAGATATGAGATCCGAGAGACCTGTCAATGTGGCGCTGTTAGGAGCCGGCCTTCCCTGCTTTCTGATTTTGTAGGTCAAAATAAAATCAAGAGCGAACTGGTAGTGTTGATAGCCGCTGCTTTTCAAAAGAATATGCCGCTGCCGCATACGCTCTTTTGCGGCCCGCATGGTATGGGAAAGACAACCCTGGCAACAGTCGCCGCACGCGAAATGGGTGTGAACTATAGAATCATTTCCGATGTATCCATAAGGGCAGGAGATTGGGCAAGCGTTCTTAGCAACTTAAGAGAAAGAGAGGTGCTCATTATTGAGCAGATTGACCAGGTCACCAAGTCGTCTTTAGAATTATTAGTGAGCGCAATGGATACATACATTCTTGATTTAACCGTAGGTATAGGTCCTGCAGCCAGAAGCATTCGCCTGCATCTTCCCTCATTCACCGTTATTGGTACATCTTCCCGGCCCTCAAGGGTTAATGAATCTTTGCGCAGCCTGATGTTTGTGTTCAATTTTGAGCCATACGAAGAAACAGAACTCGCTATTATCATACTTTCGGCGGCCCAACGACAAGGAATAGAGATTGTGCCAGAAGCTGCTATCCTGTTGGCCAGGTATAGCGATGGGAATCCCTCTCAGGGACTGAACTTGCTCAAAAAAGCGCATATGTATGCTATCGTTCGTGCAGACGGGCGTATTACCCCTGATGTTGTGGAAAATGCATCCACCCTGTTTGAGTTAGACGATGCACCTCGCGCCGCGGCGAGACAACGCATACCGGATGATGTGAAGAGATTTGTCTGGCAACGCGACGGAGGGCGTTGTGTGAAGTGCGGGAGCCGCGAGAATTTAGAATTTGATCACATCATCCCAATTTCTAAGGGTGGGAGCAATACAGCACGGAACATCCAATTACTTTGTGCCAGGTGCAACAGGGCTAAAGGCGCGAATGTGGCCTGAAAAGTCCCGATAGAGAGGGCACTTCCAGCATCCTGCGCCGTTCTAAAATCCGCGTACTTTTTATCTTTTATGCCTGCTGACCGCCTTCGCCAGATCATCGCCAACCTGGGCAGCGCGGGCGTCGCCTTCTCCGGCGGCGCCGACAGCACCCTGCTCCTGGCCCTCTGCCGGGACGTGCTGGGGCCGGAGCGGGTACTGGCGCTGACCCTCTGCTCCGAACTGACCCCAACGGTGGAACAGGAACGGGCAGCCCAACTGGCCCGCGCCCTGGGCGTGCGCCACGTCCAGGTTCCCATCTCCGCCCTGGCCCATCCGGACATCGCGGCCAACCGCCCCGACCGCTGCTACCACTGCAAGCGGGCCATGTTTGGGCGACTGTTAGAAATCGTCCGCGCGGAGGGATTATCCGTCCTGGTCCACGGGGCCAACGTGGACGACCTGGGGGACTATCGCCCGGGCCTGCGCGCGGCGGAGGAACTGGGCGTGCGGGCGCCGCTCCTGGAAGCAGGCCTGACTAAAGCGGACATCCGGGAACTCTCCCGCCAGTTGGGCCTGCCTACGGCCGACCTGCCCGCGATGGCCTGCCTGGCGTCCCGCATCCCCTACGGTACACCTCTGACGCCGGAGGCACTGGCGCGGGTGGACGCCGCCGAGGAGTACCTGCGCCGGGAGTGGGGCCTGCGCCAGTTGCGGGTGCGTGACCATTTCCCGCTGGCCCGCCTGGAGGTCCTGGAGGAGGACATCTCCCGCCTGGCCGCGCTCCCGGCCCGCCGGGAAATCGCCCGCCATCTGCGGGAACTGGGCTACCGCTACGTGACCCTGGACCTGGAGGGCTTCCGCAGCGGCAGCCTCAACCCTTAGAACGTGCCAGGCACTTCGGGAAGTGCCTGGCACGTGAACAGGAGTCGTCTATGTTGCCCTTTGCCCAACCCGATTTTGACCGCGCCCAGCGCAAGGGCGTACCCGAAATCATTCTGGCGGACCGGAAATCCCCCGCCGAGTCGGTGGCGATTGCCCGTGCCTTTCTGGAGAGGACGGGACGGGCCATCCTCAGCCGGGTGGAACCGGAACTGGAGGCGCTCCTGCGCCGGGAGTTTGAGGGCCAGGCCGAAATGGAGTGGGTGGCCCCGGCGCGCGCGGCCGTCCTGCGCCGCCCGGGAACCCGGCCGCCCCAGACCGGCGGGCGCGTGGGCATCATCACCGCCGGCACGTCCGACATCCCGGTGGCCGAAGAGGCCGCACTGGTCTGCCGGGAAATGGGCTGCATGGTCTACACCGCCTACGACGTGGGCGTCGCCGGCATCCACCGGCTGGTGGAGCCACTGCGGATGATGCTGGACGAGGCGCAGGTAGACGTGATCATCGTCGCTGCCGGAATGGACGGCGCGCTCCCCTCGGTGGTAGCCGGACTGGCCGACGTTCCCGTCATCGGCCTGCCGACCTCGGTGGGATATGGCATGGGCGGGGGCGGTGTGGCAGCTCTCTACTCCATGCTCCAGACTTGCGCGCCCGGCCTGGCGGTGGTGAATATTGACAACGGCGTCGGCGCCGGGGCGGTCGCCGGACTGATCGCCAACCGGGCCGCCGCTGCACGGAATGCGTGATGTGAAACGTAAAGTTCTCTACCTTGACCTCTTTTCCGGCGCGGCCGGGGATATGCTCCTGGGGGCGCTGGTAGACCTGGGGCTCCCCCTGGAGGTCCTGCGGGCCGAACTGGGGAAAATGGACCTCTCCGGCTACGAACTGGAGGCGGAGCGGCAGGTGCGCGGCGGCATCTCCGGCACCCGTCTTCACGTCCGGGACCTGGCCCGGGCCTACCCGGCGCGCCATCTGCCCCACATCCGGCGGCTGCTGGAAGGAAGCCGTCTCTCCCCGGCGGTGCGGGCGAAAAGTCTGGCGGTCCTGGAGCGGCTGGCTCGGGCCGAAGCGCGCGTCCACTCCGTCCCCGTGGAGGAAGTCCACTTCCACGAAATCGGCGCGGTGGATACGTTGGTGGACGTGGTGGGGTTTGTGGCCGGACTGGAGTATCTGGGCGTGGAGCAGGTCTACGCCTCGCCGGTCCCGCTGGGAAGTGGGTTTGTCCAGACGGAGCACGGTCTTCTGCCCGTGCCGGCTCCGGCGACGGCGGCGCTGCTGGCGGAAGCCGGCGCGCCGGTCCGCCCCCACCCCGCCCAGACGGAAATCCTCACCCCCACCGCCGCCGCGCTGTTGGCGGAACTGGCGGCCTTCGGCCTGCCCCCGATGCGGGTGCGGGCCGTCGGCTACGGCTTCGGCGAGAAGGAGTTCCCCTGGCCCAACGCGGTGCGGGCATGGTTGGGGGAAAGGGAGGAGACCGCCGCGCGGGAGACCGTCTGCCTGATAGAGTGCAATCTGGACGACGCCACCGGGGAGGTGCTGGGCTACGCGATGGAACGGCTCTTCGCGGCCGGGGCGCTGGACGTCTGGTTCACCCCGGTCCAAATGAAGAAGAACCGCCCCGGGGTGGTGCTTTCCGCGCTGGCCCGCCCCGAGGGGGCCGACGCGCTGGCGGCCGTCATCCTGCGGGAGACGCCGACGCTGGGCGTGCGGATGCGGCCTGTGGATCGCGTCGTCGCCGACCGGCGGGAGGCTCCGGTGGAGACGGAATGGGGGATAGTGCGGATGAAGGAGAAATGGCTGGACGGGCGGAAGGTTGCTGCGTCACCCGAATATGAGGACTGTGCCCGCATCGCCCGGGAGCGGGGCATTCCCCTGCAGGACGTCTACGCGGCCGTGCTGCGGTCTGTGGGATAAATTGTTGCGAAAGGCGCGAAAGACACGAAATTTGGAGAAACTCATATGCGCCGGTCATTTCTACCCCTGAAGGAAAGATGGTGGCTGCTGCCGGGCCTTCTGCTACTGCTTCTGGTCCGCTGTGCTGTTGGTCCAGGGACGCCGACGCCCTCACCGACACCGACGGTCCCCGCTCCTCCCCCCTATCGGGCCACCCCCCAGGGCGTCTTCCGGGGCGACGAACCGGTGCCCCTCTATGGCATCAACTGGTTCGGCCTGGAGACTCCCGACCGGGTCCCCCACGGCCTCTGGATCGGCCGGACCGTGGCGGACTTTCTGGCCCAGATGCGGGAGTTGGGGTTCACTGCGATCCGGCTGCCTCTCTCCCCGCAGGTCCTGACTCCGGGCCATCCCACTCCTTCCTGGGCCCGCGGCGCGGGGTACCCCGCCGACGCCCACGAGGGGCTCCGGTATTTCCTGGACGAGGCGCAGAAGGCAGGCCTGTACATCCTGCTGGACTTTCACACTTACGACCCCCACCTGATTGGTGGCAAACTCCCGGGCAGGCCCTTCGGGGACGGGTACACCCAGGCTGACTGGCTGGCGGACCTGCGCCGGATGGCCGAACTCTCGCTGGAATTCCCCCACATCTTCGGGGTTGACCTCTGCAACGAACCCCACGCGCTGACCTGGCGGCAGTGGAAGGGACTGGCGCGGGAGGGGGCGGAGGCCGTCCTTTCGGTCAATCCCGCCATCCTGGTGATTGTGGAGGGGGTGGGCAACGCGTCCTATAACGGCGGATGGCCCGCGTTCTGGGGGGAGAACATGGCCGACCGGGACGTGGAGATCGCCCCCGAACTCTTGGAGCGCATCCTCTACCTTCCCCACGCCTACGGCCCCAGCGTCTACCGTCAGCCCTACTTTGACGCCCCGGACTTCCCGTCCAATATGCCCGCGATCTGGGAGGCCCACTTCGGCTGGATGGCGGGGAAGTACCCCCTGGGCATCGGCGAGTTTGGCGGGTGGTACGAGGGAGACGACCGGGTCTGGCAGGACGCCTTCGTGGACTACCTGCTGGCAAAGGGTATCCGTATCTGGTTCTACTGGGCCCTGAACCCCAACTCCGGCGACACCGGCGGGGTTCTCCTGGACGACTGGAAGACCGTCTATGAGGGGAAGATGGCGTTGCTGCGGAGGTTGATGGGAGGGAAAGAGTGAAAAACCACGAAGGACACGAAGGGACACAATTCGTGTCCATTCGTGAAATTCGTGGCGAATGATAAGCCCCTGCGAGGCACGGGTGTGTCCCAGTTTTGTCGGGCTGGGCCGCTGGCCTTTTCGCCTGGCCGTAAACGGCCAGGCTCAGGCAAGGATGAGGCGCTAAAGCGCCCCTCTCCACTGGGCAACTCGTGTTCCGCTTGTAGGACAACTGCTTGCAGTTGTTTTACAACAGGGAGAGGGCGCTTCCAGCGCCCGGTACTTCCTCAGCCAGGCCGTTTACGGCCTGACCCACCGGGCTTCCGACGATTTTGGGACACACCCCGAGGCGCTTGACAAATTCACCGTTCTGTGATATAGGTTAACCAGCGCAACAGGGCCGCGAGGCGGGCGAAGGGGAAGGACACATGTTGACCAGGCAAATTGATGTCAAAGAAGCACAGGTCCGATTACAGGAATTACTTTCACAGATTGTTTCAGGAGTAGAGTGGATTCTTACGGATGGACCAACCCCCGTGGCTCGCCTTGTACCCATACCCTCTCGCGTGGCGGGGCTACACGCAGGAGCGATTTGGACCAGCCCAGACTTTGACGAACCCCTACCCGAAGAATTCTGGATGGGCAACGGGTGAAGCTGTTACTGGACACGCACACATTTATCTGGTGGGATAGCGAACCTGATAGACTCTCGCCGCAGGCTCTGGCACTTTTTGTTTGGTGAGTGTGCTTAGTCATTGCGCTCGCGGCGGCTAAAGCGCGAGCCGATGCCAACAACCGATACCCCCAAAGACGAGGATCAGGAAGAGTAGGCATCGTAGCGGGGTTCCAGAGAGTCGGGCCGTTGGCTGGAAGCCCGATACCAGCGCCGATGCCGAATGGGCCTGGGAGTCGCCCGCCGAACCCTGACCTGCCCGCCGGCCGGTCAGGCAGTAGTCCGGGCCGGAGTCGCCACCGTTATCCGGGCTGAGGGTATGGACCCGACCGCGCGGTCGGCGCCGTACCTGCGAACGAGTGAGGCTGGCTTTCCCAAAAACGCGCCGTCACCGGCGCGTTTTTGTTTCCGGGAAGGCCCCTCAGCGGGGTGGCACCACGGGAAAAAAATGCCCGTCCCGGCAAGGGGACGGGCGTTTTCGTTTCCACCACAACCAATCTACCATTCACCAATCTACCATTTACCAATTTACCATATTGAGGAGGTGCAAAATGACCGAACAAACCCACTTCTTACTCCCTCAGGACCGCCTGCCGAAGGCCTGGTACAACATCGTCGCCGATATGCCCTTTGAGGTCCCGCCGCTATTGCATCCGGTGACCCGCGAGCCCACCCGTCTTCCGCCGCCCCTGTTCTGCGACGCGCTGATAGAGCAGGAGGAGACACAGGAGCGGTACGTGGAGATACCGGAACCGGTGCGGGAGGTCTATCGGCTCTGGCGGCCCACCCCCCTGGTCCGCGCCCGGCGGCTGGAGCAGGCGTTGGATACGCCCGCCCACATCTACTACAAGTACGAGGGGGCCAGCCCGCCGGGGAGCCACAAGCCCAACACCGCCGTCGCCCAGGCCTTCTACAGCAAAGAGGCCGGGGTGAAACGGTTGGTCACCGAGACGGGCGCCGGGCAGTGGGGGAGCGCCCTGGCCTTCGCCTGCAACCTCTTCGGGATGGAGTGCGGCGTCTACATGGTGAAGGTCAGTTATTACCAGAAGCCCTACCGCCGGGTGCTGATGGAGGCGTGGGGGGCGCGCGTCGTCCCCAGCCCCAGCCCGGAGACCCAATCGGGGCGGTCCATCCTGGAGCGGGACCCCGACTCGCCGGGCAGTCTGGGCATCGCCATCAGCGAGGCGGTGGAGGTCGCCGCCACCCACGACGATACCAAGTACTCCCTGGGCAGCGTCCTCAACCACGTCCTGCTCCACCAGACGGTCATCGGCGAGGAGGCGCGGCTCCAGATGGAGATGGCGGGGGAGTCCCCCGACGTGGTCATCGGCTGCGTGGGAGGCGGGAGCAATTTTTCCGGACTGGCCTTCCCCTTCCTGCGCGACCGTCTCCAGAACGGCGCGTCCACCCGCTTCGTGGCCGTGGAGCCCACGGCCTGCCCCAGCATGACCCGCGGGGTCTACGCCTACGACTACGGCGATACGGCTCACCTGGCCCCCATCGCCAAGATGGACACCCTGGGGCACACCTTCATCCCGGCGGGCATCCACGCCGGAGGACTCCGCTACCACGGTATGGCCCCCCTCGTCTCCGCATTGCACCGGCACGGCTACATTGAGCCCGTGGCGTATCCCCAACTGGCGGTCTTTGAGGCCGCGGTCCTGTTTGCCCGCACGGAGGGGTTCATCCCCGCGCCGGAGACGGCCCATGCCATTCGCGCGGCGATAGATGAGGCGCTGGCCGCGCGCGAGGCCGGGGAGAAGCGGGTGATCCTCTTCAACTTCAGCGGGCACGGGCACTTTGATATGGGGGCCTACGAGAGTTACTTCGCCGGGAAATTGGAGAACTACGAGTACCCCGTGGAGCGGGTGCTGGAGGCGCTGAAGGACCTGCCAGTGGTGGAGAAATGATAGGAGTGTGGTTTGTGGTGCGGCGGCAAAGCCGCCGCACCACAAACCGACTTCATCGGAGATAAAAATCACCGCGACCCGCAGATGGGTCGCGGTGATACATCCGTTGCCCCGGAGAGGACTCGAACCTCCACGCCCTGTCGGGCACAGGCCCTCAACCTGCTGCGTATGCCTATTCCGCCACCGGGGCCGGCAAGGATATTATACTCCGATGTGGCAACTTGTCAAACGAGAACGTGCCAGGCACTTCTGGAAGTGCCTGGCACGTTCGGATGACCTTCAGGATTCACCCGCACCCAGCAGACCAGCCAGGCGCGGGGGTACCATGGCGACGACCCTCAGTCCGCGCGCGGTAGGGTTTTGTGACTCCACGACCCCCTGCTCGCGAATTAACTGGAGCAGGTCACCCCGGTCAAAGGGAAGCACCACGTCCACCGGTACCAGGTCCTTCTTCAGGATGCCCTCTACCTTCTCCAGCAGGTCCGGTAGCCCGTCCCCTCGCAGGGCGGAGATCAGCACCGGATTGGGCAGGTCCGCCGCGAGAGTTTTTGCCTCTTCCGGGTCCGTCAGCCGGTCCACTTTGTTCAGCGCGGTGACCATAGGCCTCCCCGCCGCTCCGATGGCCTCCAGGGTCTCCAGGACCGCCTCGGCCTGGCGTCGGGCCTGAGGATGGGTGGCGTCCAGGACGTGGAGCAACAGGTCGGATTCTGCCACCTCCTCCAGTGTGGCCCGGAAGGCCGCGACCAGATGGGTGGGCAGTTTCTGGATAAATCCGACGGTGTCGGTGAACAGGACGGTTCGCCCGCTGGGCAGACGCACCCGTCGGGTGGTCGGGTCCAGGGTGGCGAACAGTTTGTCCTCCACCAGGACCCCGGCGTCCGAGAGCGCGTTCAGGAGGGTGGACTTACCGGCGTTGGTGTAGCCGACGATGGAGACGACCGGGATGCCCTCCCGGCGCCGTCGGGCGCGGTAGCGGCTGCGGTGGGCCCGCACTTCTTCCAGTTCGGCCTTCAAGTGAGCGATGCGCCGCCGGATGACCCGACGGTCGGTCTCCAACTGGGTCTCGCCGGGGCCGCGCACGCCCACGCCCCCCGTCGCGCCGCCGGCTCGCCCGCCGACCTGCCGGGCCAGGTGGGTCCAGGCCCGGGTCAGGCGGGGCAGACGGTATTCGTACTGGGCCAGTTCCACCTGCAACGCGCCCTCGCGCGTCTGAGCGTGCTGAGCGAAAATGTCCAGAATCAGCGCCGTGCGGTCCAGTACTTTGACTCCCTCCCCCAGCGCTTTCTCCAGTTCCCGCTGGTGCCGGGGGGAGAGTTCGTCGTCAAAAATGATCACATTCGCGGCAGTCTCCGCCACCCGTTCCACCAGTTCCTCCACCTTGCCCGGGCCGATAAACGTGGCCGGGTTGGGCCGTTCCAGCCGCTGGGTGACCTGCCCCACGACGTCCAGACCTGCGGTCCGGGCCAGTTGGGCCAGTTCCTCCAGCGACGCCTCTACGGGCCAGGCGCCGTCGGGGGAATCGCCTGGTGTCTTCCACTCTACGCCGACCAGAATGGCCCGCTCGCGGGCGGGACCGGTGGGTTCAACGGGTCTGGCGATGTTCCACCTCCTGCGAAGCGTCCGGTTGCGGGCGGACACCCGGCGAGCGCGATGGGTGAAAGCAATAGCCCACTTTCCGCACCGTGGTTAAACATCGGGGACGTCGGGGGTCCTCCTCTATGGCCTTCCGTAGCCAGTGGACGTGAACCTCCAGCGTGCGGGTATCGTCCAGGTAGTCAGTTTCCCAGACTTCTTTCATCAGAAAGGCGCGGGTCAGAACCCGCCCGGGGTTCCGCATAAAGACTTCCAACAGGCGGGCCTGGCGGGGAGTCAGGCGATGCTCATCGCCCTTCCGAATGAGCACCCGTCGCTGAAGGTCCAGAGTCAACTCCCCGGCTCTCAGCAAGTGATTGCCCGGCGGGGAAAGCAGTCGCTTCACCCGGTTGAGCAGTTTGCGCGCTGTGGGCGTCCCGCGCAAAACGCTCACACCGGGGTAGTGGGGTCGCTTCTGGCCCTCCGGGATGATCAGCAGAATGGGGATGGGAGGCTCGTTGGCGCTCAGCGCTTCACAGAGCCGCAGCCCGTTGAAGCGCAGACATCGGGTGTCTATGACCAGCAGGTCCGGAGGGTCGGTTTCCAGCGCCAGAGAGGTGGCGCGCAGGGTATGCACCCGGTATACCTGAAAACCTTGCTTCTCCAGGACCGGCGCGCAGGACATCTTGGCCGTCCGTTCCCCCTCTACGAGCAAGATATGGCCTTCCATGCTCCCTGCTCCGGTTGATCCGGGCGGTTGAACACACAAAATGAGCGGTTGCTGCGGGTGCTGAAGGTCCGGTGGGAGATGACGAAGCGACTCTCATTATACTCCAACTGGGGGATAAGGCAAGAGGCCCGCTGGCGGGTACATTCTGTAATGTAGGACAACTGCTCGCGGTTGTCCTACAAAGCCGCCAGACCCGGTAAAATTGGGACACGCCCGCTGGTGGACCATCGGGCTGATGGAGCAAAATCTTGCAGTTGTGACCAGAAATGTCCAGTTAGACCTCAACCCCGATTGAGTGCATACCTACCCGGCCCCTATCGGGCCAGGTCATATACTTTCCGCCGGGGCCAGCCGGAGAGCGCCGCAACCTCGCGCGCGGCCTGGGCCGGGGGGAGCCCCATCCGCAGGCGCTCCTCCATCGCCGCGCGCACTCGCTCCTCGTCCCAGCGTTCCCTTTCCGGCGCCCCACCGATGACCAGGGTAAATTCCCCCCGGGGCTCCTGTGTGGCAAAGTGAAGGCGCGCCCCGGAAATCGTCCCCCGCCAGACCTCCTCAAACATCTTGGTCAGTTCCCGGCAGACCGCGATGCGACGGTCCCCCAGTACATCCTCCAGGTCTGCCAGCGCTTCCAGCAGTCGGTGGGGCGCTTCAAAGGCAACCAGAGTCCACCGAACCCCGGCAACTTCTTCCAGCAACGCCCGCCGCTGGCTCCTGTGCCGGGGGAGAAACCCCAGGTACAGGAACCGGTCAGTGGGAAGGCCGGAGAGGACGAGGGCAGTGACCGGGGCAGTCGGGCCAGGAACCGCTGTCACAGGATACCCCCGGTCCAGCGCGGCCCGCACCAGTTCGTAGCCGGGATCGGAGAGACCGGGCATCCCTGCCTCGGAGATGAACGCCACATCCCCCTCTTCCAACTGGCGCAGGATGCGCTCCATTTTCTGCTGACGGTTCCCCTCAAAGTAACTGGTTACCGGTCGGGAGATGCCGTAGTGGGCCAGCAGGAGACGCGCCCTACGGGTGTCCTCCGCTGCGACCAGGGACACCTCCCCCAGCACCCGCAGCGCGCGCAGGGTGATGTCTTCCAGGTTGCCGATAGGAGTGGCAACGAGATAGAGGGTGCCCATTGTCGTGAGACGTGAGACGTGAAACGTGAAGCGTGAAAAGTGTCAGCGTTCCCGGAATTCTACAGTGACCCGAGAACACATATCGGGCAGGACGACGGCGACGATGGACGAGAGCGGCGGGTAGACCTGACGGGAATCCGGGGCATGGAGTTGGACGTACCAGACCCCGCGCCCTCCGGCAGGCAGCAGGGCCTGCCAGCGCCCGGCCTCGTCGGAAAAGAGCACCGTCTCATACGAAGAGAACCCGGCCTCCGCTGCCCAGAGGTGGACGGGGTACCCCTCCATACCCTGTCCTCGCCGGTCAATCACTGCCCCGGCTATCACCCGACAATCCGTCGCGCCCGGGCGGACCTCCACCGTCGCCGTGAAGGGATATGTGGGTTCTGGTGTCGGCGTGAGCGGAGACGGACGCAGCGGGGTAGGAGTCGGAAAAGGGGACGGCGTGGGAGATGGCGCCGCTGTCTCTTCGGACGCCTCCGGCTCGGGCCAACTGACCGATGTTGCGGTCACCGCAGGTGGCGGGAAGGGGTTGAGAGGCACCATTGGCTCCACCGCGATCACCGCATACAGGACCCCCAGCAATCCCGTTGCGACCACCAGTACCAGCGCCAGCCCGTTCAGCACCCGCGCCTTCACCGCCCCGCTCCTGCTCCCTGCGATTTGCCAACTGCGACCTGTTACCGGTTCCTCCACTCCTCCCAGTTCAGCGTGCAGATGACGTAGCCCAGGGAGCGAGTGGCCCAGTCCCCCAACTGGACCTGAACCCAATCGGATACCGGGCGGAAGGTGCCGTCCGGGCTGGGGTACTTGTCGTACACCCGGACGCGAATATCCAGCGCGCGGTAGGCGCTGGGGTCGCAGGAGCGCTCCCACGCGGCCGCGCTCCCGTACATCAGGTTGTACCGGATATCTGCTCCGGCGATATGATCAAAGGTCTCCGGGATGCCCGGGCAGTTGACCGCCACGTGGTAGCCGGGGAGAGGGTTCCCATCCAGGTCCTGCAGGTGCCCCGCCACCCCTGACCAGGGGATGCCGTACACATTCGCGCGATATTCCACCTGGCAGGTGAACGGATACGGCGCCCGGGTCACGCGGGGAGTGGGCGTCGCTGTCGGCGGCCAGGTCGGCGTTGGTGACGGGGTCAGGGTGGGCGTGCGGGTGGGCGTCGGCGGCGGGATGGGCGTCGCGGTGGCCGTCGGGGTCGGCGTCCACGTCGGCGGCAGCGCCGGAGTGAAGGGCGGAGTGGCCGTCGGCGTCGGCGAGGCCCGGCTCATCCGGGCCGTGCCCCCGGAAGGCGGGAACGGGTTGAAGGGCACATACGGGTTGATCAGGATAACCAGGTAGACCAGCACCAGCAACCCCGTCAACCCCAGCAGAAGCACGCTGAGCAGGTTGAAGATCGCAGCCCCCTTCCTCACGCTTCACGCCTCACGTTTCACACTTCACGCTTCACGTTTCACGCTTCACGCTTCACGCTTCACGTTTCACGTTTCACGTTTCACGTTTCACGTTTCACGTACTGCGCATTCCATCAATCTCCCACAAACCTCTCAATCACCGCCTGCTTCCACAGACTCTCCAGCCATGCCTGGACGGCCCGGTCCTGCAGCAACTGGCGATGCTCCGGGCTGATGGCCTCGTCTTGCTTCCGCTCCAGAGTCTGGACGACGTGGAAGCCGAACCGGCTCTGAACGACCGGGCCAACCTGCCCGGCCTGCAGGCTGAAAGCGACCTCTTCCACCTCCGGCGCCAGCAGGACGCCGCGCGGGAACCAGCCCAGGTCGCCCCCGGCATCGCGGGTGCTCCCGTCCTGCGAGTAGGTCCGGGCCAGTTGGGCGAAGTCCGCCCCGGCCCGAATCTGGTTCAGGATGGCCTCCGCCCGCTCCCGGGTGTCCACCAGGATATGGCGGGCATGGACCTGCTCGGCCCGTTCAGGCACCGTCGCCTGAACCCGTTCCAGCACCCGGGCCCGCAACAGTTCCGCCCGCAACTGCACCTGCAGGTCCGAAAGGGTCATCCCGCTCCGCTCCAGCCGCTCCCGGAACGGTTCCTCGCCCCCGGTGTCCTGGACCATCTGGTCTATGGCCGCCTGGACCTCCTCCGGGTTCACGCCGATGCCCATCCCGGCAGCGGCCTGCTCTATGAGCACCTGTTCTATCATCCAGTCCAGAATCTGTGCCCGCATCTGCAGGAGACGCTGCTGCCCTTCGGGACTGGAGATGTCCACCCCCGACGCGGCCAGGGCATCCTGGTACTGGGCCACCTGCCGCTCGTAGTCCACCAGGTATATGGGCTGACCGTTGACCCGCGCGGCCAGGGGACGGTCCGGCGTGGGAGCGGCCGGAACAGTGGGCGGGGCACCCGCTGGAGTAGGAGACGGGCCGACTGGCGCCGTGAGCGGGGGCATCGCACAGGCAGAAACTCCGGAGACCAGAAGTGCCAGCACAAAAACCATCTGGCAGGTGTTTCTCATTGTGTCTCCTCCTGCTGGTAGCAGTAGCGGACAACGAGGAATTATACCTGGAATTGGGAAATTGGGAAGTGAGCGGTAGAGTGCGGGATTGGGAAACGGGGAAAGACGTGCCGGGGTAACGATTCAGCGAAATCGTCCTCCCTGGACCCTGCGTGCCGGGTGTCGGCCTTCGCCGACATCCGTCCACGGGCATCCCATAAAGAGAGGTCGGCGAAGGCCGATCGAAGGCCTGCGGCCCAGGAAGGGTGACTTCAGCAGCGCCGAATAGTTACGCCGGGTTGACGGTTGGGGCCGATGGTGTTACAATTGTACTGGCACAAATGATACAACCGGGAAGTTTTACGGCTCAACTCAACGGTTTGCTCTCAGGCCTGCTCACCGTGGGCCTGATCCTCGCTCTGGCCCTCTCCGCCTGCGGACGGACCACTTCGCCTGCCGTTCCGGCGCCCGCCGACCCGATTCTGATTCTGACCACCGCCACCGGCCCTCAGGACGCGGGATTGCTGGACGTGTTGATCCCGATTTTTGAGAAGCAGACGGGTTACAGAGTCAAGACCGTTGCCGTTGGCACCGGCGCCGCCCTCCAGATGGCCCGGAACGGAAACGCCGACGTTCTGCTGACGCACGCTCCGTCGGCCGAGAGAGTATTGATGAGAGAGGGGTGGGGGAGAGACCGGCTCCTGGTGATGCGCAATGACTATGTGATTGTCGGCCCGACGGCGGACCCGGCGGGCATCCGGGGCATGCCCTCTGCAGCGGACGCTTTTCGGCGGATCGCTGCGGCCCGGGCAACCTTCATCAGCCGGGGCGACGACTCCGGCACCCATCAGACCGAGCGCCAGTTGTGGGCCAGCATCGGCCTGAACCCCGATGGGCAGGCCTGGTACCTGGAGAGCGGGCAGGGGATGGGCGCTACCCTCGCCATCGCTTCCGCGAAGAGCGCCTACACCCTGACCGACCTGAGCACCTATCTGGTCGGCCGGCCCCATCTGCAACTGGAGGTCCTGGTTGAGGGTGACCCCGTCCTTCTGAATGTCTATCACGTGATCACGGTTAACCCGGAGAGGTGGCCTGGGGTCAACTACACGGGTGCGCGGGCCTTTGCCCGCTTCCTGGTGGACCCTGCCACACAGGAGATCATCGGACGATTCGGGGTAGATCAGTTCGGGCAACCGCTTTTCTACCCTGAGGCCGGCAAAACCGAAGCGGAGTTGGGCGTACCATGAGTCTGATCTGGGAAGGCGTCCTGGACGCGATCCGATTGCTGATGGGAGACGACCCGGAGGTCTGGCGGATTACCCTGCTCTCCCTACGGGTCTCCGGCCTGGCGACTCTCATCAGCCTGCTGATTGGCCTGCCCCTGGGCACCATCCTGGCCCTGGGGAAGTTCCCCGGCCGTTCGTTCCTCCTCAGCCTGATCAACACCGGAATGGCTCTCCCGCCCGTCGTGGTCGGGCTGGTCGTCTCCATTCTCCTCTGGCGGAGCGGGCCCCTGGGCTCGTTGGGCCTGATCTACACCCCTGCTGCCATCATCGTCGCCCAGACCATCATCGCTGCGCCGGTGGTGACAGGACTTACGGCCGTGGCAATGCAGCAACTGGATCCCCGCCTGCGCCTGCAACTGCTGGGGCTGGGGGCCTCCCGCCTCCAGATGGTCCTGACCCTGTGGTGGGAAGCACGTCTGCTGCTGTTGGCCGCGCTGATGGCCGGCTTCGGCTCCGTCATCTCCGAAGTGGGCGCATCCATGATGGTGGGAGGCAACATCCGGGGGCAGACGCGCGTCCTGACGACGGCGATTGTCCTGGAGACGGGCCGGGGCCAGTTCGCGCGGGCCATTGCCCTGAGCGTCCTGCTCCTGGCCCTGACGTACATAGTCAACCTGGCCCTCACCTGGATTCAGCAGCGAGGAGCCCGGCGGTGATTCCTCATCGCAGAGTAACTGTTCAGTCTCACCCCTCCCCCAGCGGCTTCGCCGCTACCCCCTCCCTGAAGTTTGGCCTTTTTCCCAGTGAGGGCGGGAAAATCCCCAAACCCGCCTCCGGTAAGGCCAAAGGGACAAAAAGAAAATATTTTTCATCGCGACGGCGAAGCCGCCGCAATGAAAAATAATCTTCTTTTCTTTTTAGGGCTGCAGAAGCAGCCAGGGGCCCATGCAGAGGGGCCACGGGCAAAAAGCCAAAGTTGAGGGAGGGGGTGCCGCCGCAGGCGGCGGGGGTGGGGTGAGGAAGCCTGAATAGTCACATCCCAGGCGAATTCCGGGGGAAAATGCTGGAAGTTCGGGACCTGCTGATTTGCTACGGGAAGCACACGGCCCTGGAGATTGAGCATCTGGCCATCGCGCCGGGGGAAGTGCTGGCCATCATCGGGCCCAACGGGGCCGGGAAGACGACGCTGCTTCTGGCGCTGGCCCGCCTGATCCGGCCCGCGCGGGGGGAAATCCGCTTTCGGGGCCGCCCGCTGACCGCCCGGGACGACCGGGAGTACCGCCGCCACCTGGCGCTGGTCCTGCAGGAGCCGCTCCTGCTGAGCGCCTCTGTCTTTGAGAACGTGGCGCTGGGCCTGCGCTTCCGGGGCCTCCCGAAGGCGGAAGTGGCCCGGCGGGTGGACGAATGGCTGGCGCGGCTGGGCATCGGGCACCTGCGGGACCGGCCCGCGGCCCATCTCTCCGGCGGCGAGGCTCGGCGGGTCAGTCTGGCCCGGGCGCTGGCGATCGGGCCCGACCTGCTCCTTCTGGACGAGCCCTTCGGGGCCCTGGACCCGCCCACCCGCTCCGGCCTGTTAGAAGACCTGCAACTCCTGCTGGCGGAGACGGGCCAGACGACGGTCTTCGTCACCCACGACCTGGATGAGGCCCTGATGTTGGGGGACCGGGTGGCGGTGCTGCTGGGGAGCCGCCTGCGCCAGGTGGGCCCGCCGGAACAGGTGTTCGCCGAACCCGCCGACCCGGAGGTGGCGGCCTTCGTGGGGATGGAGACCATCGTGGCCGGGCGGGTGGTGGCCTGCCAGGACGGGCGGGTGGTGGTGGATGTGAATGGCCTCCACCTGGAGACGGTGGGGGAAGTCCTGCCGGGCCGGGCCGTCTTCTTCTGCCTGCGGCCCGAGGATGTGACCCTCTGGCCGAAGGAGGGGGCGCCTGCCTCCAGCGCCCGCAACCGCCTCTCCGGGCCCATCCGCCGCCTGATGCCCCAGGGGCCACTCTTTCGGGTGGTGGTGGACTGCGGTTTTCCGCTGACCGCGCTGGTCACGCGCGCCTCCGCTCAGGAGATGAACCTGGTCGAGGGGATAGAGGTGACCGCGTCCTTCAAGGCCACCGCGGCGCGGCTGATCCCCCGTTGAGCGGATTCGGCCAGCGTTCCCCGAAGCGCCCGATGTCCAGCGCGACGGCGTCCGGGAAAGTGACGGGGCGGCCGAAGGCCAGGTACTCGGCCAGCAGTTGCCCGGCCACAGGGGCCTGCATCAGCCCCATGCCGCCCCAACCGACGTTCAGCAGCAATCCCTCCGGCGCGGGAACCGGGCCGATGATGGGCAGGCCGTCAGGCGTGAGGGGCCGGATGCCGGTCCATGAAGTGAGAATGGTGGCCTGCTCCAGCAACGGCACCCGGTGTGTGGCGACCTCAATCATCTCCGGGAGCAACTGACGGCTGATCTCCACGTCCAGCCGGTCCACCGGCACGATGCCCATCCCGATGAGAAGCCCCGGCCCCTCGGGGCGGAAGTACCACTCCTGGCCCACGTCGTCCACAAAGGGCCGGTCGGACGGGATGAACGGGAACGGGCCGGTCACCCAGATGCAGCGGGCACGGTTCAGAATGGGAATTTCCACTCCTGCCCAGCGGCCCACCTCCGGAGCCCAGGGCCCGGCCGCGTTGACGACAGTCCGGGTCGCCAGGAAACCCTTGTCCGTCCTCACGCCCTCCACCCGGCCCTTTCGGATGTGGAGTCCCGTCGCCCGTGCTCCCTGGAGCAACCGCACGCCCATCTCCCGCGCCCGCCTCAGGTAGCCCCACATAATGCTATGTGGGTCCAGAGTGCCGTCATCCGGGGTGTACGCGCCCGACGCCAGGTCGTCCACCCGCATTTCGGGATAGTACCGGCGGATGTCGTCCGGCGAGAGGACTTCCACCGGGACACTGTGGCGCTGCAGGAGGCGGATTTTCCGCTCCACCTCCGGCGCGCCCGGCCTGTCGGCGATGCTCAGCCAGCCGGTCCGGCGAAACCCGCAGGACACGCCGACCTCATCCTCAAACTGCATGTAGCGGCCGCAGGAATACCGGACCAGGCGCAGGCTCCAATCGTCGTCGCAGGAGTGGATGCTGAGCATGGCCGCCGACTTACTGGACGAGCCGCTGCCGACCTCCTCCTTCTCCAGCACAACCACGTTGGTGATCCCCATACGGGCCAGGTGATAGGCCGTGCTGCAGCCGATGACCCCGGCCCCGATGATGACGACATCGCAGGCATCCGCCGTCGGCATTGGTTTCCCTCGTAGTTCATCCGTGTCCTGATTTCAAACTGCCAGATGGCCAGGAACTCGATGGACTTCATCGGAAATAGAACACGGATACGCACGGGTTTCACGGATCAACACGGACCTGTACTTCACGTTTCACTTTTCACGTTTTCACGTTTCACGTTTTCACGCTTCATCACTGTCATCGCCTTCGCCGCGGCCGCGCTGGCATGGGCCACCGTCTCCGGAATGTCCATCGGCCCCACGGCCGTCCCGGCCAGGAAGATGCCGGGGCGGTTCGTCTCCACCGGCTGCAGGTCGCCGTTGGCGGCGGTCAGCCAGCCCCGCTCGTCTATCTCCACCCCCAGCATCTCGGCCAGGCGGCGGGTGTCGGGGCGGGGGATCAGCGCCGGGGCCACCACCACCAGGTCCGCCGCGATGCGTACCTGCTGGCCGGAGAGCGTATCTGCCCCTAACACCACCACCTTCCCGTCCTCCGCGAACACCCGCGAGACCTTCCCCCGCAGGTAGACGACGTCCTCCTTCTCCATCGCCCGCTGGATGAACTCGTCGTACCCCTTGCCGGGGGAACGGATGTCAATGTAGAAGATGTACGCCTGGCCGTCGTGGACCCGGTGGCGGTAGAGAATGGCCTGCTTGGCACTGTACATACAGCAGATTTTGGAGCAGTGGGGCCAGTGGCGCTGGGGCTCCCGGGACCCGGCGCACTGGATGAAGACCACCTCCCGGGGCTCCGCGCCGTCGGACGGGCGGCGGACCTTGCCGGACGTGGGGCCAGAGGCCGAGAGCAGCCGCTCAAAGGCCAGCGCGTCAATCACGTCGGGGATTTTTCCGCCGCCGTACTCCGGCATCCGCTCCAGCGGATAGAGGTCATAGCCCGTCGCCAGGATGATCGCGCCCACCTCCGTCTCCACGAAGGTGTCCGTCTGCTCGTACGCGATGGCGCCGGTGGGGCAGAACTTCTCACACGCCCGGCACCGTCCCTTCTGGAAGTAGATGCAGGACTCCCGGTCTATGACGGGCTTATTGGGGACGGCCTGCGGCGAGAGGGTGTAGATCGCTTTTCGGGGACCCAGTCCCCGCTGGAACTCCGCGGGCACCTTACTGGGGCACTTCTCCTGGCACAGGCCGCACCCCGTACACTTCTCCCAGTCCACGTAGGCCGCGCGGCGGCGAATGCGGACCTGGAAATGTCCGGCCTGGCCCGTGACCGCCTCCACCTCCGAGTAGGTGAGCAACTGAATATTGGGGTGACGGCCCACCTCCACCGTGCGGGGAGTGAGGATACACTGGGAGCAGTCCAGAGTGGGAAACGTCTCCGAGAGTTGGGCCATGCGGCCGCCGATAGAGGGCAACCGCTCCACCAGCACGACTTCGTACCCGGCGTTGGCGATGTCCAGCGCGGCCTGCATTCCGGCAATCCCCGCGCCCACCACCAGCACCCGGGGCACCGCTTTCGTCCGTTCTACGGCCATACTCGCCCCCTTGATATTAACCACAAAGACACGAAGACACAAAGTTTTTTAATTTTTTAATTGTTAATTTTTTCATTTAAACTTCGTGTCTTTGCGCCTTCGTGGTTCTTCTTCTACCCAATCTCTACCAGCACCCGGTCTTTCTCCACGTCGTCGCCGGGGCGGACGTGGACGGCCTTGACCACGCCGTCCTGTTTGGCGTGGAGTTCGTTCTCCATCTTCATCGCCTCCAGCACGCAGACGGGGTCCCCGGCCTTCACCCGCTGGCCGGGCTGGACCAGGACACGGGTGATTTTGCCGGGCATAATGGCCAGGACTGCACCCGCGCTGGCGGCGGCCGGGGCAGTTGCCGACGGGGTGGGAGGGGCGGGCGCAGCGGCCGTCACCCGCAGTCCGCTGACCCTCATCGCGTACGGGCGCCCCTCCACCACTGCGCGCTCCTCCTCCAGCGCGACGCGGTAGGCGATGCCGTCCACCAGCACCGAGCCGTCGGGGGCCACCTCCACCACGAACGGACGCCCGTTCACGGTGATTGTCGTCCCCTCGGCAACAACCGGGTACTCCATACCGTCCAGAACCAGAGTGAACTCTCGCTTCAACCCGAGCCTCCTGAGCAAAGGGTGGGGGGGATGCGGGCGGCGGCTTTGCCGCCGCCCGCATCCCGACGCGTCATCTCAATCCGCCGGCGCCCTCCAGGATGCCGGTCCAGCGGCCGCTGGCGGGCCGCCACGTCGTCTTCCAGGGGGAGACCGACGGGGCCGGTGGGGTGGGGGGCTCCCGCCGGGCCTGCTCCTCCAGACGGTGCAGGAGCATCCCGGCAATCGCCGCCGCCACCGGCTCTTTCCCGTCACTTCCCCGCGCGCGCCGTTCCAGAAACGGACGGGCAATCTGGGGGAAGAGCGCGTAGGAGATGACATCCTCCTCGCTGCGGGCAATGGAGCCGATCTCTTCCCACGCCTTCGGCATCCCGGGCGGCAGCAGGTCCGCCGGGCGGCAGTCTATGGGCTCCTCGTCGCCGATGATCTTCCGCTTCACCTCCGGGTCAATGGGCGCGGGGGGACGGCCGTAGTAGCCCCGCACGTAGTTCTTGACCTCCTCGGGAACGATTTTGTACCGCTCGCCCAGGACGACGTTGAGGGTGGCCTGGGTGCCGACGATCTGGCTGGACGGCGTGACCAGCGGCGGGTATCCCAGTTCCGCCCGCACGCGCGGAACCTCCTGCAGGACTTCCCGGTACTTGTGCTCCGCCTTCTGCGCGCGCAATTGGGAAACCAGATTGGAGAGCATCCCGCCGGGAATCTGGTATTGCAGAACCCCGATATCCACCCCGAGGAGACCGCTCTCATAGCGAGCATACTTCCGGCGTACTTGAGCGAAATACTCGGCAATCTCCGCCAGCAGGTCCAGGTCCAGGCCCGTATCCCATTTCGTTCCCTGAAGCATCGCGACTACGGATTCCGTGGGGGAATGGGAGGGGCCCAGAGAAAGAGAAGAGATGACCGTGTCCACAATGTCGGCGCCTGCTTCCACCGCTTTCAAAAGGGCCGCGGTGGCCATCCCACTGGTGGTGTGGGAGTGAAAATGGACGGGCAGACCGATTTCCTTCTTCAGGCGGTAGACCAGTTCATAGGCAGTGTAGGGGGTGATCAGGCTTGCCATATCTTTGATGGCGATGGAATCGGCTCCCAGGTCGGCCAGTTGCCGGGCCAGGTTGACAAAATAATCCACGCTGTACGGGGGTCCGGTGGTGTAAGAAAGGGCCACCTGAACGTGGGCCCCTTCTCGTTTGGCAACCTTCATCGCCCAGGCCATATTCCGCACGTCGTTCAGGGCATCAAAGATCCGGAAAATGTCTATCCCATTGGCCCTGGCCCGGACGATGAACCGCTCCACCACATCGTCGGGGTAGTGGCGGTAGCCAACGACGTTCTGGCCGCGCAGGAGCATCATGAAGGGGGTGTTGGGCATAGCCCGCCGGAGCAGGCGGAGCCGGTCCCAGGGGTCCTCGTCCAGAAACCGCATCGCGGAGTCAAAGGTGGCGCCGCCCCACATCTCCACGGCCCAGTAGCCCACCCGGTCCATCTTCTCGGCAATGGGGAGCATATCGTCGGTGCGCATCCGGGTGGCCAGCAAGGACTGATGCCCATCCCGGAGCACCAGGTCGCAGATTTTCACCGGATTGCCCATTGGTTCCTCCTGCCAGGGTTGGATATGAACCACGAAGGACACAAAGGTGGCCGGAATTCGCCACGAATTTCACGAACTGGCACGAGTTTCTTTAAATTCGTGTAAATTCGTGCAATTCGTGGCAAAAAGACCAACTGCATTTCGTAATAGGGCGCAGGTCTGCTGATGGCTGTGGGAATTGTAAGGCAGATGAGAGAGTTTGTCAAACGCTCTCCACTATGTAGGACAACTGCGAGCAGTTGTCCTACAACCGTATTTCAGCCTCCTTGACAACCCGAGCATCCCTGCTATAATGTTTTCACCTCGCCGTTTCGTTCCCCACGGAGGTGGCCATGGCCGGTCAAAGAGAACGGATTGTGGTGCATCTTCTCTGCGTCGTCTCGCTGCTGGGCGGCTTCTCCTTTGGCGCCCCCCCCCGTGAGCCTGCCCTATCGTCTATGGCAGCAGCTGTGGAGATGCCCGCCCCAGTCCCTGCGGTAGAGACCCCCGATCTCCCTCAGTCGCATGGGCCCAGCGCTCCGCCTGCAGCCAGGATTCCCGCCCCTTCTCCTCCCCTCCCGGCTGCTCCCATCCCTCCGTCTCCTGTGCCGAAGGTCATCCTGCCCCTGCCGGTTCTGCCTTTCAGCGACCAGGAACGGGATGAGAAACTGGAGCCTCTCCTCTCAGCGGCTCCTGTCGTGCTGTCCCCTGCATCTGGAAAAGCGGGCATGCCGGAAAGACCAGAGCCCAGAGATAATCCCGCTCCGCCTTCGGCTTCGGTAGCTTCGGCGGCTCCCCGTTTCACCCTCTTTCTCTTGTGACTCGCAATTATGATCCCACTCTCATCTCTCCCCGCGGCGGGACTTTTCCCTCCCCCGATGGCCGGGTGATTGTGACCTTTCCCCCCGGCGCCGTGGATAGAAACGTCCGGGTGCGCTACGAGGCTCTCCCGGCGGCACGGCCGGAAGGCTTCGCGGCCGGTGTGGGGAACTTTTCCTTCAGCGCCACTTACTCCATCCAGACCGTGCTATGGACCCAATCCTACACCACCTACTCTTCCTCCGCCTACTACCTGACGATGAAAGACGTTACCCCGCCGCAGATCAGTGGTGTGGCGATCCTTCCGCTGGGCCGGGGTGAATATTACCTGGAAGCGACGGTAGTGGATAACTGCGCGGTGGCTTCTGTTCACCTGGTCGCCACCAGCAGCAGCGGAGGCGGCGCCAGCGCGGCGATGGGGCGGGTGAGCGGGGATCGGTATGGGGCCGGTGTCCGCCTGCGGCGCGCGGGCCGGAATACCTTCACCATCACTGCCAAAGATGCGGCCGGTAACTCCAGCCGTTGGAGCATCTCCCTTTCTTCTATTGACCCTGAGAGTCTCGGCTTCTCCTGCCTCAAAGGCCCCTGCGGCGGCCACCAGGGCACCGAGGGCGACCCGGTCAACACCGCCTCCGGAAACTTCGTCACCCGCACCCTGGACCTGCGGCTGCCCGGCATCGGGAACACGGAGATCCGGGTGGAGCGGGTCTACAACGCCCAGGCCGTCCCCCCGCAAGGGGATTTCACCCTCATCGGGATGGATCCCGGCCCCTTCGGCCCCGGCTGGTCATGGCCCTTTGACTTCTACCTGGAGTTCGTGGACAACCTCCTTTTCCAGGGCGTCAAAGTCCATTACCCCGACGGCCACACTGCCCGCTTCCGGCGCAACCCCGACGGCTCTTTCTCCCCGGTAACCCCCGGCAATACCGATCGCTTCCAGGCCGTCCCCGGCGGCTACATCCTCCAGCAGAAGGACCTCACCCGGTATCGCTTTGACCCCGACGGCCGCCTGGTGGAGGTCCAGGACCCCAACGGCAACACCCAGACCCTCACCTACAACGGGGCCGGGCAACTGGTCCGGGTGGAAAACAGCGCCGGCCGCTGGATAGAACTGGCTTACACCCCCGAAGGGCTCATCCGGGAAATCACGGCCCCCGATGGCGTGCGGCTGCAATATGCTTACACCGACGGCCTCCTCACCGCCTTCACCGATGCCCGGGGCCAGACCTGGCACTATACCTACAACTCCCAGGGCTGGCTCACGGCCATCATCAGCCCCAAAGGCCACCCCATCCTGCAACTGCGTTACGGGGAAAACCCGGATGCCCCCGAATACGGCCGGGTGATAGAACAAATAGAAGGGGCCACCGCCCGCCGCACATTCTCCTATGATGACCCCTCCCATACCCGCACCGTCCGGGACGCCTACGGCCACCCCACCGTCCACCAGTACGACGAGGATTACCGCCTGATCCGCATCACCGACCCCCTGGGCGATACAGAAGAATATGGCTACGACGACCAGGACCGCCGGGTCTCTTTCCGGGACAAAGAGGGCCGCCGATGGCGCTACGTCTACGACGACCGGGGCAACCTCATCCACGAGTACGGTCCCCTGGACTGGGAGCGGGCCTGGGAATACAACGGGATGGACCGCCTGACAATGGAACAGGACCCGGCCGGCCGCCGCACGTTCTACGGCTACGACGATCGGGGCAACCTCATCGTCATCACCAACGCCCTGGGCTTCACCCGCACCTTCACCTATGACGCCCGGGGCCTCCCCATCCGCCTCACCGACTTCGATGGAAACGTCGTGACCAACACCTACGACGCGGCCGGGAACCTCATCGCCGTGGAGAACGGCGTCGGCGCCCTCACCCGCTACGCCTACGACGGCCTGGGCCGCACGGTGGCCATGACCACCCCCAACGGTGCCGTCTTCACCTACACCTACGACGCCGGAAGCCCCCTCCTCACCGGCGCTTTCGGCCCCCTGGGCTACCGCGAGGCTTACGAATATGACCCCAACGGCAACCTCGCGCGGAAGGTGGACCCCAACGGGAACGCCACCCGCTACGAATACGACGATTCCGACCGCCTGATGAGGGAGATCAACGCCCTGGGTTACACCACCGTCTACACCTACGGGCTGATGAACGAACGAACGGCGATGCAGGACCCGGAGGGCCGGGTGACCGCCTACGAGTATGATGCCCTCCTGCGCCTCATCGCCGTCCACGCTCCGGAAGGGGCCACCTCCCGCTACGCCTACGACGGCGTGGGGAACCTCATCGAAGAGACCGACCCCGAGGGCCGGGTCACCCGCTACGTTTACAACGACCTGGACCGGCTGGTGGAGCGCGTTCGGAACTACGTCCCCGGCGGCCCCCGGAACGCCGACACCAACGTCTCCACCCACTACGAATACGACCCGGCGGGGAACCTCATCCGGGTGGTTGACCCCAATGGTACGGTCACCTGCTACGAATACGACGCCCTGAACCGGCTCCGGGCCGAAATCCGCAACTGCCGCCCGGGCGAACCCCCAGGGCCCGATGTCAATGTGACCACCCGCTTCGAATACGACCCCAACGGCAACCTCATCCGCCGGGTCAACCCGCGCGGCTTCTCCACCGTCTACGCCTACGACGCTGCCGATCGCCTCATCGCCGCCACCGACGCCCTTTCCCAGACCACCACCTATGCCTACGACCCGGATGGCAACCTCATCGCCCTCACCGACCCCGCCGGGAGGACCATCCGCTACGAATACGACCTCCTGGACCGGCGCACGGCGGAGATCCGCAACTTCCGGGAGGGGGAGCCTCCGGGCCCCGACGTCAACGTCACCACCCGCTATGAATACGACCCGGCCGGGAACCTCATCCGACGGGTGGATCCCAACGGGATCCCCACCTGCTACGAATACGACGCCCTGAACCGGCTCATCGCCGAGACCCGCAACTGCCGGCCGGGCCAGCCGCCCGGGCCGGACGTGAACGTGACCACCCGCTACGAATACGACCGGGTGGGGAACCTCCTCCGCCTCACCGACCCCAACGGCCACGCCACCCGCTTTGCCTACGACGGCCTGAACCGGCTGGTGGCCCGCACGGACCCGGAAGGGCACACGATCGCCTTCGCCTACGACCGGGTGGGGAACCTCCTCCGCCGGGTGGACGCCCGGGGCTTCCCCACAGCCTACGCCTACGACGCCCTCAACCGCCTCATCTCGGCCACCGACCCTCTGGGCGGCGTCACCCGCTTCACCTATGACCCGGCCGGCAACCTCATCGCCCGCACCGACCCCAACAACCATACCACCCACTTCACCTATGACGGCCTCTACCGCCTGGTTGCCGTTGCCGACCCCGAGGGCTTCGTCACCCGCTCCGAATACGACCCGAACGGCAACCGCACCGCCCTCGTGGACGGCAACGGCCACCGCACGGCCTTCACCTACGATCCCCTGGACCGCCTGGAGACGGTGACCAACCCCGAAGGGGAGACCATCCGCCACGTCTACGACCCGGTGGGCAACCAGACCCTGCGGATTGAACCCGACGGGGTGGTGACCCGCTACGACTACGACGGCGTCTACCGCCTGGCGGCCGTCACCCTGAACCACCGCCCCGGTGCCCCCGCTGATAACCAGACAAACGTCGCCTTCCACTATGCCTACGACCCCAGCGGCGATTTGATCCAGGTGACCTTGCCCCCCAACACTGCCCGCGCCTCACGTTTCACGTTTTACGAATACGACTCCCTCCACCGCCTGGTGGCCGAGACCGACCCCCTGGGGAACACCTGGCGCTACGCCTACGACCCCGCCGGGAACCGGGTCCGCCGGGTGGACCCCGCCGGCCGTGTCACCACCTACACCTACGACGCCGACAACCTCATGGTCCGCATCGTCTACGACGACGGTCTCGTCATCGCCTTCGCCTACGATGAAAACCACAACCGCACGGCGATGACCGACACCCTGGGGGTGAGCCGCTGGGCTTACGATCCCCTCAACCGGGTGGTGGAGGCGACCGACAGCCTGGGCCGCCGCCTGCGTTATGCCTACGATCCGGCCGGCAACCGGGTGGCCCTGACCCTGCCCGAGGGCGGGATCCTCCGGTATGATTACGATGCCAGCAACCGGCTTCGGGGCGTGACCGACCCCGAGGGGCGGAGCACGCTCTTTGGACGGGACGGGGTGGGCAACCTGGTGCGCCAGTTCAACCCCAACGGCACCGTGACCGAAGCCTCTTACGATCGGGCGAACCGGCTGCGGAGCCTGACCACCCGCCGCCTGGATGGGACGGTCATCGCCGCCTTTGCCTACGAAGTGAACGAGGTGGGCCTGCGGACGGTGATGACCGCCACCTACGGCTGGCGCAACCCGCCCGTAGTGACCGAGCGCTACACCTACGACCCCCTGCGCCGTCTGACCGGCGTGACCGACAGCGAGGGATTCCGGGCGGTCTACGAATACGATGCCGCCGGAAACCGCACCCGCTGGTGGGCCAACGACGACCGGACCACCCCGCGGCCGCGGGACGGCTTCGAGGTCACCTACACCTACGATGCGGCGGACCAACTGTTGCAGGCCCTGCGGGTGGGCGCTCAACCCAACGACCGTCAGGCCTTCGTCTACGCCTACGATGCGAATGGCAACCGGGTGAACCTGAACTGGCCGGGTCCGCCGGGGCCGGACACCCAGGGGATGGACTACGTCTACGACCGGGAGGGGCGGCTCATCGTAGCCCAGGCCTACCAGACCAACCACCGGGGCCAGCGGGTGGACCGGGAGGTGACCCGCCTCTTCTACGACGGCCTGGGCCGCCGGCTGGTGAAGGAATACGACCCCAAAACCGGCGCGGGCGGGGTGAAGCGGACGGAGTATGTCTTTGACAATCTGGACCCTGTGGTAGAATACCCGGTGTGGAACGGTCAGCGGGAGGAATTCTACCGGGGTGGGGTAGAGGCCTTCAGCCCGACGCCGATGCTGCTGGCGATGGGGCACTTCCCCGAGGGGACGCAAGGCCAGACCTACTGGGTTCACCTGGACGGGCGGGGGAGCGTTGCGGGCATCACCCAGCACCAGGGCCAGAGCACCCACAACTACCGCTATGATGCTTACGGCCAGGTCTTGCCGGCCCAAGGCAACTGGACGGACCCGCACAACCATTACACCTTCCTGGGGAAAGAGTGGGATGAGCACCTGGGCCTGTATGAATTTGGCGTTCGGCTCTATGACCCCTGGGCGGGGGTGTGGCTGACGCGGGAGCCGTTGCCGGGGGATGCCTGGGAGCCCCGCACGTGGCACCGCTACCAGTATGCGTTTGCGAACCCCATTAGCTATTACGATGCGTATGGGCTACAGCCATCGTTTGATTGGGTGATAGAATGCGCGAAGGCAGTGTGGCGTGGGCAATTGGATTTCTCCCAGGCGGGGTGCGCCCCTTCCGGTTACAGTCCCCAGGCCGCCAACCTGCAAGCGTGCTGGATTGTAGCCAGTTGGTTCTTTGAGGTCGGACCGGAGGTCCAGTGGTATGGCCCGGAAAGCCCCTTTACTCAAATCCTGCGGCATCATCCAGGTGTTCAACGGGCTCGTGAGCTGTGGAAGACCGCTGGTTATCCGCCTGTCTTTCCACCAGATGCACCTTATTACATTGCTCGAATAGAGGAGACCGCTGGAACCCCGTGGGGTTCGTTGGTGAGGGAAAACTTGGCTATGCTGCTTTCCTTTGCGGGGTTAGGCTCGCCAACTCCCGAAGGTCCCATCAATCCATTTGGCGGAGTGGTGGGCTCATATGAGGTTCGTATCACTGATCTGGGGAATGGGAAGGCGCTTTTCTTGGTGAGAAATGAGACCAATTGGGCTTCGGGGACCCGGATACCGGGGACTGGGTATTCGCTCCTTCCTGCCTTGAAGCGGGAGGAGACCACCTGGGGGACTACTCTATTGCTGGCGGAGGAGGCGCTGCTGATGCCCGTGGTAGCCCCGGTGGTCTCCCTTTTTCCTGAACTGGCTCAGCCGATAAGAGGGGTAAATCAAACAAGAGTCTCCTGCAAAAAGGTCATTTCACCGCCGAGACGCAGAGTACGCAGAGATTATACTGATGTAGAACTCTGCGCTCTCGGCGTCTCTGCGGTGAGTTTTTGCAGTGAAGTCAAACAATTATGGATGTGGTGACCGGGCTACCGGGTGGAGGGGGAATTGGCGGCCAGATGGTGCAATATTACTGGTGGACGGAGCCGATACCTGGAGAGGGGGAGGCGCCGTGAGGGGACAAGGGCGAGCGCAGAGCGTGCTAGTTGGGGTGATGGGGGTGATCCTAACCGCTTGCTTGTATGCCGGCCCATTGCCGCGGCCGGCGAATCCGCCGGAGGGATTTCGGGGGAAGGATGTGATAGGAGTATGGCGGGCGGATTATGGGGCATATGACTGGCGGGTATGTGGGCCTATTGAAAGGATGAGGGGGGCACGCCGGCTGGAGGAGTGGCTGGTGTTAAGGGAGGATGGGACCTTTTACCAGGTTCTTCGGGACCGCCAGGGGGAAAAGCTTGATCAGAAGGTGGAGGGCGCCTGGCACATTGAACGCCTTCCAGACGGAGTAACCCGACTTCACTTGGAGAATGGACGCTTTTTTGCCGGAGAAGTTTGTCGTTTTTATCCAAAACTAATGCGTATCGGGGGATATTATTCTAGCGATCAAACAGGCCATGAATTAATTTTCAATCAAGGAAAAGTGGTTTTAATAATAGGATGGGGGCGATTTAGTAACAATCCTTATTTAGAATATCCTTTTGTTGGTAATCCAGATGCGCCGATTATTGTGAGGTTTGAGCGCGTATCGGAGATGGATCTGAATGTGATTCCCACACCGAGTCCTTGAGATAACTGGATGGCAATCATGCGATCTGACTTTGGGGCACTTGAACACCTGAAGCGAGGCGTCTTCCGCGCAGGGCCCCTTTACCGACTCGCACAACTATTACACCTTCCTCTATTACACCTTCCTGGGGAAAAGAGTGGGATGAGCACCTGGGCCTGTATGAATTTGGCGTTCGGCTCTATGACCCGTGGGCGGGGGTATGGCTGACGCGGGAGCCGCTGTCGGGGGATGCCTGGGAGCCCCGCACGTGGCACCGCTACCAGTATGCGTTCGCAAACCCGATCACTTATTATGACCCGTATGGGATGCAGACCTGTGGCTTCAACATTCTCACCGGTGAGCGGGAGTGCTTCGGGGAGCGGACCGGGATGGGATGGACACCGACTTTGGCGGCTCTGCCTATCCCTGGGGGTGTTGCGGCGGTTCCGATCGGATCGCGACAGTCGTGTGCGGGGGCGTATCTTTCCCCATGGCGGGAGGGGTTGGTCAAACGGTATGCGGCGCGCTATGGTCTTCCCTGGCAGGTGGTGGCAGGGCTTTTGCAGAGCGAGATTGCGTTGGACACGAGCTGGATGGATACGGTGGAGAATGCGCTGTTGTTCAGTTTGTATGTGAATGCGCGTTCTCCGATAGGGCCTCGGTGGGTTAGTTGGCTGGCGCTGGAGGGGGTATTGCGGGTGCGGCCGAATCCGGGGCCTGGGGTGGGCAATGTGCATGTGGAGACAGCTCGGAGGGTGTCGGCGTATTATGCGGTCTTTTATGCTCAGTATCCTGAGTTGCAATTGGGGCTTCATGGGCGATCTACGGCAGATGTGGCGTTTGAGTTGATTTTTGATGAGCGCAACATTCAGGTGGTGACTGCGTATGTCCGGATGCTGGCGGATTATCGGTTTGGCGCGGAGCGTCAGCCCCTTCTTCAGTCCCATGCCGATCTTTCTCAATGGACCTTAGAAGATGCTCTCGCGCTCTGGCATGGATATCGATATGGGGTTCAGAATGTAAGTCCACAAGCCCTAGAATATGGCTTTAGTCTTCAGAATTTCCAGACGCGGGGGACGGATTTGGAGGGACTGATTCGGCTGGCTCAGGGGCGCGGAAAGGAGGAGAGCATTCTCGGGGCGGTTCCATATTTTATCTGCTACTTTCAGCGGTGTGATTAGGAGGGGGATGATGAGGGAGATTTTCCGGAAGATTGGGGTTGTATTGGCGTTGATGGTGGGGTTGCTGGGTATGGGGTGGACGTTTTGCGCTTGGATTTTGCGGGCTCCTTATCCGTGGGAGTGGATTATTTTGTATCGGGCGCAGGTGGGATTGGAGCAGACTCTTCGGGACCTGCCCCTTCCGGAAGGCTTTGAGATGGTAACGGTGATAGATATGGGCGGTCCATCCAAGGGGGAAGAAGGGGGAGGGGGATGCTATTATGCCGGTATAGATATTGTTTTAGGCACGAGTTATTCCGACAAGGAGGCGCTTGGGCGGTATGTATCGGCACTGAAAGCTCGAGGCTGGCGTTTAGCAGATCGGCCTCAACACGAGAATTCGAAAGAGATGATGCGGGCAGAGCAAGAGGATCTTGTCGTTAGCATCGGTGGGCCGGGTTTTATAATTGAGGTAGATCCGGCGTATCAACAAGCGCGGGGACGTTATCGTTCTTTTGTTTACATCACATTGCGTTATATTCTTCCTCGGGTGGATGGATGCTAACCTAAGAGCCTATCCGAATAACCCTGCTGCCCGCAGAGCGATAAGGGCACAGGCAAAATGCAGAAGAGCAATGTAGTTCTCGGCCTTCTTCTCCCAACGAACCAGGATGCGTCGGAAGCGGTTCAGCCAACTGTGGGTGCGTTCGACTACCCACCGTCGGGCTCGCTGATCAGCCTCGCGGGCGATTTTTTGCCTCTTCCCCGCGTGAGCGAATATGGGCAGTAAACCCAAACTCCAGCAAGGCATCTCGCACTTCTTGATCGTCATATCCTGTGTCCAGGCACATGTTCTGAGGATACTCTTCCGTCTGTTCTGGACGCTTGACCCCGATGTTTTCTATCGTTTCGCGCACCAGTTTCATATCATGGCGATTCGCTCCCTCCACCGCCAGGCCAATGGGCACACCATGCCCCTCGGTCCGTAGACTTCTTTTGGTGCCTTGCTTGCCCCGGTCTGTCGGATTTCTGCCCGTATCTTCCCCTCCCGGAGGCACTTGGGTCGATGAGGGGCTTGGGGGTGGCAGGGCTTATCAATGCTCTAACAAATGCCCAGCCAGGCCAGGCCTCGGTCTGGGCGTGCGGAGGCTGCCCTGTGTCCATCAGGAACATAACGGAAGCCTTGCTGACGGATGACGTTGAGCGCCACACAGCGGATGGCATGGAGAGGCCGGCCAACCTTTCGGGCATGATTCCGGTCTTCCTGATACGTCACGTCTAACACCCAAAACACCCCGTTTTCAATTTTCCAGCCGAACGTGGACCCAAATTGCCACTACGTTGGATCTCTTGGCTTGGATAACCGATGTTCTTGCAAGCGGGTTCGTGGTGACTGGCACTGTTTTAGGGTTCGTAGGTGGCGCAGTAGTGGAGGAGAAGCCCATACCCGGAGGCACTATAGCAGGAGCCTTGACTGGCTTGTGGATGACCGAGGTAAATGTCCAGCCTCTTATACGAGTTGGAAATCTGCTAGCGACTGGGGCGTCTTTTGCTACTCTGATTTCAGAGGCTAAAACTGGGGAAACCAGGTTGCAGGCCTCATTGATTTTAAGCCCGGAGGAATTCTCGCTTAACTACCAGGCCAAGATAGGGCCAGGTAGCCAGGTTGCGGTGGTCACAACAACAGCAGGATGGTTGGTCTGGGAAGCTTTCAGTAGTCTCACTTTGCAATCCATAGCGCTGGCCAGCGATCTTGGCTGGTTAACAGTTCCCTGGGAGACAATTTCTTCCGAAGGCCGAGTATATGTGCCGTTACAACCATAATTTGGAGTAAAAGAATGGGACGCCCGCATCTTTCTATGGCTGATTGGTTTTACTTGTTTTTGGCAGTAGCAGGCCTTTTACTTTGCTTGGGACTCTCAGTCCGACAAATGCTTCCATCTCGGATTCCAACTACACGGCAAGGCCGTATACGCCAATCCCTTATTGGGGGAACCCTGACCGGAGGTTTTCTCATCGCCATTCTTGCGATAACATTTATCCTTGATAAGCAAGCAACTTGGTCCTTGAGCGATTTTATTTCAATTGTGCTATGCTGTGCTGTCCTTTCGTGCAAAATGAAAGGCCAAAAACCGAATTTGTGGTATACTCCGCTGTATCTGTCCTTTCGTGCAAAATGAAAGGCCAAAAACCGAATTTGTGGTATACTCCGCTGTATGGCCGAGGAACTCACCTTAACTCACGAGCGAGTTGATGACATTCCCCTGCTGATCGGGCTGGCGCAG
>Ga0308421_1000262_pt1 | contig 32774 bp, 16 predicted proteins | sample HotsprSampleMS60_FD_203673 | JGI IMG/M metagenome (GOLD analysis project Ga0308421, IMG submission 203673) | Hot spring phototrophic mat microbial communities from Mushroom Spring, Yellowstone National Park, Wyoming, United States - 20090730_MS60 ...
AGAAACTAGGATTTGATAAGAAGGCAAAGATAGAGCTTACGGGTGAAGATATAAGGGAAGGTATAGCTTATGTAGTCAGTGTTAAGTTGCCGGAACCTCAGTTTGAAGGGCAGACGAAAACTAAGCTTGGGAATTCTGAAGTTAGGAGCATAGTTGAGGATATTGTTTATGAGAAGTTAGTACCAATTTTTGAGAAGAATTTAGATGCAGTTAAGAAGATACTAGAAAAGGCGATAGAGGCGGCTAGAGCTAGGGAAGCAGCAAGGAAAGCTAGAGAGCTTGTAAGAAGAAAGAGCGCTTTGGATTCCTTCATGTTGCCAAGTAAGCTAGCTGATTGTTCAGAGAGAGACCCAGAGAAAACAGAGTTGTTTATAGTTGAGGGGGAATCGGCAGGTGGAAGTGCAAAGCAAGCAAGAAACAGAGAGTTTCAGGCAATACTACCTCTTAGAGGTAAAATACTCAACGCTGAGAAGGCAAGGCTAGCTAGACTCCTTGATAATGAGGAGATAAAGACGATTATCACTGCTATTGGTACGGGTATAGCCGAGGATTTTGATATATCCAAAGCTAGGTATGGTAAGATAATAATAATGACAGATGCTGATGTTGACGGTTCGCATATAAGGACATTGCTACTTACTTTCTTCTATAGGTACATGAAGCCACTTATAGAGGAAGGATATATTTATTCTGCTTTGCCACCTTTGTACAAAATATCCGTAGGAAAGACTAATTACTACGCTTATTCTGATGAAGAAAAGGAAAAAATAGTAAAATCGCTGAAAGGTAAAAACTTTACTGTTCAGAGGTATAAGGGATTAGGTGAGATGAACCCTGAACAACTCTGGGAAACAACTATGAATCCTGAGACTAGGAAATTACTAAAAATCACATTAGAGGATGCTATAAAGGCTAATAACATTTTCTCCATACTCATGGGTGAGGATGTTAAGAAAAGGAAAGAATTTATAGAGACCTACGCTAAGGAAGTCGTAGAAATAGACATCTAGAAGTGCTCCCATCCGTATTTATTCAATATTTCTTCAGGTTTTATTACCATGTTTCTGAATAACATTTTTATTCCTTTGCTCTCGGTTATTTTGCCGATTTTCGTTATCTTTACTCCTACTTTCTCTGAAATTCTTTTAATTTCTTCCTCTTTGTCCGGTGGTACAGTGAATATTAATTCATAATCCTCTCCACCCGTCAAAGCATACTCAAGAGTTTTCAACTCAAGAGGTTTTACCTCAAGAGTTTTTAACTCGAGAGGTTTTACCTCTTTATCATTTTTTCTTTTTAAGTAACTCATGTATTCGTTGCTTATTGGTATTTTTTCTAGTTCTATTTCTGTACCTGTGTTTGATGATTCTAATATGTGGTTTAGGTCTTGTATTAGTCCGTCGCTTATGTCTATGCAGGATGTTGCTATTTCTTTTATTGATTGCCCTACTTCAATTCTAGGTGTTGGTTCTAGGTGTCTTTTAACTAAGTATTTTTCGTAATCTGTTGAGGGTTTTTGTTTTGATAGTAGTATTTCTAGACCTAGTCTTGAGTCTCCGACAGTCCCTGTTATGAATATTGAGTCTCCGGGTTTTGCTTTGCTTCTTGGTATTGGTTTTTCTGCTGTGCCTATCAAGGTTATTGTTATTGATATTTTTTCTCCTTTTGATATATTACCACCACCTATGTAGGTGGTGTATTTTGAAAATAGATAATTTAATCCTTTGTAGAATTCTAGTAACCAATCAACCTCCAGTTCAGGTGGAAGAATTAATGAGACTAGGGCATATTTTGGTATACCGCCGCAAGCTGCAATATCACTAAGGTTTGAAGCTGCACTTTTTATACCTAATTCGTATGGTGGGAATGTGTCTTTTATGAAGTGTACGTCTTCGACTAGTGTGTCTGTTGTGATCAGAATGTTGTTTTTTTCTTTGAAAGCGAAGCAATCATCGCCGTTTGGTAGTGTTATTGAATGATTGTAGTTTTTGGTTTCTGTTATCTCTTTTATTTTCTCGATGAGCTCAAACTCACCTAGTTCTTTTATTTTCATGTAATAATGATTAACTAATGTGGCTGGTAGTATCAATGAAGGTGAGAGGGGTTTGAAGGGTTTTTAATAAAGTAAGGGGATGAGTAAAAATTCGTTTTGAAATTTTTGTTTTTTAATATATTATTATACGGAGGGTTTTATGACGAGGGTAGTTTCTTTTTTAAGTATTTTGGCGGTGTTAGTGGTGATGTTTGTGCTGTTTAGTTGCTCATTGTCACCGTCACCTAGTGTTACAAATGAAGGAAGTGGAGAAAGCGTTGGTGATACGAGTAAGCCTTCTGTGAGTATAACGACTCCGACGAATGGTCAAGTGCTTTATGATAACAATATTACTGTTAGTGGCACGGCTAGTGATGTGGGAAGTGGGGTGAAGGAAGTATGGTTGAGTGTGAATGGTGGTGCTTATGGTAAGGTTAATGGAACGACTAGTTGGAGTACGAATGTTACGGTTAATTATGGTAATAATACGATAAGGGTATATGCTGTTGATAACTCAAACAATGTGAGCACAACGAATACTGTTAGTGTTTTTAGAGATTATGTAGTGTTTGTATCTACTGTTGGGAGTGATGCTAATACAGGTGGGATTAGTGATCCATTTAGGAGTATTAATGTTGCTATGGGTCACATAAGTGCTAGCATTACTGCAAGTGTTACTGTAACGGTAAAGGTTGGTTCTGGTGTTTACACTCCTGGCAGTGGGTTAAGTAGTAGTGGTTCGGGTTTTGTAATAAATAGACCTAATGTGATAATAAGTGGTGGATGGAATAGTGGTTTCAGTAATGTGGTAGGTGAGAGTGAGTTAGATGGGAACAATGATTTGTATCATGTAGTGATGATAAAAGATGTGACGAATGTGAGGCTTGAGAATTTGGTGATAAGAGGAGGGAATGCGAATGGTAGTGATCCTGATGATAGCGGTGGTGGGATATATGTTTCAAGGGTTAGTTATTTAGTGATAGAGAGCAATGTTGTGATTAGCAATAATAGTGCTAGTTGGAATGGAGGAGGGTTGTATTTGGATCGTTCAACAAATACCACGATAAGTGGAAGTGTGTATAGTAATAGTGCTAATAATAATGGAGGAGGGTTGTATTTGTATTATTCACAAAATACCACGATAAGTGGAAGTGTGTATGGTAATAGTGCTAATAATAATGGAGGAGGGTTGTTTTTGCTGTATTCACCAAATACCACGATAAGTAGTAGTGTGTATAGTAATAGGGCTAATTATAGAGGAGGAGGGGTGTATTTGTTGAATTCAGACTACTTTACTAATACAGGCTGGATAACGAACAATACTGCTGGTTCTGCCGGTGCCGGTGGTGGTGTGCATAGAATTGGTTCATATCCTAACTCATACTTTGGTAATGTTAGCGGTAATTTCCCTAATAATATTGCTCCTTAATTGCTTTGTTAAAATTCCATTTTTGAATTCTTATTTTCATTAAATTTCAAGGGGCGGTAGCCCCTTGTTATGTTTTAGAAATTTTTTACCCTTTTAACCCTCAAACCTTTTAGGTTTCCCTTATCCGTAATTGTTCTGTTAGAAAATTTAGGTTTCCTTTGAATTCATCTAAGTAAATATTAGCAATTTCCCACCCGCTTATTTTATTGCAGAGAAGCATAGCCTCTCTTAACTCTTATATGATTTGTAATTTCTTCTATTTTGTGAAAAAAGTCTCATTCGTGGATTCCCTACCTAATCAAAAATTCTTGTTGAAAAGTTGGTAAATTTGCTATACTTGAAAAATTTTCAATTTATTCTATATAATAGCATTTTAGAGGGGGGAATATGAAAAGGGTTTGGATATTTTTATTAATCATCTTTGCTATAAATGTTTATGCTGATGTTTTGCAAGGTAGTGAGTTCTTTAATTCTCACATTTTCGCTCATGACCAAGCAATTGGTGGCTCTACTTCAGCAAACATAGAAACAGCTTCATCAATACTAGTTAACCCTTCGACTGGCTCATTCCTAAAGCAACTTGCAATAACAACATCATTGGGTGGTTTTACTAGCTTAGGAACCTATGGGATTTTGGGAATCTCTTATCCTACACTAATTGGTACATTTTCAGGACAGGTTTTGTACTATGGTATGCCTTCTAAAGATGTTTTCGGCGGTACTTTTGCATTTTCTAAAGATGTAGCCGATGACCTCGGAGTAGGATTTGGACTCACTGCAACAAGTGGTGTTAGCGTTGGACTAAATTTAGGTTTTGTATACAAAGTTAAAGAAGACCTTAACCCCGGACTTGGTATTAAAAAATTGATTTGGGGAGGCTCTCTTCTTAATCTTGGATTACCTATAGTTATAAGCAATTATTCACCTTTCCCGTCTCTCCCTACAATCAGAAGTGGTGTTGATTTGATGTTCCTTAGAACAGACCCTGTAAAGTTTAACTTTGTTGGTGATGTTGTTTTGGGTGCTTGGGGGTTGAATGCTGAAATTAATGGCGGACTCTCAGCTAATATACTTGATATTTTGGTTCTAAAAGGTGGTGGCTTTTTCGGTGTAAATAGGTATGGTTACGGCTTCGGTGCTACTCTTAAATACACACTAGAAAGACAATGGGGCATAGAAAGATTGGATATAAGGCTACACTATTCGTATAACAATGTTCTTTATTCCTCGTCTGGTGCTAGCGATAGTGGACACTGGGTAGGGTTTGATTTTGCTCTAGGTACTATTGATAATGCACCACCGAAGATAAACATTGATATTGAGGTTTCAAAAAATAATGAAATTGATTTGGATTTATCAAAAAACATCATAAAGTTTTTGTATTTTGCTAGCTCTGCTGAAAAAGTTGTTTACATTTCACCAAACTACGACGGTAGAAAGGATAAAGTTAAGATTAACCTAAATATAGATGAGAATGGTATACTCAAGGAATGGAAACTTATAGTCAAGGATGCTAAAGGAAATGAAGTTAAGATCATTTCTTCAAAACTCCGAAGGGAGTTTTCTCTTGATTTTGAAGAACTTCTAAGAAGGCTTTTTGCTCCTAAAAAGTCTGTAGATGTTCCTAGGGAAATAAGTTGGGATGGTACGGATGCCAAAGGAAAAGTAGTTCCTGATGGTGAATACTTCTTACAAGTTTACGCTAGAGACTTTGAAGGAAATGAAGCATATTCACCTGTTTTCAAAGTTATTGTTGATAACACTCCACCATCGGGTAGTGTTTCTGTGCCTTATTACATATTCTCACCTAATGGTGATGGTAATAAAGACGATATAACCTTTACTCTTAAAGATTTGACGAAAGGTGATGAATGGGTTGCTTATATAGAGGATGTTAGCGGTAATGTTGTTAAGACTTGGAATTTGGGGACTGACCCTGTTGATTCTATTACATGGGGTGGGCTCGGCGATGATGGTAAACTTTTACCGGATGGTAACTATAACTTTGTTCTCAGAGGAGAGGATAAGGCAGGTAATATATTCACAACTAGTATAAAAGGTATTATAATCTCAACGAAGTTGAGAAACTTATTTGTTAAATCTGATGTTTATGAGATTTCACCTAACAACGATGGTTACCTTGATAAGGCTAATATTAACATCATAATTGATGATACTAACGGATTACAGAAACTGAATGTTTATATTAAGGATAAAAAGAATGATAAAGTTATGAGACAGTGGAATTTTGAAGGTAATAAGATACTTACAAATGTTTATTGGGATGGTACGGATAATTCAGGGAATGTTATTTGGGATGGTGTTTATGTTGTTTATGCAGATGCTGAATACATTGATGGTAACAAACCAGTTTCACCTCCTATACAGATAAAAGTTGATGCCACACCACCCCAGGCTAAAATTAGTTTTTCACCTCCTTTGTTTTCTCCGGATGCTGATGGTGTGAATGATGAAGTCGTTTTTACCTTTAATGTTTCTGATGATTCAGAGATTGATGAATGGTCTTTCAAGATACTTACACCTGATGGTAAGAGGGTATTTAAGGAATTCAAAGGTAGGGGGGCAGTGCCTAGTGAAATAACGTGGGATGGTGTTGGGAATAATGGTGATACTGTTGATAGTGCTGAAGAGTATCCTTTGGTGTTTGAAGTTAAGGACAAGCTAGGAAATAAGAGTGTTATAAGACCTGCGGTGTTGCCTACTGATGTATTGGTTGAGGTGACACCTTACGGTTATAAAATTAGAGTTCATAGCATAGAGTTTGCTTTTGGTAGTGCTGAAGTTACACCTAAGGGGTTAGCTATAATAAAGAGGGTTGCCGAAAAACTCAAAAAGTTCAGAGGATATAGGATAAGGGTTGAGGGGCATACTGATAATATTGGTTCTTACGATTATAATTTGAAGTTATCAAAGGCTAGAGCTGAATCAGTTGTGAGAGAGTTAATAAAACTTGGTATGGGCAAAGATAGAATAAGTGCTGAAGGGTTTGCATTTGATAGACCTATTGCACCTAACGATACAGAAGAAGGAAGAGCTAAGAATAGAAGAGTTGAGTTCTTATTAATAAGAGATTAACAATTCAGAGTTTTTTACGAAAATTTTTTGTGTTGACAATAGATAGAGGGTTTTAGTTATATTATATATAGGGTATGACTAGTGTACTTTCTCAGGAGGAAATAGATAATCTTTTAGCAGCGATACAAACAGGTGGTATTGCCGAAGCTAAGGAGGTTCCCGTACCTGGTGTTGAGGTAGGGGGACCTGCTGTTAAGAAAAACATAAAAAGTTATGACTTTAGAAGACCTGATAGATTCTCTAAAGACCAATTGAGAACTCTTCAGATGATTCATGAGACTTTTGCTAGGTTAACAACTACATTCCTATCTGCTCAGCTTAGGCTCATAACTCAAATACATGTTGCTTCGGTTGACCAGCTGACTTATGAAGAGTTCTCAAGGAGTATTCCATCGCCTACTACTTTGGGCATCATAAACATGGACCCTCTAAAGGGTAATGCAATACTTGAGATTGATCCTACCTTGACATTTGCAATGATTGATAGGCTTTTTGGAGGTAAAGGTGAGACATTAAAAAATAACAGAGAGCTAACTGATATAGAAAGGTCTGTTGTTGAGAGTATAATCGTTAGGATACTTTCGAACCTAAGGGAAGCATGGGCTAATGTTATAGACCTTAGACCTAGGTTAGGAAACATTGAGGTTAACCCGCAATTCGCTCAGCTCGTTCCGCCTACCGATATGGTAGTGCTAATAACCTTTGATACTAAGATTGGTGAAGTGGAAGGGATGATGAATTTCTGTATACCTTATGTTACGATAGAGCCGATAATGCCAAAGCTTAGTGCTCAGTACTGGTATTCTGGTATAAAGAAGGTGATGACTAAGGAAAGCTTGGACCTCATAAAGGATACCTTAGGTAAGGTTTACCTTGATGTTAGTGTTATCGTTGGTAGTACAACGTTGACACTTAGGGATGTTAAAAACCTTAAAGTTAGTGATTTAATAAAGTTGGATCAGAGTGTCAAGGACAATATGATACTTAAGGTGGAGAACAGAGAGAAATTTTACTGTAGGGCTGGAAAGGTTGGTAAGAAAGTGGCTGTCCAAATAATTGAACCTATAGAGAAACTCTCCGAAGATATATTAGAGTTAGTTTTGAGAGAGGTGGAGGATTAGAAGTATGTTTGGTGAAGGTAGTTTGTCTCAAGATGAAATAGAGGCTTTACTCAGTGGTACTGAAGGCTTTAGCGGTGGGCTGGACTTCGGATTGACTAAGACAGTTGATACTGCCGAAGGTATGCTCACCGAAATGGATAGAATTAACCTGACTGAGCTATTTAAAACAGTTATCCAAGCAAATTTGAATGTTTATAGAACTTTGACAGGTAAGGAGGCTTCTTATACTGGACTTGTTATAGATACTTTTGATAAGGCTAGATTTTCTAATGAGGTTACAGGTGAGGTTGTTGATGCTAAGGTTATGATTTCCGGTAACATAACCGGGGAATTCCATTTTGTTTTTCCGAAACAATCGGTTTTGATGATTACTAACCCGGCTCTTGGTGATGAGACTAATACAGATATAACAGAGTTGGTGATGACAACTTTTAGTGACATAGTTTCTCAAGTTGTTTCTAACACTGTAGCCGTAATTTCGGAGAATACAAATAAAACTCTAGCACCTGGGGTTCCTTCTGTCCAAAAAGTTCCAGGAGCGTCATATATCACCTTCCCAAACGTGCCAATGGTTTATATATCATATACTTTGTCCGTTGGTTCTAAAAATGGTAAGGTTTATATTGTTTTCCCACAGAGTACGGCTAAGCAGATAGTGATGGCGTACGTCTCTAGGAAAATGCCAGAGACGGCAAGAGGAGCCGGTAAGGAAATGGAGCAGATGGGGGGACCTTCCAGACTAGCAGTTAAGCCTGTTGAGTTTGCTACTCTTGAGGAAGTGCCACCTGAGGCTGAGGGCCAACTTTCAATAATCCTTGATGTTCCAGTTCAAATAACTGTTGAATTAGGTAGAACGAAGATGCTTGTAAAAGAAGTTTTGCAGTTAGGTGAAGGCTCGGTTGTTGAGTTGGATAAATTAGCAGGTGAGCCTGTTGATATATTGGTGAATGGAAGGCTCATAGCCAAAGGTGAAGTCGTTGTGATTGAAGAAAACTTCGGTGTGAGAATAACAGAGATAGTTAATAACATAGACAGAATGTTCAAATATACCGAGAAATGATTATAGTTTAATGCAGATTACTCTATAATGTTGGTGCTTCATAGCACTTTTTGCTTATAATAAGGTTGAACGGGTGGGATTACTTAAATTAGTGTTCTAAAGCACTTGTGCTTAATAGTATTTCTAAACATTTTGAGAGTGCAGAGAGGCTCTGCCTCTCTGCATAAAATAAGGGTGGGCGGGTGGGACTACTAAAAGTAAGTAGCTAAATAATACCTGTAAGGTGCTATTAGAATCACTTTTTGTGTAGATTTTTTGAATTTTCTAATGTAATCACTGATAATTTTGTTATGCTTAAGAGGATTGTTTTAAAGGTTATTTTTGTTCTTGTTCTTTTTAGGTTTGTTTATTCTGTTGATTTCTGGAGTTTTAAGCCTTTTGTTGGTAGCGTCTTCAATGGTCCGTTGGAAGAAAAACTTTTTTATGAATACAAAAACACAGGTAAGGTCAATGATTTGGCAAGTTTTGTTATTTTGGCTTCCGGTGTTCAAGAGGATAAAGTTGGGTACTATAAGAATATTATTAATAATGTTGCTCTAGACATTGCTAACGGATTAAAAGATAAAAAATTATCTAGATATGATACTGCTAAGTATATTTTTGACTACTTACACAAAAATGTTTTCAAATCTTACAAACTTGATGCTGTTAAGATTAGTGATGTTTTGGATAGAGGGAATTACAATTGTGCGAGTTCAACAGGTGTTTATAATGTTTTTCTCTATAGTTTTGGTTTTCAACCAAAAGTAATAATTCTGCCCGATCATGTTTTTACAGTTTTCTATATTGATTCTTATAAGGTTGAAGTAGAAACAACTACAAAGTATGGATTTGATGTTGTTAGAAATCCTGAGGGACTTAAGGAATTCGCTAGGTTGACATCCTTTTCTTATGTTCCTGAAGGTAAAGGAAAGAGGATAGAGTCAGGAGATGAGGGGTTAATCTCTGTGCTTTATGCTGACCAGGTTTTGATTTATAAGGATATCAAAAATTATGAAGAGATACTGAAAGCGTCAATAAAGGCACTCATGCTGATGCCTAATTTAAATGTTGCTTATACTAACTTAAGAAGTGCATATATTGGCTTACTTGGCAAATACAATGACCTTAGGGACTTTGACACGATGGTAAAAATAGCTAAAGAAGCTTTAACTATTTTCCCTAATGATAGTGATATAGAAGATTCAATTGAGGTGGCTTATTATAATAGCGTTTTCTTGAGAATTAGTCAAGGTGATTTTCCCGGAGCTTTCCAGAGAATTGTTTATATCAAAAACAATGATTCTACGTATTATGATAAGGTTAAAGATTTGGTAGGATTACTTATTCAACAGTGGGGGGTTAGCTATATTTCTAAAGAAGATTATGAAGGTGTCTTCAATGTCATTAATAGAGGATTAATGATTGATACTAACAAGACATACTACGCTTCTGTCAATCTCTCTTATGAGGCTGCTAAGAAGTTGCTAGCTAATTCTAAGTATGATTTAGCTGTTATGTTTCATAAAAAGTTAATAGAGATTTTCCCTACTGGTAAGGAGTTAATTAATAATCTTGGGTATGTTTATAATGTTTGGGGTGTTTCCTTAATGAACGATGGTAAACTTGAGGGTGCTTCTTTTGTTTTTGATAGGGCTCTTAAAGATTTGCCTAATGATTCGTCTTTGAAGCAAAACGCTTCTATTGTTTACGCAAAGTTAGCTGTGAGAATGTTTGAGAAAAAGCAATATGATATTGCTATCAGCAATATAAGTAGAGCTTATGAACTTAATCCTTCTCGTAACCTTGATGATGTTAGACTAAAAATTTATATTGAGTGGGTTAGGTTTTTGGCTTTGACTGAAGAGAATTTTGTTCTTGCTAAGAAAGTATGTGATGAGGCTTTGAAGATATACCCTAAAGATTTTGAGCTTTTAAAATTGCATAATTATATAGTGAACAAATTAAAATAAAGGTGGTGAATGGATGGAATACGGTTTTTTCGGTTATAGTTTCAGTAATAGAGATAGGGGTTTTGTGGTTTATTATATACAAAGCTGCTTTGCTAATAAAAAGGACAAAATCTGTTGTACTAGTAAATGGTATTTTAGCTTTCATAGTGATAGGTGTTATTGCTAAGGTTGCTAATTTTGAGGTTTTGTCTTGGATTTTTGATAGTGTTGTGAATTATTCTTTGATAATTCTTGTTATTCTTTTCAGGGATGAGATAAGGGATTTGCTCATTCATGTTGGTTCAATAAGGATAGTGGCTTCTAAGAAAGAAGAAAAAAAGGTTTATGCTCATGATATCAAGGAGTTACTAGAAGCACTTGATTATTTATCTAGCACCAAGACTGGTGCTATAATTGTTTTTGAAAGGAACATTCCCTTAGGTAATTACATAGATACCGGTGTGCCGATTAATTCACTTATAAGCAAAGATAAGGTAATAAGTATTTTCTCTAAAAGTTCATCTTTGCACGATGGGGCTTTGATAATACGAGGTAGGAAGATGGTAGCTGCTGCTTGTATATTGCCTATTGGTGTTTTGCCTCCTGAGTTTACAGAAAAGAAAATTGGTAAAAAGTTAGGTACAAGGCACAGAGCTGCTTATGGAATATCCAGAGAGACTGATGCTATAGCTATAGTTGTCGCTGAGGAAACAGGAAAGATTTCTTTATGTCTGGATTTTTACTTTGATTATGATGTTGACTTGGAGGTTATAGAGGATGTCCTTGAGAAGTACTTTGAAGAATTTGGTAGATAAGGTATTTGAGAATTGGGAAGTCAAATTGATGTCTCTTTTGATTGCTGTAGGTTTGTGGTTTTATATAAAGAATTTGAATATCAGTGAATACAAAGTTTACATACCTGTTTACTACGCTAATTTGCCTTCAAATTGTGTTATAATAAATTCTAACGAGATACCTAAATATGTTTCACTCAAGATTAATAGCTCTAGAAAAGGTTTTTTTGATAGTTCAAAAATAAAAGATGAAAACATTGTTGCTATTGTTGATTTATCAAAAAAGGTGAAAGATGGTAATTACAAAGTTACCTTGTCAAAGCCTTTACCTTCGGATAACTTAACATACTCAATTAACCCTTCGGAAATATATTTTAATATTGATGTTGTGACAAATAGGTTGGTTAAAGTTATACCTAATGATAGTAATTATGTTTCAATACCTAGCGAAGTTTTTGTTTACTTCCCTTCTAAAATGTCTAATAAGGTTAGCAATGTTTTTGTAAATGTACAGGAAACTGCCAAGGAGTTCTTTGAGGTACAACTGCCATCTAACGAATTAATTAGATACGAGCCTAGTATAGTCTATTTGTCTAATACCAATTTTTAGGTGCTTAATAGCACAAGGTGCTTAAATAGCACGGTGTGTTTCATAGCACATGGTGCTTGATAGCACGGTGTGCTTATTTATAATAAGTTTTTCATAGGAAACAACATCTTTAGATGTTGTTTTTTTACAACAATACCTCTTTTGACCCCCCTTCGGGAGGCTAGGAAAATAAAGACTTTGAGAACAGTGTGCAAATTTTGCACAAAGGGTGTGAAAATTTTGCACAAATTTTAAGGTTTGTTAAAATTCAGATTTACATTTAAACCTAGTATTTACCGAATATTATTTATGGTTTTGTTTAGTTGGCACGATTTTTGTATATATATTTATTGGATTGATTTAGTATTTTCACTTTAGTTTGAATTTGAGCACCTCCTTAGAGGTTGTTTTTTAGAGGTTTTTTATGAATATGAGAAGAGTTTTTGAGTTGATTGCCTTTAGTTTGATTATTGCTAATTTTGCTTTTGCTTTAGATTTTACTGATGAGTTTGATGATGATAGTTATATACAAGTTCGTACTACTGCTATTACTAATTCTACGAATTATATAGGGTATCCTGATGTTGATTATAACTATCCCTGGTATGGTGAGTGGGGAGATGTTGCTTACTATGGTGGGTACTTCTATGTGGTTTGGGTTGACCGTAGGTATGATGGTAATAATCAAGTGTTTTTGACGAAATTAGATATTTACGGAAATGTTGTGTTTTCAACTAACATTGAGGTTTCTATCGTAGGTACAACTAATTCGTATTCTGAGATTTCTACTAGACCTACTATAAGCATATTTGATGCTAATAATATATACATTGCCTATTCTCTATTTAGGTATGGTTCTTATAGAGTTATTGTCACAAAGTGGCAGGATACGGGTAGTAGCCTTAATTTGATTTGGTCAAGAAGGGCTGATAATGGTTTTGGTGATCAAGTTTCGTATACTCCTGTTTTGTTTAAGCTTTTCTCTACAGTTGGAGCGAATGGTGAACTTTATCTAGGGCAAGTTTGGCATAGAATAGGTGGCGGTGAAACATCTTGGATATCTAAAATCAACTCTGATGGCACTCAATATTGGATTAGTGGCATAAATCCAGGTACCCAGTATATGACTACTTTTAATAGTGGTGCTTTTATAATAGCCGGAGAGGTTATATATGATAGAGGACACATTTATGTTACAGGGCAGCATTGGTTTTGGTCGCCATCTAGGGATTTCGGCGTAGGAATTAATAAAATCTCTACTAATAATACCTATGCTAGCCTATGGGGTAATGGTACTAACATTTCTGACAGAGGTATAGTGTATGATCATACTCGTGGAAATGCTCCTAAGGTTGATTTGACTTTGGGTAGTGGTGGTGATATTTTTGCTGTTTTCTCTGATAAGAGAAATGGTAACATGGATGTTTTTATAACTAGGATTAACACAAACACGGGGGCTTTTGTTTGGTCTTCTCCAAGTGTTAGAGTGGTGGCTGGCGGTGATGGTAATCAGGAGTGTCCTTCTATTGTTGCTGATAGTACAGGAAATGTTTTTTATGTATCATACATTGATAATTCTTCAGGTGTTAGAGTTTTGAAGATTGCTAAGGTTGATAATGCTGGTAATGTTTTAGGTACTATGACAGCTAACGAATTTGTTTATTCTGGTACCTTGGGAGTTGTACATCCGAAAATTTTTGTTGATTCATCTGGTGCTATTTATGTTTTCCTTGCTGAGAGTGCAGGGGGTGGTACCGGTAAGATTAGAGTTAAAGCTGTAAAGTATGACTCTTTCGCCGGTAACTTGCAGTGGGTTAAAGAATTCCCAGAGATACCATACAAAAAGTATGCACATGTTACATCTAAAAGGATACTACCTGATTTGGTTGGTACTCCTAAATCTGTGAAGGTTAATGCTGTTTACAATACTGATGGTGGGCAGGTTGTATTCAAAGTTTCGCCTGATGGTGGCTTAAATTGGTATGATGCACCTACTAATACATCTATTGTTTTTACAAACATTGGAAATGACTTGAGGGTGAACATTGAGCTGCTTGGGAACGGTAGCAATAATGTTAGTATTGATAGATATACACTTACTGTTGAAACTTATTACACTGGTGACATTTTTGGCTCAACAAATTCAAATTATACTTATTCTATCGGTAGTAATTATATAAACTCTTATACTCCCTCGGCTCAAGTTGTTACGAATTACACCATCTCCGATGGTGTTAATAAAAGTATTTTTTACTTTACCTTAATGAACACAGGTAACACAAACGGAAAGTTTTACCTTTATGCCTCCCCTTCAAAGAGCTGGTCCCTAGTTATATATGACTGGAATAACAATAACATAACTACCTCTATACTCAGTGGTAATTATAATATTGACCTTACAAGTGGAGAATATAAGAGGTTCAGTATTGAAGTTACACCACCTTCGAGTGTTATTGATAATGAAGTTATGGATATCATACTTTATTCGTCTGCTACGAATGGTAATTATCCCCATGATTCAATTATTTTTAAAACTATTGCTTGGAAGTACTTACCTGATTCGGCTATAAGTAACTCTTCTGGGCTTTCAGGTACAAATGTGTGGGAGACAACACCAATAGTACAGCTTTCTTCAAATACAGTTAACTCTCTTTTCTATGGATACGAAACAAAGGTAACAAACTTTATTTATATCTACAATAGAGGTGTCAATTCTGATGTTATTTCAATTGGTACGAATTTCTCATCAACTGGTAGTATTGATAATTGGAACATATCTCTTTATAACATCAGTGATAGCCAAGATGTAAGTAGCTATCCTTATTATGTTTCTATACCTAGTGGAGGGGTCAAAGTTTTCAGGTTTGTTGTGTATCCTAAGACTAATTCTGTTACTGGTGAAGTATTAAGTACTGAATTTACTTTTAGGTCAACTAATATTGCTGATACTAATGATACTCTGAGGGTTGATAAGGTTAGATTTGTTTATGAAAACCACAAAGTACAGCCTGATGTTATAGTCTCAACTAATATTTACTTCCTTGGTGGTGTTGAGAACAACAATTATGTGTACACGAATTCGCAACTCACGCAGTCCATAATGGTGAGGACTGTAAATAATGTTTCTTTAACATATTACATAAAAATTGAAAATGATGGGCTTGAGGATGATGTAATCAATATATATTCAAGCGGTATTACTAATGAAGATTGGAATCAGGTTTATTACATAGGTGTAGATGATATAACGAGTGTTTTGACGAATACGGGTACTAATGTTAGCATACCTTCAGGTGGTTATGTTTCAATAAAAGCTGTATTCACACCGGGTAGTAGTGTTGCTAGTGGTGTTGAGCCTTGGGTTAGCTTTGTTGCTTATTCCACTAAGGTAACAAATGTTTTTGATAAAGGTTTTGCAAGACCCAGAAACATAAAGGTTAGACCTGATTTGATTGTAGGGTATGATTCTTCTTCTATAAACATCGGTAACGATGTTTATAATTCGGATGGTTCTAACCAATGGGTTACAAATGTTGTTGAAAGAAACGAGAAGGTTACTAACTTTGTTGTAGTTCAAAACGATAGTTTGACCGATCCTGATATAGTTAACCTTACTGCTTCACCTGGTGGTGCTAATTGGGGTGTGCAGTACTTGGATTACAACAATAACGATATTTCTTATATAACAAATTCTCCTACTAATTTTACTTTGCCTTACTTGTCTTCAGTCACTCTTAAAGTTGTTTCCTGGGCTAGTTCATTAGTTTATGATGATGAAATAAAGGTTTTTAGCGTACGACTTTGGTCATCTTATGTTGCATCTCAGGAAGATGTAGTACTTATTTCAAACAGAGTTATTTCTGTTAAGCCTGATTTGGGTGTGTTGGGTGAAGATGGATGGGCTGACTTGCCGGTGATTTCCTCTTACTCTGACCAAGCTAGTACAAACAATAGAATAATAGCCGGTAGGACAAATTCTTACAAGGTTAAGCTCAAAAATGACACAGGTAGTGTACAGGATTATGTTTTCAAAGTGAATATTACCAATGTTGGTGGTAGTATTAGTGATTGGGGTTATTCATTTAGAGCTGTAGTAGGTAGTAGCACGAATGATATAACTACTTCAGTCACTAATACAGGTTGGACAAAAACTTATAGTTCTAATGAAGTTGTGTATGTTTTACTTGATGTTTATCTAACAAATGCCGTTGAGAGTGATATTGGTACTACCAATGGTGCTGTGAGTAACTACATTGATTTTAAGTATGATTTTTCAGGTGTTTTTAGAACGAATTATGTTGACAGAGGAATGCATAGGGTGAATGTTGTTAGAGGATTACCTGAAGCATACCATGAAGTTGGGGGTATAGGACTTGGTTATATTGGTGGTTTCTCGACTGATAACTTCTTGACTTATGGCATAACTTTGAATTATCCTAGAGGCATTTTGCTTAGGTTCAAAAACAGTGGCTACTATGTTGATAAGTTTAGAATATATGCTTTGGTATCAAATAGTGTTGGAGAGATAACTAATTGGATATATAGATTCTATGATTCGGCTTCTAATGATATAACTTCGTATATAACCAACACAAATGTTGGTTGGACGAACGATATAACGAATAATTATGAAAAGATTGTCAGAATGGAAGTTGTCAATAGTAATGGATATGTCAATGACGAAATATATGTGTACTTCTACTTTGACAGTGTAACGAAAGAGGTTAGGAGAGACACAGTTTGGTATAAGATTGTTGTTACGCCTGGATTACCTGATGTTGCTATTTCAAATTTGGTGACTGGTGAAGTGAAAGCAACGAATCAGTTTGCACCTGATAGTAGTGAGTATAGAAAGCTTGAAAGTGGTGAAAATTCTAGGTATAGGATTTTGCTTAGGAATATAGCACCTATAGAAGGTTTCCCACCTTTTAAGCTTACCGTTAACATGTTTGGGGATACCTCAAAGTTTGATATTTATCACACGAATAAGCAAGGTGTTTATATAGATAATGCTACTCTTTCCACTATTGGTTATTCGAATAACATAAGCAATTACAATGCTATTAATGGTTGGCCCGAGGATTGGCTTGATGTCCTTATAGTTCCCAAAGCTTCTGTAGTCCCAGGTGATAAAGTCATACTTGTTTATACATTCCAGCTTTATGACCAGGATAACGTTTATGATAGAGTGTACATAACTAATCAGTTTGTTTCTCCAGGTTCTAAAGTTCTTTCTCTGCCTTCGTACACGAATAGAATAAATGTTTTTATTGGTAAGTATCAGGGAGTGAGTGGATACTTTATAGTTTCCAACACTGATGTTGTTTGGGAGGACTTTAAACTATCGCTTAGCCAAAGTAGTTCTACTGGTTGGGCTTTGAAGGTTTACACAAATAGTACTGATATAACATCTTACCTTACGAATTTCTCAACTGGTGTTATTCCTGGTAACAGTATAATGCTTTTCAGTTATTCTATTAGTAATACTCAGGAGCTTGTTAGTGGTAGCTCTAATGTTGTTACGATTACATCGAGACCTAAGAAAAACACTAATATTTCATCTACTTTGGTTATGAATTTTGTTTATGTTGATGCTGTAGCTGATTTGTTCTCTTATTACGAAGGTAGCGAGGTTGTTGGTAGGGGTATTTTTGATGGAGAGGTGACAAACAAAATTAGGTTGAACACAACGAATTTGTACACTGTTGTTTTGAGCAATGCTATTTCTAGTGGTGATAAGGTAAGGTTTGTTTTAATTGTTGAGAGTAACAACACTCCTGAGAGTGTTGTTAATTTCTTTGATTCTAGCGGCAATGATATAACATCTTCTGTTTTGTCATCTAACTATATCGTTTCTCTTGCTGCTGGGGAGTATACCAATGTTTATGTGATGACTGTATTGACAGATACGAATATTGTTTATCCGGGGTTCTTGTCTTACCTTAGGCTAGGGCTCAGGACTGTGGATGTTGAAAATAGTATATACGATACAATTGTTTTGAGGGATTGGGTTTCAAAACCTTCGGTTGATGTTAGGGCGGCAAGTTCTAGAGACCCTATATGGAGTTTCTCATCTTACTCTGACAGTGGTAAGAATGTAAGAACATTCAAAAATGTTCCTACTTCTATTTATATTGGTATACTTAACAATGATGTTGTTCCTGATAACTTTGTGGTTAGGGGTAGTGGTGGTATTGATAATTGGACTGTTAAGTACTATAACATGAATGATCAGGATATAACGGCAGATGTTGTTAATGGTAGTTATGTCACTCCTTCGGTTGGTGGTGGGGGACTTTATATAATAAAGGCAGTGATAACGCCTTCTGTTACTGTTAGCCCTTCCGATGTGCTTACTCAGTTTGTTCAGGTTTATTCGGTTGAAGATGTTACTGCCATTGATAGAGTTACCAATACCGTTGGTATTGAAAGTATGGTTATTGTTGGTAAGGTTGTTGACAAGAAGACTAAGCAGCCTATAGCTGGTGCTAAAATTGAGGTTACGGATCCTTATGGTGTTAAAAGTGTTTCTAGTACAATTTCTAATGGTGAGTATTCTGTGCCTGTTTATCCTGTTATAGGTGGACAGTACAAAATGGTTGTTAATGCTTCTGGGTATGTTGGAGCAGTGACAAATATTTACCTTGAGATTGGTACAAACAATGTTGTTTTTGAGTTGGTTGGGCTCAATATGAGTGCTGACAAGACTGATGTTAGAATATTCCCGAATCCAACGTCATACGGCAAAGGCGGTAGTTTCGTTTATGCTGTGCCTGGACCTGGAGAGGTGTACGTTGGTATATTTGATTTGTCGGGCAAACTCATAAAAACACTTGTGAAGAATGAATTTAAGGATAGAGGGGTTTATTATGTTTTGTGGGATGGTAGTGATGAGAATGGAGCATACATCAAACAAGGTGTATACATATTCGTTATAAAAACACCGAAAGAAACGGTTGTTAAAAAACTATTTGTTAAGTAGGAGGTGAGTATATGAAGAGAGTTTTTGGATATGTAATACTTGGTTTGTTATTGATTACGTTGTTATCATACCTTTCTTTTGCTGGTACTCTGTATAAGACACCATCAAACACGTTGGTTTGGGAAGAAAATTTTTCTGATGCTGTTTACTTAGATTCATACAATAGTTATATAGGTGTTTGGGGTGGTGGTAGTTTGAGGCTTAATATACCTGTACTATGGGCATGGGATGGTCCTATAGTTGATATAACATACTCTAAAACAAATTCAAGGCTATACTTTGTTGGTGAGATAAATACATACTCTTACTATTCTGGTGCACCTTTCGGAGGTAATGCTAACTTTAGGTATGATGTTTTTTCTTATGCTTACGATACAACAGGTAATCCAATTTGGCAGTTTAGTGTTTTATCTAGAACTAATAGTGATTTGGCTTCTGTTAGTTTTACAGATGGTGATAGTAGGCATCCTTCTGTATGCTCTGATGAGTATGGTAATCTTTATGTTGTGTACTCGGATATTGTTTCTGGTGCTTGGAGGATAATTGTACAGAAAATATCAAACAATGGGATGGTTCTGTGGGGTAGTAGCTCTAGTGATAGAATAGTGGCAAATACATATAATTATCAGGCGAAGCCTGTTTACTATAATGGTAGTCTATTCGTTGCCTATTACATAGGCAACAATATTAGGCTTAGGAAAATCAATGCTAATACTGGTAATGATGTTTGGGATGTTCAAGTGAATACATCAGGTGGTGCTAATTATTACCCTGATATAGTCTTGGGACCTGACAACTACCTTTACGTTGCCTGGCTTAATAATACTAGTGGTATCTACAATGTCTACGCTCAGAAGATAGACCCTTCTACTGGTAGTAGAGTAACTTGGGGTGGTAACAATAATGATAAGAGAATTAATGCTTACACTAGCTACGGTAGCCAAAATTATTGGTATGGGGCAACTGAAGAGACTGTAGCGGTTGACATGGATAGCAATACTAACCTGTATGTTGCTTTTAAGCTTTATAGGCCTGAGTATGGAGCTAAAGTTTTTGTTCAGAAGGTTAGGGCTGACTTTGGGAATTTTGCTAGACTTTGGGGGGATGCTAATAATGATATCAAAGTTTCTGCCAATGATTACAGAGCTGATGCATATCCTGACATTGTTCTTAGTTCTGATTCAGTTTATGTTATTTGGATTTCTCACGGAGCTACTGACAATGACTATGCAATGATGCAGAGACTAGATAAAATAACAGGGCAGAGGGTTTGGGCAACTGATTTGAATTTAGGTGCTTCAGGAGTAGCATACCATCATGCTAGAATAGCTAGTGATGGAGCGTTTGTTTATGTTTATGACTCGTATAGTAGGCGCCTTACCAAGGTTGATAAGTTCGGTAATATTCTTTTCTCAACTTATGTTATGGATAGACCATATAATACCATGGCTACTTTTAGGACAAAAAACCTCTTTAATCCTTCGGGTAGTAGTGGTCTTGTGCCTATTAATGTTAGAGTTAGTGGGTTTTATTCAAATCTTCCAACAGGTGCTTTTGTTGAGTATTACATTTCTCCTGAAACTGATTATACAGGAGCAGCTACTAACTATTACCTTTTGTACGATGGGCAATCAACTAATTTAAGCTATCAGAAAGGTAATATTTATCTTTACATAAAGCTCAATAACTGGAGTAATGCGGGTACAAATAACATAGTTATGACTAATTTGAGGGTAGAGTTACTAAGTTATTATTTCTCTGATGGGATGGTTGGCAAGTTACCTTCTGGTAGTGATAAGGTGGGGCTTTTGGTTCTTAATTCTTCTTCGGCTGGACAGAGTGTTGATGATTATGTATACAACGATGGTGTAAATTCTGCTCAAGGGTTTATGTACTTTGTTAATGGTGGTAATGTTTCGACGAACATAAGGGTAAGGGCATCAATGGGTAATAGTTATTGGTCTGTAAAGTACTACCTATGCTCTTGGGATGGCACTAAGTGGGTGACTAATCAGGATATAACTTCTACAATTACGAATACAGGTTTTGTTACAAATCTAGCTCCTTATGCTGGTGGTAATAGTAACATTGTCACTATTAAGGTGTTTCTGACACCTTCTATTAGTTTGAGTAGTGGTGATACTTTTACGGTTTATGGCTATGCTGATACGCAACTTCCTAATGGTAGCTGGATTCTTTCTGATGTTGTCAGTGTGAGGGGGATAGTCAGTGCTTCTAAGCCTGACCTTTATATTTCTACTTCGTTGTCTTCTGGATACATTGGGGAAGGGATTTACAATTCAGATGGTAGTGACCAGACGATGTACCCTCTTATGGATGTAGGAATTGAAAAAGTGTTTTTTGTCAAGTTAAAAAATGTTGGTGGTGCCGAAAACATAGTTTTGAGTGGTACTTCCGGCGATGGATGGTGGAAAGTACAGTACTTAACGAATGGAGTTGATGTAACTAGTAGCATAGTAGCGGGTACCTTCAGTGTTTATCTTAACTCTGGTCAAGAGAGTAGTATTCCGATTGAGATTAGAGTTTCACCTACGAACTCTTCAATACCTAATAATACTCTTTTTAACATCACTGTAAAGGCTAAATCATCTACTGACCCATCAAAAGAGGATGTTGTGAAGATATCGGCTAGGAAGGTAGAAACGAAGGTAGAGGCTATCGTTAGAATACACTCAAGTAGTTGGGTTGGGGCTGGTGTTTTCTCTACTGATTATTCTCAAAAGGTTTCCAATAGGATAGACAACGGCATTACTAATATCTATGAAGTTTCAATAACTAACCTTAGTAGTTGGACAGAGAATATTACTATTCGTGCTCAACATAGCAATTCTCTTTCTTCTGGCTGGAAGGTTGAGTATTTCTTTGATAGTGTTGATGTAACAACTTCTATAACTAACGATGGTTTTGTTGTTTCTAACCTTTCGCCTACGAATGTAGGTAGTAATATTATTGTTAGAATCATTTCACCTTCCACCTACCCTGTAGGTGCTAATGAGATAATGGGTGTATACTTCAGAGTGTTTGGTGAAGGTGATACTAATTCGTTGTCAAAGCAGGACACAGTAGCTATTGAAACTAAACTTATTTCAACTAAGCTTGATGGTATAGTTGCTTCCACTAGGTACGGTACTAATGGCTATAATGTCTTTACCTCTAATCCTTTGAGCCAATATTTGTATTCTTATACAGTGTCAAATGACACTTATACGATTATATTGTCAAATCCTTCACCTTCGGACTTTGAGTTCAATTTAAGGATTTCAAACTATAGCCCTGTGACATGGAGTATTTATGTTTCTAATGGTAGTAGTGACATAACGCATGTTGTGACTAACTCTAGTGGTTGGGTTTCTCCGGTTATAAGTTCGAGTGGAACTTTGAGTATTAGCTTGGCTGTACATTCAACGAATTATACAACTGGTTTCGGTGCTAATCTTGGTGATACCAACAGAGTTGATATATTCTTGACTTCTCCTCTAAATGCTAGTGTTGTTGATAACCTTTCGTTGTTTGTTGAGAAGGCTTTGCCTCCTGATTTGCTGGTAAAAGATACTAATGAATCTTCTTATAGGGGGGTTGGTTTGTTCTCTACGAATGCTTCTAGTGTTTTGCAGGTGGTGAATCAATCGTATCCTAACACATTTACAGGTTATAGGGAATCATTGTTTAGGTTAAAGAATCATAGACCCGTGCCTGAAAATATATTTGTCAAGGTTAGTGAGATTGGTAGGCTTAATGATTGGGAGTACCTCATCTACGAGTATGTAGGTAGTGACATTGATAATCCTGATTATTCCAATCCTTCTGATTGGAATGATGTAACTTCTACCATAACTAACAGTGGATTGACGAATTCTATAACTAACGGCAGTGATAAGCTTTATAGGGTGAGAATTAATGCTGCTGGCACTATGAATAACGATGATTATGTTTACCTTAGGTTTTATTCTTTGGGAGTTAATACGAAATTTGAGGATGTAGGAGAGGTTAGGGTAACTTATGGTGTTGGTATACCTGATGTTTATTCTTTGGCTGGTGGTGTTGGCTTCGGTGTAGTTAATACAAATTACTCGCAGGTTGTGACAAATCATTTTGATAAGGCTTTGGGTGATGTGATAACGCTTGTTGTAAGTAACAAGAATAACGATATATCAGGTAGCTTTGTTTTCAAGGGGGATAGCAACAAAGACCAATGGGTTATAAAGTACTACTCGAGTAACTGGGTAGATATAACACCACAGGTTATTGGTAGTGGTTATTCTTTTGGTGTTCCTCCTTCGGGTTATGACTTTATAAACGTAAAGATATATGCTATACCGGGTAGCACATATACTAGTGGTGTCACTACGAATTTTGATGTTCAAGTTTTCAATGATAGTGGTGATATTGATACGTTTAGGATTGTTTCGGTGATAACTGATAGAGGGATACCTGATATTTACCTCGTTGGTGGTGCTTGGAGCAATGTTTTTGAGTCTACTATATCATCACAGAGTACAAATATACTTATAGGTAAGGGTGATACTGTTACAAACGAGTTCGTCTTAGCTAACTGGAGAAGCACTAATGAAAATAATAAGGTTTTTGTTAATGTGCCTGGTGGTGAATTCTCTACAAAAGTTGAGCTTTATGTCGGTGGCTCTTGGAGTAATTATACAGCTAGCATTACAAATTCCTCTGAGGATGTCATTTTGACTTTGGGTACTAGTGTAGTCACTGGTAGGATAATAATGAGTGTACCTTCTAATACATCACTAACTTATGGTAGTATTGGCGATGTTTATATAGCTCTTAAGTCTCAAGGAAGACTTAGGGAGGATAACGCTAGATTTAGGTATACTTTAGCTGATTTGGGTAGACCTGATATTTATACCTCTGGTGTTGGTGATGATATTTACGAGTCTGGTACTCCTTCATTACAGATTGATATTAGCGAAATTGAAAAAGCTATAACAAATATTAAGTATGTGTACCTTGGCAATGACAGAGACAAAGGAGAATTGATGAAGGTTATTTCATTTGTTCCATCAGAAACTAATTTTTCAACTGTTTTCTATTACACTACTGACGGAGGTGTTACATGGAATGATATCACTAGTGATATCACTAATACAGGAAAAGATATCTACATAAATCCTCTTAGCTCAGTAACACTTAAGGTTGTTTCTTACCTGTCGTTACAATCAACGAATGGTATAGATGATGAAATAGATGTTAGTTTTAGGCTCTATTCTTTTGGTGGTGTATCAAATGATAACTTTATTGTTAGATATGTTGTTAAGGATAAGAACAAACCTGATTTGTATACATCTACTGTAGGTAGTAATGTTTTCTATCCTATAGTTCAGTATCATACGAACCTCATAGAAAAAGGTGATATAATCACCCAAGTTGTTGTTATAAGGAACGCTAGGAGCGATTCAAGTGCTGATTTTATACTCAATGCTAACTCAGGTTATGGTGATTGGAATGTAAAGTACATATTTGGTAGTGCTGATGTTACATCTAGTGTTACTTCTTCTGAAGGGCTATTTATTTCTAACATACCACCGCTTGGTACTACGAATCTAGAAGTAGTTATGTATTTGGTTTCTAACTCTACATATACACTACAGAGTAACTATATCGTTAACATTAAGTTATACTCTTATACCAAACTCATTAGGGATGAACTAAATATTATGTGGAGGGTGGACGATAGGGGGCTACCTGATTTGTTCTTCTCTGATGTTGGAAATAATGTTTACTATCCTTCGGTACAGACTAATTATTCAAAGATAGAAGAAGGGCAATTCTTAACGAATTACTTCTACATACAGAATGATAGGGTTGATAAATCAGAGAACTTAACTCTTCTTGCTTCTTTTTCTACTAATACGAATTGGATTTATGAGTTTTACATTTATGATGGTACTGCATGGAATAGTATAACTAGTGATTTGACTAATGGAGGGTATGTTGTAAGTAACGTTTCACCTTCTAGTGTGGTAACTGGTATGGTTGTCGTTGGCTTGTCTAATGATTCTGGAATTAGTAGTGCTACTGTAAATAGTGTTTCATTTAGACTACTTTCTCAGGGTAAACTTAAATCTGATAGTATAAGCTGGAATGTTATTGTTGTGAAGCCGAGACCTGATTTGGCAGTGTTACCAATAACTGGTGAGAGTGGTATAGTTGGTGATAATGTTTATGAGGTTAACTACAGCACTATATCGTCAAATTCTATTGGTAGGAGTCCTATACTCTTCGTTTTACCTGCTACGTACTCTGTGATAATTCAGAATGATGATGTAGTTGATGATGAATATGTAATAAAGGCATGGGGTGACTTCTTCGTAGAAGGTAAATGGAGTGTCAAGGTTAAGGACATCAACGATGTTGATCTCACATTCTTTATTACAAACTTTGGTATAACAAATTCAGTTTTGGCTACAAATTCAATAAACTACCTCGTTGAGGTAAGTATGATTGATCCCAAAAATATACAGATAGGTGAAAGTAATGTGGTTTACTTTGGGGTTGTTTCACTGAAGAATACGAACAAAGTTGATTATATAAAACTTGTGACTACTAGGATTGAATCAGATGTTTATGGTAAGGTTATTGAAAAGGTTAGTGGTAAACCTTTAGGTGGTGCTACGATTGAAGTCTATGAGCCTAAAACGGGTAGTTTGGTTAAAGCTACGAATTCATCTAGTGATGGTAGTTTCTACCTTAAGTTAACGCCTACTACATATAAGTTTGTTGTTAAACTTAAGGGGTATATAGACAATGTTTTTGTTGTTACGATACCTGAGGTTAAGGAATACACAATGCAGGATATTGGAATGCTTAGGTTTAACTTGAAGACTGATGTTTTGGATACACATACGTTCCCGAATCCTGTTTCATCAGGTGGGAGTTTGAGGGTGCTTGTGAATGTTCCAGAGAGAGCAGAAGTTAAGGTATACATTATGGACTTGAGGGGTGTTGTTATCAAGAGGCTTGTTAATGGTACTACAATGGAAGCAGGGCAGTATAGCATTGACTGGGATTTGAGAGGGGATGATGGTACTGTTTTAAAGCAGGGTGTGTATATACTTGTTGTTAATAATGGCAAGGAAACCTTGCTTAAAAAAATCATGATAAAGTAAGGAGGTTTTTATGAAAAGATTTTTTGTTGTTTTGGTGTTTTTGGCTTTGGTAAGTTTTTCTTATGCTCTTAGTCTTTTGGATGGGACTATTGGGGCTAGACCTCTTTCGCTTGGTGCTTCTTATGTTGCCGTTGGTGGTGATAATGAGAGTATATTCTGGAATCCTGCAGGGCTACCGAATGTTAAATATGCTTCTTTCTCTCTTGGCTACCAAAATAGATTTTTGGGGTTCAATTACATTGATTTCTACACTAGCTTTAAATTACCAATGAAAACAATAGATTTACTTAATGGTGTGTGGGGGGTTGGTTTTGCTTATTGGGGTACTGAGGAAGAGAGATGGAATGAGTTTAATGAGTTAGCTGGTAATGTTTCAGCTAATGAGTACATCGTTGGTGTAGGATATAAGAAAGTTTTTTCTGATGCTCTTTCCTTTGGTGCAACTTTGAAGTTTGCTGGTCAGACGGTGGATGATGCTTCTTCTTTAACTTTTTTGCTTGATGTTGGTGCTCTAAGTAAGATTGAGGGTGTAGGTATAGGTATTGCGATAAAGAATATCGGTTTCGGTAGTGAGACTATCAACATACCTATGGGTATATCATTAGGTGCTTATTATACTGTATTTGCTACACCTGATAACCAGCATAGTGTTGCTATATCAGGTGAACTTGATTCTGTACAGGGTAGTGGCTTTTCTCTTAAGGGTGGTGCTGAGTATACATGGATGCCAGTTTTCTGGGATGGTATTATAAGAGTTAGGTTGGGATATGATACTTTGCCATCTAAAGATTTGGGTATACTTTCAGGGCTTGGTTTTGGGTTTGATGTTTCTTGGTATGGTGCTACCTTGAAGTATTCACTTTATAATATGGGGTTCGCAGGTGCTTCGCACACTGTACAGCTTTCGTATGACCTTGACTTTGTATTAGGCAAAACTCTTGCCGAGAAAGATACTGAAAAACCAACTTTAGCACTTATTGTTAGACCGAAGTTCATAATACCGAGTGTTAAGGGATACGAAAGTGTGAGTATAGACATAAACATAGCTGATAATGTTGGTGTTAAGGTTTGGGGTTATACTATCTCCGATAGTAGTGATAATGTTGTCTATTCATATTCTCTCACTAATGCTAAACCTTTGCCGAAGGTTTCTAAATCGGTAGCTTGGGAAGGTAAAACTGAAGGTGGGAATATGCTTTATGATGATACTTACACTCTCAAGGTTTTCGCTTATGATGAGGCAGGTAACCTTTCCGAGAAAGTTGAGAAGAACATTGTTATTAGCACTGACCCGAGAAATATTATACTCGTTACTGACAAAGAAGTTATCACATCTCCGAGAGATGAGGTTAATATAAGGTCATTAAGAGGTGCAATAGACAATATAATCTCGTATAGGATTGTAGTGGTTTCTCAATCTACAGGTAATGTTGTAAAGGAATTTAAGGAAGTGGCAAAAGTGCAGACAACAAAGGGTGGTAAAGTTGCTTCTGGGCAGGTTCTGAAGTTTGATAGCATAAAATGGGACTTGAAGGATAATAACGGTGAAATAGTGCCGAATGGTGTTTATATCATTCAAGGTGAATTTGAGTTTGTTGGTAACGTTCAAAAGAAATCATTCTCGGCTGAAATAAAGGTAGAGATGTAATAATACTCCCCTCCCACTTTTGGGTTTCTCGAAGGGTGTGGGTGCTATTAAAAGTACCCGCATCCTTTCTTTTTGTGCTTATAGCACGGTGTACTTAATAGCACGTTGTGCTTAATAGCACTTACTTATGTTTAAGTTATTCATATCGCCCTTTTGTTGATATCCTTGATACTTAAGAGTGAAGAGATGCATTAAGCATATCCCTTCAAATAATTAAGTGCTAAATAGCACTTCAAATAATTAGGTGCTAAATAGCACTTTGTGCTACATAGCACTTTTTTATAAATATTAGAGAGTGAAGAGAGACGAAGTCACTCTATGAAAAAGCACTTGTGCTTTAAGCACTCGTGCTGATTAGCACTTTTTAATAAAATGGCTTATAAAGGTGTTTGAAAACGAAGTTTTCCAACAAGTGCTTAATAGCTCTCCCTCCTAAAAGAGTTAAGGAAAGTGTTATCTTCCCTTAGAATCTTAGGTTGTGTGCTAAATAGCACTGCTGAATAGCACTTTGTGCTAAGTAGCACTTTGTGCTACATAGCACTTTTTTATAACTATTAGAGAGTGAAGAGAGACGAAGTCAATTTATGAAAAAGCACTCGTGCTTTAAGCACTCGTGCTAAGAGTGCGTGTGAATAAAGGGTTCCTTGAAGGTGTTTTTTATAAGTTCCATAGCTTCATCAACTTTAAGAGGGATGTTATCTAATTTTATTCCGTAGTATTCGAAAATTTTCTTGACTAATACGGCTACATTTGGTAGCCTTAGCCTGGAAGAATTTATTATTTCATCTTTAGAAAATAGTTCTTTAATGTCTCCGTCATATATTATCATACCGTTAGCCATGGTGATTATCCTTTCTGTGTATTCAGCTATGTACTCTATGTCATGTGTTGTCATTATTACGGTTATTCCTGATTCGTTCAATCTTTTTAGTATGTCCATTACTTCAATTTGTGTTGCTGGGTCAAGTGATGAAGTGGGTTCGTCAAATACTATTATTGATGATTTGTTTGCTAGTACTCCTGCTATTGCTACTCTTTGCTTTTGTCCATAGCTTAGTTCGTGTATCTTTGCTTTTCTGTATTCAAGCATTCCTATCAAACTAAGGGATTCAACTACTCTTTCTTCTATCTCTTCCGGGCTAAGCCCCATATTAAGAGGTCCAAAAGATACATCTTCCTCAACAGTTGTAGCAAATATTTGGTCATTAGGGTCTTGAAATAAGAAACCGACCTTGGAAAAGACTTCAAAGTCTTTGTATGATTTTAAATCTCTTCCTTCAAAGAGAATTTCGCCTTTGTTAGGTTTTAATAACCTGTTGAAGTGTTTAAGTAAAGTTGTTTTGCCGCATCCATTGTGCCCAAGAATTATTACAAATTCGCCTTTTCTGATTTCTAGGTTTATATCCTTTAGTACCCAGTCATACTCATTGCCATACCTGAACCATACATTTTTGAAAATAAACTGTGTCATTTTATACTCCTACAAAATATTTCATTATGATCCCGATACTAAGGAAAAATAAAATATATGAGAATCCTGCAAGTATTTCATTTGTGTTTGGCTTCTTCCTAAAATCAAAGAATAACTTACCTGTGAAGTTTCTAGATTTCATAGCTTCGTTCACTCTGATTGACCTAATAAGTGAATTAACTATGATGATGCCCCATAGTTGCCCAAGTGATTTTATAGAGTTTTTAAAGTTTGTGTATCCTAGCCTTGATTTTTGAGCATAGAAAACTCTTATTGCTTCTTCGTACAGCAAGAGTGAGTACCTGTACATCATGAGTGATATGTTAATAACGATTTCAGGTATACCTAGACTCTTGAAACCACTTAAGATTGAATCAACGTTAGAGGTAAGCCCAACAAGTATTAAATACCATACGCTACCGACTAATGTTAAGAAGATTTTTAGCCCTTTGATAATCCCATCGCTATATATACCGATTCCTAGAATTTGTATCACTGGTTCACCACTTTTAAGGAAAAGTGCTTGCATGAAGAATATGAATATACCAAAAAGAATTGGAAGTTTTATCCTTTTGAATACTTCTTTGAAGCTTACACCTATTATGATAGTAATAACAAAAGCACTTAATGAAACAAATAGACTAAACGATATGTTCCTAAAGAATACATTCATGAAAAGTAGAGCGAAGACAATTAATAGTTTTATTGTTGTGTTCATTTCTCTAAGTTTCTCAAATATGTGGTTGTTTCTTGTTTTCAGTTCTTCGCTTAAGCTGTGGTCTAACATTTTGTTATCTCTTTATTTTCCATATCCTATGGATATGGATATGTAAATTTAACAACAAATTATGTAAGAATTCAAGTTGTATTGATATAAGGAGGCGTAGCCTCCTTTGGTTATTGATTAGCTTTCTCAAAAAAGAGTTTTCTTGTGAAGTAGCCAATGACAAATCCTGCTATACCTGAGACTAATGAGAATACAAAGAGAATCAAATCTCCTTCGAGTTCTAAAAACGGTTTTGGATCTTTGCCTCTTTCTTTAGCTATTTTTTCTATTACTACTTCGTCCAATGCTCTCCATTTTTCTTCTTTTTCCTCTTCATTGCTTTGGTTTATGGTTTGGGTGGTCTGCTCTTGGTTTTTGATTTCATTGGATAGGGCTATATTAGGTATTAGAACAAGTCCTAAAATTGATAATATAGCAATAATCATAATTAATCTTTTCATATTCTCCTCCTCCTTTATTTTTTTACAGCTTCAACCACAGGGTCTATATAGTTTGGTAACCTATCTATAAATACTTTTATAGCGAATCCTGCTATTATTCCCTCTATTACTGATATTGGTAACTGTATTGGCATAAACAAAGCGAAAATTTTCATCCAGACTGAAATTATGCTTTCTGACCCGTGTATTTCAAGTGCTAGCTGTAGTGCTGTTGTTAGATAAGTGAATATGTCTGCGAAGAACCCGGCAAAGAACCCTGCTACAAAGTATGGTAGTTTTATTAGCCTTGAGAGTTTGAAGAATATGAAACCTGTGAAGCTTCCAACGATAGCCATAGATGTTATATTTGCTCCCAAAGATGTTATCCCACCATGTGCCATAAATAGACCTTGAATTACCAAGGTTATGGTTCCTAGTAGAACTGACACTATTGGACCAACTATTATTGAGGATATGCCTGTTGCAGCTGGATGTGATACGCTACCGGCAACTGGCGAAGGTATTGCTAGCGATGTCATTAATAGCACTACTGCTCCCATTAGTGCAACAACAGATAAGTAATTTGAGTCACTTTTTGCCTTGTTCACTACTACTATTATTGACCAAATTACAAAAGGTAAAGCAACCAAGAACCATACAATCACCCACTCAATGCTTAGAATCCCTTCTGCTATGTGCATACTGTATCCAGGAACACTAAAAAGAATCAAGTATGCAAACATTAGCGTAATGGTAAGGATGAATTTTTTAATATCCATATCCCCTCCTTATGGGTAAGGATAATAAATGAAGAATTATTTTGTCAAGTAGAAAAGACTTTTTTCATAGATTCAGAATTTATTGAAAGATTTTGGTTTATTTTTCCATAATTTCCTAAGAGGAAAATTTTATGGAAACAATTGGAAATTATCTTAAAAACATTAGGTTATCTAGGAATATTTCGATAGATGAAGTAGCTAGGAGTACTAACATTCCGAGGAAGTATATAGAGAATATTGAGAGTAACAATTTTTCTGATTTTCCTGGGGAAGTTTATTTGAAGGGGTTTATAAAGTCTTATGCTAGTTTTTTGGGGGTTGACCCGGAGTTTGCAATTAAGCTTTATGAAAAAACGGTTTTAGAGGAAAAAGAAGTTCCTTTGGAGGTTCTTATACCTAAGGAGGAGGGTTTTTTAACGAAGGTTGTTGATTGGGTGAAGTCTTCCAGGGTTTTCTTCTTCGTTGTTTTTGGTATTGTTTTTGTAGGGCTTCTTGTTTGGTTTGTTGTTTCGTTGTTTATTGGTAGGGGATATAAGGTTTTAGTTGATAATCAAAATGTTATTGTTATTTACAAGAGTTTCGCTATTGGTGAGCGTTTTAGGTATAATTCTGGTAAGGGTGAGCTAGTTTTGAAGCTTCTGGAGCTAAGGAATAGTGGTAATGATATTGTTTTGGGGGTTAATGATAAGATATTTTCGTTGGGCTTAAAGCAAGAAATTATGCTAGATGTTGATGATGATGGGCTACAGGACTTGAAGGTTAGATATGAGAATTTGGCTGGTAATGATGCTGGATTGAGGATATCTTTTTTCAAGGCTAAGAAACTACAGGAGAGGCAGGATATTGTGTTGATAGACAGTGCTTCTATACCTGTGGGTATTACTATAGCTTCTTCAAAGCTAGTTTGGGTTGGAGTACAGGTTGATAATACTAATGAGATGCAATTTTATATGAATAAGGATGAAGTCCGTTCGTTCCAAGTTAAGTCTAGATTAGTACTCAAAACTTCTGATATTAAAGCTTTGTCTCTTTTCTGTGGTACTAACCAAGTACCTTTGAAGGGAGAAGGGGTTTCTTATACTGTGATAGAGGTTTCCCCTTCTGTCAAGGGGGTATCGTTGAGGATAAGGGATTTGGATTGATTACTTTTGGGTTTTGCTAAGTTGTATTTTGAGGTCCATAAGAAGCTTTTTCTTGTAGAATGTGACATCTTTGAGTAGTTTTTCTAGGTCCATAATTGTTATGTTTCCGTTCGGTGAAATTGTTATGTTTTTGTCATTGTCCAAAACTGCTTTTAGGTACTTCTTGCCTTCTTCAATTGGGTATCCTAGGAATTTTATTAAATCCTCGACTGTAAAGTTTAGTGTGTATGATTCCCGTGGTTTTATGGGGACTCTGTTTTTTTCTATCTGTATCATTATTGCGTCGTATATTCTTGCTGTAGTTTCTTTAAGAACTATGTTTGCGAGTTGCCTGTATATT
>Ga0308421_1000270_pt1 | contig 32490 bp, 25 predicted proteins | sample HotsprSampleMS60_FD_203673 | JGI IMG/M metagenome (GOLD analysis project Ga0308421, IMG submission 203673) | Hot spring phototrophic mat microbial communities from Mushroom Spring, Yellowstone National Park, Wyoming, United States - 20090730_MS60 ...
ATATAGCTTATCAAAAAGCTCTTCTCTGAATGATGGGTACTTTTTTAATGCATCTTCTATATCTTTTCTTAGTAGTTCTTCAATTTTTTTGTAGTAGTTTGATTTTATTTTCATCAAATTGATAAATCCACCTTTCCCTTCTTCAATCTTTGCTCCGATGAAAATGTCTTGTAATACTTTAAAAAATTTTTGCTCTTTAGTCATAACATTACAATGTTAAATCATTATTTTATTTGCTGTAAAAATGTTTGATTCTATGTCCATAAAAGTTCTTATTTTTCATCATTCAATTTTCCTTTAAAATGGTTAATCGTCTTCAGTAGTTAAACATAGTTATCTTAACAAGTCAATTAGTACATCTAATGCTGCTAGTAAACTTTCTTCTCTCAAAGCTTTGTAGTATTCTGGTTTGTGAATTGGTTCATCAACTTTTCTTTCACCTTCAAGAAGGGTAATTATATTCAAATCAATGTCAAAATATGAAAGTAAGGTATGTGTAGAGGGACTACCATATTTAATGTGGTTAGCAGATGAATAATCACCACCGAGTTGACTTTCCAATTGAAATAATACAAAAGCGAGGTCAGGATAAACTTGTTTAAAAAGCGTAAAATCAACTAAGATTCTTTTTAACATCGCATTTTCTGTATATGCCTTACACTCTATTGCGATTTTAAATTTTCCATCAACATGAACATGTACATCTGTTCGCAATGGATAATAAAAATCATTAATGTGTTCCTTAATAAATTTTTTAACCTCTGGACTTTTTACTCTTTCAATGTATTCTCTCTTAATAGGAATTTTTACAGTTTCCTTATCAAGAGATAACCTTCTGGGATCTCTCCCTAATTCTTTCCACGCTATTTCAATTAAACTTTTCGCTAGACTCTCAACAAGCATCCCTTTGCCAGCTCTAATAATCCCGCCGTAAGCTCGGTCCTCTGCTTCTTTTGCTTTTGTATCAATACCTTTAACTAAGAACTCGTAAGCATTGATAAGAGACTTTATATCTTCTGATAATTTTTTATCCATATTAAAACAACCTTGTATCAATTTGTGTATTTTTCAATCGTTCTTCTGCTTTTTTACAATACTCTTCAGAGATTTCAATTCCAATATAATTTCGCGATAATCTTTTTGCAACTACTGTAGTGGTCCCTACTCCATTAAAAGGATCTAAAATTATATCACCTTTAAAGCTAAATAGTTTTAATACCCGTTCAACAAGTTCTTCTGGAAACATTGCTGGGTGTCCATATTTTTTCATATTATATTCAGGCTTAATATCCCATTTTGCATAGACCCATTTTTTAAACTCATCAGCCGTAATATCAGCCATTTTCTGATCTCCACTATGTTTCAAATCCCCTTTGCTAAAAATCTCAAGAAATTCCCAGGTGTATTTTAAATAAGGGTTACTTGGACTTTTCCAACTTCCCCAAGCAGTATACTTACAATTATAGTTGTGTTTATCCCATAGAATTTCACCTTTCCATATAAGTTTATTCTCCATAAAAAAATTAGAAATTATGTGATGAATTGGAACATAATCTGAAAATAAAGGTTGAACATCAACAACAATTCGACCGCCATATTTAAGGACTCTTATACACTCTTGGAATATAGCGAAAAGTTTGTCAAAATACTCATTCCAGTTGACCCCATCTTCATGATTCTCATAATCCAAACCAAAATTATACGGCGGAGAAGTGAAAATTAAATCAATGGAATTATCAGGAAGTTTTTTTAAAACTTCCTCACTATCCCCAACAATTATTTTATTAATAAATTCTTCTGGAATTTTATTATTATGTTTAGAGAATTGACTGTCTTTTGCATAATAATACATACCTCTTATTGTCTCTTTTTCTTCTCTATTTCTTACTTTTCTCTCTTTATCATAGCCAACATATAACCTTTTTCTACCTTTTAATCCATAACTTTTTATTTTTTCAATGTTATAGAGTATTGAATTTAATAAATTAACAACATCTGGATTCTTGTTATTCATTATTATTTTGTTAATACTATTTTTAAAACTGAAAAAATCTAATTCCCGTAAATAGATAATCACGCCATCTGAAAGTAAATCAAAGTAAATATCTTCTTTTGGAAATGAAGAAAACAAATCTATTAGTATGTCTTTTTTCTTTTCTACATCTCTACCATAAACTTTTATTGTTATATAGGAAGATGAAACAATTTGTTGTGCTTCTGAATTATACATATTGGTTACCCTTAACAATTATATTATATTCCATTAAATCTATTTTTCTCAACAAGGCAATCATTACAAAAACAAGAAAAGACTCCGTTAGTAAACATAAATCCGATTGAATTCTCAAATGTGCTCTTATCAGCAAAAATTAACTTTAATGAGATAGTAATTAATTTATCAGAGAGGCGTAGCCTCTCTGTGATTGTTTTTAAATTCCTTAAAGTATTTAGCAAATACTTTTTGAAATAGAAGCATTTTTTCATAAAGCCAAGCAAAATGATTTTCTTCTTCGGTTGGATTAAATACATCTGAAACTTGTTTTTTGAGTTTGATATAAGAAACAACACGGGCATCTACCCATTCGAGAGTTTCTCCTATCTCTTTTTCAATTTCATCTTTTCTCTCTTGTAAGAAATGAAATAAATCTTTGTTGGTATTGATATAAATCTCGCACCCTATGAAGTTTTCACGAGAATTAATTGTCAGGGCAACATGATAGTCAGAGCTTCCAACACTTACATCATACCAATTTCGAGGGTGAGGAGTTCGCAATCGGATTCGTCTGTCATTTTCCTCTACATATTTTTTGAATTTTTTCCAAAATTCAAGTTGTTGTAATTTTGTTTCTGTTAGTTCCCTATCTAATGGACTTGTTTTGATGGCTTTTGCCCATTCATTTGGTTGTACTATTATTTCAAATTTGGGTGCAGGATTAGAGTTATCAATTTGCCAAAGCTCAATTTTTATCAAAAAGAAATTTATGTTTTCGTCTGTGTGTTCGTTGAGCCATTCAATTGCTTTTTGATGTTCTTCTCTAACATCTTTCACAATCCATATAATTATGTTTGCCTCGTATCCTGAAGCGTAGGTTATTATTTTCCCTAGGTGGTCATGATTTGTTTCTTCGAGCTGATTTTCAATAATTATTTTTTGTCCAGATGTTTCTTCTTCTGCTAGGATGTCAACACTAAAACTACCAATCTTTGCTTCAGTTTGAATAAGTTTTATGTCTATACCAATTTCTTTACTCAGTAGGTCAAGGTTTTCTTCCTGAGCAAGCCAATTTGTAAAATCAGTTTCATGTTTCCAAACCTCGCGAAGGTCAACTTTATTTAATTTTGCTAATGGTTTTTTCATACGGTTATAGATTATATAAACTCTTTTTCGGAATATCAAAATTGCGCTTATCAGAACTTTCTTATTGTTCCTGAGAGTGAAGAGAGGCGAAGCCTCTTTTCAAATGATTGGGGTGGGTGGGCTACTTAAAATAGTGTGCTAATTAGTACTTGTGTAAGTAGCACTTGGTGCTTAAAGCACTTGGTGCTCAAAGCACTTTGTGCTCAAAGCACTTTTTGTTGAAATATTCTTGGGACTAAAGAGAGGCTTAGCCTCTCTTTTTAAATGGATAAATTCATTGTTTGGTGATTAAAATATTAAATTCATGATGGGGGACTGTTATGGAGTACAGGTTTGATGAGATAGAGAGGAAGTGGCAAAAAATTTGGGAAGAAAGGGGGTTATTCAAATCAGTAAGAGATGATAGTAAAAAGAAATACTATGTTCTTGTTATGTTTCCATATCCTTCCGGTAAAATTCACATGGGACATGTGAGAAACTACACAATAGGTGATGTCATAGCTAGATATAAAAAATCAAAAGGTTATAATGTTCTTCATCCCATAGGTTGGGATGCTTTTGGGTTACCAGCTGAAAATGCAGCTATAAGTAAAGGTGTTCATCCTGCTGAATGGACTTATAAGAATATAGAAGTGATGAAGAGCCAACTTAGGAGGTTAGGACTTTCGTATGATTGGGACAGGGAAATAGCAACATGTGATCCTGAGTACTATAAGTGGAATCAATGGTTTTTCTTGAAAATGTACGAAAGAGGTTTGGTGTACAGAAAAACATCTCCCGTCAACTGGTGCCCTCATTGTGGTACTGTTCTTGCTAATGAGCAGGTTATAGATGGTAAATGTTGGAGGTGCGACACACCTATAGAGATAAGAAATATAGAACAGTGGTTTATAAAAATAACAGAGTACGCTGATAGGTTATTAGAAGACCACGCTAAGCTTGGCAAGTGGCCCGAGAAAGTTATAGTGATGCAGAGAAACTGGATAGGTAAAAGCTTTGGTGTCATTGTTAACTTCAAGTTAGATGATGGCTCTGATTTCCCAATATTTACTACTAGACCTGATACAATCTTCGGTGTTACTTACATGGCTATAGCTCCTGAACACCCATTAGTTGACAAAATAATGGAAGAGAACCCAAGTATCGTAGAGGAAGTGAAGAGTATGAGAAGAGAAGATTATAGATTAAGAACTTCTGAGGAATATGAGAAAGAAGGAGTTTTCACGGGTAGGTATGTGATAAATCCTCTCACAGGTGATAAAGTGCCTCTCTGGGTTGGTAATTTTGTTCTTATGGAGTATGGTACTGGTGCTATCATGTGCGTTCCAGCACATGATGAAAGAGATTTTAAATTTGCTAAGAAATATAACCTACCAATAAAAATTGTCATTCAACCAAAAGATAGAGAACTGAAAGTAGAAGAGATGAAAGAAGCTTATACTGAAGAGGGTATACTAGTTAACTCTGGTGAGTTCTCAGGACTTAATAGCAAGGATGCTATAATCAAGATAATAGAGTACATTGAGAAAAAAGGATTTGGGCAGAGAAAATACAATTACAGAATAAAGGACTGGCTTATTTCTAGGCAAAGGTATTGGGGTACTCCAATACCTTTTATAAAGTGTAGTGATTGCGGTTACGTTCCTGTGCCTTATGAAGATTTGCCCGTTATCCTTCCTAGGGATATAGCCTTTACAGGTAGAGGTAATCCGTTAGAAAGCAGTAAGGAGTTCTTAAAAGTTAAGTGTCCTAAGTGTGGCAAGGATGCTGTCAGAGAAACTGATACAATGGATACATTCTTTGATTCAAGTTGGTACTACGCTAGGTACACATCACCTAAGTACGATAAAGCACCTTTTGACAGAGAAGAAAGTAAGTATTGGCTGGATGTTGACCAATATATTGGCGGTGTTGAGCATGCTATACTTCACTTGCTTTATGCTAGGTTTTTCCATAAATTCATGAAAGATTTAGGGCTTGTTGATAGTGATGAGCCATTCGTAAATCTTCTTACTCAGGGAATGGTTTGTAAAAAATGGGTAAGCATTTCTATGCTTTTGAAGCATTTAGGATTGACGGAAAACGATACTATTAGTGCTCTTGCTAAGAAGTTGAATGTTGGGGGAATTAACGATAATAGAGTTATTAAAGATGTGATGAATGAAAACAATTTAACATTGGCTAGTAATATATCACTGCTTTTTGATAGTGTCAACCTGCCTGGTAAGTATGAGATTTTGAGGAAGTTAGAAGAAGAGATAGGTGAATCTGCCAAAATGTCAAAGTCTAAGCACAACACGGTTGACCCTGACGATATGGTAAAAAAGTATGGTGCTGATGCCATTAGGTTGTTTATTCTTTTTGCTGCACCTCCGGAAAAGGATTTGGATTGGAGCGATGAGGGTATAGAGGGAGCGTATAGATTCTTAAATAGAGTTTGGAGATTGGTAATGAATAATATTGAGATGATTAAGAAGACACCAGATTTGGATTATTCAAAGATTGATTCTAATCTTGATAAAAGGTCTAAGGAGCTTCTTATAAAGATTAACTTGGCGGTGAAGAAGGTTACAGAAGATATAGAGAGAGATTTTAGCTTCAATACTGCCATAGCTAGCTTGATGGAACTAACTAATAGCTTACAGTCGTTTAATCCTTCTAACGAAGTAGAGAGAATCATTTTCAAAGAGGGAATTATTAAACTCATAAGGTTATTACATGTTTTCACTCCTCACATAACAGAGGAGATTTGGGAGATGTTAGGTAATACTCAGCTTCTTGCGACTATGGATTGGCCTCAGTATGATTCAAGATTCTTGGTTTATGATAGTATTGAGATACCTGTTCAGATTAACGGTAAAGTTAGAGCTAGGGTTACTGCGAATGCCGATGTGAGTGAAGAGGAATTGAAGAAAATTGTTCTAAACGATGAAAATGTTAAGAAGTACCTAACTTCAGAGCCTAAGAAAGTTGTAGTTGTTCCTAAAAAGCTTGTTAGTATTGTTTTATAAACTTTTCTAGTGGAGGTGTGAGCCTCCACTAAAATGGTAATTATTAAAAACTGAACAATAAGTATAAACTTATTATTGGGCTTGTACCTATTAGAAGTGCTCCTCTGTTTTCGTTAAATCGTATTGTTCCTAGTCCGATTACAAATTCTGTATTGAGTCCAAGTCCAAAATTGCCGATGAATACATTCCCTTGTACCCCAATTCCACCAGATAGGTAGTTGCCAGAAGGTATAGTTGTTCCTACTCCACCTCTTAAAGTGAAGTTAATATTGTAATTATCCCTATAGATTCCTGGTCTAAAGCCAATATTTAGCTCAATTGGGAAGTAGTAGTCTTCTATTGTTGTATATTCTGTTGTATATTCTTTCTTATATAGGAAGTGTACTAGTAATGGTTGTACTCCAACGAAGAAGTTAGCCCATGGGTACTCGTATTTATCTACTTTCAACCAAAAATTTTTTATTGCGTATATACCTAAGCCATAAGATTCATATTTACTGGCATAGGTCTGATAATATTGAGCGGAAAAGAATAGGTCTCTGTTTTGATAACCTAGTGAGACATTCAAGGCATTATTTATTGATACTGAAAGTGTTGAGGTTATATCATATACTTATGCTTAAGGAAGTCATTACTTTTGTTTTTGTGATTGTCTTTTTCCTTGTTGTTGGTATTGTTGTTAGTGTTTCTGATTTTGATTTTAAGTTGGCAGAGGTTGCTGTAGGTAGTTCTGTAGATTCTAAAAAGGCTGGTACTGAAATTTACTCAAAGAAAAGTTACTCAAGTAAGAAATCCGATAATAGTAGTGTTATGAAGGCTATAACCGTTAAGGTAATAATTAACGATGGTGAAAGGTTGGTGAATGTTGATTATGGTACTTCTCAACTGGAAGTTATGGCTGTTTTCGGCAAGAGATTTGAAAATATCTTGACAATAAGTAACTACTTTAAAATAATTAATAACGGAGATGTTATAGATGTGAGGTAGTTTATGGATAAAAATATTGATGAAATAGAAATAGAAGAGATAAGCTTGGATATTGATGACAAGTACGAAGTTACTCTTGATATTAGCCCATCTACTGATGATATACTAGAGAGTCTTAAGATTGACCAACCGATAGCTAAGGAAGAGAAATTAGCAGAGGAATTAACAATAAAAGGAGCTGAAGAAGAAAATAAGCTTGAATCTGAGGTTGGAGGTATTGGGTTAGAGGAATCTGGGGTGTTAGGAGCTGAGAAAGAGTTTAAAGAGGTTTCTAGCCTAGAAGGTCTTGAAGCCCCTCAAGAGTTTGGGTTTGAGGCTCAAGGTGTTGAAGGATCTCAAGAAGAGGAGAACAATATATCTCTTTCTGTTGAAGAACTTGATAGTATACTTAGTGAGGCTAAGGTTGAGGAAGTAACTAGCGAGGACGTTGGTTTAACTACTTCTGAAGAAGAATCAGTTGGATTTGAAGTAGAAGAAGGATTATCTACTGAGGTGAGTGGTGTTGATTTCTCGGCTTCTGAGGAAGCTATTAGTTTTGAGGGGGAGAAGTTATCTCAGGGAAGTGTGTTGGAGGAAGAAGGATTGTCTACTGAGGTGAGTGATGTTGATTTCTCGGCTTCTGAGGAAGCTATTAGTTTTGAGGGGGAGAAGTTATCTCAGGGAAGTGTGTTGGAGGAAGAAGGATTGTTTACTGAGGTGAGTGGTGTTGATTTCTCGGCTTCTGAGGAAGCTATTAGTTTTGAGGGGGAGAAGTTATCTCAGGGAAGGGGAGTAGTTGAAGATTTAGGTGATGTTGTTGTGATGGATAGTGAAGGGTACAACAAGGTTATTTCCGAAGGGTTACCACCTATAGAGGAGAAGCCGGTGGAGTTTGAAGAAGGATCTGTTGGTTTTGAGGAGGAGTTTTCTTTTGGTGAGGCAGTGAGCCCTGAGGAGTTGGGTATTGGTGAAGAAAAGAAAGAAGAGTTTGAGCTTAGTGAGTTTGCTGAGATAACTGAAGAGATGGTAGAGGAACAGAAGTTGAATATTGTAGAAGGTGAGGAAGAGAGTAAAGAAGAAGCTTTCGCAGGAGTTAGTGAAGAGGTATCTTTTGAAATTAGTGAAACTAAAGAAGGAGAGATAGTTGGTGAGTTTGAGGAGATTAGAGAAATAGGTTTAGGTGAGATAGAGTTAGGTGTTCCTCAAGAAGAGTCAATTACCAAAGAAGAAGTTGAGGTTGTTGATGATATCAGTATTTCGAAAGGGGAATATGGAATTGTAGAGGAGATTCCGGAGGCTATTGGGGTTGGTGAGGAAGTTAAGTATTCTGTTACTCCCGAGGAACTCGGTATTGAAGAGATAGAGATTACGCCTGAGGTTGAGACAGGTAGTATCGTTGGTATTGGATTTGAAGAAGAAGCGAAGGAGAAAGTAGAGGAAGAAACGAGAGGGGCAGAAGAGGTTATTAGCTTTGTTGAAGAATCTATAGGTTTACCAGAGGTTGAAGAAAAAGCTTTGAGTATTAAGGAAAGAGGAGCGAAGATAGAGGAGGCAATAGAAGGATTGTCTGATGTTGAGAAAGAGGCTTTGAAGAAAGTTCTTAAGTACTTAGATAAGCTTCTTGAGAGTTTGCCTGAAGATAAAGTTAGAGAGTTTGCTTCATCCGAGTACTATGACCTTTATGTAAGGTTGTTTGACAAACTCAACATAAAGTAGAGGGGTTTATGGGATTACTAGAGAAAGCTAAGAGTTATCGAGAGAAGCTTATTATAGAGAGTTTGAGCGGTCAAGGTGATTTATTTGAACGTAAGCCGGTTACTCTTGAGGATTTGAAAATCCTCAAAGATTATTATGAAAGGACACTAAGTGAGAAAAGTCTTCCTGTTGGTACGAAGTTTTCTTTACTCTCGCTAGTTATTAAGGTTGCTGAGGATGTTAAGTACTTTTCATCAATTGAGAGTATAGCATCTACACTTTATACTGTTCTTAGTAGGGTTGGTTTTAATGTTACGGGGATAGGGTATTTCTACGAAAAGTTTGATGTTGTATACGGTACGATAGATGAAAATGAAGTGCCTAGTTGGTTTGGTAGTGGGTACTATGTTTCTTCTAATGGTTCAACTTACTTCAGAGTACCGGGAGAGATGGCAACCTTCATTGTTGCTAAATGTTCGGGAAGTGATAGCATAAGTGAAGATGTTGATATGGTTATCTCTCGCTGCTTCGATATACTTTCTGTTGCTCTTAAACTTATACAAAATAAAAGTGGGGATGTCTACAGATTTTACGGTTATAGGAATGCGTTGATTTTTAAGACGATAAGAAGTATTTTAGAGGATATCTACATTGAACCTAAAGACAAGGTTGTTATGTTGGCTTATTACTTCAAAGAGTTCTTTGGTTTGAATTATGTCATAGTTTTTAGTGATAAAATGGTACCTGAGGTTGCTTTTGGTTTACCATTTGATGCTATAAGAGAATTAAAACTAGATGAAAACCTAATAGGTAGAAACATTAATGTTTCACAAGTTGTTGATATGAATCTTTCCTTGCTTTTCGGTTACGGAGCTAAGAATATTGCATTTATTAAGTTTATGGACAGAGTAATAGGTATGGGAAGTACATACGACCTTTCGAGTGTTATTGAAATAATAGGTAGCATTGCATAATTACGGTCAATCAAGGGAGTTATTCTTGGATTGCCCGTACAGTAAAATTCGTTTTTTATTTTTCTTAGTCAAAAGGTGCTAGAGTTAATTTTTTTCAAATTTGTTCAAATACTCTTGAAAGTAGGAAGAGTCATAGCCTTACAACTATAAAATGGATGAGGTGATGTGCTTATAGCATTATGTGCTTATAGTACCTTGTGCTTATAACACTTCCTTAAAAGGGTTAAGAAAAGGGTTAAGGGAGGCGATAGCCTCCCTGTATTACAAAAGAATTTTAATATACCTAGTCCTTTAGAACAATGTGCTTTAAGCACCACGTGCTTTAAGCACTTAGAAACTTATGGAGTACCACCCAACTATTTGAGATGAAACAAGATCATAACCTAAGTTAATCTCACCACCACTACCAAGGTTTATATCTATTCCGGGTATGACGATATATGAAAAATCACCACTGTAAGAAATAGATGGGTCAAACTCTACGTAGAGTGACAAAAATTCTAGTGGGTTTAGTACTAGAGCTATTATTGATGAAAAGCTACTTAGACTTGCCGATAGATTCAGTTCTATAAAGATAGTATTAGGTAGTATGTTTAGCATAGTATGGTATTGTATAGAACCAAAGAATTCTGATGATTCTGATGAGTAGCCTAATTCTAAAGCAATTATATTGTAGTCAAGAATTGATAGTCCACCGAAATCGTATCTAGGCATTAGCCATACTCCTTCCCACTCTACACCACTTGAAGAAAATTTTATAGTTGAGAGGTTAAGTTGTAAGTCTATATTATCGGTTATACCGTATCCCCCTACTATATCCAATGTTACACTGTCAAATGATGTTGGAATGGAAAAGGCTGGGGCTATTGCTACCTTACCACTTCCTGTCATCCCCCCCCAAGCTGAAAAGGCAACAGCATTTGCTGTGTTGGGCGAAATAGCCATAACCAGCATTGTGCCGATTAGCACTGAAATGAGAATTATTTTTTTCATATACACCTCCTTTCTTTGATAAATTTTAATGCAAAATTAGTGCCATATGCAACTAAGTTACTTCTATCTAATTATAAAATTGCTTGCTTAAAGCACTCTTTCTTAATTAAGTGCTTTTAGCAGTTTTATTAAAGAATCGTGACTTTTTGATTAAAAATTAGGCAAAAATTTTAAATTTGTTTTTTATGTTATTAATTTTATGAGTTATTTTCCAATCTAATGAATATGTGTAAAAATTAGGCTATATATTGGGATTTGCTTAAAATTTAAGCAATTTTTTGGATTACTAATTAGTCAGGAACTAATTTTTACATTTTCATTTTTTAGGAATTGTTAATTCTATATAAGTAAAAACAAGTTTGAGTGTGTTGAAAACTTTTAAGAGGTGAGAGCGTATTTGAATAACTTTAGAGTAGGTTTATTTTGGTATGTATTTTGCATATTGAAAAGATTAAGGAGGGTTATATGAAACCGTTAAAGATATTTACATTTGCTACTTTTCTGATAGTAGCTATTGGTGCTATTGCTTTTGGGCAGGAAAGCGCACCTAGTGCTAACTCTGGTGATACTGCTTGGCTGTTGACTTCTGCTACATTGGTGCTTCTTATGACTATACCAGGTTTGGCTCTATTCTATGGTGGTATGGTTCGTGGTAAGAATGTGATATCTACGATATACTATAGTGTGGCTGCAGCTTTTACTGTAAGTATAACTTGGGTTATATACCAATATAGCTTGATATTTAGTGGTGATATAGGAGGTATAATAGGTAATCTGGATAAGCTGTTTTTGATAGGTGTTACGATTGATTCGGTTTCTGGTACCATTCCAGAATATGTGTTTGTCGTATTCCAGATGGTTTTTGGAATAATAACGGTGGCACTCATAAGTGGTTCTATAGTTGAGAGAATGAATTTTGGGGCATGGATAATATTTATATTGTTGTGGTCGTTGTTGGTCTATACGCCGTTGGCTCACATGGTTTGGGGTGGTGGTTATATAGGTGAAACTCTTGGTGCTCTTGATTTTGCTGGAGGATTGGTTGTTCATACTTCTTCTGGTATTACAGCTTTGATATTGGCTATTGTTTTAGGTGAAAGGATTAGGTATGGAAAAGAAAATATTCTTCCACACAATATAGTTTATACATTTATAGGTGCTGCTTTGCTTTGGATTGGATGGTTTGGATTCAATGCTGGTAGTGGTTTGGCTTCTAATGGGCTCGCTGGTAATGCTTGGCTTGTGACTAATACTGCTGCTGCAGCTGCTGGTATTTCGTGGATGCTCATGGATTACATAATGTCAAGGAAGGTGTCATTGATTGGTGCTGCTACTGGTGTTATTGCTGGGCTTGTTGCTATAACTCCTGCTTCTGGTTTTGTTAATGTTGGTGGTGCTATATTTATAGGGTTTACTGTCTCCATACTATCGTATATTTTTGTTTCAAGAGTTAAAAAAGCTCTCAAATACGATGATTCCTTGGATGTTTTCGGTGTTCATGGTATTGGTGGTATGTGGGGTGCTCTAATGACAGGTGTATTTGCTGATCCTAGCATAGGTGGTCAAGCTGGGTTGTTGTATGGTAATGCTAACCAACTTTTGGCTCAAGCTATATCTATTTTGATTACGATATTGTTGGTTGTCGTTGGAACGTTGATATCACTGTTTATTACTTCTTTAATTACTAAGATTAGAGTTGAGCCGCAGGAAGAAGTTTATGGGCTTGATTTCTCCTTGCATGGAGAAAAAGCCTATGAAAAATAAATTTTTGGGAGGTATTTATGAAGAAAGTTGAAGCTATTATAAGACCTGAAAAGCTAGAAGATGTTGTTGATGGGCTTTCAAAGGCTGGGTTCAATAGCTTGACATTTTACGATGTCAAAGGTCGCGGAAAACAAGGAGGATTGGTTGAATTGTTCAGAGGAAAAGCGTACAAGATAGAGTTTATTGAAAAAGTGAAAATAGAAATTGCTGTAAGCGATAGTGATGTTGAAAAAGTGATTCAAACAATAACTGATAAGGCATTTACTGGTAACATTGGAGACGGTAAAATTTTCGTTTCAGATATAGTTGAAGCTGTTAGAATAAGGACCAAAGAAAGAGGAGATAAAGCATTATAAAATTTCTTTAAAGGGAGGCGACAGCCTCCCTCTATTTTATTTTGACATTTCCTAACATCTTCACAAAGAGTATATACCTATTACGGTAAACAGGAAAAGTTCTTGGAAGTTTCATAATACCTTCTCAAGTACTTCATAGCACTTTCTCATCTAATTACTGTAGAATTAAGAGGCTCTGCCTCTTTTAGTCAAATAGAGGTGGGGTGCTTAATAGCACATTATTTATACATCTTGAAAGTGTAAAGAGGTGAAACCTCCCTTCAATTAATAGGGGGCTTAGTGCTAACTAACACTTTTTTCCTATTTTCAAAGAGCGTAGAGAGACGAAGTTTCTCTTCAATTAATTAGGGCGGGTGTGCGGGGATGCTTATAGCACCTTTTATGGCATCTTTTTAGTTAAGTGCTAAATGGCACCAATTTAAGAAACTTTATCAATGTTCAGAAAATTAATTTATAATGTGTTTGCTAGTGATATGTTTTTGAATTATATTATTATTTAGAGGTAAATTATGAGGAAACTAATAGTTATGTCCTTGTTTTTGCTCCTTTCTGTTTCTTCAAACGGGTTTATAGTGTATGAATACATATCCGAAGGTATTACTCCAGGTAGTGAAGGGTTTTCTAAGGTTTTCTTGCCTTTTGATAGTTCACCTTTTGCTGTCTTCTCATCTCCTCAATCTCTAGATGTGGCTCAAAACTATTCTTTAGGCTTTTCACTGAATAACATTCCTGGTTCTACGATTCCTGTTGTTTCTGGTTACTTTAAACCTTTTGGTTTTCCATTGAATATTGGGTTAGGTATACAGGGTAATAGTGATGTTGCTTTTGATAACTTCGGGAATGCTATAGGTACTATTAGCGAAGGTTTTATAATGTTTGGCTTGGGTAGTAAGTTAAGTAATTTGTTTTCTTTTGATTTTGCTGATTTTGATTTTGGAGCTTCTTTGATTTTTTCTTCTCAAATTTGGCATCTTAGCTGGTATAATCCTTCGGATTACTTTTTGGAGAACTTTTTTGTTTTTAATTTTGGTACATTAGTGAGGATGAAAAATGTTGATTTTTCATTAACTACAAGATTCTTCCTGGGAGGGTTTTTTGGTGATTTTTCGTTCGGTAATTTCACAGAATTAGGAGCTAGGTTTTCGCCTTTGGCTTTGTTTTTTGATGACAAAAAATTGTGGAATTACTTTTACCTGTATCCTATTGTGGGATTAGGTTTTATAAGAGATTTCCCTAGTGATAGTGGCTTTGTTAATTCTTATCAGAACTTCATTTATGGTATTGGTGTTTCTTCTGAGCCTTTGGAGGGACTAAAAATTTCATTTAGTGTTGATAACAAAAGTCTTTCTTTGTCTTTGATTTTGAGTTTCCTCAGCTCACCTTTGGGGATAGGTAATATAAGTTCTTCGTCTTATCTGTATCAGTACTTACCTAGTGTTTACTTGATTTTTGGTGAGAAGGGAGTTAAGCAGGTTTTGGGTGTCACTCCAGACAAGGAAGAAGTTGAAAAGGGAATTTTGGAATTTGAGAGAGGGAATTTTAATGAATCAAAGAAGCACTTTGATAAAGCTCTTAGTTATAATCCTACGAATGAAGTTGCTTTGATATACATTCAGAAGCTAAAAACTAGGCTTGAAAGTGATGAGTGGCTTACTGCTGAACAGAGAGAATTCATTAAAACACTTCTTACGAGGGCTCGAGTTTTCAGGTCTCAAGGTCAGTATGGTAATGCTATCAAGGAGTACAAAAAAGTTCTAGAAATTAATCCTTACAATTCTGAAGCACTTGATGGAATTAAAGAGATAGAAAAAATCGTTTCTGATGAAGTCAACAAGAATTATAGATATGCTTTGTCTTTGTTTTCTCAAAACAAATTGTTTGAGGCTAAAAGTGTAATAAGCAGTAATTTTAATCTTAACCCTTACCATGAGCCTACATTAAAATTAGCTAAAGAGATAGATGACAGGATAGCACTAGAAACAACTAAGAAGTTAGAAGAACAACAGAAGATAGATTTGTCTTATTCGCTTTATAGGCAGGGACTTCAAGAATTTTCATCATATAACTTTGCTAAGGCTCTTGAGCTTTTTAACAAAGCTATAGAGGTTTACCCTAACAATAAGGATGCTATTGAATACAGAAATAGAACTCTCAAAGAGATAGAAATCTCTTCAAAAATCAAGCAAGACAAAGCAAAGTCTGATGCTTTGGTTGTTGAAGGAATTAACATTAGGAACAAGGGCGATTATTGGGGGGCTATAAGAAAATTTAGAGAGGCTATTTCTTACTACAATCAAAACAATGTTGCTTACAACGAGCTAAGTAATACCATACAAATAATAAAGTCAAATGCTTTTGCTTATGATGCGAAGGCTACAGAGCTATTTGGTGAAGGCAAATTTACTGATGCTTTTAATACTTGGAATGAGGCTATAAAACTACTCAAGGACCTTCCGGAGGCTATAAGTATAGCACAGAAGGTTAGTAATAAGATGGAAGAATTAAAATCTAACATAGATATTAGGATTACCAAAGCCAGAACTTTGCTTGAAAATAAAGATTATGTTGGTGCTATGAATGAAGCTAAGGCTGTCCTTTTAATACAGAGCAACAACTCTGAGGCAATTAGAATATTCAATGAAGCTAAAATGAACTATGATAAGATTGTTAATAGTTTGCTTAATGAAGGTATTTCACTTTACAAGTCTTCTTCGTATAATTTGGCTTTGAGTAAATTTGATTCTCTGGCTAATATCATAGATACCTCTGACCCGAGGTATCCTTCTTTTAAAAATTATTACGATGAAACTAAAAAGAAGGTTAATGAACTTAGTGTGTCGTATAAGATTAAAGAAGGTTTGAGTAAAGTTGAGGGGCTTATGGCTAACTACGATTATGAAGGTGCTATGAAGGTGCTAAAGGAACTTGCTTTGCTTGATCCTAACAACAAGGAAGTCCAAGCGAAACTAAAGGAGGTTGAGGCGAAATCAAAGGAATTTGCTTTGAGAGAGGAGATATCAAAGCTCATTTCTTCGGGCTTGAGGTCAATAAGAAAAGGTGATTATGTAAGTGGTATTAATGATTTGAAACAAGCTAAAGAGAAGTCTTTAACTTTAGGGGATGATACATCTTTGATTGATAATTACATATCTAAAGCTGAGGAAGAATACAAACTTTATAAGGATAAAAGTTTCTCTGAAGGTAAAGCGGCATACGAAAAAGGAGATTATATAACTGCTAAAGAAAAACTGGAGTTAGCGCTAAAAAATAACCCTGGTTCTTCTGAGATAAAACTTCTTCTCTCAGAGGTTAACAACAAACTTAAAGATTTGGAAAAAGAGCTTCTTGCCAAGGCTGATAATCTCTTCGCTAAGGGGCAGTACGATAATGCTATAAAAGTTTATAACGATCTTCTTAGAATTAATTCTGATAATGAACTTTACAAGTTCAAAGTTGACAATGCCAAGAGAATTTCTGATGGAATTAAGCAAGTTAATAGCCTAGTTAACTCCCAGAAATATACTGAGGCTTTGGATTTAGTTGATGATTTACTTAATATCAATCCATCTGATAATAATTTAGTTAATCTTAAGAATACTGTTTTGGAGAAACTTTTACAAATGGTTTCTAAGCTAAAGGCTGAAGCAGATAGTTACATAAAGGGTGAACAGTATAGAAAGGCTATCTCGAGGCTTGAGATAGTAGTAAAGGCAAATCCTAATGACAACGAAGCAAAATCCAAGTTACAGTTTGCTAATATGAAACTAAATCAGAAGATAAATAATAACCTTGAGTTAGCAAGGAATGCTTATAGCAAGGGCGATTACAAATCTGCAATTTTGTATGCCTCTAAAGTTTTAGAAGAATCACCTGGTGATAAGATAGCTTCTCAAATACTTGTTCAGGCAAGGAATGAGTACAATAAGATTTTATCTCAGAACAAAGAGAGCTTAGATAAGGAAATAGCCAAATATATGGCTATGGGGATGGAGAATTACAGAAAAGGTAATATAGATGAGGCAATAAAGAACTGGAAGAAGGTTTTGGAGTTAGACCCCAATAACGACCAAGCTAAGAAGTACATAGCTAGAGCACAGCTTGGACGATAATGAGGGGATGGTCGGATTTGAACCGACGAATAGCGGTTTTGCAGACCGCCGCCTTAGGCCCCTTGGCTACATCCCCTTACCTTAAATGTAGTATAATTAGTTTCCTTTCACTTTTTCAACTTTTGAAAATTGCGTTAGAGGATTGTGCTTAAAGCACTCGTGCTTAAAGCACTTGTGCTAAATAGCACTTGTGCTGAATAGCACTTTTTAATAAAATGGCTTATAAAGGTGTCGGGAAATGAAGTTTTCCAACAAGTGCTTAATAGCTTTTCTCCTAAAAGAGTTAAGAGAAGCGTTAGCTTCCCTTGGAATATTAGGGTGGGCTGGTCTACTTAAAGTATTGTGCTAATTAGCACAATCCTTAATCTACTTTTGCCTATTAGCATTTCTTAAGTGCTTAACACATAATAGAGTAGAACTTTTTATGATGAATAGTTCGAGAATTTCTAATTCAGGAATTTCTAGTTCAAGAATTTCTAATTCAAGAATTTTTAATTCGAGAATTTTTAATTCGAGAATTTTGAATTTTGTAGCACCATATCCGAAAATAATTCTATGTCTAGGATAGTTTTAATCGTTTCTGTGGTTGTTTTTTTATTTTCTTTTCCGTTAATTGGCTGCAGAAGTAATCAAACTGACAGTAAGGTAGAAGAGACAATATCAGAGTTAGCCCAAAAGGAAGAAGAATTAAAAAGTATAGGTGTCCCATCATTTATTACCCAGGAACAAGCAAAAATGGAAAAGGAAGAGACAAATGCCCCCATACCCGAACTACAGCTAACTAGGGAAATGTTAGCAAAAGAAACTAAGCCTCAAGAGGCTCTGCCTCGGGAGTTTAAAACTCAAGCAGAGCAGTTAATAAGACCAGAAGTTAAGCCATTATCAGAGTCAATGCCAGAACTAGTGAAACCTCAAGTTGTAGAGAAGAAAAATGTAAGAGAAGTTAAGGAAGTTAGTAATTATCCAACTAAATCGTACACTAAAGTGTACTTTTCTTATAGAAATGGCTACAATTATGTTTCTAAGGACAAGCCATGTAAAATAACAACTGTCTTGTTTGCAAGTAAAGATGTTTGGTATGCTGATTATAATGTTTATGCAGTACCTCTTGGTAAAGCTAAAGTATACAAGAAGTACCTTATAGAAAAGTACCTGGTAGGTATTGGTAGGAATATAAGTATAGTTGAGGGAAGGAGTCAATTGACTGTTTACTGGACAGGAATAAATATTGCTAAAAAACCCTTACCAAAAGGAAATTACATAATTGTTAGTTCTGTTCACCTAAAGAACAGTAAGAAGCAAGTTATCGGCAAAGTTATAAAAGTTCTAGGTACAGAGAAGCCTTTAGTAGTTGTTCTAAAATAGTGTTTTTAGTTTCATCTTTCTTATAAACGAATTACCGAACCTATGTGCCTCGTCTCTTACTCTTTGTAGTAGCCTCAGAGCGTACGAATTTTTTGGTAAAATTAGTTCGTTGCCATCCGGTAAAATTATTTTTTCCTCCTCTTTGGCTAATGAAACTATTGGTAAATTTAGGTTTAAATTTTTTAGTGCACTTATTGCTGCGTTCAGTTGCCCTTTACCACCATCTATTAAAACTAAGTCAGGCAATTGCCTGTTTTCTTCTAATATCCTTCTATAGTGTCTGAATACTGTTTCTTCTATCATCCCGAAGTCATTTTGCCTTGTAGTCCACTTCATTTTGAAAATCCTGTAATCCTTCTTGCTTGGTGTGCCATCGATTAGCCTCACTGCTGAACCTACAGCCATCTCATCACTGTAATTTGCTATATCAAACCCATCTATTATTGATATATAATCACCAATTTGAAGTATTCTTGCTAACTCTTTCCCTTCCTTTGAATACATATCAATCTTTGAGAAGTGGTTATTAAAAGCGATTTCAGCGTTCTTTGTTGCTGTTTCTAATATTTTTAGCTCAATTTCATCGTTTGGTTCCCTAACTAAAACATTTGTACCAATATTTTCAAAGAATCTAGTGATTCTTTCCTTGATTGATGATATAGTTATTAACTGTACCTCAAGCGTTTTGATTGTTCCTAACCTTTCACCTACTAGGTAGAGGTCACTCAGAAACTTTTCAATGTAATCTTCTTCATCGTTTTTGTTGACTGTTATAGCTGTTTTACCTGATACCTTGCCGTTAACTATGTGTAATACGAAGAAGCTAGCAAGTTCTTCACTTTCAAATGTTCCTACAACATCAGCATTTAGGTTACTTCCAGGTAAAAAAACATTTTGTTTTTGTTCCTCTAGCGATTCAAGTAATCTTATACTATCTCTGTAAAACGAAGCCTTTTCAAAGTTTAGGTTTTTAGCCTCTTTTTTCATCTCTTCAGTCAGTTGTTCTATTACTTTTTGTACATTTCCTTTTAGTACCTCTTTAGCTAGTTCACAATTTTTTAGGTACTCTTCTTTTGAAATTTTGTTTTCGCAGGGTGCTGAGCACCTGTTAATATAATAGTTAAGGCACACCTTTTTAGGTAACTTCCTACAGGTTCTAATTTTAAAAACTCTTTGAATGACATCAACTAAGCTGTAAGGCATCCTAGAATCTGTATACGGTCCGAAGTATTCATACTTTTCAGGTTCGTATTCTCTAGTTGCGTTTATTAATGGGTATTCATCCCTTGACATCATTACAAATGGGTAGAATTTGCTATCTTTCATCAGGATGTTGTATCTCGGCTTGTACCTTTTTATTAGGTTAGCCTCTAAAATTAATGATTCTGATTCATTATTAACAACGATGTATTCTATTTTTTTTACATTGTTTACCATTTGTCTTATTCTCGTTGAAAGGTTTTTTTGGTCATGGAAGTATGAGGAGACTCTGCTTTTTAGGTTTTTTGATTTACCAATGTATATTACATTTCCTTTCTCATCGTACATTATGTATACACCAGGTGCTTCAGGTAGTGCTTTTAGGAAATCTTCAAAGTTGTTCATATATAAATTATAATTTACAAAGGTTGTTGTTAGTTATAAATTTTTTATAGGGACGCGGAGCGTCCCTTTATAATATTTAGAATCCTAATTCTCCGAAAATGCTTGACCTAAGCTGTATTGAAACGCTGTCTTGGTACTCGGTGGAAGAGATGAAGAATCTCTTGTAGGCTATTGAAATGTCTAAGTCTTCACTTACGCTGTATGCTATATCTAATGTTGCTGTAGAGTCCTTAAGTGCATTGCTAAAGAAATCACTTATTGAAGGTATGTTGTTTCTTTGGTATGTTAGTTTACCATAAACGGGTACACCTACAAAGGTTTTTATTATTTGTTTGTCAACCTTGAATCTGCCGATTAGTCTGTTGATGCTGTAGCCTGAGAAATCGCTATCTTGTGGCCAAAGTTGTTCGTATTCAATGTTACCTTCGGCTATTCCTTCAACCTTGACACCCAATCCGCCGAGGATACCATTAAATGGTGGTGGAGTTAATGTTAATAATGAAACAAGTTTCTCTGATTTTTTTGCATCGTAGAGTGCGTCGAAGTAGCTAGGAATAAAATTACCTTCGGTTCTTCTGTATTCTATTTTCCATGGGAATGCTCCAATTATAGTTCCCTTGATACCTGCCGACAATCCATAGCCATCAAGTAAGTTAAATCCGTTTTGGTATCCTTTCGTAGCGATTACAGATGAAAGGTAAGGATTTTCGTTTGTGTTGTTTATGTAAATTCCTGCTTTCGCAACATCTGCGAATATTGTGAGAGACAATACATATATATCAAACACTGGGAAGTCAATGTCGGCACCTACGAAGAATACGCTAGGATTGCTTTCAAATGCTTGATTACTCAAGATAAATGGTTCAAGGTCTATGGCTCCCGATACGCCAAAGCCAAGGTTACCCAAAACAGATGTGCCATATAGTGGTCTAACATAATGTCTCATACCAAAGAGTCTAGTTCTTGATAAGTCAGAAAACACAGTTTCAAATCCGTATACACCAAAATCAAGATCAAATTGTAATCCTACTTTCCTTATTGCTGGGAAACCTAACATGTTGGAGTATCTATCAAATATAAATCCATGCCCTAATGTCATATCAGGAATATTGCCAAGCCTTATAAATACCCTGTCTCCTTTGCTTCCGTAGCTAAGGAATAGTATCTTCAATAGTAAGTCACTTCCAAAGTCCCCTATATCAAAGCCATCTTGATGGAAGCCGAAATCATACTCTTTTGCATTATACCACTTTGTTGTGTCGTAAATGTTGTTTTTACCATCCCAATAAGAGACAATGTATAGCCCTACACCGAACTTACCTAAGTAAAATATTGGTGAAAGAACTATTTTGTTCCACACAATACCATCAATATTTTCTGAGCTTATACCCCAGCCAAAGTTAAATTTTGGTGTTGCTGGCTCTTCTTGCTTTTCACTTGGTATTGAAGGTTGTGGACTAGGTGCTTGGTTTGGTGAAGGAGGTACTGGCTCTTTCTTTTCTTCTACTTTCTGGGGTTGTTCTTGTGGCGCTTGTGTCTGTGTCTTATCGGCGAAGTATTTTTCAAACTCTTCTGGTGAGATTGGTTTTGGCTCTTCAATTTCTGTTATGTTCAAGTACCTGCTTATACTACTAGAGTAACCGGCGTTGATGTCAACAGTTCTGCCCGTTGGGTCAGTTAAGGATACAACACCTTCTTTTACGAAAACTTGCATTATTGATGCCTGTCCGGTATTGTATATTACTCCGAACTCTGTGCCTCTTACAGCTGCTATACCTGTTTCTGTCCTTACCTTGAATTCGTCTAGAGTACCTACTTTCCTGACTTTAGCCTTTAGTTTACCTACTTTTAATTCAACGCTACTATCTGTTTGGAACTTTGCAAGTGAAACAGTTGAGAATTCATAGATTTTTATAACCTTGTTAGGTGCAAGTGATATTTCTACATATCCATCTGGACCTGTTCTTATGGTAGAGAAGAGAGGTATACTCATTCCAGAGGAAAGATCTTTGTAGACTAGATTAGCTTTTGATTCATCACCTGAGACAGCATACTGAACAGAGCCTAGAGCAATTTCTACATATGGATATTTGTCAACCTGAGCAAAAGCACTAAAAAGAATTGAGTATGTCAATGCAAAAGCTATTAAAAATCTAACAAGTAACTTCATAAAAAACCTCCTTAAAATTGAATTTCAGTAGAAATGGCAGTGCTTTCAAGTGGTTTAAGTACCATCTGCCCGTTTTCTTCAAACCAATCGAAGGACCTGGTGTAGAATACAACTATATTTACCATGTCTGAAACTTTGTATGATAGCTTAGCATTTATGACAGCATCTGTTGATTCGGTAGTGTAAATATCTCTCCATTCCTTTATGTTTTTCCTATCATACACGAAGTCAAAGTTGATAATCCTCGTTAGAGACCTGTCTAAATGGAACCTTAGTATCATGTGTGGGTACGAAGTATCATCAAATGAATCATCAATCGTTACGAGTAAGCTTATGTTTGTGTCAAAACTTACACCAGTAGTGAACAGGAATCCTGCATAAGAGTTTGTTATTTTATCTAACAAATCATACTTTGACAAAAGGTTAGACGATGATAGCATCACATACCTTTCGCTTTCATAGAGTGTGTCAAAGAATGAAGGCATGAATTTAGGTTGTAGGTATCTAATTTCAAATCTGTATGGTATAAGTGATATTATAGTTCCTTTGAATCCTGTTGATTCACCAGTCCCTTTATTGAAAATATAGGCAAAGTCTACAAACCACTTTAAATCAAATATTGATGGAATATTCACTATTGGTAGTCCTAAGTCACCACCTGCTATGTAAATTTCTCTACCTTTGCTTAGTTCGCTATCAGAGAAATTGTAGGGGGAGTTGGTTGGTATTGGGTTAAATGGATCAGTATCTCCGACTATTGATGCTCCTATTTCAAGTTCTTTAAGTAGGAATATATCGGTACCATAAAGTGGTCTTGCAAATCCTCTTAATCCGATTATATCAACATCAAAGATGTTGTCAACAAAGGATTCAAACCCTCCGTAGCCTAAATCAAGATCAAAGGCAATACCTAGCTTCTTCATGTTTGGGTAGTTTAGGTTATTAGCATAGTTCCACATAATAAAGCCATTACCTATTGTAGCATCTTCAATTTGTCCTACTTTTACGTATAGGGGTTTTGAACCTTTATAAGCCCATCTTACATATCGTATTTTTGATATTATTGCTTGCCATGAGTTCCACTCGGTTTCTCTTAGCTTCCAGTTACCGTCAAACTCTAGGTTTATGTCTAAACCTATTCCAAACAAACCTATTGAGAAGTCGGGTTTCCCATTTATCTGGAAGTAGGTAACACCATTTATGACAACGGTGCCAAATGAGAAACCAAAGCCAAAGGATGGACCACTACTTCCGAAAGATTGCTCAGAGGTTTGTGTTGCTTCATCAGAAAAAGCATAATAGATTGGTGTCAAAAGTAAGATTAGAATAAGAAAAATGAAAAGTTTTCTTTTCATAGTTCTCCTCCTCAAGGAATATAATAATACAAAAAAAATAAAGTTTCAAAACTTTTCAAAGTTACTCGCTAGAAATTGAAAAAAATAAGGTTTCCGTTTCATAATAATTCTAAAACTGGAGGAGTATAATGAAAGTAGATGTATTTAGGTTGGACGGTATTGCTTCTAAGAAGATAGAGATAAGCGATGAAATTTTCGGAGTTGAATACAATCCTGACCTTGTTTATAGGGCTATAGTTGCTGAACTTACAAACAGGAGGCAAGGCACAGTTTCAACAAAGACGAGAGGTGAAGTAAGTGGTGGTAGAAAACCTTGGAGGCAGAAGGGAACAGGTAGAGCTAGACATGGTTCTATAAGATCTCCTATATGGGTTGGTGGTAGTATAGCACATGGTCCTAAGCCAAGAGAATTTGAGTTTGATTTACCGAAGAAAATGAAAAGAAAGGCGTATTTCTCACTTCTTTCAGAGAAATTAAGGAAAGGTGACTTAATAGTTATTGAAGATTTTTCGTTGCCAACTATAAAAACTAAAGAGTTCGTTAAGAAATTTTCTAATTTCCTGAATAAAATAGAATTTGGTTATGGTGTTTTGGTTTTGCCAGAAAATGATAAGAATATAATACTTTCTGCTAGGAATTTACCGAATCTTTTATTGCTCACTTACAATAACCTGAATGTTCACGATTTGTTCTACTCAACCAAGATATTCTTTACTGAAAGCGCTATAAAGAATTACGAGGAGATGTACTTATTAGCAGTTAAGGCATAGATAGCATGAAAATTTTAATGAGGGCGTGAGCCCTCATATATTATAAATTTATCTTCAATGCTACTCCTGCAAATTTTGAGTTTCCACCAATCTGTATAGTTAAGTTATCAATGTAGAATGATAGGTTAACGGTGAAAAATGCTGAGAAGTTCGGATTAGCTGATAGTGATATATCAGGTCCGAATCCTATTGATAGAGACAAAGGAACATTTTCCTTCCTGAAGTCTAATGAGAAGAGTCCGTATGCTCCTATGTCAAAGTCAAATGAGAAAACTGTTTCGTTTTGTCTGTTTTGCTCGAACTTAAAGTCTACCCCTCCGAATGGTGCTACTGCTATACTGAAGATATCTTGCTTAAAAACTTTGATAGGGAAGTCAATTTGTGCGCCGAATCCAAAGTTAGGTCCATACCCACCAATGGTAATCCATGGGTATATGTCAACTTTGTCACTTAATCTAGCTTCGTAGCCTAACTCTGCACCAACCCCTTTGTAAACATAAGTGTAGCCAAATCCTACTTCTAGCCCTTTGTTTAAGTGTACCTCTTTAAATCCGAATGAAATAAAAGGTAATGTTATTAGGATTAGTAAGAGTGTAAGCCTTTTCATTGTTACCCCCTGTTAAGTTAAATTTAAAACGTAATTATTGATTATTTCAACTAGGAGAGGTAATAACCTCGGAGGCGGTAACTTCTCTCAAAATCCTCTTTTGTATTTGTTTACACTTGCAGCTACCCATCCGATAGCGTTCATGAGTTGAACTTCATCTAAGTATTTTTGCCTTAGTTTTACGTTGTAGTCAAGGTACCAAACATTATTTTCTTTGTATAGGGAGAAGAAGCCCCATTCGGCAGTAGAAGAGTTTACCTCCATAGCTGAAACGATTTCTCCAAAAGCTTTTGAAAGTTCTTCATCGCCGTTATAGGATTTGACACCGCCGTATATATATACAATATTGAAATCAGTATTTGCTTCGTTTTGACTAATGTATATGTAGACGGCTTCCTTCCATGAGCCTGTGCCGAAGCTCACTTTCCAGGACCCTTTACCTAGTTTTTTCTCAAAGGTATAACCTTTTTCTTTGTAGTTCATCAATGTTTTTTCTATCTCTTGTTCTGTTAGTGCGGAAACGAATCCACTAACTAACAATACTAAGAAGATTGAAATCAAAAATCTTTTCATACAAATATCCTCCTTAATCATCAAAATAAACAAGTTTTTTCTAAAAATCAAACTCAACGTTGAACATAGTACCACTACCTAATTGAGATATGCCAAAAGAATATAGAATTTTGATAAGGTATCTATCTAGTGGTATTGAAATTGAGTTGTCAAGGAAAATTCTGTTGTTTAAAGCATCATACCTAGCCAATGTATTAAAGTTTGTTAGATATACTAGTTTTATTCCTATTATAGTGTAACTAACAAAGTTTACTATGTTTGCTGGTGAGGTGCTTTGAGGGGAGGCTGATGGGTTATAAGGTGTTGAATCGCTTCTGTTATGTAAAGGTACTTACATGGGTCATTGTCAAATCCTTCGCCTTCGCTTGTTGCATCTGGTGTATCACCCCATTGGGCTTCTTTCTATTTTTAGGAAGTGATAACCTCAAACTTTGTATTTGATTGCTTTGTTATTAGAAAATATAACTTCAACGATGGAGAGGAATGTAAGGGAAAGGGAGTTTTCTTTAAAGGTTTCAATGATTGAGGGGGCTATTGCCTCTTTTGCTGTCGCTATAATACATCAAGGGTTCTTTTTACAGGCATTTGGGATATTTTTAGGGCTTCCTGATTATTGGTTCTCAATACTACCTAACTCGCAGTTTATTTTTTCTTTTTTAGGTATATTTGCAGGTTATTATCTTGCTAAGGTTGGGGAAAGGAAGAAGATAGCTTTTGTTACTGGGATAATATACCGTGGTATTTGGTTTTTGCCTGCGATATTCGTTCTTATTTTTGGTAAATCTAGTATTACTGTGACTGTTTTTGTTGTTTCTGCTTTGGTGTCCTTTCTGTTTTTTAGGATACTCATGGTTGTATGGATGAGGTGGATGGACTTACTGGTTTTTGAGGAAACTAAAGGTACATACATGGGGATTAGAAAGGCTGTTACAACTTTTACTTTGCTTTTGGGTTTCCTTTTGGGTGGGTTTCTGATTAAGTACTTTTCTAGCCAAGGTCAAGAAAATGTTGCTTTCTTCATACTTTTCTCGATAGTTGGTGTTGTTGGTTTTATATCTAGTGGTCTTTACCTTCTACAGTTTGATGAGAAAACGAAAACAAGGAACATATCGTTTATTGATTTTTTGAGGGAGTCATTTAGTATTCTTAGTAAGGCTAAGGTTAGAAGTATAGTTTGGTTTTTCTTTTTCTTTGAGATGGTTTCATCAATAGGTGTTCCGTTTATACCTGTTCAGGTGATGAAAAATTTCGGTTTAGGTCCTGAGTTTGTTAGTATTCAGTTTTCAATATATGCTGTGAGTATGACTTTGTCTAGTTACTTTTGGGGGGTTTTACTTGATAAATTTGGCGCTAAGTCCGTGCTTAGCTTGTCGGTTGCTGGCTTGTGTTTCACCATATCCTTGTGGTTCTTTGTACCTAGGGATTTGTGGTTTATTTTGACTTTCTTTGAACCTTTTGTTTCTGGCATATTTTCAGCAGGTTATGAATCTTCTTTCGTTTACATAATGTTTTCAGATATTCATTCTAGACACAAGGATAACTTTTTCTCTGTGATAAGTGCTATAAACGGTTTTGGTATACTTATAGGTACTGTTTTGGCTAGTGCTATTTCAATAGCTTTGAGCGATTTTAAGGTGTTTATTTTGTATAAAGATTTTACTCTTTATGAATTGCTTTTTGGTATAACTTTGGTGGGTAGGGTTTCGGCTCTGTTGTTCTTTATCCCTAGTGTTAAATATAAGAGAAATGTTGAAAAGGGGATAGACCTATTGAAGTATATAGTTTTCAATCTTTCAAATTTTTTTAGAACTTAAATATTTCTTTACGATATCTTTACAATTTTGTTTAAAAATTAAAAATTCAGGTGGAAGTATGGAAACGAAAGTTTTTAAATACAAGGGTGACTTGAAGTTTAGGAGGAAAATATTTGATTTGATTTGGAAGGGGTTTGTTTATTTTATAGCTCTTACTTCCATATTGTTGATTATTTTTGTGATATTCTTTGTTTTGAGGGAAGCATTTCTCTTGATTAGCGATGGGTACATTAATTCTCATGCTAATCTGAGTAATTTGTTTTCTAATGTTTGGCAGCCGGTTTCTGTTGAACCGAAGTATGGAGTAGTACCTTTGATAATTGGTTCTCTCAAGGTGATGATTATTGCTACCTTGATAGCTTCCCCTTTAGCTGTTTTTGCTGCTCTTTATGTCTCTGTTTATGCTAGTAACTTTTTGAGGGAGACGATAAAGCCAATAATAGAGCTGATAGCTGGTTTGCCGACTGTTGTAATAGGTTTCTTTATGCTTATGGTTGCCGCTACATTTTTACAAGATGTTATTGGTTGGGATTTTAGACTTAATGCTATTATAGGTGGTATAGGTGTGGCTTTAGCAATTATACCTGTTATCTTCACTATCTCAGAGGATGCTATGAGGGCTATACCTAGGCATTTGATAGAATCGGCTTATGCTCTTGGTGCTTCTAGGCATCATGTAGCTTGGAAAATTGTTCTTCCATCTTCCTTTTCGGCTGTATTCTCTTCTATTATACTTGCTGCTTCTAGGGCTTTTGGTGAGACTATGATAGTTTTGATGGCTACGGGTAACGCTCCTATACCTTTTTGGGATTTTACCTTACCTGTTAGAACTATATCGGCTACTATAGCTTCTGAGATGGCAGAAGTACAAATTGGTGATGAGCATTACGCTGTTTTATTTTTCATAGGGTTTGTGCTTCTAGTGGCTACTTTGATTTTCAATCTTATTTCTAACTATGTTTACAAGTATATAAAATCTAGATTGGGGGTTTGAGGTATGGAGTTGAGGAGTTATTGGGAATCAATAAAGATTAGATACAAAGTTGATGATTTTCTAACTTATTTTTTACTTGCTGTTTCTGTCATTTTGATAGTGGGTTTCTTCTCTATTATTCTAGCCATTATCTTCTTAGGGGGGTATGAAAAGGTTACTTGGGAATTTTTGACGGAAGCTCCTGAGCATGGTATGACAGAAGGAGGTATTTTCCCGGCTATCATTGGTACTGTTTTGCTTGTTATAGTTACTACTATATTTTCTGTACCTTTAGGGATAATAACTGCTGTATACTTAGTTGAGTATGGTAATAGGGAGTCTGCTTTTTATAAGTTTGTCAACGGTTCTATAAACCTTCTTGCAAGTATTCCTACGATTGTTGTAGGTATGTTTGGTTTGGCTTTTTTCGTTGTTTACATTGGGGGTACGATAGATAAAGCTTTTTATGGAGGCAATTTAACTTGGGGTAAGCCAGCATTGATTTGGGCAGGGCTTACTATGGGTTTGGTTTCACTACCTGTTGTTGTTTCTTCAGTTAGAGAAGCACTAGAAGCGGTACCTGAAAGTTTGAAAGAGGCATCTTTTGCTCTCGGTGCCACCAAGATGGAGACTGTTCTAAAGGTTATTTTGCCTAAAGCTTTTACGGGAGTGCTTACAGGTACTATATTAGGAGTTTCTAGGAGTACTGGTGAAGTTGCGCCTGTGCTTTTCACTGGTGCTGCTTACTTTTTACCTTATTTGCCATCATCGTTGACTGACCAGTTTATGGAGTTAGGATATCACATTTACGTAATGGCAACACAATCAGTAGATGTTGATGCTACATTACCTATACAGTTTGCTACTACGCTTGTTCTTTTGGCTATAACTTTTATTTTGAATATCTTAGCTATAATTGTTAGGAGGAGGTTAAGGAGGGAATCGTATGTCTAGTGTTTCAAAAGGAAGTAATAAAGCAATTGTTGTGAGGAATCTGAACTTCTATTATGAGTCTGCTAATGCGCTTAAGAATATTAACATGGAGATCGAGAAAAATGTAGTTACTGCTTTGATAGGTCCCTCGGGATGTGGTAAGACCACACTTCTTAGGGTTTTCAATAAGATGTACAAGTTTGTTGATAAAGCGAGGGTTGAAGGTGAGGTTATTTTTGAAGGTAAGAATATACTTGATGACAATTCTGTTGATGACTTTGAATTGAGGAGTAGGGTGGGAATGGTTTTTCAGAAGCCTAATCCTTTCTACCAAAGTATTTACGAGAATGTTGCTTTTGGTCCTAGGTTGAGAGGTATAAGGAAAAAGAGCGTACTTGATGAGATTGTAGAAAAATCTCTTAGGGCTGCTGGAGTTTGGGATGAAGTTAAGGACAGGCTACATAAGCCTGCTACTTCTTTGTCGGGAGGACAGCAGCAGAGAGTTTGTATCGCTAGAGCTTTAGCTGTTGAGCCTGAGGTTATTTTGATGGATGAGCCTACTTCTGCTTTGGACCCGATATCTTCAGCCAAAATTGAGGAACTAATAGTTGAGCTTTCAAAAAACTATACTGTTGTTATAGTTACCCATAATATGCAGCAAGCTTCGAGAATTTCAGATTATACAGGCTTTTTACTTATGGGTGAGCTTGTTGAGTTTGACAAAACGGAGAAGATATTTACTTCTCCTTCTGATAAAAGGACAGAAGATTATATTACCGGTAGATTTGGTTAGTTTTTTAGAAGTTTTAGGAGGTTTTTATGGTTAAGCTTGAGAAGGAAATAAAAGAGATAAAGGATGAAATAATCAATGAATCTTCGATTTGTATTGAAATGTTGCATAAGGCTATAAGAGCACTTATGACTTTTGACAAGGAATTGTGCAAACAGGTTATAGAAACTGATAATAAAGTTGATGAACTGGAGATAGAAATAGAGAACAAAGTAATAAGGGTCATTGCTCTTTACCAGCCGGAGGCTGAGATGCTAAGGACTGCTATAATGGCTGTTAAAATAAATAAGGACTTTGAGAGGATAGGAGACCACGCTGTTAACATTGCTAGTAATGTTTTAAAATCTATTGATTTGGGCAAGGTAGAAATTCCTGAAGAAGTTACAAAAATATTTAATTTGCTTACCGTTATGACTAATAAGACTATTAGAGCTTTTGTTGACCGAGATTCAAATATTGCTGAGGAAGTTATAAGTATGGATAAGGAGATTGATAATTACAGAGATATAGGAGTTAGGAAGGCAATAGAGACTTCTTCCAATATGGAGGAGGTAATATTAAAACTGCTTGTTTTTAAGGATTTGGAGAGGGTAGGTGACCTTTTGACAAATATAGCTGAGGATATTGTTTATATTGTTGAGGGTAGGATAATAGAGCACAGATATAAGTAAAGGTTATTTGTATCTCCACACATCTATATCTTCGCCGGGGTGGGATTTTATTTTGTCTAGTATTACGTCTCTTATCACCTCGGCTACATCTTCTGGTGGTCTTCCCTTGAAATCTGTCATTCGTGTTTGTGTCATATCAGGGTTGACGACTACACATAGGGGGGTTGAAATTTCTTTTGCTAGTGCTTGGGTGAATCCTCTTACGCCGAACTTTGTGGCACAATATGTTGTTAAGTCTGCGTATGCTGTTTTGCCTGCCCCGCTTGATATGTTTATTATCTTTTCCTTGACGTAGGGTAAGAATATTTTTGTTATTTTTATGAGCCCTTCTAGGTTTACTCTTACTTGCATTGTTATTTCTTCAAATGTTTGTTCTTTGAGTGGTTTCCATGATATGACACCTGCATTGTTTACGAGTACGTCAATTTTACCGAATTTACCTATTACCTCGGCAGCAAATTTTTTTATTGAATCATCGTTTGTTAAGTCAAGGTATTGATAAAAGACCTCTTTAGCGCCTGCTAGTTGGCACTTTTCAGCTGTTTCCCTTGCTTCTTTTTCATCTTTGTAGTAAGAAAAAATTATGGTGAAGCCGAGTTTTGATAACTCAATACAAGTTGCTCTACCTATTCCTATACTTCCACCTGTTATTAGAATTGTTTTACTCATTTTTTAATTTTACATTCCTCTTTGGTTGTTTTTTCAACTTTTGCTAGATAGTATTTGCTAGAGTGAGTGCTAAATAGCACTTTCTCAATAAGGTGTTTATTAGCACTCTTCAATAAAAAAGATACAGGGTATTGGGATACGAAGTATCACAACATTAAAAAGTGGTATAATGCTTAATATCACTTTCCTAAGTGGTTAAAAACTTTTTTAATAAAAAGGTGTTGGAAAGCGAAGTTTTCCAACAATAATAAAGGGTGTGTGCTTAATAGCACTTTGTGCTTAATAGCACTCTTCAATAAAAAAGACACATGGTATTGGTATGCAAAGTATCACAACATCAAAAAGTAGTGTAATGCTGAATAGCACTTTCTTAATAGGGTGTTAGGATACGAAGTATCCCAACATTAAAAAGGGTGGGTGGGGGTGCTTAATAGCACTATTAAATAAAAAAAATATAGGGTGTTAGGATACGAAGTATCACAATATCAAAAAGTAGTGTAGTGCTGAATAGAACTTTCCTAAGTATCTAAAAACTCCTTCAATAAAAAGTTGTTGGAAAGCGAAGCTTTCCAACAATAATAAACGGTGGGTGCTGAATAGCACTTTCTTAATAAGGTGCTTAATAGCACTCTTCAATAAAAAAATACAAGGTGTTGGGATACAAAGTATCACAACATTAAATAAGGGTGTGCTTATTAGCACTTTCTTGATAAGGTGCTATCAGCACTCTTCAATAAAAACATACAGGGTATTGGGATACGAAGTATCCCAACATTAAAAAGGATGGGTGCTTATTAGCACTTTCCTAAGTGTTTAAAAACTTTTTTAATAAAAAGGTGTTGGAAAGCGAAGCTTTCCAACAATAATAAAGGGTGGGTGCTGAATATCACTTTTTTAATAAGGTGCTTAATAGCACTATTCAATAAATAAAGATACAGGGTGTTGGGATACGAAGTATCCCAACATTAG
>Ga0308421_1000276_pt1 | contig 32168 bp, 34 predicted proteins | sample HotsprSampleMS60_FD_203673 | JGI IMG/M metagenome (GOLD analysis project Ga0308421, IMG submission 203673) | Hot spring phototrophic mat microbial communities from Mushroom Spring, Yellowstone National Park, Wyoming, United States - 20090730_MS60 ...
AATCATCTGCACCAGGGGGGAGCGCCATTGGCCCTCCTGCTGGCCTGAGGGATTGGGGAAGAAAAGCAAGAACAGCAGGGAGATAGGCCTCTCTTTCCCTCCTTTGCCGAATTTTGAACAATCACTGAAAATGGGTGTGTCCCAAGATTGTAGGACAACTGCGAGCAGTTGTCCTACAAAGCGGCCATGCCCGACGAAATTGGGACACACCCTGAAAATGGATGTGCCAGGCACGTCTCCCGTGCCTGGCACATCGCTGACCTCCGGATCGGGGTTTTGTTACGGTTGCTCGTAACTGTTCAGCCTCACCCCGCCCCCAGCGGCTTCGTCGCTGCCCCCTCCCCTCTCCTGAACGAAGTTCAGGAGAGGGGAGGGGGTGCCGCCGCAGGCGGCGGGGGAGGGGTGAGGAGGCCTAAATAGTTACGGCTGCTCTATGCTGATCATCACGCTGCAACCGCCCTCGTCCTTCGGGACGATCATCAGGCTGGCCTTTCGGTTGCCTTTGGTCCACTCCTGGGTGACCATATTGCCCAGGGTGCTCTCCTCGCCCGCCGTCCAGCCCTGAGCGGGCATCTGGGTGCGGTAGAACTCCGCCACATCCTCCACCGGGTCCGCGCTGGAGAACATAATGAGGGCGCCCATAATGGTCTGGTCCGTCGCTCCCGGATAGACCGGTATGTCCTCGGGCACGCCTGTTGCCCCCTTCGGCGGCTGAATGGTGATGTTCTTGTTTACGTCGTAGACCTCGTAGGTCCAATTGCCCTGGATTTTCTTCCCGTCCTCCCGGGTGCCCTCCCAGGAGATGGTGAAGCGGGTGACGTATGCCGGTACTCCAGCCTCATCCGCAATCCAGACGTCGGCTTTCGTTGCCGTCACCGTGCCCTGGGCCATTCCTGCCAGCATCTCCGGGGTCAGATTCAGGGTGTAGTGGCGGCTGCGGACGCCGTTCACGATATCCCGGCCCACATACTGGTAATCGGAGGAGGCGAAGTCTTCGGGCTTCCAGATCATCCCCTCCCCAAAGGTCAGCGCGCCCTCCTCTCCCGATTGCTGAGTCTGGATACAGCCGCCATCCGGTCTGCATATCCAGGACGTATCACCAATCTGGACGAATTCCACCGTGCCCGGGCTCTCGCCTCCCTCGGAGGTGATGACCATCCGTCGCGCGGGGGGCTGGCGCGTCTCTTCCTGTTCCATTGTGAGGGTCTCGGTGGGCTCGCCTTCTACCGTCTGCCGCCAGACCAGGCGGGAGCGATAACTGTTGAGGTTCTCCAGCGCGTTGGGGGCGATTTCCAGCGGCGGGGCCTCTTCTGTGGGGGCGCCCAGCGTCGCTCCGCCTTCAGAGGGTGGGACGCCGGTCGCCTGTGGGGGTGGAGTGGCGGTCTTTCCGCCCAGTGAACAGGCCATCGCGGCCAGGACCAGGAGCGCGATGGCTCCCCATACCAATCGCTTCTGCATCTGACTACCTCCCGAAAAAGTATCTCATCTCCGCCGGCCATGAAAATCAGGGAAACCGAGCGCCGGCGATGGGGAGGTAGAAGCAGGATGCTCAATATCCCCGGCCGTTCACGGGCGGCAAATCTGAGACCACAATCTATTTTACCACCATTTGTCTGAAAGTCAAGATGGACGCAGACAGGGCTTATCAACGCTCTAACGAAGATGCTCGTAGTAAGCCACGAAGCGAAGCGGAGTGGCGTCCAAAAGGCGCGGAACGGCACTCCGCTGGCGCTCCGTGCCTGACTACGAACGAAAAATATTAGAGCGCTGATAAGCCCTGGGACGCAGACAGGGCCTATCAATGCTCTAACGAAGATACTCGTAGTAAGCCACGAAGCGAAGCGGAGTGGCGTCCAAAAGGCTCGGAACGGCACTCCGCTGGCGCTCCGTGCCTGACTACGAACGAAAAATATTAGAGCGCTGATAAGCCCTGGGACGCAGACTCGCTATTTGACATATCTCCCACAAACCGGTACAATTCAGGGCGGGAGGACCGATGAACGCATCTGCCGATCTCCGCCAACTCCCCAGCGTGGACCGGGTATTGAATACCCCGGCCATCCAGGCCCTGCTCCCTTTTTATGGACACCGGCTGGTCGTCGCGGCCATCCGCCGGACGCTGGACCGGGTGCGGGAGGAGGTGCGGGCCGGAGGCGAACTGCCGACCCCCGAAGCGGTGGTTGTCCGGACCGTTGCGCTGCTTCGGGACGAACTGGCTCCCACTTTGCGCTCCGTCATCAATGCCACCGGGGTCATCATCCACACCAATCTGGGGCGGGCCCCCCTCTCCGCCGCCGCCCGCGCGGCAATGGATGCCGTCGCCCGGGGCTACTCCAACCTGGAATACGACCTCCCCGCCGGGCGGCGGGGCCACCGCACCGTCCACGCGGAACGTCTCCTTTGCGAACTGACGGGTGCGGAGGCCGCGCTGGTGGTCAACAACAACGCCGGGGCGGTCCTGCTGGCCCTCTCCGTCCTGGCCCGGGGGCGGGGGGTGCTCATCTCCCGGGGCCAACTGATAGAAATTGGCGGCGGCTTCCGTATCCCGGAGGTGATGGCCCAATCGGGCGCGCGGCTGGTAGAGGTCGGCACCACCAACCGGACCCACCTGCGGGACTATGAGCGCGCGCTGGCGGAGGAACCGGACGTGGCCCTCATCCTGCGCGCCCACTCCTCCAACTTCCGCATCGTCGGCTTCACCGCCGAGGTGGGGCTGCCGGAACTGGTGGAACTGGGGCGGGCGCACGGGATCCCGGTGATGGACGACCTGGGGAGCGGGGCTCTGCTGGATACGGCAGCCTTCGGCCTGGCCCACGAGCCGACCGTCCAGGAGAGCGTTGCTGCGGGCGCGGCGGTGGTCTGCTGCAGCGGGGATAAACTCCTGGGCGGCCCCCAGGCCGGCATCATCGTGGGCCGGGCGGAGTTCGTGGAATCAATGAAGCGTCACCCCCTGGCCCGCGCGCTGCGGGCCGACAAACTCTGCCTGGCCGGCCTCCAGGCCACGCTGATGCACTACCTGCGGGACGAGGCCACGACCCAGATTCCCGTCTGGCGGATGATCGCCGCGCCGGTGGAGGAACTGGAGCGGCGGGCCCGTCGCTGGCGCCGGGTACTCTCGCGGGCCGGCATCCGGGCGGAGGTGGTGGATGGGCGCTCCACTGTGGGCGGGGGGAGTCTCCCTGGAGAGACCCTGCCCACCCGTCTCCTGGCCCTTTCCCTCCCCGACCCGGACCGGGCGGCGACGGCCCTGCGCCGCCATGACCCGCCCGTGGTGGCGCGCATAGAAGAGGGCCGGCTGGTGCTGGACCCGCGCACCGTCCTGCCGGAGGAGGAGAGAGACCTGCTGCGAGCAATTCAGGAAGCGGTCCGATAGACCCTCTTGAGCGTAAGGAGGACTCAACGTGTGCTGGCCTGAGGACTACCTGGATGCGCACAACCGGCACTGGGAGGATGCGGAGTTGCTGTTCCGGGAGGGGCGGCTGGCCAATGCAGACCACCTGTATGGTCTGAGTGCCGAATGCGGATTGAAGGCTCTGTGGCTCGGGATAACTGGGAGAGCAAGACTACCCAGTCGGCAGCATATTCATATTGACCGTTTTTGGGACGAGTTTGCCCGGCTTTCCCAAAATACGCGGCGTTTCCGGATGCTAAGGGGGCTTCCCCCGCAGAATCCTTTTAGCAACTGGAACGTTAATCAGCGATACGCTTCTCATCAGCATTTTAGCCACAATTTTGTGGAACCACATCGCCAGGGAGCAGAGATGGTTCACACCCTTGTTCAAAATGCCCGACAGGGAGGATGGATATGACCAGAATCGTCACGTTCCAGGAAATCTGGCCGCGTGTGTTGGATGCTGTTCACCAATCGGGCCTGTCGGCGGGTTCGGAACTCTGGATCCTTCGGGACCTGTTTGGGCGCATCTCGGTGCTTCTCTCTTCGGAGGAAGTTCCAGAACCTGTATCGCGGTTGCTGGAGCGGCTGCCCACCACATTGGGTGCTCATGCCTATCCACCCGACCGGGGTATCTTGTTTTTAGAACCAGAAGCGTTGAAGGTTCTGCAACCCGAGGCGGTGACTCATATAGTGGATGGGGTAAAGATTCACCTGGTGGATCGGGAGATCACTGCACGCCGATGGGCGACCATTTCCGATCTGCCTGGCCCGCAGCGGTTTGTGTTTTTCGCTTTGAAGGGTGGATTGGGACGCAGTACCACTGTCGCCGTTCTGGCGGCCCATCTGGCCCGAAAGGGGGAACGGGTTCTGGTGATGGACTTTGACCTGGAATCCCCTTCCCTCTCTTCCATGCTGAGCCCGGAGGAACTCCCGGAATTTGGCGTTGTGGAGTGGCTGGTTGAGGACCTGGTGGATCAGGCGGACGGCCTTCTGCCCAATATGGTAGGCCGTCCCTTCTGGAGCGTAGGATTCCCGGGGGAAGTGATGGTTGTTCCCGCCTGCGGGAAAGCCTGCCAGGAGTACCTGGCCCAACTGGGGCGCGCTTATCTGGACAAACCCTTCGGGTCGCTGGAGGAAGTTTCTGACGAATGGGTAGGGCGGGTCCGGCGCCTGGTGAAGGATCTGGAAGCCTATACAGAGCCAACCGTGGTTCTTCTGGACAGCCGGAACGGCCTTCATGACGCAGCTGCCGCCCTGATCACCAGCCTCCAGGCGCAGGTTTTGCTCTTCGCCGTGGACTCAGAACCCACCTGGGCGGGGTACCGGCTGCTCTTCCAGCACTGGACCCAGAATCAGGTCATCCGCCAGATTCGGGAACGTCTCTGGTTGGTGGCTGCCCTGATCCCCCCACCCGACCTGGACCGGGATCGGGACTATCTGCCGCGATTTCGGGAGCATGCCTGGGAACTCTTTCGGGAGGGGCTTTATGATGAAGGGTCCCTGGAAGAAGAGGGATTGTTCTGGTTTGGCCAGGATGACGAGAGCGCCCCTCATAACCCGCTGCGTATTTACTGGCAGCGGGGGCTTCTCGCCATTCCCTCCTTCCGCTCTTTGAACTTCGAGGAAATTTCTCCCGGCGCGTATGGTGAGTTCCTGCCGCAGTTTGACCAGCGGCTGTTGGGGAGGTGAAGAATGGCCCTTGCCCCTCAGGATGTGCGAGGCCTGATTCTCCAGGCGCTGCCCCAGGACCCCGCTCTATATAGGGTGGAGGACATCCAGCCTCGCTATGTCTATTTCCCCCCTTCTCACACGAAGGCCCTGCGCCCGGATGCGATGGTGGTGATTGGCATGCGCGGGGCGGGCAAGAGTTTCTGGTGGGCCGCTCTGCAGAACCAGAAGGTTCGGAACCTGATCGCTCAGGTGGACCGGTACGCTCGCATAGAGGCCAGCACGGAAGTCTACGTTGGATTTGGTCCCCAGCCCGCGATTGAGCGGTATCCGGATCGGGACGTTCTCAGCCATCTGCTGAAAGCAGGCAGAGAAGCGCGGTTGATCTGGCGAACCCTCGTTGCCTCCAATCTCCTGCCCGGAAGAATCCCAGGAAGTTGGAAGGAGAAGGTGGAATGGGTGGAACAGCATCCGGAGGAAATCGCCCGGTGGCTGGAAGAGAAGGACCGGGAACTGGCAGGGAAAGGGACGTATGCTCTGATCCTGTTTGATGCCCTGGACCAGGCTGCCTATGATTGGCGGGAGATGTATACCCTGATCCGGGGGCTGTTGCAGGTCGCTCTGGAACTGCGCTCTACCCGGCGCATCCGACTGAAGGTTTTCCTCCGCCCAGACCAGATGGAAGAATCCCGAGTGGCAACCTTTCCCGACGCCTCCAAGGTGGTCAGTTCTCGCATCCCCCTGACCTGGCTGCGGCTGGACCTGTATGGACTTCTCTGGCAGTATCTGGCCAACACGGAGGGCGCAGAAACCTTTCGGAGATGGGAGGTGGAAGACAAAGGATTCAGCGTTAAAATTAAGTGGGAATCCCTCCAGGTGGATGGCGAAACGATCTGGCGATGGCCGGGAGTTCTGCGGGAAGAGGAAAACCTGCATCGAAGACTGTTCCATCAGATTGCCGGAGAATGGATGGGGCGCGATCCGAAATGGGGGTTTCCGTATTCCTGGCTGCCCGGTCACCTGGTGGACGCCCATGGTCAGACCAGCCCTCGCTCGTTCCTGGCCGCCATTCGGGCCGCAGCGGAGGATACCCGGCAACGATACCCAGACCACGAATATCCCCTCCACTACGAAAGCATCAAGCGAGGAGTCCAGTGGGCTTCTGAGATACGGGTAGGGGAGTTAAAGGAAGACTACCCCTGGGTAGATACCCTGATGCAGCCCCTGCGGGGATTACTGGTGCCCTGTGAGTTTGAGAATATTAAGGAGCGATGGGAGCAGGAAGGGGTTTTGCAGAAACTTCAGGAACAGCCTCCAGGGGAAGCCAAACTACTTCCTTCTCATCTGGGGGAGGGATACCCAGGTCTGCGGAAAGATCTGGAGAGCCTGGGAATTTTCCTCAGTCTGGAAAATGGCCAGGTGAACATCCCCGACGTCTTCCGGGTCGGGTATGGATTGGGCAGGCGGGGAGGGGTCAAACCTGTATCCAGAGCAGGATAAGATAACCGGAGGAATTCTGTGAGAAAAGTTCCCCGCATCCACCCCTCCGTCTTCGTCGCCCCGGGCGCCGTCCTCATTGGCGACGTGACGGTGGAGGAGGAGGCCAGCATCTGGTTCGGGTGCGTCCTGCGGGCCGAGGAGGCCCCCATCCACATCGGCCCCCGCACCAACATCCAGGACCTGACCGTCATCCACACCGACGTGGACCGGCCCTGCCGGGTTGGGGCCGGGGTGACGGTGGGCCACCGGGCCGTGTTGCACGGGGCCGTGGTGGAAGACGGCGCCCTCATCGGCATCGGCGCCATTGTCCTGAACGGAGCCGTCATCGGGGAGGAGGCCATCGTGGGGGCGGGGGCTGTGGTGCCGGAGGGCGCGGTCATCCCACCCCGCACGCTGGCGCTGGGCATCCCGGCCCGGGTGGTGCGGGAACTGCGGGAAGAGGAACGGGATCGGCTGCGGAAGGATGCGGCCTGGTACGTTCGGAAAGCGCGGGTTTATCGGGAGGGCCTGGATGTCCGATGAGCCTTGCCAGGTGCCAGCCGCATTCCTCTCCACGTTCCGGTTGACTGACCACGCCAGAATGGAAATTCTGGATGCTTCCCGTCGCATCAGTGCACCCGGTCGGATTGAGTACCAGGTTGTGCCTATGGCTGTGCCGGTAACTGCTCACGCCGATTGAAATGGCTCTTCCTGGGCACTTCGTGCCGGGCTTCGCCCCGAGGGCTCGGCCCGAGGAGTGGCGGCCTCCGCCGACACTCTGACTTAGGTCGGCGAAGGCCGACCAATGGCCGCAGGCCCCAAAAGGTGACTTCCAGTCACTGTCTGGATATAAGGAGGGTAATCATGGAAGAATTGACCCAACTGCTGAAGCGCAGTGACCTCTTCTGCGGACTGGCGGAGGAGGATATCCGAGAGTTGGTCGCCATTGGCCGCTGGGCGACCTACAACGCCGACGAGGTCATTATCCGTGAGGGGGACCCTTCGGACGAACTCTACATCATCCAGAAAGGCATGGTGGAAGTTGTCGTCCCGCACGGTACCGTCCCGGACATCCCCGGTCCGCCGGAGGCGACCCCTGTGGTCCGGCTGGGGGAGGGGCAGATGTTCGGCGAGATGGGGCTGGTGGACCGGGGCGCCCGTTCCGCCACCATCCGCGCGCTGGTGGACGGGACCACCGTCTTCATCCTCCCGCGAGACGCGTTCTGCGCCCTCTGCGACCAGAACCACTCCATCGGCTACACGGTGATGCGCAACATCGCCCGAGACCTCTCCGTTAAGTTGCGCCATCGCAACCTGCGGCTGGTGGCGGGGTGGTAGAGGGAGGCCGCGATGATCTACAAGGTCAGTTATGTTGTCCTGGGCGGACGCCATCCGGGGGCGATTGTGAGCCGGGATACCCCTCCCCGTCTGGGCGAAGTGGTGGTGCTGGGGCAGGACCGATTTGAAGTGGTGGAGGTGACCGACCTGATCCCGCCGCAGGGGGATTTCGCCTATCTCCACGTGACCCTCCGCCCGCTGAAGGGGAAGAAACCGAAGGGCCGATGACCGTCCCCCCGATTTGCGACTACGAGGGTTCTCGTTACCGGACGGAGTTCTGGGTGCCGGAGCGGGCATACGAGGACGGGGCCGAACGGGTGGCCCTGCGGGCGTTGTTGCCCCCTACCGGTCGCCGCCTGGTAGAAATCGGCGCCGGGTTTGGCCGTCTGGCCGACCTGTACGGCGGGTACGAGCGGGTGGTGCTCCTGGATTACGCCCGCTCCCAACTGCAGGACGCGCAGGAGCGCCTGGGCGAGGCCGGCCCGGGGGGCCGTCCCCGCTACACCTACGTCCTGGGCGACTTCTACCGTCTCCCCTTCGCCCCGGGCCTCTTTGATGCGGTGGTGATGGTGCGCACCCTCCACCACGCCGCCGATGCCCCCGCCGTCCTGCGCAACATCTCCGGCATTCTGGCCCCGGGCGGCATCTTCGTCCTGGAATTTGCCAGCAAGCGGCATCTTAAAGCCATTTTTCGGTATGTCCTGGGGCGTCAGTCCTGGTCGCCTTTTGACCCCCAGCCGGTGGAGTTTGTCCCGCTGAACTATGATTTCCACCCGGCCTGGATTCGCCGTCATCTGGAGGAGTGCGGACTGCGGGTGACCCGAATCCGGACGGTCTCCCACTTCCGCGTCGGGTTTCTCAAGCGGACGGTGCCGACGGGCCTGCTGGTCTTTCTGGACCGACTGTTGCAGCCGACGGGCGCGCTCTGGCAACTGACCCCCAGCGTCTTCGTGCGCGCGGCGGCGCCGGCGGACCGGCCCCCGGCCCCGTCCGGCAGTTTCTTCCGCTGCACCGCCTGCGGCTCCCTCCTGCTGGTGGACGAGGGAGACCGACTCATCTGCACCGATTGCGGTACGGCCTTCCCGTTCCAGGACGGCCTTTATGATTTTCGGGGAGGAGTAACTATTCGGCCTCACCCCACCCCCAGCGGCTTCGCCGCTACCCCCTCCCCTCTCCTGAACTTCGTTCAGGAGAGGGGAGGGGGTGCCACCGAAGGTGGCGGGGGAGGGGTGAGGAAGCCTGAACAGTTTCGGGGAGGAGAACGGTGACTCGAGAACCCCTCTTTGCCGGCCTCATCTACAACGAAGAAGGCCAGCCGGTCCAGGTGGCCCAGGTGGGCGCCGATACCTGCTATGCTATCCCCGACGGGGACTTTCTGCGTCACGTGGACTCCATAGAGGTGGACCGGCAGGTGCTGGCTCGGTTGAAGGAGCGCTTCCTGCCGATGAAGGACGTTTTGGTGGAGGGGGCGATGCGGATGATGGGGGCGGATGATCCCTTCACCCGCGCTGCACTGGAGATGAGTCTGGAGAATATGGACCAGATGCTGGAGCCGGGAGCGGTCAGTGTGGAAGACTTCCGGCTGGCGCTGTGGATGACGGGCTTCCGCATTATCGTCAACATCCACGGCGAGGTGGTCCGCCTGGAGATTCCGGGATTGGAGTAATTCATACCCGCATGCGCACTGAACTGGCCTATCTGATGGTCTTTGCCACTGCCGCGCTCTCAGCGCTGGTCCTCACGCCGCTGGCGGCGCGCCTGGGGCGCCGCTGGGGAATGATGGCCTCTCCTGGGGGACGCCGGAGGCATCAGGGAACGGTCTCCCGAGCCGGCGGGATGGGCATATTCTTCCCTTTCCTGCTGGCGCTGGCGGTCGGGCTGGCGCTACAAATCCCCACCGCGGACCCCAACGAGCCCCGACGGTTGCTGGGATTGGTCCTGGGGAGTATCTGGATGTTTCTGGTGGGCCTGGCCGACGACCGCTGGGACCTCTCGCCCCGGTGCCAACTGCTGGCCCAACTGGTTGCCGGAGTCATCGCCATCGCCACTCTCATCTTCATTGAACGGGTCAACAATCCCCTGACGGACCAGGTGGTGGTCTTCCCCATGCCGGTGGTGATCGTGCTGACCCTCTTCTGGATCGCGGGGATGATCAACACGGTTAACTGGCTGGACGGCCTGGACGGGCTGGCGGCAGGGGTCGCGGTCATCCTGTGCGGGGTCCTGGCAGTTCACATGCACCGGGTGGGACAGCCCAGCGTGGCCCTTCTCCCCGTTGCCCTGCTGGGCGCGACGCTGGGGTTTCTTCCCTACAATTTCCATCCCGCCCGCGTCTTTATGGGCAGCAACGGCGCCTTCTTCCTGGGCTATGCCCTGGGGTGCCTGGGCATCATAGCCGGCGCGCGGGTCGCCACCGTCCTGCTGGTGATGGGCATCCCCATTGCCGACGTCGCCTGGCAGATTGTGGACCGGCTGCGCCACCGGCGCTCCCCCACCCAGGGCGACCGGGGACATCTCCATTTCCGCCTGCTGGACCTGGGACTGCCCCAGCCGGTCATCGTCCTGGCCTACTGGGCCTTCTGCGGTGTCTTCGGAGTACTGGCGCTGAGCGTCTCCTCCCGCCTCTACAAGTTGCTGGCCCTGCTGGCGCTGGGGGGTGCTGTCGTTCTGTTGCTGGCGCTGCTGGCCCGCCGCTCCTCGGACCGATAGGTTGCGGCGGCGGCCGAAGGCCGCCGCCGCAACTCCGTCTCTCTTCTACCCCAGGCGGGCCTGCAATTGCCACAGTTGCTCCCGCAGCCGCTGGGGGAGACGGTCGCCGAATTGGGCCAGGTGCCGCTCTATATCGGGAATCTCGGCCCGCCAGGCGTCCACGTCCACCCGCAGCAGTTCCCGCAGGTTTTCCGGCGGCATATCCAGCCCCCGCAGATCCAGGTCCTCCGGGCGCGGGAGGAGGCCGATGGGCGTTTCCACTGCTCCCACCTTTCCGTCCACCCGCGCGCACATCCACGCCAGCACCCGGCTGTTCTCGCCGTAGCCGGGCCAGAGCCAGCGGCCCTCGGGGTCCTTGCGGAACCAGTTGACGTAGAAGATGCGCGGGGCTTTATCTCCCAACCGGTCCCCCATCTGGAGCCAGTGGGCGAAATAGTCGCCCATGTGGTAACCGCAGAAAGGGAGCATGGCGAAGGGGTCGCGGCGGAGTACGCCGACGGTTCCGAAGGTTGCCGCTGTCGTCTCCGAGGACTGGGTCGCGCCCAGGAAGACGCCGTGGTCCCAGTTATAGGCCTCATAGACCAGCGGGACCATCGTCGCCCGGCGCCCACCGAAGATGAAGATGTCTATCGGCACTCCCTCCGGTTTCTCCCAGTCCGGCGAGATGACCGGGCACTGCGCGGTGGGAGCGGTGAAGCGGGCATTGGGATGGGCCGCCGGTGTGCCCCGGTCCGGCGTCCAGTCTTGCCCCTCCCAGTCAATGAGGTGGGGAGGCGGCTCAGGGGTCATTCGGTCCCACCAGACGTCCCCGTCGTCGGTGAGGGCACAGTTGGTGAAGATGACGTTTCCCCAGAGGGTGTCCATTGCGGCCGGATTGGTCCTGTAGGACGTGCCCGGCGCGACGCCGAAGAAACCGCTTTCAGGATTGATGGCGTAGAGGCGGCCGTCGGGGCCGATTTTCATCCATGCGATGTCGTCCCCCAGACACTCTGCCCGCCAGCCGGGGAGGGTGGGCCGGATCATCGCCAGGTTGGTCTTGCCGCAGGCGGAGGGGAAGGCGGCGGCGATATGGTACTGATGGCCCTCGGGGCTGATGAGGCGCAGAATGAGCATATGCTCCGCCATCCACCCCTCCCGTCGGGCCATGGCTGAAGCGATGCGGAGGGCGAAGCACTTCTTGCCCAGCAGGGCGTTGCCGCCGTAGCCGGAGCCGTAGGACCAGATGAGGTTCTCCTCCGGGAAGTGGCTGATGTACTTCTGCTCCATCGGGGCGCAGGGCCAGGGGACGTCTTCCTGGCCCGGCGCCAGCGGCGCGCCCACCGAGTGTAGACAGGGAACGAAGTCCGCTCCGGCCTCCAGTGCCCGCAGCACCTTCGTCCCCACGCGGGTCATGATATGCATATTGCAGACGACGTAGGGGCTGTCGGTGATCTGGACGCCGATTTTGGTCATCGGCGATTCCAGCGGGCCCATGGAGAAGGGGATGATGTACATCGTCCGCCCCCGCATACATCCCTCGTAGAGGCGAAGCATGATCGCTTTCAGTTCGTCCGGGGCGACCCAGTTGTTGGTGGGGCCGGCGTCGTCTTTGGAAGGCGTGCTGATGAACGTCCGGTCCTCCATCCGGGCGACGTCGCTGGGGTGGGAGCGAAAGAGGAAACTGTTGGGGCGTTTCTGCAGGGGGATGGCGCGTCCCTCGGCGACCATTTGGGCCATCAGGCGGTCGTATTCTTCCTTTGTGCCGTCGCACCAGTGGATCCGGTCGGGTTGACACAACCGGGCCATTTCCTGGACCCATTGGGTCAGACGATAGTTAGAGGGCATATGGAACCTCCAGATGAGTGGGTGAAACGATGATTTTTGTTGCGGCGGCGAAGCCGCCGCAACAAAAATCATCGTTAATCTGGCAGCACCTTCCCCGGATTCATAATGTTCAGCGGATCCAGGGCCTGTTTGATCCGGCGATGGACGTCTATGGAGACCGGCCCCAGGGCCTGTTCCATATAAGGGCGCTTGAGGGTGCCCACGCCGTGCTCGCCGGAAAGGGTCCCGCCCAGGTCCAGCGCCACCCCGAAAATCTCCCCCGCCATCACCTCCACTTTCTCCCACTGGGCGGGGTCCCGTTTATCAAAGAGGATGTTCGGATGGAGGTTGCCGTCCCCGGCGTGGCCGAAGATGACGATGGGGAGACCGTATCGCGCGCTGATCTCCTTGATGCGGCGGATGGCCTCGGGGATGGCGGAGCGGGGAACGGTGATGTCCTCCCCCAGTTTGTTGGGGGCCTTGCGGGCCAGGGACGGGGAGACGGACCGCCGCGCGCGCCACAACTGAGCCCGCTCCCTCTCATTTTGGGCCACCGTCACCTTCCGGGCGCCGTTCTCCCGGCAGACCCGCTCCACCGTCTCCATCTCCCGCCGGACCGCCTCCTCGTCCGACCCGTCGGTCTCTATGATGAGCATGGCCTCCACGTCCAGCGGGAGCCCCAGGCGCATCGCCTCCTCAATGCAGGCGATGGCCGTCTCGTCCATCAGTTCCAGCGTCGCCGGGACGACGCCCGCAGAGAGAATCGCGTTGACGGTCCGGGAAGCGTCGTCCAGAGAGGGGAACTCCGCCAGCGCGGTGCGGACGTACTGGGGTTTGGCGATGAGTTTCAACAGCGCCTCGGTGATCACCCCCAGTGTCCCCTCCGACCCGACAAACAGGGAGGTCAGGTCGTAGCCGACGACGTTCTTGATGGCCTTGCCGCCAGTCTGGAGGATGCGGCCGTCGGGGAGGACGACGGTGAGGCCCATGACATAGTCGCCGGTCACCCCGTACTTGAGACAGCGGGGACCGCCGGCGTTGCAGGCGATGTTCCCGCCGATGGTGGAGTGCTTGTTGCTGGAGGGGTCGGGCGGGTAGAAGAGGCCCCGGGCCTCCACCCAGGACTGCAGGTCGGCGGTGATAATGCCTGCCTCCACCCGCACCGTTCGGTTGACCTCGTCCAGTTCCAGGATGCGGTTCATGCGGGTGAGGGAGAGGGCGATGCCGCCGGAGAAGGGGACGGATGCCGCGGCCAGCCCCGAGGCCATTCCCCGGGGGACGACGGGCACCCGATACTCGGCGGCGACCCGGATCACCGCCGCCACCTCCTCTGTGGACTCCGGCAGAACGGCGACGTCGGGCAGTTGCTGGGCGAACGTGCCGTCGTAGGAGTAGGCGATACGGTCCTCTATGCTGGTGAGGACTTTGGACGGACCCAGAACTTCCTGCAATCGGGCAATCCAGACTGGCTCGCTCATACGGGACTCCTCTGATTTTCACCACGAAGACACAAAGACACGAAGAATCAGCAAGCGTAATTTGTTAATTGTTCAAGTCTTTGTGTCTTCGTGTCTTTGTGGTTTTTACTTCCTCATCGCCTCCAGCACGATTTCGGCGATGTCTTTGACCCGCAGCCGGAGGCGTTCGGTGCGGGCCGCATTGAAGAGGGTGCGCTCGCACTGCTGACAGGCGGAGACAACAACCTGCGCACCGGTCTCCGCCGCCTGGCGGATGCGCCGGGCCGCAACGGCCTGGCTAAGCGCCGGGTCCATGCTCTCCAGGTTGCCCCCGCCGCCGCAGCAGTGGGAGCCGCCCTGGTTCTCCGGCATCTCCACCAGCCGGATGCCGGGGATGGCCCGCAGGACCCGCCGCGGCGCGTCAAAGATACCGCCCTTGCGGCCCAGGTCGCAGGGGTCGTGGTACGTGACCACCTGCTCCGGCAGGTTCTCCCCCAGCGGCACGCGCCCGGCCTCCAGCAGGTCGGCCAGGAACTCCGTGGCATGGCGCACCTCAAAACCCAATTCCTCCCCCAGCGCGGCCGGGTAGGTGTGCTTCCAGAAGTGGAAGCAGGAGGGGCAGGTGGTGACCAGGGTGCGGGCGCCCGTGGCCCGGACCGCCTCCAGGTTGTGGCGCATCATCTCCCGGGCCGCCTCCAGGTCGCCGTTGATGGCTAAGGGGTAGCCGCAGCACCACTCCTCGGTTCCCAGCAGCGCGTAGTCCACCCCGGCCCCCTCCAGGACCTGGGCGAAGGACTGGGGGATGCCGTAACTGCGGGGGAAGAGCGCGCCGACGCAGCCGACGAAGTAGACCACCTCCGCCTGCGTCTTGCCCAGGCCGGTGGGCGGGGCGGGGAGGTTCTGGGTCCAGAGGAGACGGCTTTCGGGCGGCTCGGCGGAGATGTTGTGGCTTTCGGCGATGCGCTGGTTCAGGGCCACCAGTGGCTGGGGCAGGAGCCCCAGGTCGGTCATTTCGCCGCGGGTCAGTTCCAGCACCCGGTCCACCGTGACGCCGCTGGGGCAGGTGAAGGTACAGGCGCCGCAGAGGAGGCAGCGGAAGAACTGGGCCGCCGTCCGGTCGGTGGGCCGTTCCAGCAGTCCCTCCCGGACCGCGCGCAGCAGGGCGACGCGGGCGCGGGGGGAGTCGGTCTCGTTCAGCGTCACCCGGTAGGTCGGGCAGACGGGGAGACACTGGCCACAGCGGATACAGTGCAGGTAGTCCTCTTCGGAGACGCGGTGGGTTGCAGACATTGGGGTTTCCTCCGGATGGGGGCGGGATGGGGGGGGGCGGGCGGGCCCCGCCCCCCCCCCCCCCCCGCCCCGAATCCGCCGGCATCTATGCCCCAAACTTGGTCAGCCGGCCCGCGTAGGCCATCGCCAGTGGCATCAGGTCCACATGGCGGATGTGTCCCAGGCCGCCCCGCATACAGGCCCGCTCGCCAAATTGCGTCACGTCGTCTGGGCAGGCGTAGCGGGACCAGAGGAGCACGGGGAGTTCGTGCCAGGAGTGGGCCTTCCAGAGGGCCGGCGTGGAGTGGTCGCCGGTGACGATGATCACATCGGGCCCCAGTGCCAGGATGTCCGGGATCAGGCGGTCCACGTGCTCAATGACCTCCACCTTGCGCTGGAAGTCGCCGTCCTCCCCGGCGCTGTCGGTCTTCTTCACGTGGAAGAAGAAGAAATCGTACTCCGACCAGTGGGCCTTGAGGGTCTCCACCTCGTCCTCCAGCGTCTCGCCGGTGGGGAGGACGTCCATCCCGGCCAGTTTCGCCACGCCCCGGTACATCGGGTAGGTGGCGATGGCCGCGCAGCGCATCCGGTAGATGTCGGGCATTTTCGGCAGGCCGGGGTCTTTGGCCATGCCGCGCAGATTGCAGCCGTTGGCGGGGTACTCGTCGGCCAGGAGTTGACGGGCCTGGGCCAGCCACTCGTTCAGGAGTTCGGCGGTGCGGGCCGCCTCCGGACGGGTGGGGTAGACAGGGAGGGGCGGCTTGCCCACCTGCTGCGGGTCGGTCTCGGTGAGACCGTCCTCCAGCCCCTCGCCTCGCAGGACCAGGACGAAGCGGTACTCCTTGACCGGCTCCACGAAGACCTGCATGTCGGGGAATTGGATCGCGCGGAGTTTGGCGCAGAGGCGAGCGCCGACCTCGGAGGGGATGCGACCGGCGCGCCGGTCGGTGATGACGCCGGTTTCGGGGTCCAGCGTGCAGAAGTTGCCGCGCGCGGCGATGTCCTGGGGCTGGAGGTCAAACCCGATGCCCAGGGCCTCCAGGACGCCCCGACCGATCTCGTAGCGGAAGGGGTCGTAGCCGAAGAGGGCCAGATGCGCCGGGCCGCTGCCGGGGGTGATGCCCGGAGCGATGGGGATGCTCATCCCGCAAATGGAGCGGGCGGCCAGCGCGTCCAGGTTGGGGGTGTGGGCCGCTTCCAGTTCCGTCGGCCCGCCAGGGGTTATCGGCAGGCCGCCCAGGCCGTCCATCACCAGAAGCAGAATCTTGCTTCGGCTTTCTACTGTCAGTTCCCGAATCCGTTCCAAAGAGTCCATGCGTCTCTCCTTTACACAAAATGCCTGGCTTGTAGTCTGTGACAGAGAATACGTTTTTCTTTCGTCTATCCTACCCTCATTCCCCCACCATGTCAAGTGACGTTTGACCGTAACTATTCAGGCTTCCTCACCCCTCCCCCGCCGCCTGCGGCGGCAGCAGCGAAGCCGCTGGGGGAGGGGTGAGGCTGAACAGTGACGTTTGACCAATGTCTCATTCGCCGTACATCATTGGGGTTGACATTCTCTCAGATCTGGATATAATTCGGGCGTGGTTAGGAAACTAACGACCGCAGCAAGGGGATGGGGAGAATTTTCAACCCTGCCGACCTGCGGCTGCTGAAATTGCTAACCTGGTTAATCCCGTTCAAATCAACAAAAATGCTGATTCTGGGGATTGAGACATCCTGTGATGAGACGGCGGCCGCGGTCGTCGCTGATGGCCGCCACATCCTCTCCAACGTGGTGGCCACGCAGACGGACCTGCACGCTCGCTACGGCGGAGTGTTCCCCGAACTGGCCTCGCGCGCCCACATAGAGGCCATCGTCCCGGTGGTCCAGGAGGCGATGGCGCAGGCCGGGGCGACCTGGGACGACCTGACCGCCGTCGCGGTCACCGTCGGGCCGGGGCTGGTGGGGTCTCTGCTGGTGGGGGTGAACGTCGCCAAAGGGCTGGCGCTGGGGCGCGGGTTGCCGCTGGTCCCGGTCAACCACCTGGAGGCCCACCTGTACGCGAACTGGCTGGAATCGGAGTCGGAGGGGGCGGCCCCGCCGGACCTGGCTTTCCCGCTCCTGGTCCTCATCGTTTCCGGCGGGCATACAGAACTGGTCCTGATGCGGGACCACGGCGACTACCTCTATCTGGGGGGCACGCTGGACGATGCGGCGGGCGAGGCCTTTGACAAAGTGGGGCGGTTGCTGGGACTGCCGTACCCCGGCGGCCCCAGCATAGAGCGGGCGGCCCGTTCGGGCGACCCGGCCCGCTTCCGCCTCCCGCGCGCCTGGCTGGAGGGGACGTACGACTTCAGTTTCAGCGGGCTGAAAACCGCTGTTGCCCGCCTGATCCAGCAGCCGGGAATCCCTCCCCGTTTCATCCCCGACCTGGCTGCCGCCTTCCAGGAGGCCGTGGTGGACGTGCTGGTGACCAAGACAGTGGCGGCGGCGCAGGACTACGGCGCGACGGCCATCCTGCTTTCCGGAGGCGTCTCGGCCAATCAGGCGCTGCGGGCGACGATGCGGGCGCGCGCCAGCGTCCCCGTCTACTACCCGCCCCCCATCCTCTGCACCGACAACGCAGCCATGGTCGCCGCCTGCGGCTACTTCCGCTACCGGACCGGCACGCGGGCCGGTTGGGACCTGGATGTGGAGCCCGACCTGCGGCTGGTGTGAGTGACTCACACGGAGACACAAAGACACAAAGGGAAAAGGTTACTACCTACCAGTGGGCTTTCGGGCAAGCGCCACAAAAGACGCAGGCAAAGGCGCGCCCCTGTAGCGCAGGCCGCCAGGCCTGTATGCAGGCTGACAGCCTGCACTACGTTATCTGCAAACCGGTCAGGGTAGGTAATTACGGGAAAAGAACCCATTCTTTGTGCCCTTGGTGTCTTTGCGTCTTTGTGTGAGATTTTCCCTAAAGGAACTCCGTATGCCTGAACTGCCGGAAGTGGAGACCCTGGCGCGGGAACTGAGAGGGGCGCTGGTTGGGCGGAAAATTGTTGGGGTAGAGGTCCGCTGGCCGCGCATCGTCGCCGCGCCAGACCCGGAGACGTTTGCCCGGCGACTGGTCGGACGCCGCATCCGGGAAATCCGGCGCCGGGGGAAGTGGCTGCTCCTGGGCCTGGATGAGGGGGAGTGGCTGCTGGTCCACCTGCGGATGAGCGGGCGGCTGACGGTAGAGGACGCCTGTGCCCCAGACGATGTCCATACCCGGGTGGTCTTCCATCTGGGTGATGGGCAACGGCTGCGCTTCTCCGACCCCCGCAAGTTCGGGCGGATGGCGCTGACGGCCTGCCCGGAGGAGTGGCTGGGGGACCTGGGGCCGGAGCCGCCAGGCCTGACGCTGGAGCAACTGGCGGGGATGCTGCAGGGCCGTCGGGTCCGTCTGAAACCCCTGCTCACCGACCAGCGCTTCCTGGCAGGCCTGGGGAACATCTACGCCGACGAGGTGCTCTGGCGGGCCGGCCTGCACCCTCTCCGCCCCGCCGATACTCTAACGCTGGAGGAGACGGCCCGCCTGCACGGGGCCATACGGCAGGTCCTGGAGGAAGCGATTGCCCGCCGGGGCACCACGCTGCCGGACCAGCGCTACGTGCTCCCCGACGGGCGCCCCGGGGAGTTCGCAGCCCGCCTGGCCGTCTACGGGCGGGAGGGCCATCCCTGCCCCCGATGTGGTACCCCGATTGCCCGCACCCGCGTGGGAGGCCGGAGCGTCCACTTTTGCCCCCAGTGCCAGCGGTAAACGGCAATAAAAATAGACGTGCCAGGCACTTCCAGAATTGCCTGGCACGTCTATTTCGGCCGCTTCCAGAAGCAAATCATCTGCTGGGAGCGGAAGGTGACCTGCACCAGTTCCCAGCCCTGCTCACCGGGGCCGTTCAGGATGGCCTCTATCGCGCGCAGGAATGGATCCCCGGCGTCAAAATAGCAGATGCCTTCGGTGTCGCAGTAGAGCATCGGCGGCACCTGGGTCACCGGCTCCTGTAGCCAATGCAGGACTTCGTCGGCACTGTGCACGGTCACCCGATACTGCCAGCGGTTCATCGGATTCCTCCCCGTTACAACACCATCGGCTCCCGGTAGAGGCCAAAGACCTCCCGGAAGATGTCCATGATCTCCTGCAGGGTGGCGTAGGCGCGGACGGCGTTGAGGATATGGGGCATGACGTTCTCCGTCCCCTGGGCAGCGATGCGCAGCCGGTCCAGCGCCTGGCCCACGGCGCCGTTATCCCGCTCCGCCCGTACCCGGGCCAGCCGTTCGCACTGGCGCCGGTACCCCTCGGGGTCCATCTTCAGGAGGGGCACTTTCAGGGGCTCCTCAGCGACGAACTCATTGACGCCCACCACAATACGCCGCCGCTCGTCTATCTCCCGCTGGTAGCGGTAGGCGGCATCGGCAATCTCCTTCTGGAAGAAACCGGCCTCAATGGCTGGGATGACCCCGCCCAGCGCCTCAATGCGGGCAAAGTAGTCGTAGGCCTGCTGCTCCAACCGGTCGGTGAGGGCCTCTATGACGTAGGAGCCGCCCAACGGGTCCACAGTGTCGACCACGCCCGACTCGTGGGCGATGATCTGCTGGGTACGCAGCGCGATGGTGACGGCAAACTCGCTGGGCAGTGCCAGCGCCTCGTCCAGGCTGTTGGTGTGCAGCGACTGAGTCCCGCCCAGGACCGCCGCCAGGGCCTGGATGGCGACACGGACGATGTTGATCTCCGGCTGCTGGGCGGTGAGGGTGCAGCCAGCGGTCTGGGTGTGGAAGCGCATCCACCAGGAGCGAGGGTTTTTGGCCCCGAAGGTATGGCGCATCTCCCGCGCCCAGATGCGGCGCGCGGCCCGGAATTTGGCAATCTCTTCCAGAAAGTCGTTGTGGCAATTAAAGAAGAAAGAGAGGCGCGGGGCAAACTCGTCTATATCCAGGCCGCGCCGCAGGGCCCAGCGGACGTACTCCATCCCATCGGCCAGGGTGAAGGCCAGTTCCTGCGCGGCGGTGGAGCCGGCCTCCCGGATGTGGTAACCGCTGATGCTGATGGTGTTCCACCTGGGGAGATGTTTGCTGCCGAACTCTATGGTGTCCGTCACCAGCCGCATGGAGGGTTCGGGCGGGAAAAGGTACTCTTTCTGAGCGATGTACTCTTTGAGAATGTCGTTCTGAATGGTCCCGCCCAGTTGGTCCATCCGGACCCCCTGCTTCTCCGCCGCTGCGATGTACATAGCCCAGATGACGGCTGCCGGACTGTTGATGGTCATAGATGTGGTGACTTTGTCCAGCGGGATGCCGTCAAAGAGAATCTCCATATCTTTCAGCGATGAGACGGCGACGCCGCATTTACCGAACTCCCCCTCGGCCTCCGGCGCGTCGGTGTCGTAGCCCATCAGGGTGGGCAGGTCAAAGGCCACGGAGAGGCCCGTCTCGCCGTGGGCCAGCAGGTACTTGAAGCGGGCGTTGGTCTCCTCGGCGGTGCCGAATCCGGCGAACATCCGCATCGTCCAAAGCCGCCCCCGGTACATGTTGGGGTGGATGCCCCGGGTGAACGGGTACTCGCCGGGGAAGCCGATTTTCTCCAGGTAGTCCCCCTCCACATCCAGCGGGGTGTACAGCCGTTCCACCGGCTCGCCGGAGGCGGTGATGAACTCTGGATACCGTTCCGGCTGACGGTCCAGCGTGGCCTTCAGGGTGGTCTGTTTCCACCGTTCCAGTTCGGCGGCAATCCGCTCTCGTTCCTGGTTCATCGCTCCTCCTTCGCGTTTCACGCTTCACGTTTCACGTTTTACGTTTCACGCATTACGTAATTCCATCCTCCGCTCCCACGCATCCCGCGCGGCGGCCTGCTCGGCGGCCTGCTTGGAGCGCCCCTCTCCCCGGCCGGCCACCTCATCCCCCAGGAGCACCTCGGCGACGAAGGTCTTGGCGTGTTCGGGGCCGTGCTCGGCGACGATGCGGTAGCGGGGGGTGATGCCCATCTCGGCCTGGGCCCACTCCTGGAAGCGGCTCTTGGCGTCCTTATCGGCCTCGGCGGCCAGAATTGCCTCCGCCATCGGCGCCATCAACAAGCGCACCAGTTTCCGCACTGGCTCCAGCCCTCCGTCCAGATACATCGCGCCGACGACGGCCTCAAAAGCATCGGCCAGGTTGGGTGCCCGCTCCCGTCCGCCCCGCTCCTCCTCGCCCTTCCCCAGGCGGAGAAAGTCGCCCAGGCCCACTTGGACCGCGAAGCGGGCCAGCATCTCCTCGGAGACCAGGACGGCCCGCAGGCGGGTCATCTCCCCCTCCCGGAATTCGGGATACCGGTGGAAGACCCACTCTGCCACCGTCAGACTCAGGACGGCGTCTCCCAGGAATTCCAGGCGCTGGTTGTCCCAGCCCTCCTCGGGGTGTTCGTGGACGTAGGAGGGATGGGTGAGGGCGCGCACGAGCAGTCCCGGCTCACGGAACGTGTAACCGATGTGCTCCTGCAGCGGATGCGACGTCTCTGGGGCAGGGGAGGATTGGGCACCGGGTTTCGCCTTCCGGCGCAGTAAAGTGCGGAGGATCATCGTTCAGCCCTTTTCAGAAGATCGGGGGCCGCGCTGGAAGGGGCGAGATGAAGCGGGCGACGGAGTGCCGAATGCCTGCAGCGGGGCCCCGCAGGAACTGCAGAAGCGCGCGCCTGCGGCGGAGCGCTTCCTGCAGCGGGGACAGGTCACCGGTCGGGCATCCGCCAGCGGCGCGCCGCAGGCAGAACATTTGGCCGCGCTCAGGGGATTAGCCACCCCGCAGTAGGCACAGACCAGCGTCTCTTCTTCCACCATCTCCCCCGGCCTGGCTCCGACGCTTTCACAGTAGTGCTCCACGGCCTGCCAGACCCGTTGGGGGAGAGTCAGGCCGGAGATGCTGCGGGCAATATCGTCTATGCGGGTGATGAGGGACAGGGGATAAATCAGGGCCATCAGTCCGGTTTGGGCCAGGTCAGCCAGCGCTCCCAACCATTGCTGCTGGCCCATCGTGACCCGAACTCCGCCCTCCACGCGGCTGATCCCCAGAGTGAGCGCGCTCTGAGGCCCGCCCCAATCCCAGTTGCGGGTGGCGATCTGGACCAGAACCTGGTCTCCCGTCCCGATGCGCTGGGCCATCAGGTCGCCCCGGTTGAACTGCAGGACCAGTGCATCGGCCAGCGCCTGCGGATTGATCTCGCCCCGGTAGATTCGCTGTTCCATTGGCGCCTCCGTGCTCATAAAGTATACCCCAGAAGCGGAAGAATGCAACAGTTTTTGCGTAAACACCTATCCTGTTTGGTTGGCAGATAACGTAGCGCAGGCTGTCAGCCTGCATGCAGGCCTCTCGGCCTGCGCTACAGGGGTACGCCCTGCCAGGGTCTTGTATGCGCTGGCCCAGAGACCTTATTAGGAGTTGCGTTTTTGCTTTCTCCCCGATTCGTGCTATACTATCTTTTGTGAATGGGAAGAAGCAGAACTCGCCAATGGGCCTGTTGGGGCTGGATGATCTGTCTCCCCTCTTCGCTGAGCTGGCAGCAGCGCTGGGCTGGGTAGGGGCCCAGGCCCTTTTGCTTCTGCAACCGCTGCTGACCGGGTGGGTGGACGAATCCGCCATAGAGCAGGCCATTCGCCGGCTGGAATCCCCCGCGCAGCACGCGGAATGGAGGGAATGATGACCTTCATCCTGCCGTGGTTGTTGATGGTTGTTGCCCTCGTGGCCCTTCTCTGGACCGCCTTTCGCGCCCGTCGTGGTCGTATCCCCTCCACCCGTCCCCTGCCCGCATTTGACCAGTTGCCTGCTGAATTGGGGCACTCAGCAGAGAGCGGGTCTCCTCTTCTCTTTACCCTGGGCTCTGGTGCGGTGGGGAGCGACCGGACGCTGACGTCCATCGTTGCCCTGGAAACGGTGGAGGGCCTGGCGGATGCGGCGGTCGCCTACGGAACCCCGCCCGTTGTCGCTGTTGGCGACCCCACTCTGCTACCCCTGGCGGAGGACGTCTTCCGGCGCGCCTGGAATCGGCGCGGTACCCCGGAACGGTATGACCCCACCACCGTCCAGTTTATCGGCGTTCAGCCGACGGTGTACGCGGCGGGAGTGGCCGACCTGTTACTCCACGAGCGGGTTCACGGACATGTGCTAATCGGCTCTATGGACGAGGAGGCGGCCCTGGTGACCCACGCGGCGGAAGGGAGGGGCATTCCCCAATCCGCAGCGGCTGACCGTCTCCCTGCTCTTGGGGCGATCTATCCCGTTGACGCGCGACTGGCGGCGGGCGAGGAACTGTTCGCTGGCCCGGCGCGAGTGGCTGCTCTCCCTCGGTACCTCGGAAGTCTGCGGGTGCAGGACGCGTTGCGCTTCTTGATCATCGTGCTCATCCTCCTGAAAGTGCTGGGGCTCTGGTAGCGAGGTGCGCTGATGGACCGGCTGGTGACACGAATCCTTCCGACCGCCTTCGCGATGGGGACGGGGCTCCTGGTCCTCCTGGGCTATCTTCTCCCCCTTCCCCTCCTGGTATCCGTGCGGGATGAATTGGTCCGCTGGGCCGTCATCGTTGCGGCTTTTGCCTTTATCCTGGGCTTTTTCAACCTGTTGCGGGTCCACTCCCGGCGTGCCCGGAAGTCCGGCGGTCTCTACAGCGCCGTCCTCATCCTGGCCGCTCTGGTCAGTCTGACTGTGACCACAGGAGCCTTACTGGTCCCGCTGTTGCGGTTTCTGGGCGACTGGTGGTTTCGCCACGTTCTCTCCCCACTCCAGGCCACTGTGGCCGGGTTGGTCGCCTTTGTCCTGGCTGTGGCCGCCTTTCGCCTGCTGCGTCACCGCCGCGAAGCGGGGGTTCTGGTTTTCCTGGGTGCCGCGCTGATTGTCCTTTTGGGAACGTTACCTCTCATGGTCCCCGGAGGCGACTGGCTGATGAACCTGCGGATGTGGTGGATGAATGTTCCGGCCATGGCCGGGATGCGGGGCCTGCTGATCGGCGTGGGACTGGGAGTCCTGCTGGTCGGCCTGCGCGTGTTGACCGGTACCGACCGTCCATACAGCGAGTAGAGAGGGGCCGATGATTTACTGTCCGAAGTGCGGTACGGCGAACCGACAGGGCAGCAAGTTCTGCAACGAGTGCGGGGGCCCGTTGCCGACGACAGGCCTGCGCTGCCCGATGTGCGGCGCGATGAATCCGACGGGCAATCTCTTTTGTGACCGCTGCCATACTCGCCTGATACCGACGGAGCGGGTGCTGCCCGAGGAAACGAAACCCGAACCCCCCTCTCCCCTCAAGGGCATTTCTCTCCCTTCTGTCCCCCTGGCTGAAGGAGGCGTCGGGGAGGAGTGGCTTGCCGAACTGCGGGCGGAGGCGGAAGAGATGGGCCCAGCCCCTGAAGGGGCAGGAGTGGCCCCGCTCCCGGAGGGGGAAATTCCCCCATGGCTGGCAGAACTGACGGCCCCCGCCGGGCCCGTTGCCCCGAAGGCCCCGCCCCCGGAGGCGACCGTTCCGGAGTGGCTGGCAGAACTGACGGCCCCCGCCGGGCCCGTTGCCCCAGAGGCCCCGCCTTCGGAGGCGACCGTTCCAGAGTGGCTGGCGGAACTGACGGCCCCTGCCGGGCCCGTTGCCCCAGAGGCCCCGCCTTCGGAGGCGACCGTTCCAGAGTGGCTGGCGGAACTGGAGGTCCCTGCCGGGCCCGTTGCCCCGGAGGCCCCGCCCCCGGAGGCGGCCGTTCCGGAGTGGCTGACGGAACTGGAGGTCCCTGCCGGGCCCGTTGCCCCGGAGGCCCCGCCCCCGGAGGCGGCCGTTCCGGAGTGGCTGGCGGAACTGGAGGTCCCTGCCGGGCCCGTTGCCCCGGAGGCCCCGCCCCCGGAGGCGGCCGTTCCGGAATGGCTGGCGGAGTTAGAGGTGCCATCCCGTTCTTCTCCGGAAGCGTCCGTGCCTCCCCTGGCTGGCATAACGGTGCCGCCGTCAGGTGAGATTCCCGACTGGCTGCGGGAAGTCCAGGCTGCCCCGCAGGTCCAGGAGGGTCCACCTGCCAAACTGCCGCCGATTGCACTGGTGGACGTCCCTACAGGCATGCCCGCTGTGCCTGAGAGTGTACCTCCCGTGTTATTAGATGAAGAGACACCGATTCCCGCTCCAGGCGAAATTCCGGATTGGTTACGGGCCGCTTCGGAGGAAGCGCTTTCGGAGTTTGGGGGATTGGTCCCTGCCGAGATTCCCGAATGGTTGCGGGCCCTCCAGCCCCGGGCCGAAGTGGGAGTGGAAGAGGAACCGGCGGAGACGGAGGGATTCCTGACCGGGCTGCGGGGGCTTCTCCCCATCGGGCGTGGCCTGGATATGCCCGCCACTGCCCAGCCATCTCTGCCGCGAGCCCCCAGTCCGGCGGCCGTTGCCCGGGCGGAACTCCTGCAGGGCCTCCTGTCCCGGCCGCTGATCGCTTCGCCGATGGCGGCAGCGCGGGAAGTCCAACGGCCCACGGGGTGGGCATTGGCCCGTTTTCTGGTGGGAGTGATCTTGCTGGGCGCGATTCTTCTCCCGATGCTGATCCGGTTGCCCCTCTTCGGCCCGCCGGTCGCCCCGACGGTGGAGGCCCTGTTCGCTGTGGTCAACCAGTTGTCGTCCAGTATCCCCGTCCTGGTGGCCTGGGAGTACGGTCCGGCGGAAGCGGAAGAGATGGACCGGGTAGCGGGTCCGCTGATAGACCATCTTCTGCGCCAGGAGGCCCGCCTGGTGGTGGTGAGCACGCGCCCGGAGGGGCCGGCGGTGGCTGAGGTCCTGCTGGCATCCCGTCTGGCTGATCCCTCGGAGCGGCCCCGGCGAATCGCCAATCTGGGCTACATGCCGGGACAGGCGGCCGGGGTGCGGGCGGTCCTGGGGAATCTGGATGATCGGACGGAGGTCAGCACAGGCCTGCCGGCATCTCAGGCGGAGGCTATGGTGGGTGTGCGTTCCGTCGCCGACGTGGGAATGGTGGTCGTACTGGCCGCGCAGCCGGACGACCTGCGGGTCTGGGTGGAACAGGTTTCCGCTGCCCGCCCGGATGTACCCATCGTGGCGGGGGTCAGCGCGCGGGCGGAATTGATGAGCACGCCATACCTGACCACCGGGCAGATTCGCGGGATGGTCGCCGGTCTGACGGGCGGGGCGGCCTACGAGGAGAAACTGGATACCGGCTGGGGGCGGGAGTACGAGTACTATCTGAACTCCCTGGGGCTGGCCCAGATAGCTGTCGCCGCTCTGGCGGTGATCGGCGCGCTCATCTTTCTGGTCGGAGGACGGAAGCGATGACGGCAGATCTGATTGGCCTGATTGTGGGCACGTTGCTGACTCTATTGGTGCTCAGTTACATCCTGGGCGATAACCCCCTGTACCGCCTGGCGCTCCACCTGCTGGTCGGGGCGACGGTCGGGTACGGAGTGGCCGTCACCGTGGTGACTGTCCTTCGGACCGTCTTACCGGCCCTTCAGAACGATTCCCCTGACCGCGTGCGGGTTCTGATTCCCGTTATCCTGGGCATTTTGCTGCTCTTCAAGGGGTTTCCCCGCTGGTCCGCCTGGGGCAATTTCTCCACAGCCCTTCTGGTGGGCGTGGGGGCCGCTGTGGCCTTGAGCGGGGCGCTGCTGGGGACCATCATCCCGCAGGCGGCCGCCGTGGGCTCCTTGGACGACTGGCTGCGGGGGGGAGCCTATGGGTTGCTCAACGGATTTCTGGTCACAGTCGGGACCATTGGCGCGCTGTTGGCCTTTGCGTTTACTGTCCCTCGTCGGCCGACCCTGCAGCGCCTCTGGAACAACAGCGTGGGGGTCCTGGGCCAGATGGGGCGGCTCTTTCTGCTGGCGACCTTCGGCGCCGCCTTTGCCACGGCCCTCACTGCCAGCCTGACTGTGCTGGTGGGGCGGGTCTATGCGGTTGTGATAGGGCTTCAGCGACTGCTCACCCTACTCGGGATGAGCAGCGGCTGACCACCAATATACCAGTTACCCATATACCAGCATGTACTGGATAGACGTTCAGACCGAAGGAGAATGGCCGCTGGACCTGGAGGTCCTGCGGCAGACCGCACTGGCGACGCTGATACACCAGGCCGCGCCAGACGTGGAAGTGGCCATTGTCATTACCGACGACGAAAGTCTGCAGGAACTGAACCGCCGCTTCCGGGGCATAGACGCGCCGACGGATGTCCTGGCGTTCCCGGACGATACCCGGGGCCCCTTTGTCAGCGCCCCCGGTCTTCCTCGCTATCTGGGCGATATTGCCATCTCCTACCCTCGGGCCGCAGAGCAGGCGGCGGAGGCCGGCCACCCGGTCCAGGCGGAGTTGCAATTGCTGGTTGTCCATGGCGTCCTCCACCTGCTGGGGTACGACGACCAGGAGGAATCGGAGCGGGCCCGGATGTGGGCCGCACAGGAGGCCATTCTGCGGGCCCTGGGAGTCTCTGTCCACCTTCCCGAATGATGAACCGCCGCTCCCGCCTCCCCGAAGCGTTTGGCCACGCGTTCTCCGGCCTCTTTCTCGCCATCCGGACTCAGCGCAATATGCCCATTCACCTGGCGATTGCCGCGGGCGTCATTGGGCTGGGAATATGGTTGAGACTATCCACCACTCAATGGGCCATTCTGGCCCTGACCATCGGCTCCGTCCTGGCAGCGGAGTTACTGAACAGCGGGCTGGAGACCGTGGTGGACATGCTCAGCCCGGACTACCACCCGCTGGCCAAACAGGCCAAAGATGTGGCCGCCGGAGCGGTCCTGCTGGCGGCGATGGTGGCCGTCGTGGTGGGGCTGTTGATTCTGGGCCCTCCTCTGTGGGCCCAACTGATGCGGTTGTTTGCAGGGTAAATCATCGCAATCCACGAAGGACACGAAGGGCACGAATGGTTGTCTGTCCTTTTGCAGATGAAATCTCCGCGCTCTCCACGTTCTCCACACTGAATTGGGGGAGGTAGTGATGAGTTCTGGCTCGGACTACTACGACCGTCTGCACCAGCGGCTGCTGACCCTGCCGAAGGAGCAGTTGGTGGGCATGCTGGAGGACGCTGCCAAAAACTGGCTGGCCCACGACGGCCTGTGGTTTCTGGCCGTGGAGGAGGCATGCGGAATGGAAACCGCCATCCGCTGCGATGCCAGGGCCTGGGAACAGTTCTCGGCGATAGAGGCCCAACGCATCATGCAACGGCACGGTCTTCCGCCCAACGGGGGCCTGGATGCGCTGGAAGCCGCCCTGGGCTACCGCCTGTACGCCTACCTGAATGTCCAGGAGATTCGCCGCGTGGACGGGCGAACCCTGGTGTTCCAAATGAACGATTGCCGGGTGCAGGCCGCGCGGAAACGGAAAGGCCTGCCGGACTTCCCCTGCAAGCCCGTCGGGCTGGTGGAGTACTCCGTCTTCGCCCGCGCGATAGACCCCCGCATCCGCACCCGCTGTATTGCCTGCCCGCCTGACCCCCACCCCGAAGATTTCTGGTGTGCCTGGGAGTTTACCATAGACCTGTAAGAGACGCGAACGTGCCAGGCACTTCCCGAAGTGCCTGGCACGTTTGATCTTTGCGGGGTGTGCCCTATCCCAGGTGGGCCAGCAGGAACTCCTCCAACGCCCGTTTGGGACGATAACCGACCACCCGGTCTACCTCCCGACCGTCCTTGAAGAGGATCAGGGTGGGAATCCCCATAATGCCCAGCCGGGCGGGAGTCCGGGGATTGGCATCCACGTTCATTTTGACCACCTGTACCCGGCCCTGGTAGTCCCGCGCGATTTCCTCCACAACGGGTGCAATCATCCGGCAAGGGCCACACCACTCGGCCCAGAAATCCACCAGTGTCGGCAATGGCGACTTGAGGACATCGTTCTCAAAAGTAGCATCGGTTACTTCTTTCATTTTCATAGCCCCTTCCCTCCTGAAAAGATAGCGGCGGTATTATCCCCCCGATGGGGAAAATTGTCAACTTGCCCCGGCACTCAACTACTCTCTAAATTATTCCTCTACCTTTAGGACAGCACGTCTAATCAACGCTACGATCCGCTCCTCTACCTCTGGGGTGATCTCCCGCACAGCAAAAGCGGTAGGCCACATAGCGCCGTTGTCGAGATTGGCGGCATCGGTAAAGCCAAAAGTGGCGTAGCGAGTCTGAAATTTGGCTGTACCTTGCAAAAAGCAGACAACTTTACCTTCCACGTTCGCCCAGGCTGGCATACCGTACCAGGTACGGGGCATAAGTACTGGTGCGTGGTTCTGGATGAGATCAAAAAGGCGCTCCGCCAGGGCGCGGTCTGCTTCCGGCATCTCTGCAATGGCGGCTCGACAGGCGCTTTCGCCCGCCTCTTTAGATTTTTGCCAGCGAGCCTCGGCCTCAGTTTCCCGAGCCCGGTCTCTCATCGCCGCGCGCTCTTCGTCTGTAAAACTGCTGGGCTGGGTTGCTCTCTTTTTCGCGGGCATCGTTCATCTAACTCCTACACCTGGTGTCTTTTGTGGGTACTTTGTGGTGGGTAATTTATGGAGCGTTTTTGGGATGGTTCAATTTTCCAGGGAAATATGTTGACACTTTTACAGGCGTGAAAATTCCGCCTGGCCCTCACCTCACCCCTTGCCCCCAGGTTCATTGATTTTTCTGAATCATTCGTGCCCCTCTCCCGCTCGCCTTCGGCGGCGGGCGAGGGGAGGGGGTGGAAAAAGGGGGTTTTGCGGCGGGCGGCTTCGCCGCCCGCCGCAAAACCCCTCTTCAATCCCCCTCCCCGGGCCGTAAGGCCAAGGGGGGAAGGGGAATAACGGGGGGTAAGGGGCAACGAAGGCTTGTGGTCACAAAAAGTGTCAACCAATTTTGAACCATCTCGCGTTTTTCCCAAGAGTTTCCGGCACGGAGTCCAGCGGCACCACCCGGCGCTCTTTCTCCGCGCGCGCTTTGACCTCCACCCCGCCGGCCTCTAGGCTCCGGCGGCTCACCGTCAGCCGGACCGGACAGCCGATGAGGTCAGCGTCGGCGAATTTGACCCCGGCGCTCTCGTCCCGGTCGTCGCAGAGGACGGGGACCGTCAGCCGTCGGCAGACCTCGTCCGCTGCCTCCCGCACGGCCTCCTCCTTCCCCAGCACGACCAGATGGACGTCAAAGGGGGCCAGGGCCGGGGGCCAGATGAAGCCGAAGTCGTCCCGGCAGGTCTCGGCGACGGCGGCGACCCAGCCCTCCAGTTCGGCCTGGACTCCGCCCACGGCCACCGGGCGGAGCGCGCCGTCGGGGTCGGCGTAGAGGTGGGGTTCAGCGGCGGGGTCGGCCCACCAGGAGACCAGCGCGGCTCCCGGCACCGCCTCCAGCGGCGCGCCGCAGTGGGGGCAGGGGTGCCCGGGACGGGCCTGCGCCACGTCGTCCAGCAGGGTGACGGCGAAATCGCGCGGGTAATTGACGCCGGTCAGGTGGTACCCCTCCCGGTTGGCCCCGGCGACGAAGTTGGCCCCGGCCCGGATGGAACGGTCGCCGATGACCAGTACTCCCTCTCCGTCCCGCGTCGGGCGGACTCGCAGGCCCACGGGGGAGGCGTACCCGGGCACCGCGCCGACCGCGCGGATCTCCGCCTCCGTCGCCGGGTGCAGGTCGGATACCCCTACCAGACGGCCCAGTTTCGCCTCGTTCACCTCCAGGTCGCCCCGGATGACGGCGAAGATGACCTCCCCCTGTCCCTCCGGCCCCGTCGCGTAGAAGACGGCCTTCAGGGTCTGCGCGGTGGGGACGCCCACGTAGGCGGCGACGTCGGCGATGGTGGCACAGTCGGGGGTGGCGACCGGGCGGACGTCCTCCAGGGGCACCGGTTCCCCGACCGGCAGGGAGAACCGGGCCGCCCCGGCGGCGGCGGTGTACCCGCAGGCCGGGCAGCGGAGCGCCTCCGCTTCGCCGGACGGGTGGGGGAAGAGCACTGCCGCGCCGTCCAGCGTCTCCGCCGGGAGCAGGTCCAGGCCGGTGCGGGCGAACTCCTCCCGGATGGCCTCCAGGGTTTCCCGGCAGAGCGCGTCGCGGGCATCGGGGTCGGCGTGGAGGACGACGGCCCGGAGCAATTCCCGCTCCCGCCAGCGCCAGAGGCCCCAGGGCGGGTCCGCCGGTTGGCGCCGGAACCCGTAGAGGAGGCGCGGGAGGTCCCGGTGGGAGGCGACGTGGCGGGGGATGAGCGCCTTCAGTGCCCTCTCTTCGGGGATGGAGGCGGGGAGGCTTACTGCCTGCCCGCCCTGTCCTTCCATCACGGCCGTCAGGCGCGCCCGGGCCCTTTCCAGGACGCGCGCGCCCAGGGGCAACCAGGCATACCGCCCCGGCTCCACAGGAGCCAGGAGCGCCGCGCGGACTGCCAGCCCCAGTCCGGGGGTCACCGCCTCCGCCGGAGGTTCCCGAAGGGTGCGGCCGAAGAGGCGGGAGGCCGGAAAGCAGAAAGAGGATGGGAAAAGTTGGGCAGGCATTCGTGACTCCACCGCCAAAAAGGATTCTTTATCGCAGAGACCGCAGAGTACGCAGAGTGTTAGACTTCATCGGAAATAGGACGCGGATGAACGCGAATGGACGCGGATGGACGCGGATAAATATGGTTTTTCATCCCTCCTGGTGGGAAGCCACTACGGACTGAGTGAGGTCAGCAAGCCAACCGGATAGTTTATGGCGAATGGCCTGAATTTCTGCCAGCGCGTGGGCAGCGTGTTCCTGCTGATCCAAGGAGGCCTCTCCAGCCCGAAAGGGCCCTGGCCGGAAAAACCCGGCTTCTTCCAGTGGCACCAACTGAGCCACCGGTTTTCCCCGATATGTAATGATGTAACGGGCCGCTCGCGCGCGTACAGACTGCACAACCTCAGCAGTCCTGGTTCTCAACTCTTGGACACTGATCTCGGTCATCGCTCTTTCCTCGTTATCAGGGCGGTTTTTCCTGGGGGCATTATAGCAGGTTCAGAGAGGGGCGTCAAGAGCTTTTCCGCCCGGTGATTGTTCACCTGTTGGTAAAATTGGGGTATAATGTTGGAGGCAATCCGTTCTTGCGGGAGGAGGAGAGATGCGGCTACTCTTTCGTCTGCCCCCAGTGAAGCCGGATGCGTTCCAGGCCCCC
>Ga0308421_1000280_pt1 | contig 31828 bp, 28 predicted proteins | sample HotsprSampleMS60_FD_203673 | JGI IMG/M metagenome (GOLD analysis project Ga0308421, IMG submission 203673) | Hot spring phototrophic mat microbial communities from Mushroom Spring, Yellowstone National Park, Wyoming, United States - 20090730_MS60 ...
AGTTCCAGCAAGGTGGACACAGGATAGCGCAAGCCGCGAATAACGGGCTTGCCGTGACAGATGTTGGGGTCGCGGGTGATACGGCTCAATAGTTCGCGTTCGCTCATGCTTGCAAGTATACCTCGCCAATGCGGCTATGCCCGCGCTTCACTCAGGTACACTGTTAGAACTCCTCCACCTCGCCCAGTGGGGGTTCGGGCGCAAGGAGCAGCACGCCCACACAGAACGCTATTGGCAACCACACAGGCAGCGCGGCGAGGCGGATGGCGGGAACCCAGTCCGCGCCGAAGGTGAGCGCGACCCATCCCTGCCACGCGCAGAGCCACTCCAACGGCAACGCACCCACCCCCTGCGAGAGCCAGAACCAGAAGCCCAACGCCAGCGTCGGATACGCCAGCGGCACTGCCAGCAGGTTTGCCACAGGCGACAGCAGCGACATGTAGCCGAAGTGGTACAGCTGCACGAGGCTAATCCCCGCCTGCGCACACAGCGAGACGCTGAGCAGCGGAATCAGCCCGTTGCGCACCGCCTTGCCCGTTAGCGATTTCGGCTTGCCCGTGTCGGACAGGATGCCCGCCCGCGCCGCCAGCCGCCGCAGCGCGTACTCCAGCCTGCCGTAAAACAGCAGGATGAATAGCACGGCGCAGAACGAATACTGGAAGCCGACCTCGAAGACGGCGTGCGGGGCAATCAGCAGCCACAGCGCGCCTGCGAAGCCCAGCGCGTTCAGGCTGTCCGCCTCGCGCCCCACCAGCGGCGCGCACAGGGCGCAGGAGGACGACGCCTATGCAAGAGAGCCGATTCGTCCGTGTCGCAAAACTCGCTTACCACATCATCCAACAAACACTCCCCACCTACGCCCACCCCAAGAGCCGACACGACTACACCTTCCCCCAGCGCGTCGCCTGCGTGATGCTCAAAATCTATCGCAACTGCACCTACCGCGACCTTGCGGAGTGGCTCCTTGCCACCGACCAAGTACGCTAAGCCCTACAACTTACCCGTGTGCCTGACCACACCACCCTTTATCGTACCTTCGCCAAGCTCTCGCAGGCACAGTGGGAGCAGCTCAACGACGCGCGGCTGCAGCATCTGCAAGTGAACGAGGAAACTGTCGCCTTTTAGCGCCTTATCGTTGCCGATTCCAGAATCGTGAGTTTCCCGCGCTCGGTGTCCAACTCTGCCAGCACGCCGTAGGGCAAGGTGAGTGGGGCTTGGATGTGCCCGAATGGGAATCCCGCCATTGACGGTTGTGGCAGGTTGCCAAAATAGTCGTTTAGCAGCTCGTCGGGCGTCAGCGTCTGCTCGCCTGCCTGCACATGCTGCTCCCAGCGGGTGTCCTCGCCAAAGGCGATTCCGCGACATGCTGCCCACTTGCCTGCCAGTGCGAGATGGTTGAGCATAGCATCGAGGCGGTAAGGCGGCTCGTCTACATCTTCAAGTATTACAATCGCGTCGTGCGTATCGATTTCGTAAGGCGTGCCAATCGAGTCGGCGACGAGGCAGAGGCAGCCGCCTGTCAGGCGTCCCTGCGCTTTGCCTGGCACAATCGTGCGATAGGGTGCTCGCCACGGAGGCAGCTCGCCGAGCGGTTCAGGCACTTCCAGCGCGCGCCAGAACACCTCCAGTGCGTAGTCGGGGATGTGGCGTGTGAGCGTGATGGGCATCGGCGCGTACAACCCGACCAGTCCCACCTGCCGCAACAGCCACAGGTGCAACACGGTGATGTCGCTGTAGCCAATTAGTAGCTTCGGGTTGTCTCGAAACACCGCAGGATCGAGGTACGGAATCAATCGCGCCGCGCCATAGCCGCCGCGCGAGCATAGCACGGCGGCAATGTCCGCTCGTGCGAACATCGTCATTAGGTCTGCTGCGCGTTGTTCATCCATGCCCGCCAGGTAGCCGCGTCGTGCCAGCGCATACTCGCCCAGCACAATCTTGTAGCCTCGCTGATAAAACGGCGCCAGCCCTTTCTCCAGCTCCGCTGCTTCAATCGCGCTGGAGGGTGAGACCACTCCCAGCGTCATTCCAGGCTCGATTGCCTTCGGTCGTAGCAACTCCATGGCAGAATGCGTAATCGTTCGGGTGAAGCAGACGGACGCACTGCGCCGTTGGGGCAGTGTGCCCACAGGCTACTTCCTGCCCATAATATTTGCCAAAATCACTGCTCCTCCTGCATCACCCTCGACATTCACCATCGTGCGGAACATGTCCAGAATGCGGTCAACCGCCAGAATCAGCCCGATGCCTTCCAGTGGCAAATTGACCGCCTGCAGCACAATTACCATCGTGAACAGCCCTGCGCTAGGGATTCCCGCTGCGCCAATCGCTGCCAGCGTCGCTGTGAACAGCACCACCATCTGCTGCGTGAACTCCAGTTGTACGCCATACGCCTGCGCGATAAACAGGGCGGCAACTGCCTCATACAGCGCCGTGCCGTCCATATTCACCGTCGCGCCGATGGGAATGCAAAAGCGACTAATGTAGCCAGGCACCTTGAGTTCGCGTTCGACGGTGCGCATTGTCACGGGCAGCGTCGCCGCGCTGGAGCTGGTGCTGAGCGCGGTAAGCATCGCATTCGAAATGCCTGATAAGAACCGTCCGGGCGACACCCCTCCCAGTAGCCACACCAGCAGCGGCAGCACAATCAGCCCGTGCACCGCCAGTCCGCCCAGCACTGCGCCCATATACTTCGCCAGCGGTGCGAACACCTCCCATCCTGCCTGACCAATCGCTCGCGCCAGCAGCAACGCCACCCCTACGGGCAACAGATACAGCACCCAGCGTACAACGACCATCGAGAGCTCCAGCACTTCACCCACAAAGCCTTTGAGTGCCTGTGCGCGGTCGCCCATCAGGTTCAGCGCGACGCCCACAATCAGGCTGAAGCTGATAATCTGCAGCATGTCGGCGCGGGCAAGCGCGTCGACAGGATTCGCTGGAATCAGGTTGCGCAGTAAGTCCGCGAAGGTCGGCGGTTCGCGTTCCAGAATCGCTTGGGGTGTCTGCGCGCCTTGTAGCACCGCGCCCACGCCCGGATCAACCAAGTTTACAATCACCAGTCCCAGCGCGGCTGCCACGAGGGTGGTCGTCGTGTAATACACTAGCGTAATGACGCCCAGCCGTCCCAGATAGCGTGTGTCCAGTCCCGCCGCCGCCGAAATCAGCGAGGCGACCACTAACGGCACAATCACCATCCGCAGCAGGCGAATGAACAAATCCGCGCCCAGCCCCACGACGCCGAACAGCGGCGACTCCGTCCCGCCCGCGCGATTAAGTAGCAAGCCCCCGACAATCCCTATCAGGATGCCCGCTAAAACCCATCGGAGGGACACAAACTCCCTGTCCTGTGTCATCGTGCAACCGATTCGCTTTCAGGGGCAAAACTCCTACGCAACTACAGGCACATTAGGGAGGAGTCCTGACAACTTGCCAATTGCAGAGCCATAAGGAAGACTTTACTGTTAGCCGCTGCGGCGTCGCAGGGTTCCCATCGGCTATACTTAAGGCATGCGATACCTACGCTCGTGGAAGCGGCGGCGTGCGCCACTGAACATGGATGACCCCAATACGCTTCAACTCGCGCTGCAGCAGCGCGAACTGGAACTGCAAGAGGCGCGACGCACCATTCACATCTTGGAGCATCGACTTGCGGATTGTGAGGCGGAGATTGAAGCCCTGCGACGCATCAGCGAGGCGACGGGCAGCGCACTGGCTTCCGAGAGCATGCTGCAGTCGATTGCCGAAATTGCCACGCGCATCACCGAGACCGACATCTGCCACATCTTCCTGTACGACACAACGCGCACGGAACTCATGCTGCGCGCGGCGACAGGCGACGATGCGCGATTTGTGAACCAGATACGGCTCCAGCCTGGTGAGGGTATTGTCGGCTGGGTGGCGCAGGAGCGCAAGCCGGTCGCTATCCCCAGCGGCGCGTACCGCGACCCGCGCTTCAAGCACTTCCCTGACCTGCGTGAGGAGGAGTACGAGAGCATGCTCGCCGTGCCGCTATTGGCGCGCCACGAGGTGTTTGGCGTCATCAGCGTGCGCACCCGCGCGCCCAAAGAGTATCAGCAGGACGAGATTCGCCTGCTGTCGGGAATTGCCAGCCACTTGGCAGGCGCACTGAACCAACTCAGCCGTATTGAGCAACTGGAGCGCACTGCCACGCAGGTCGCTACTCTCTCCGAAATCAGCCGCACGCTCACAGGCAACCTCTATCTGGAAGAGGTTCTGCACTTGCTGGTGCATATGACCGCGCGCACGATGGGCTACAAAATCGTGACGGTGATGCTGCTGGACGAGGAGCGCAGCGTGCTGGAAGTGAAGGCGACGCAAGCGGAGAGTGAGGAGTACCGCAAGAAGCCGCCGCTGCGCCTGGGCGAGAGCATTGCTGGACGCGCCGCTGCCGAGGATCGAATCATCGTCGTGCCCGATGTGTGCGCCCATCCCGACTACCGATTCCCCGACCTTGCCCAGCGTGAGGGACTGCATTCGATGGTGTGCGTGCCGATGCGCGTGCGCGAGAAGGTCATCGGCGTGCTGAACTGCTACACCGAACGCCCGCACCTGTTCGGCGATGAGGAGCTACGCGCTCTCGAAGCGGTCGCCAGTCAAGCTGCCCTCGCGATTGATCACGCTAAACTTATGGTTCGCAGCGCAATCCTGCAGGAGATGCACCACCGCGTGAAAAACAACCTGCAGCAAATCGCCAGCCTGATGCGCCTGCAGATGCACTACTCGCGCTACAAGACCATCGAAGAAGTCATCCACGACAGCCTGAGCCGAATCTTGGCAATTGCGCAGGTGCATGAGTTGCTCTCGCGTGAGGACTTGGACATGGTGAGCCTGCGCAAAATCGCGTCGGGCATCCTGCACAACACGAAGCAGGCGCTCACCCCACCCGGTAAGCAGATCCACTCGCGCGTGGAGGGCGACGATGTGCTGCTGCCGCTGCAGCAGGCGACCGCCGTCGCGCTCATCCTCAACGAACTTATCCAGAACGCGATCGAACACGGCTTTCGCGGTCAAGAGTCGGGACACATCGGCGTGCAGGTGCAGGAATCGGACGGGCAGGTGACGCTGCGGGTGTCCAACGACGGCGCGCCGCTGCCCCCAGAGTTCGACGCCAGCAAAAGCAATACGCTGGGACTGAAAATCATCGATAACCTGACGCGGGGCACGCTGCGGGGCAAGTTCACAATGGCAACCTGCGCGGGACAAACAATCGCGACGCTCAGTTTTCCACGCCCCAGTTGAAGCAGGTACACTTTAGCGAAGAGAGGAGGCACGCCGTGCGAGGCATCATTATCGCAGGAGGGTTCGGCACGCGCTTGAGACCGCTCACTTTGCGTCGTCCCAAGCCACTAATCCCTGTGGCGAACCGCCCGTTTCTGGAGTATCAGGTTGCCCAACTCAAGGCGGCAGGCGCAACCGAAATCGTGTTCGCCACCAACTACTTGGCGGAGCGTATTGAGGCGCACTTCGGCGACGGCAGCCGCTTTGGGGTGCGCATGCGCTATGCGGTGGAGACCGAGCCGCTGGGCACGGCAGGCGCAGTCCGCAATGCGGTCGAGGGGCTGCCCCCCGACCGCGCAATCGTGTTCAACGGCGACATCCTGACCGACTTTGACATCGGCGCGATTGTGCGCCAGCACCTCGAAAACCGCGCGGCGGTCACGCTCACGCTCTACCGTGTGAACCGCCCCCACCCCTACGGCGTCATCCAAGTCGCCGACGACGGGCGCGTGCAGGCGTTTCTTGAACCCACCGAAGAGCAGAAACGCGCTGCCGACCGCGGCGAGCCGATGGCAGGCAGCGACTTCATCAACGCAGGCATCTACATCATGGAGCCCGAAGTGATTGCCCACATTCCGCTGCGCCCCTGCTCGATCGAACGCGAGTTCTATCCGCAGATACTGGCGGCGGGCGAGCGTGTGTACGGCGTAGAGGGGCGCGGCTTCTGGTTGGACATCGGTCGCCCTGCGCAGTACCTACACGCCACCCGCGCCCTGCTCAGCGGCGCAGTCAAGACCGCCCTGCCCCCCGCAGGCCACCACACCGAACAGGGCTACTGGCTTGGCGCGGAGACCGAGATTGAACCTGACGCCGAGATCGAAGCGGGCTGCCACATCGGCGACTACGCCTGCATCGAAGCGCGGGTGCAACTGAGCGGCTACACAGTCGTCGGCGCAGGGTGCACCATCGGCGGGAGCAGCCGACTGCACGGCTGCATTCTGGGCGAGCGCGTGCAGGTCGGCGACGGCTGCCACCTTGTGGACTGCATCCTCGACGATGGGGTAGTTATTGAGCCGCATGTACGCCTGCACAATGCGATTCTGGGCGCAGGGTGCATTATCCGCGCCTACAGCGCCGTGGAGTAAGTGGTATCCGCTCTTTGGGTCCATAAGAACTGAAAACAAAACGCGCCCCGATGCATCGGGGCGCACAGCATTTGCGTTACTGAGGGGCGTGGAACTCCACGCCCCAGCGATAAGAATCGTCTTACTTGCGGCGGCGGCGCAGCGCCAGCAAGCCCACCAAGCCCGAACCAAGCGCAATCATGCTGGCAGGCTCAGGGACGAAGACAATCGGCGGGAAGACCGCATTGCTGCCTGGAGGGCGCTCACCGCGCGAGATGAAGGAAACGCCCCGTGAACCCAGCGAGAACTCATAGCGCGCTCCCGGCACTGGGTTCTTGAGCTTGAGCGACAGAGGCTCAAGGCTACGGTCCGGTCGCACCGTCATGTAGATGGGGAAGGGTATCTCGGGCCAGATCGGGTCGTCACTAAATTCGAATCGCTCCGATCCGCCTGCTGCCGCACCGAGCTGCAGGTTCTTGATGGTGCTAGATTGGTCAGCCAGCGCACCCACGGTCAGTGCAGGGATTCCTCCGTTCGCTCGAGTGGCAATTCGCAGATCACTAAACGCACCCGTTAGATTCTCGAACCAAGTGAAGGTGCGATCCGTTTTCCAAGCACCGACGTCCATGCGGGTTCGATCGTAAAGAATATCCACAGCGAAGGCATTCCAGTCTGGAGAGCCCTTGCTGAACAGGAAGATACTTACGGGAACCACTACTTCTGGTCCGCCTGGAGCATAAATCTCAGCTACAGGTCCACCACCTGTGTTGACCCATCGCACTTCCACAGTGCCATTCTGATAGATTCCAGGAACTGGAGCGAACCAGACCGACCCCTGCGCCAGAACTGCCGAGGTGGTCAGTGCCACTGCTGCAATAAGACCTGCTATTCGCTTCATCACACTTCCTCCTTTCTGAGGTTGGCTGCCTTGTTCGGTTCGTTCGAACAGGCAATGCAGCGACTACGCTGCATGAATGATCTCAATCGTTACTCAGGAGCTGACGAAGAGTACAACTCTTCATCTTGCCCTTCTATTATACCCCATCTTTGCAGGGTTTGTCAAGGGTCTCATGGGCGCGTGTCCCTTCAACCGTTTATATTATAGCACATTTTGGCGCGGATGTCAAGGGGGGAGAGCCCTAATTCGGGGGAATTTCGCAGGAATTTAACAAAGCTCACCATCTGACTTGGGTTCGCTGTTCGCGCCCAGGCACTTAATACGGCAAATGCTTGATACGCTGCCATAAACTATCCGAGTTGTGGTAAAATAGAGAGTGACGCGCAGAGTCGCGTCTGAGGAGGCAATCACAACGATCACAGAAACGATTACTTACCGATGCACACGATGCCAAAGCACGAACATCGTCCGCAACGGACGCAACGCTTCAGGAAATCCTAAGTTCCTCTGCAAGGAGTGCGGTGCCAGCCGAGCCTTGACCCCAAAAGTACGCTACACAGACGAACAGAAACAGCTCATTTTGCGTGCCTACCACAAACGAAGCAGTCTGCGCGGGGTGCAGCGTCTTTTTGGGGTTTCCCGACCAACCCTGATTGCGTGGATAAAAAAAGTCCATAGGCTGCCTGCGGTACAGGAGACTTTGGCAGCGGCGCGTGCGGACGATGTGCTGGAGATAGACGAGATGTGGAGCTATGTGGGCAAGAAGGGGAACCGCGTGTGGCTGTGGAGTGCGTTGTGTCGGCGCACGCGACAGATTGTGGCGTTTGGGGTGGGCGATTGGCGCGAGGCGACCTGTCAGCGTTTGTGGGAGGCGTTGCCTGAGGCGTATCGTTCGTGTGTGAGTTATAGTGATGGGTGGTCGGCTTATGCGGCGGTGTTTCCTGCAGCGACGCATCGGTGTGTTGCGAAGGGTTCAGGGGAGTTATCTCATCTGGAGCGTTGGCACGCGACTGTGCGTCCGCGTTTGTCTCGTTATGTGCGGAAGACTTTGTCGTTTTCTAAGTCTTTGGAGTTGCACGAGTTGGTGACACGCTGGTTCATCGTGGAGGATAACCAGTCGCTATCACTCAATACTTGACCACTACCCGCCCAACAGCACTGCTTGTGTTGGGACGGGTGTCTGGCTGATGCGCAGCGCGTGTTTTAGAGACGCCAGTGCCTGCTGGAGGCTGGCATCTGTGCGGGCGTGAACGCAGAACACAGGCTCGCCCGCCTGCACAGGGTCGCCAACGGATTTCAGCACCTCCACACCCACAGCAGGGTCGATGGTGTCCCCTTTTTTCTGCCTCCCTGCTCCGAGTTGAAGCGTGGCGCGTGCGACGGTGCGCGGGTCGACTTCCGCGACATAGCCTGATTCGGGGGCGACCCACTCGGCGACGATGGGCGCGCGGGGCAGCGGGCTTAGGTCATCGACCACACGCGGCTCACCACCCTGCGCTTCTACCATTTGGCGGAACTTCTCCAGCGCGTCGCCGTTGCGCAAGAGCCGCTCGGCACGCGCCTGCCCGTGTACGGCGTCTGGCTCCAGCCCGCACAGCGCGAACGCCTGCCCCGCCAGCGCACGCACCAACGCCTCGAAGCGCGGATGGCTCGGCATATCGGGGCGCAGCGTCTCGATGGCTTCGCGCACCTCCAGCGCGTTGCCGACGGTGTAGCCCAGCGGCTGGCTCATATCGGTCAGCATGGCGTGCGTGCGCCGCCCCGCACCTGTGCCGATGCGCACCAGCATCTGCGCCAGCTGCTCGGCGCGTTCGCGCGTGGTCATGAACGCGCCTGCACCGACCTTCACATCGAGCAGAAGGTGCTGTGCGCCGCCTGCGAGTTTTTTGCTCATAATACTCGCAGCAATCAATGGGATGCTCTCCACGGTCGCTGTAGCATCGCGCAGGGCGTAGAGCAGTTTGTCCGCGGGCGCAAGGCTCGCCGACTGACCTGCTAGACAGCAGCCGATATGCTTCACCTGCGCAAGCATCTCCTGTGCTGTGAGTTCCGTGCGGTAGCCGGGGATGCTCTCCAACTTGTCCACAGTGCCACCCGTGAAGCCCAACCCACGCCCCGACATCTTCGCGATGGCGATTCCACCCGCCGCCAGCATGGGAACCAGCACGAGGCTCGTTTTGTCTCCGACACCGCCTGTGGAGTGCTTGTCGAGCGTGGGTGCGTCGATCGTCGACAGGTCTACCTGCTCGCCCGACGCTGCCATGATTTCGGTAAGTGCGAGCGTCTCGGCGTCCGACATCCCCCGCAGGTAGCACGCCATCAGCCACGCTGCGACCTGATAGTCGGGCACTTCGCCGCGCACATAGCCCAGCACGATTTTTTCGATTTCTGCGCGGGTCAACTCGCCTCCATCGCGCTTCTTGGTAATCAGGTGGGGTATCATAGCTGAAGTCTACCATGAAACACGATACTGCCCTAGCCGTCGCCTACTCTTTTATAGGGGTACATCACTCAGGTTTGGCTCCCGAACAAAAACACAGAACTTTACTCTCCACACCCAGCACTTCAGAACCAACGATATCGACCCCGATAACGACACACGCGCACGCCGACAGCGATGGCACTCCCAAGCAGGACGCCGAGGGGTCGGAAGGCGACGCGGGCGGCGCAGACGGCGGCGATGGCGGCGGGGGTGGGAGCGATTAGTTGCGGGGCATCCTCTCGCCCTGCACCAGTAGCGTATCTATCGTGGCGATGACCTGCTCGACGCTGACGCTCCGCACGCAAGCGAAGTCCTTGAGGCGGCAGGCTTGCTGTGTGCAGCCCTCGCAGTACCGTGAAGGGCTAACGGGCACGGTGGGCACTTGCCACGCATACCAGTTTTCGGGCGGGTAATCGCGCCGAAAGTGGAGGCTAATGCAGGGCGTCCCGACGGCAGCCGCGAGGTGAACGACGCCCGTATCGACGCTGACCAGCAGCGCGGCGCGGCGCACGATTTCCGCCAAATCCAGAATGCTGGTCTGCCCCACGAGGTTCACGGCAGCTTGCCTGAAGAGGGCGGGCGCGTCGTTCGGGCTGCCCGTGAAGACGGGCGTGTAGGCGTATCGCTGCAGTAAGTATTCCCCGACGGCGGCGAACCGCTCTACTGCCCAGCGCGGTTGGACGCCACCCGTGCTGAGGTGCAGCACGGCGTAGCGCGGGTGGGCAGTGAGAGCCTCAGGCAGTGTGCCACGCGTAGCAGGCGCATAGTGCAGCGGGTATCGGGGCAGCGGGCAGCCCAGCCATGCCTCTGCAACGGCGAGGTTCTTTTCCACTTGGTGGGCGCAGGGGTTCAACGCCGCGACATGCGTTAGCAGGCGCGCCACACTCCGACGGGCGACCACCGCGCCAACACGCACCTTCACACCTGCAAGGTAGGCGATTAGGGCGTACCGACGGCTGTCAGGACGCAGAATCAGTACGGCTTCAGGACGCAGCTGCCGCAAAGCGGATGCCAACTTCCAGTACGCTGCCACGCGCGGGCGGTACGGCACGCCGCGCACAGCATCCAGCCACGGCGACGCCTCTACCACCGACCGCCACCTGTGCCCGACCCACGCTGCGACCGTGACCTCTGGAAGCGTCTCCTTTATCGCCTGAAACACGGGAGTTGCCAGCAGCGTTTCGCCTAACTTATCGTCGGGGCGGATGACAACAATCCATCGCTCGGCTCGGCTCATGGATACACACCCATCAGGGACTTCAGGATTCTACCCGACTGGGACGCCTCGCCCCGAAAGGTGGCAGGAGAATCGCGCCTCGCAGCGAACGAACACTGCGCCATGCTTCTCACCCTAACACTCGCCACAGGACTCATCGCTATGCAACCGACCAGCAACCGAGTACCGACCTACTTGCAGGATCTAAGCGTGCAGTATACGACGGCGCACGGGCTGCCCGACGCGCCTGTGCATGCGCTGGCAATCGCGGGCGAAGCACTGTACGCGGGCACAGCGCAGGGCGTCTACCGCGCGTTGCTGCAGCAGCCCGATCGCTGGCGGAAAGTCGCCGACCAGCCCGCAACGCATCTCATTCCCGACGGGGCGGGCAGCGTGGTGGGCATCGGTGGGCAGCGGCTGTTTCGTCTGGACGCAGGCGGGCAGACGCGCACGCTGTACGAAGGGGACGCCGAACTCATCGGGCTGCAGGCAGCGGCGCGCGGCGGGTATTGGGCGCTGACCCAAGACGCGCTGCTGCGTATCCACGATGGCAAGGTCGCCGAACGCATGCCCGCGCCCACCAACCGCCAGCTGCGCTGGTTCCACGAAGACACACGCGAACGCCTCTACGCCTTCGCTGAGGGCGAACTGGAACGCCGATTCTATCGCTGGCAGGAGGGCGAGTGGCAACTTGTGCCCATCAAGGACAATCGCGGGCGGTACTACGACGATCTGTGGCTGTGCGCCGTGAGCGACTCCATCGGACACCTGTGGATTGGCGGGCGGTCGGGGCTAATCCTCAGCGACGGCGAGGGCTGGTACCTCTCGCGTGAGGTGTACGGCGAGATGCCCGCGCAGCCTGTCGCCGAACTCATCCCGCCGCAGGGGATGATTCGCTGCTTGGCGTTCGCGCCGAACGGCGACCTGTGGGCGGGCACGCCCGAAGGCGCATCTCGCCTGCGCGACGGCAGGTGGAGCTACTTCTGGGGCAGGCGGTGGCTGCCCGACAATCGCGTGCATGCCCTCGCCGTGGACGCCCAGAACCGCGCGTGGCTTGCGACCGAGCGCGGCGTCGCCTGCATTGAATCGCGCCCGATGACCTTGCGCCAGAAAGCCGACCACTACGAGCGGCTAATCGCCCTGCGCCACAATCGCAACGGCTTCGTCACCAACTGCGACTGGGACGACCCCAACGACCCCGACAGCTGGAAAATCGAAGCAAGCGACAACGACGGGCTATGGACGGCACTCTACTGCGCCGCGCAGGTGTTCCAGTACGCCGCCACGAAAGACCCCGCCGCCCGCGAACGCGCCCGCAAATCGATGCACGCGCTGCTGGAGCTGGAACGGCTCACGGGCATTCCGGGCTTCCCCGCGCGGAGCATCGTGCGCAAGGACGAGACCCGCTACTACCGCTCCACAGGCGAGTGGCACGAGTCGCCCGTTGACCCCAACTACACTTGGAAAGGCGACACCAGCTCCGACGAGCTGGACGGGCACTACTTCATCTGGGCGGTCTACTACGACCTGTGCGCCGACGACGCCGAAAAAGAGCGCATTCGCGGCACGGTGCGGCGCGTGACCGACCACCTCATGCAGAATAACTGGCGGCTGATTGACAAGGACGGCAAGCCAACACGCTGGGCAATCTTCAACCCCGAAGCCCTCAACGACGACCCCATCTGGGAAGAGGAGCGCGGGCTGAACGCGCTGTCGATTCTGTCGCACCTGAAGGTTGCCCACCACATCACGGGCGACGCCAAGTATCAGCAGGCGTATGAGCAACTCATCCAGAAGCACCACTACCTGCTGAACGCCGTCACGCAGAAGATGCTGCCGCCCTACGACATCAACCACTCGGACGACCAGCTGGCATTTCTGTGCTACTATCCGCTGCTGCTGTACGAGAGGAACCCAGAGTATCGGCGTGTGTGGCTAATGAGTCTGGAGCGCAGTTGGCAGATTGAGCGACCTGAGCGCAGCCCACTGTTCAACTTCATCTACGGCGCGCTGACAGGCAAGCCGTGCGATGTGGAGGCAGCAGTGCAGACGCTGCAGGAGTGGCCGTGGGACTTGCGCAACTGGGCGTGTCGCAACAGCCATCGGCTGGACATCGTGCTGGATACGCGCAAGGGGATTGGCGAGCCGCAGTCGGTACAGATTGTGCCTTACAGCGAGCGTGAGGTGATGCGCTGGAACGGCAACCCGTATCGGCTGGACGGGGGCGACCCGCTCGGCAGGCGCGAGGACGACGGCACGGTGTTCCTGCTGCCCTACTGGATGGGCAGGTATCATCGGCTGATTGAGGAGTAGACAGACGCCATCTGATTGCTGTCAATCGGCGATTGATTGCCGTCAATCTTGGTGTTAGACCTGATGGAGTGGTGGGTGCAGCTGGGGAAGAGGTGGATAGTGCTGGGGCAACAGGCGCGGGCGCAGATAGAGGCGTTTCGCGTGTGGGAAAGTCGTTTTGGATAGGTGAATGTTTCGGAAAGTGTGGCGGGTGCTATGTGCGTCGGAGGGGTGTCGTCATGAATTATCCCCTCGAATTGGGGCAATTTCCTCCCCGAGGCTGTCCGCTTTTGGACGGCTCTTGAGTCATATATAGGCGGAAGACCCAAAACAGGGCTTCCTAACCCATACACTCAGAGGAGGTATATGCAGATGAGAGGAATGAGCTTCTCGATCGTGCGCCGACTGACGAGCGCAATTGCAGCAACGGTTGTTTTGGTGAGCCTTGCAAACGCACGCGGTGACATAGTTTGGTTCAACGGGAACTTCAATAATCAGAACGGTCTTGCCAGTGAGCGCAACACGCAAGTTTCCGATGCGCGTACCTACGACAACTTCCGTCTGCCATCGGGCTACAACACCATCACGGGGCTCTTGGGACAATTCTATCTTACCGATGATCTACGGAATGCTCCTGTTTATTGGGAGATCCGTCAGGGTGCTGGCGTAGGTAATGGTGGTACACTGATTGCGTCAGGGACTCAGGCTGGTGGAAGCTACAGAGTAATAGGGAGCGGCTTCGGGTTTAACATCTACGAAATCCGAATAAAGCTGGATCGGGCAGTAGGCAACCTTCGCTCGGGCGTAGACTACTGGGTGACGATGGCGCCTGTTGGCAACGGTGCAGGTCGCGCGTTTGTCTGCTCGACCAGTGGTGCGGGCGCAATTGGTTCCCCGATCGGTGGCGACGACGGTCTCTTTGACTCGTCCTACTTTGGTGTATCCTGGGGCCGTGCGGTCGACTTCGTAGGTGCTGGCAACGCTAACTTTGCCTATGGTGTTCAGGCAGTTCCTGAGCCTGCGAGCATGCTCGCGCTGGGCACGGGTCTGATGAGCCTGGTTGCGCTGCGCCGACGCCGTGTACGCGCTGCCTAAGTCCAGAAGGTAGATGCCTTTCAGCGAGGCGCGTGGGGAGATCCCCGCGCGCCTTTGTTTTTCGATTCACTGTCCGCTCTTGCCACCCACAGGCGCGTACTCATCCACTTCTTCGGTCGTGTGGTAGCCCAACTCGTGTTCGATGGTCTCCGCCATCGAGCCGCGCTTGCTCCAGTAGACCGAGAACAGCAGCGCGCCGACCGCCACTGTCGTGACGCCCATCCGCACGGCGTCGGGCAACGGCTGAATCACAATCGGCGCAATCAAGATGGCGACGAGGTTCATCACCTTAATCAGCGGGTTCAGCGCAGGACCTGCGGTGTCCTTGAACGGGTCGCCGACGGTATCGCCAATCACGCCCGCCTTGTGCGCGTCGGTGCCCTTGCCGCCGAGGAAGCCGTCCTCGATGCGCTTTTTGGCGTTGTCCCACGCGCCGCCGGAGTTCGCCAGCAGCACCGCCAGCAACTGTCCCGACAGAATCGCACCCGCGAGGTAGCCGCCCAGCGCCTGCGCGCCCGTGAACACATACTGGCTGCCGCCAATCGTCACGGGCGACGCGCCAATGCTCAGCCCGAAGCCGACCGCCACAGGCAGCGCAATCGCGAGGATGCCCGGTCCCAGCAACTCCTTCTGCGCCGCCGCCGTGACAATCTCCACGCAGCGCCCGTAGTCAGGCGTTTCCGTGCCCTGCATAATGCCTGGCTTCTCGCGGAACTGGCGACGCACCTCGTGAATCATCTCGAACGCGGAGCGACCGACCGCCATAATCGAGAACGCGCTGAACAGGAACGGCGCCGCGCCGCCAATTAGCAGCCCGATAAACACCACAGGCACATCCACAGGCAGCCCGCCGAAGGTGTCCTTCAGCGCGATGCCGTTTTTGGTGGCGATATTGATGAGTTCCACAAGGCGCGAGTCCTCCACGAACGAGTGGAACAACGCAACCGCCGCCACCACCGCCGTCGCAATCGCGAAGCCTTTGGTCAGCGCTTTGGTCGTGTTGCCCACCGAGTCGAGGCGATGCACGATTTTGTCGCCCGTCAAGCCGCCCGCTGCAGGCTGGTTGCCGCGCTCTTTCAGTGCGCCCGACATCTCAAAGATGCCGTTCGCGTTATCCGAGATGGGACCGAAGGTGTCCATCGCCAAGATGTAGCCTGTGGTCGCCAGCAGCCCCAGCCCCGTCAGCGCGATCCCGTAGAACGACAGCATGGGTCCATCGTACAGCCCTGGCGGGAAGATAAACAGTGGCGCAAGCAGCGCGGAGGCAATCGCAAACACCGCCCACACGCTCGACTCCAGCCCGTAGGCGAAGCCCTGAATGATCAGCGTCGCGGGACCTGTGGACGCCGCCGCCGAGATCTCCTTGACGGGCTTCTTCTCGGTGGAGGTGAAATACTCGGTGATGCGTTCAATCATTACGGCGACCACCACGCCGAACGCTGTCGCCAGCCAGAAGCGCCACCAGTCCACCGTCGCGCCCGACTTGAGTTGGATGTCCTGCATAAAGAAGTACGCGACACCCAGATTGCCCAACGCCGCCAGGATCGCCGAGACCCAGAAGCCGCGATTGATGGGCTGCATCGGGTTCAAGTCAGCACGGTCTTCGCCCTTGACTGCCAGCACGCCGATGATGGAGGCAATCACGCCCACGCCGCGCACCAGTAGCGCGAACATCACGAGTTTCATCGCGCTCTCAGGCTTCAGCACGAGGCTCGCCGCCACGCCCAGAATAATCGCCGCGACCAGCGTAACCTCGTAAGACTCGAACACATCCGCCGCCATACCCGCGCAGTCGCCCACATTGTCGCCGACATTATCGGCAATCGTGGCGGGGTTGCGCGGGTCGTCTTCGGGGATGCCTGCCTCCACCTTGCCGACCAAGTCCGCGCCGACATCCGCGCCTTTGGTGTAGATTCCGCCGCCAACGCGCATAAACAGCGCCGCCAGCGACCCGCCGAACCCGAAGCCCACCAGCACGAACATCGCCTTCTCGCGGAACAGCAGGAAAATCACCGTCGCGCCCAGCAGTCCCAGCCCGACCGTGAACATCCCGCTGACCGCCCCTGCGCGGAAGGCAATCTCCAACGCGCGTTTGAAACTGGTCAGCGCGGCTGCCGCCGTGCGCAGGTTGCCCCGCACCGCCATATACATCCCGACATAGCCTGCGCCATACGAGGCGAACACGCCCAGAAAGAAGGCAACCGCAATACCTGCGCCCAGCAGCAGCCCCTCGCCCGGATAAACCCGCTCGTACACGGGGCGATACAGCAGAAACAGAATCGCCGTAATCGCCAACACGAACCAAATCATCGTGCTAATCTGGCGTTTGAGGTAGGCGTTTGCGCCGTCCTGAATGGCGCGGGCGACCTCTTGCATCTTGGGTGTGCCAGGATCTTGCGCCAGTGTCCAGCGTAGGAGGTAGACTCCGAATCCCAGAGCCGCGAACGCCAGCAGCAGCACGACACCCAGAATCAGGTACTCCTGCGTTCCGAAGGGGGGCAGCTCCACTGCTTCTCCAGCGAAGGCAAATAGCCCCGTCAGCAGCCATAGTAGCACGATACTCGCCGCGCGTGCGGGTATGACTGCCCACCCGACGCGCACGCCTGCGCCTGTGTTCCTCATCGAATCGTTCCTCCCTTACTCTGTTGGAATGATACCTGTTGCAGCAGCAGTACCCCACTCTTCCGCAACCTTATGCCTGTGTCCCGCAAGCAATAAGCACAAATTTCCAGTTTCAGACACCCTATCGAGAATTGGTTCCTCCACTGCCTAAGCTCCCAACAGGCGCAAGATGTGCTCCAGATAGCGCACCGATAGGTCTATCATGCGCGTGCTGACGCCCACCAATGCGGGTAGGCTCGCGCCCAACGCCACGATGCCGACAGCAATCTTAGCGGGCATGCCAATCAACCACACGGGAATCTGGGGCACAGCGCGCGAGACCGCCGCCATCGCCGCATCCACCACCAGCAGCACGCCCCCCGCAGGCGCAGCAATCTGCACGCACAGCATCAGCACCTCGCCCCCCAACTGCGCCGCCGTCGCAAGGCTCGCGTCCGACCACGCGCTCAGGTTGCCCAAACCCGCCTGCGTCTCGAAACTGCGCGCCAACGCCAGCAGCAGCCAGTAGTGCCCGTTCACCAGCGCGAACAGCGTCATTGCCAGCATATAATGGAACTGCGCCAGCAGCGTGGTCGGGAACGACGATACGGGGTTCAGCACTTGCATCAGGTTGAAGCCCATCATCGTGTCCAGCACCTCGCCCGCCATCACCGCCGCGCCGACAATCAGGCTCACCCCGTAGCCCAGCACCAGCCCGATTACCGCCTCGCCCATCAGCCGCACGATTAGCGGAACCCAGTCGGTTGGCGGCGCGCCCGTGTAGGGCTGAATCAACGGCGCAAGCGCGAGCGCCAGCACCGCCGACAACCCGACCCGTATCGGCGCGGGCACGAGCCGACTGCCGAACACAGGCGCGACCAGCGACACGCCCGACGCCCGCACAAACGCTGCCAAAAACGCCCAGAACCACTCCGTATCCAGACTCATCGCGGCGGGAGATTCGTAAACACGCGCACGGTGAACTCCACCACCTGGGTCAGCATCCAGCCGCCCGCAAACAGCACCACCAGCCCGACAGCAATCATCTTCGGAATAAACTGCAGCGTCATCTCCTGAATCTGCGTGACGGCTTGGAACACGCTCACCATCAGCCCCACAATCAGCGCGGCAAGCAGCACAGGCATCGCCGCCTGCAAGCCGACCAGCATCGCCTGACGCGCCAACTCCAGCACTTCGCCCTGACTCATACGGGTAATTGTGGCGTGGGGCAGGCGATTTCTGGAGTGCAGGAATCGCGCGGGCAACGGCGAATCGGCAAGGCGCGATGGTGAAAGTAGGCATTATCGGCTTGGGCACGATGGGACGCCAGCATATGGACGCCTATCGCCAGATGCCTGATGTGGCGGTCGCGGCGGTGTACGACCACCATGCCGACCGCGCAGCGGCGTTCGCGCAGGAATACGGCGTGTCGGTCGCCAGCGACCTGAACGCGCTGCTGGCAGCGTGCGACATTATCGACATCTGCACGCCGACCTATCGGCACGCGGAGTACGCGCTGCCCGCGATTGAGGCGGGCAAGGCGGTGGTGTGCGAGAAGCCGCTCGCCCGCACGCTGGAGGACTGCGAGCGCATCGTGGAGGCGGTCAAGACGCACAACACGCTCTTTATGCCCGCGCATGTGCTGCGCTTCTTCCCCGAATACCGCACGGCGCACCAACTGATACGCAACGGCGTGATTGGCGCGGTGGCGGCGGTGCGCATGCGACGCGGCGGCGACTTCCCCCGCACCAAAAGCGACTGGTACGCCGACTTCGAGAAAAGCGGCGGCGTCATCTTAGACCTCATTATCCACGACCTTGACTGGACGCTCTGGACGCTCGGCGCGGTCGAGCGCGTGTACGCCAAATCGCTCACCTTCCGCAATCTGCAACACTTGGACTACACGCTCGTCACGCTGAAGTTCAAAAACGGCGCGGTCGGGCATGTGGAAGGCGTCTGGTGCGACCCTGGCGGCTTCAAGGTGAACTTCGAGGTGTGCGGCGATTCGGGGATGATAGAGTACGACTCCACGCGCCAAGTTGCGTTGCAGGTCGCCACACGCGCGGAAGACGGCGCAGGCGGCGGCGTGCAGGTTCCCGAAAGCCCCGCCGTACACAACCCGTACTATCTGGAACTGCGCCACTTCGTGGACTGCGTGCAAGCGGGGCAAACGCCTGAAATCACTGTAGAAGACGGCTACAACGCCGTGCGGCTCGCGCTCGCCGCGATTGAATCGGCGCAAACGGGGAGGGTCATCACGCTATGACGGTCAAAGTGGGCATCATGAGTTTCGCGCACCTGCACGCGGACAGTTATGCGCTCTGCCTCAAACAGCACCCGCAGGCGGAGTTGGTCGGAATCGCCGACCACGACGCCACACGCGCGAAAGCCAAAGCACACCAGTTCGAGACGCAGGCGTTCAACAGCTACGAAGCGCTTTTGGCGTCTGATGTGCAGGCGGTGATTATCTGCTCGGAGAACGCCAAGCACGCGCCGTTGGCGCAGATGGCGGCGGCGGCGGGCAAGCATATCCTCTGCGAGAAGCCGCTGATGACCCGCCTCGAAGACGGCAAGGCGATGCTCGCGGCAGCGCAAGGCGCGGGCGTCCACCTGTTCACCGCCTTCCCCTGCCGATTCAGCCCCGCCTTTCAGCAGATGCGTCGGATGGTGCAGTCGGGCGTCATCGGCGAGTTGCTCGCCTTACGCGGCACGAATCGCGGCTCCAATCCCGGCGGTTGGTTCAACGACCCCGAGCTGGCGGGCGGCGGGGCGATGATGGATCACACCGTGCATGTCGCCGACCTCATCCGCGTGCTTACGGGGCAAGAGATTGCCCAAGTGTACGCCGAGACGGGCAACAACATGTTTCACGGCGCGTATGACGACACCGCGATGCTGACGCTCACTTTGGAGAACGGCGTGTTCGCCACGCTCGACTCGAGCTGGTCGCGCCCGAAGACCTTCCCCACTTGGGGCGATGTGACGCTCGCGGCAGTCGGCACGCGCGGTATCCTCGAGATGGACATGTTCGCGCAGCACTTGGTGCATTACGACGACCGCGTGGATCGCATTCGGCAGGCGTTCTGGGGCGACAACATCGACTACCTGATGATCGACGAGTTTGTGCGTGTGGTCGCGGGCGAGGCGCCGACGACGCTGGCGACGGGCGAGGACGGCTACCGCGCCGCCGCCATCGCGATTACGGGCTACGAGGCAGCGCGGTTCCACATGCCGTTGTCCATACTCAGCGGGTAGGCGAGGGCTTATTAAACGATTCGGCGGTTTCGTTTAATAAGCGGGTGCGTTATTAAACAATCCGTAACTAACGGAGGCGCGGGCGATGAAGCGCGGCTTGACAGGATACTACCACACGACGCGCGCGACCGGCGAGGAGGTGCGCGCGTTTGTGCCCCATCCGTTGCCGCCTCACCCACCGCTGGAACTCACAGGCAGTCGGGTGCGCCTGATGGAGCAAGCCACGCTTGCCCTGGGACGGCTGGACAGCATTTCCCTGCTGCTGCCTGACCCTGACATATTCCTCTATGCCTATGTGCGGCGCGAGGCGCTGCTCTCCTCGCAAATCGAGGGCACACAGTCCTCGCTTGCCGAGCTGCTCCTGTTCGAGCTGAACGACGCGCCAGGCGCGCCCGTAGAGGATGTCGTCGAGGTCTCCAACTATGTGAAGGCGTTGGAGCACGGGTTGAATCGCCTGCGCGAGGGGTTCCCTCTATCTAACCGCCTCATCCGAGAGATGCACGCGGTACTCCTCTCGCGCAGACGCGGGAGCGAGAAGCTCCCTGGCGAGTTCCGACGCACCCAGAACTGGATTGGCGGCACACGTCCAGGCAACGCGCACTTTGTGCCGCCGCCGCCCGAGCGGGTAAACGACTGCATGGCAGATTTAGAACGATTCCTGCACGACCGAAACTCGTCGTATCCCGCTATCGTGCGCGCTGCGCTGGCACATGTGCAGTTTGAGACCATCCACCCGTTTCTGGACGGCAACGGGCGCATCGGGCGACTGCTCATCGCCTTTATCCTGCACCACGAGGGCGTGCTTCAACGCCCGCTTCTGTACCTGAGCCTCTACTTCAAGCAGCACCGTCAGGAATATTACCGCTTGCTGGACTTGGTGCGCGTAGAAGGCGACTGGGAGGCTTGGCTCGATTTTTTCCTTGAGGGTGTGCTGCATACCGCGCAGAATGCTGTCGAGACCGCCCAGCGGCTGGTAGCCCTGTTCGAGGACGATGCACAAGCGATTCAGCACACACAGCGCGCTGCAAGCACCGCGCTGCGCGTGTTCCACGCGCTCTGCCAGCGACCAATCCTGACCCTGAAGCAGGTCTGCGAGCGGACAGGGCTGAGTTTTCCTGCCGTCTCCAGAGGCATGCAGGCGCTGCTGCGCTTGGGCATCGCCCGCGAAATCACGGGGCACAAACGCCGCCGTATGTTCGCCTACGACCGCTACTTGGCTATCCTGAACGAGGGTACAGAGCCTCTGTAGAGAAAAGCACGACGCCCCTCTCCCGTAGCGCAGGAGAGGGGCTGAAGTAGGAGTGTGTCGTTTGGCGATTATCGGCGCGCGTGGCGACGGCGCAGACCCAGCAGCCCTGTCAAACCCGCGCCCAACGCCAGCATGCTCGCAGGCTCAGGCACGGCGTCCGAGCGCGAACCGAAGTAGTTGGGAATGTTCGCGCCCGAATTGCCCGCATAGTTGCTCACAAAATACAGGTAATACCAATTGCGCCGTCAAAGTTCACAAATTGCTGCGTGTGCAGAATCCCCCCACTCCCTGCCCTCTCCCCCCTTGTCAAGGGGGGAGAGGGTCGGGGTGAGGGGGGATTCGAAGCCGACGGATTTATAAACTTTGGCTCGGCGATTGGTATAAGAGCGCCAACGAAAAGGTGCCGCTTCCTGCACTAAACGAACTCAGTTGGGGTACTTTGTTGGAGGGAATCCCTCTCCCACTGCATGGGAGAGGGAAAGGGGGGTGAGGGTTAGCATCCTGTGCCAAAGTTGAACAACACCACCAGCAAGTCGAGGTCGTTGACTGTGCCGTCGCCGTTCACATCGCTCGGACCACCGCTGCTGCCAAAGTCGAACAGTACTTGCAGCAGGTCGAGGTCATTCACACAGCCGTTGCCGTCCACATCGCCTTCAATACCGCCTTGATTTTCCTCGCCTAGCACTTCGATGAGATCGTAGCGCAGCGTGCCGCGCGTGCTGTAGTTGGAGCCAGGCTGCGCCGCGCTGTACTGACCTGTGTCGGGGTCGAAGATGGTCACCACGCGGAAGGCGAAATTCTCGCTTTTAGCTGCATCGGACGGAAGGGCAATCTCGACGAGGGAGCCGTAGCCACCGTTTTCCTGTGTGTCGCCGTGCCAGCGGTCGCCGCGACGCGCCTCTAAGGTGCGCACGCGGTTCCAACTCGCACCGCCGTCAGTGGTGTATTCCACCGCGAGGAACTTGGAAGCGGTGTTGCTCCAGCGCACATCGAACTTGACCACGATGTTGCGGTAGCCGGTAGTAGGCACGCTGACCACGATGCCTGCCAGACCAGGGTCCTGACCTTGCGCAGGATAGTTAGTAGTCTGCAGCGCCCAGTTGAGCCCATCAGTGCCTGGGTCTAAGGGCGAACCGCGAAAACCAGTGCCGTTGTTGTTGAACACAATCTCTGCGAGGTTGATGGAGATTTGTGCCTGCGATGCAAACACACCGCCATCCGCCGCCAGCATAGCGGTTCCGTCCAGCGGGTCCGACTCGTTGAAGTTCCAGAACGCCAGTTGAACAGGTTGCGCCAACGAAACGGCGAGCGCAACAGTCGCCAAACCCAGCGCGCCAAGCGCGCGTGTAATCGTGTGTCCTTTCATTTTGTGCCTCCGTATCAAGAGTGATACGCAGTAATTGTACGACCTGTAAAGTTAAGGGAGCATTAAGAGAGCTTTTGCCCTCACCCCCTGCCCTTCTCCCACCGCACACCGCGCATTCTTCTTCCCCCGCGAGGCGATAGAAGGGAACACAGGGAGCAAGGACAACACGGTGCGCCTGCTCGTTTGCGCAAGCCCTGAGGACAATAATTCCCCCTCAACGATTGCGTGCGGAACCGTTGTGCTCCTAATCAAGGGATTATCAACTGCGCTCGCTTTCACAAACTCTGGCTGCTTGATTTAGTAAGTGCATTCGCGGTGGGATTCAAACATAGCCCCCACGCCAGCCCTCCTCGGTGCGCATAAGAAGGAGGCATGTCGAAAAAAAACAGCGCACAGGTACTTGATAGGTTCTACGCAGATTCGGTAGGAATTGCGTCGGGCACATGCGCCCCTGCCTCTTGACAAAGCCCCACCCTGTCGGGTATTATTTAGCTACGCTAAACAAATGAGGAGATGACGCTATGACTGAGAAGACGCCATTGCTGGAGGTACGCAATCTGTGGGTCAAACTGCCCGACGAGGAGGACGCCATCATTCGCGGGCTGAACCTGACAATTTATTCGGGCGAAGTTCACGCGCTCATGGGACCGAACGGGTCGGGCAAGTCCACCCTGGCGAAGGTGCTGTCGGGGCACCCAGGCTACGAGGTGACCGACGGCGAAGTGCTGTTCCGCGGCGAAAACATCCTGGAGCTGGAACCCGACGACCGCGCCCGCATGGGGCTGTTTCTGGCGTTCCAGTACCCGATGGAGGTGCCTGGCGTCACCATCGCCAACTTCCTGCGCCTTGCCTACCAGCGACGCTTCGATACCGAAGTCAAATACACCGAGTTCTACAAGATTCTGTTGCAGCACCTGAAGAAGCTGGAGATGGACGCCAGCTTCGCAGGTCGCCCTGTGAACGAGGGGTTCTCTGGCGGCGAGAAGAAGCGCTTCGAAATCGTGCAACTGTCGCTGCTGGAGCCTGTGCTGTCTGTGCTGGACGAGACCGATTCGGGGCTGGACATCGACGCGCTGAAGATTGTGTCTAACGGCGTGAACGGCATGCGCTCGCCCGAACGGTCGTTCCTGGTGATTACGCACTACCAGCGCATTCTGAACTATATCACACCCGACTATGTGCATGTGATGGTTGAGGGGCGCATCGTGCGCTCTGGCGGACCCGAGTTAGCCCTGCAGCTGGAAGAGAAGGGCTACGACTGGGTACGCAGTGAACTCGCGGGTGCAACCGCCCCGTAAGGAGGTATCCAAAATGGCGCAGCCCGATATTCTGAACCTGGATCAGGACTATACGCAGAAGTACGGCTTCCACGATGACATCCAGCCGGTGTTCCAGACCGAGCGCGGCTTGACCCGCCGCGTGGTCGAAGAGATCTCGCACCAGAAAAACGAGCCTAAGTGGATGCGCGAGTTTCGGCTGCAGGCTTACGAAATCTTCATGAGCAAGCCGATGCCCGCGTGGGGACCCGACCTGTCGCGCCTGGACTTCGATGAAATCGTCTACTACATCAAGCCGACCGACCGTCAAGGGCGCAGCTGGGACGAAGTGCCCGACGAGATTAAGCAGACCTTCGACCGCTTGGGCATCCCCGAGTGGGAGCGCAAGTTCCTCGCGGGGGTTGGCGCGCAGTATGACAGTGAGGTCGTCTACCACAACCTTGCCAAGCAGTGGGAAGAGAAAGGCGTCATCTTCGTCGATACCGACACCGCCGTGCGCGAGTATCCCGACTTGGTGAAAGAGTACTTCGGCACGGTCATCCCGCCCAACGACAACAAGTTCGCCGCGCTGAACTCGGCGGTGTGGTCGGGCGGCTCGTTCGTGTATGTGCCTGCGGGGGTGCATGTGGACATCCCGTTGCAGGCGTACTTCCGCATCAACGCCAAAAACGCGGGTCAGTTCGAGCGCACGCTGATTATCGCGGAAGAGGGCGCGTTCGTGCATTATGTCGAAGGGTGCACCGCCCCGGTATACGCCGAGGAAGCCCTGCACAGCGCGGTGGTGGAGATTATCGTCAAGCGCGGCGCGCGCGTGCGCTACACCACCATCCAGAACTGGTCGCGCGATGTCTACAACCTCGTCACCAAGCGCGCGGTGGCTTACGGCGACTCGGTGATGGAATGGGTGGATGGCAACATTGGGTCCAGAGTGACTCAAAAGTACCCCTCCGTCTACCTGATGGAGCCCGGCGCACGCGGCGAGATTCTGTCGGTCGCGTTCGCGGGCGACGGACAGCACCAAGACACGGGCGGCAAACTCATCTTCGCCGCGCCACACACCACAGGACGCATCACCTCCAAGTCCATCTCTAAGGGCACAGGGCGCGCGAGCTATCGCGGGCTGGTGCAGGTGCTGGAAGGCGCACACCACGCCAAATGCAATGTGGAGTGCGACGCGCTGCTGCTGGATGAGGACGCCAAGACCGACACCTACCCCTACATCGAAGTCAACGAGAAGCAGGTCACCATCGGGCACGAGGCGCGCGTGAGCAAGGTCAGCGACGAGCAAATCTTCTACCTGCAGAGCCGCGGACTCAAGAAAGACGAAGCGCTCACGCTGATTGTGTCGGGCTTTATTGAGCCGCTGGCGAAGCAGCTCCCGATGGAGTACGCCGTGGAGCTGAACCGCCTGATTGAGCTGGAGATGGAAGGCTCGGTCGGCTAAACGGCTTCTCACGCCAACCCGCTCCCGAGAACGCCCTCCAGCCACGCGCTGGGGGGCGTTTTTTCGCGGGCGAATCGTGCATAATATATATGCGGGGAACCGAGTTGAGCGACTGGCTACGGATAGCGGAGCATATTGCGGCGCGCTGGGCGATTCTCGCCATAGACACGCTGCTGGTGGCGTTCCTGATTTATCGCCTGCTGCTGCTGGCGAAAGGCACACGCGCCTATCAGGTGCTGATTGGGCTGCTGGTGTTCGTGCTGGCGCTGTATCTGAGCGACGCGCTGGGACTGGAGACCATCCACTGGCTGCTGGATCGCATGACCACGCTGGGTCCTGTCGCGCTGGTGATCCTGTTTTTCCCTGAGTTGCGCCGCGTGTTGGAGACCATCGGGCGCGTGGAGTTCTGGCGCAGTAGCTTGGGGGTGGGGGCGGATGCCGCACCGATACAGCGCGCCATCAACGAAGTGGTCAGCGCGGTGCAGCAGATGGCGCGCGATCGAATCGGCGCGCTGATTGTGTGGGAGCGCAAAGACCGTATCGCAGAGGGCAACGGCGTGGAGCTGCAAGCGGAGGCGACCTCGCCCCTGCTGCGCACGATTTTCTACCCTGGCTCGCCGTTGCACGACGGCGCGGTCATCCTGCGCGGCGCGGAAATCGTCGAGGCTGCCGTCTACTTCCCCGAAATCAGCCAGAACCCCGACATCCCCAGCACCATGCACACGCGCCATCGCGCAGGGATTGGCGTCACCGAGACCTCCGACTGCATCGCGATTATCGTCTCGGAGGAGACGGGGCAGATTACGGTGGCGGTGGACGGCGCGTGGACGCAGAATGTGGACGCCGACCACCTGCGCCGCCTGCTGAGCGATTTACTCACAGGCGAGTCGCGCCCGCGCATCTTGGAGCGGATGGGCGCGACCCTCTCCAGCGTGCGCCGCACCCGCACCGAACGGCGCACCGAGGAGAGGACAGCTTAAGTGGACAGATATGTGCACAATCTTTATACCAATCGCACAGGCAAAGTTTACGATAACAAGCAAGGCTGAGGACTCCCTCCTTCTCTGCCCGACCCAACCGCGATGACCCGCGCTACCCCACCCGACCCGACAACGGCTCCACCGCCACCTGCAAGTACCGCCACTTGTACAAACGCTCCACTGGCGAGCATAACCTGACCCTGCGCACCGTCCAACGCCGACGCATCTGATCGACTAGTCCCACGCACCTCTCGTCCACAAACACCACCTGCTGCCCCAAGCACACCTTGTGCGCGGTCAACGCCCTGCCAACCCCCCTCTGTTCTACTGCGCATGCAGCGCAGAGTCGGCATGCACCGCCATCGGACGCGGCACCTTGCGTTTGCACCCCAACGGCTCAAGCACCCGTCGCCTCTGACGCTCCAACGGCACGACGCTTAGTGCCTCGCGACACCACACCACCGCCTCACGGAGCGTGCGAAAGCCCTGCGTAGAGGCGTGCTGGATGAGCTGTGCCTGTTGGTCGGGGGTCAAGGGCGAACGCGGCGTGGTTCGGTTGCCCCCGCGCGTGCGACGGTAAGCTCCTCCAGTCCGCCTGTGCGGTACCCACTGAGCCATTTTGGGGCGTTGCAGCGACATCCGCCGACGCTTGCGGCAGTTTCTTTGAAGATTCTGTCGCGTTGGAGCAGGGCGAGTGCTTGGGAGCGTCGGGCGTTTGAGTGTTGGGGGTGTGGTTGGGGTGTGCGTAGAGTTTGTCAGCGGTGTGTTTTTGATTCACAGTGCGTTTTCGTCTGCTCATCGGTGTTTTGCTGGCGGGCGAAGTACGGTGGAAGTATGCTTCATAGATGAACTCTGGCTCGGCGATTGGTATAATAACGCACGCTATGAAACTGTTCTGCCTAAAAACCGAGCAGGTGGTTCCTGCGACTTTAGAGGTCGTGTGGAACTTTTTCTCCAGCCCTGTTAACCTGAAGGCGATTACACCGCCGTATATGGGCTTCGATATCCGAACACCTGTGCCTGATAAGATGGAAGCAGGGCTGATTATTGCCTACACAGTACGTCCGCTGTTCAACCTGCCGATGCAGTGGATCACAGAGATTACTCATGTAGAGCCGATGCGCTTTTTTGTGGATGAACAGCGGTTCGGTCCTTACCGCTTTTGGCATCATCGGCACACTTTCACCCCCGTCGAGGGTGGGGTGCTGATGGAAGACCTGGTGTACTATGCACTCAAGCAGCCGTTTGTAGACGGAGTCATCCACAAGTTGCTGGTGCGTCCGCGCTTAGAAGAGATTTTCGAGTACCGCCGTTGCAAGATTGCCGAGATTTTCGGCGATGCACCACTCCCGTATTCCAGGAAGCTTACCGCTGCTGGGTAGTTCCGCCGTGATGGCTCTGCATCTGTCGATTCTGTGCGTGCGCAGGTGGCAATCTGCTGTGCCTGATGCGTTTGAAGCCCGCCGAACAGTTGCGGTGTAAACCGCTATGGAGGTATCTATGCGGGACGGTTGCAGGGCTGCTGGTGCTGATGAGAGGCAATGGCGACAGGAGGGTGAAGCCTGCGACAATCCGAATGCTCTCGCTGGCAGATTGGGCTGTGCTGACCGAGGGCGGATCGACCAGCTACTGCCCCGCGCCCCAATGTGCCGCGATGCCACCGAATTATTACGAGGAGTTGCCCGTTGCGGAGGTGGCGCGTGCCCTAAACGCGCTCGAAGGCACGGTCAACACCTAGCTCTATCGCGGGCGCGAAACGCTGCGCCGCTGGCTGGAGGAGGAACGCAGATGATTGCAAGCGATGGGAACCTGCACTGCACGACTGGCTGGAAAGCTGGATCGCTAACAGCGCATGCACAGCAGTGGGGGCACACCTGCGAGCATGCCCTGCGTGCCGTGCGAAAGTGGAGGTGTGGCGGGCGGTTGGGCGCGCCCTGCGCGAGTTGCCTTGCCTGCCTGCACCTAAGCCTCGCGGCGCGCTGCACCTCGCCCTTGCGCTCTGCGTGCCGACCGCGCTGCTGTTGGTTGCCTTCCGCGCGCCGATGGATGCGCCGCCTGTAGACGCGCTGCAACCAAGCGCTGTTGTGCAGACGCTTGCGCGCCCGTTCACGGTGCTTGCCCAAACGCTGTGGAACTGCCTGCCGGAGGTGATGTAGTTGGAGAGGCTGATTGGGCTGTTGTCGCTGGGTCTGATTCTGACGGCAGTCGGGCTGGTGGATGTTGCGCCGTTTCGCAGGCTGACGGCGGACTATTTGACGCTGTCTCGTCGGAGTTCGCGTGCGGTGGGGACGCGTGGCGCACTGGCGATGGCGAGTGTGGCGGTGCTTGCGCTCGTGCTGGGTGCAGCTGCCCAAAACTACCCTGAAGAGTCCTCCGCGCGCGGCGGGTTGCTGCTGCTGATTGCGCTGTTCGCGTTGCTACTGGGGCTGGCGCTGCTGATCGGCTACGGCGCAACCGCACGACACTTGGGCGCGCGCGTGCTGCAAGTGTTCGGCGTGGCGGAGCCGCACACTGGCTGGTGCGTGCTGACGGCAAGTCTGCTTATCCCTGCCGTCGTGTGGATCCCCGTGTTCGGATGGGCGCTGGGGCTGTACTGGCTGGCAATAACCGTGGGCGCGGTAATCCATCGGCTGCTGGAGGGAGGGCAACCTGTAGTCGCAGCTGCCGAGCCACCGTCGGAGACTCACTGAGCGTGCTCGAGGGGGTAGTTGACGAAATGCGCGTTGGGGTTCTGGACATCGGCTCTAACTCTGTGTTACTGCTGGTTGGTGAGCGGGCACCTTCGGGATGGCGCGTGCTGACCGATCAGGCACGCATCACACGCTTAGGCGAGGGCTTCGGCGCGAAGAGACAACTGCAACCCCAAGCGGTTCAGCGCACTTTGCAGGTAGTAAGCGAGTACCTTGCACAGTGCCGCGCGATGCGAGTCGAGCGAGTTGTGGCAGCTGCGACCGCTGTTGTGCGTGAGGCGCGCAACCCTGACGCGCTGCTCCAACCCCTGCGCGAGCAGCTACCTCCTGACGCCGAGCTGCGCGTGCTATCGGGGCAGGAAGAGGCCGCACTCAGCTATCTTTCGGTCGCGCGGGACGAGACGCTTGGCATCGACGCGGAGCGGTTGGCGATTATCGACATCGGTGGCGGGAGCGTGGAGGTGGCTCTGGGTCAGGGCGCGCAGCTGGAGGCGTGGCACAGCTTCCCTGTCGGTGCAGGGCGCGTGCGCGAGGCGTATATGCGCAGCGACCCGCCCAGTCCGCGCGAGGTGCTTGCAGCGGTATGCGCACTGGACGAGGCGTTCGCTCCCCTGCGCCAGCTGCCCCAACCCAATCGGGGGGCGTCTATCGGCGGTACGGGCGTGAACTTGGCGACACTCGCGCTGGGACTAACCGCCTTCGACCCCGCAGCCGTGCATGGCGTCTGGTTCGGCGATGAGACACTCGCCGCGCTGCTGGAGCGCCTGCTGCGTCTTAGCGATGCAGAACGACGCACCTTGCCAGGCATAGAGCCTGACCGTGCGCCGTTGCTGCACATTGGTGCCCTGATTCTGGAGCGTGCGCTGTTCGCGCTGCGCCGCGAGGAGGTACAAATCAGCACGCGCGGGCTGCGCTACGGTATCCTGTGGACACTACCGCCCTAATGCAGCACTGCCTCCCCGATAACATACAGCTCCGTTGCCTTGCTGCCGATACGGTGATTGCCATCGTTCTACTCCTTCGTTGCGGCGTGATGTACCTGCGTTCGGTGGGGCTTGCCGCGTGCAAAATGGGCGCACGCTCCGTCGCCCTTCCCCCCAGCCTCTCCCAACTTGCGGGAGACAAGTTCCCCAAAAGGTTTGGTGTGGCAATTGGTATAACCGTCCCTAAAGCCGACAGCAGGGAAGACTCAGTGGGTGAGTCTGAGCGGCGAGCAGGTCTATCGCACAGGGTCATCCGTGATAATCGCGTCCACGCCGAGTTGAGCAAGTTCGCGCTTGCGCTCCGCGTCGTTCACGGTCCACACGACCATCTTTTTGCGCTGTTGGCGCGCGCGACGCATCGCCTCGGGGTCTACCAGCGTGTGGTTCGGGTGCAACGCCTCGTAGCGCACGCCCCACCGCCGCCCGTCCTCGCGCATCATGTGCGGCGTGTGCTGGCTAATCAGCACGCCCAGACGCACTCGTCGGCTCTCCTCCGCGAACCAACGCAGGGTGTCTAAACTGAACGACGAGATGATTACATTCGGCATCAGGCGGTACTCTTCGATGAGCGCCAGCACGGTGCGCACAATCGGGCGGTCTTCGGGGTAGAAGGTCTTCATGTCCAGGTTGTAGCGTGTGCGGTTGCCGAACGCTTCGAAGACCTCTTTGAGGGTGGGGACGCGCTCGCCCGCGAATTTCGCGCCGTGCTTGACGCCTGCGTCATAGCGTTGGATTTCCGCCGCGCTGAGTTGGCGCACATCGCCTGTACCGTTGGTCGTGCGTTCCAAGTTGGGGTCGTGAATCACCATCGGCGCGCCGTCTGCGCTGGGGGTGATGTCCAGTTCGATGCCGTCTGCGCCCATCTCCAGCGCGAGATGGAACGCGGACAGCGTATTCTCTGGGGCGTGCATGCTCGCGCCGCGATGCCCGAAAATCAGCGGGCGCTTGCCCTCCCAGAACCGCATGGCTCACTCCTCCTCAGGCGCGTTGATGGTCAGCACGGGGCAGGTCGGCATGCGCACGACTTTTTCTGTGACGGAGCCGAACACGAAACGCTTCCAGCCGCTGCGCCCGTGCGTGGCAATCACAATCAGGTCAATCTCTTTGTCCTTCTGGTAGTTGATGATCTCGTCGGCAGGATCGCCCCAGACGACGCTGGCGAACACGGTTAGCGACTGGGGGATACGCTGCTCCATCAACTCCTGCATGGAGCGCTCCGCCGCCTCGCGCATCTCGCTCTCGTACAGCGGGATCTCCACATTCACGGGCACGGGGACGACATGCAACGGCGGCACGATGTGCAGCAGGTGCAACTCGGCGTTGAAATGCTCCGCCAGTTCCACTGCCATGTCGAGCGCATAGTAGGACGGCTCGCTGAAGTCCGTCGGCGCAAGGATTTTCTTGAACGGCAATCGTATCATCGGTATCCTCCCGCACTATTGTACCCTTCACAAGCCCCCTGACCAAAATAACAGGGGCGGCTGTAAACGATGTGTTGGCGCATGCGCCTCCAGCCCTTGACCCTTCACTCGACTGGAGGGTGTATACTTCACTGTACGATGGCGAGGTTCCTACGAATCGGTGCAATGGCGAAGCAGGCGGGCGTGAAGGTCTCTACCTTGCGCTACTATGATG
>Ga0308421_1000285_pt1 | contig 31564 bp, 28 predicted proteins | sample HotsprSampleMS60_FD_203673 | JGI IMG/M metagenome (GOLD analysis project Ga0308421, IMG submission 203673) | Hot spring phototrophic mat microbial communities from Mushroom Spring, Yellowstone National Park, Wyoming, United States - 20090730_MS60 ...
CCGACCACTTCGCCGAAGCCACGCAAGGCATCTACCTCAACGACGAGGGGCGCAAGGTCTTCCTCAAGGCGTGGGAAGAGCGGCTGCAAAGCACCTTCGAACACCGCACGCTCAAACGCCATGTCTCCTACCGCACTGCCATCCGATTATACCAATTGCCGAGCCATAGTTCGTTAATCGCACGGCAAGCCCTCCAACGCCTCCCGTATCCAGTCCCAACCCACTAAACGCACCATCCCTTCACGCAACCCACCCAACGCACCCGCCACCGCCGCCAGCTTCGCCTCCAGCAACCCATACACCACACCCTCTACACAACAACGCACCGCACAAAACACACGCTCCACTGGGTTCAACTCAGACAAATACGCAGGCAAATACACCAACTCCACCCCAACCTCTCGCACCTCACGCGCCCGATGAGAACCCGCGTTATCCCACACCACGACCGCTACCCCCAACGCACGCCATTCCGACAACGCCGCCACTGCCGCCTCCTTCCCCAAACGCGCCGACCCACGCCACCACACCTCACCCGACAACGGGTCAACGGCTACCTGCAAGTACCGCCACTCGTACGAACGCTCCACCCGCTGACACAACCTGACCCCGCGCACCGTCCAACGCCGACGCACCTGACCGATGAGCCCAACGCGCATCTCGTCCACAAACACCACCCGCTGCCCCGCGCGCACCCCCTGCGCCGTCAACGCCTCGCGAAACCCCTGCACTGCGCCTGTAGCGCAGCGTCCGCACGCACCGCCATCGGACGCGGTACCTTGCGCCGAACCCCCAGCCGATGGAAGAGCCGTTGCATCTGACGCTCCGACAGCTCCACGCCCAGTGTCTCGCGACACCACGCGGCTGCCTCGCGGAGCGTGCGAAAGCCTTGCGTAGCGGCGTGCTGGAGGAGCTGTGCCTGCTGGTCGGGGGTCAACCGTGAACGCAGCGTGGCTCGGTTGCCCCCGCGTGTGCGACGGGTGAGTTCATCCAGCCCGCCTGTGCGATACCAAGTGAGCCACTTTTGGACGGTGCGAATGGACACGCCGACGATTGCGGCAGTTTCTTTGAGGGTTCTGCCGCGTTGGAGCAGGGCGAGGGCTTGGAAGCGTCGGGCGATTTGGGTGTTGGGTGTGTGGTTGGAGTGTGCGTAGAGTTCTTCGGCAGTGTGTTTCCAGTCCACTGTGAGTTTTCGTCCACTCATCGGTGTTCCTCCTATGTGCGAAGTAGGGTGTAAGTATACCTCATTTATGAACTCTGGCTCGGCGATTGGTATAACACCAATTGCGATGCAAACAGACAGAAATTAGGCTATAATAGGCTATGCGTATCCGATTCGGCTGTTGGATAACAGGGCTTGCATTCGCAAGTGGGCTTTACGCCCAATCGTTGGTCGACTCGAGTCTTGCTTACGATACGGTTGTGAGCAGTGGGCTCTCGTTCCCGATTGCCATCGCGTTTTTGGATCCGTCTGATCCGACGCGCTTTTTCGTCATCGAGAAAAACAGCGGGCGCGTCAAGCTTGTGCAGAACGGCACAGTGGTCAGCACGGTGCTAGATCTACCAGTGAATAACGCCAGCGAGCGTGGCTTGCTGGGGATTGCCCTTTACCCCGATTTCACTGTCAACGGGCATGTGTACCTTTACTACACGCGTTCCAGCACAGGCTCAGACTCCTCAAGTTCATCGGAGTGGGTGGACAACCGTGTGGAGCGCTACCGTTGGAACGGCTCTGCACTAGTGGAGCCAACGCTCATCGTCTCCTTCCCACGCGACAATACACAAAACAACGGTCCAAATCACGATGGCGGTGTGATTCTGTTTGGTCCTGACGGTAAGCTCTACGGCGTTACGGGTGACCTAAATCGCGGTTTTTTGAGTAACCCACGCATTGAGCAGAACACCAGCACAACGGCGGTTGCAGGTGTCGGCGGCATCTTTCGGCTGAACCCCGACGGCTCTATTCCGCCCGACAACCCGTTCGTGAGCCACCCCGATCGGAGGATTCAACATCTATGGGCATACGGTATCCGCAACAGCTTTGGAATGGTCTTCGATAGTCTCACGGCACGCTTATGGCTCACAGAGAACGGACCGAATGTGTACGACGAGATCAACCTTGTTAGGCGCGGCTTCAATAGCGGCTGGCTCAAGATTATGGGACCCGACTCGCGCAACGCGACCTACTCGGAGAATGGAAACCGTGCCTACAACGCCAACGATTTAGTCTACCTCACGAACGCTTACTACGCTGACCCAATTTTCTCGTGGTTGCAGCCGATTGGAGTAACGAGCATCGTGTTTATGCGTTCCGCACGTTTTGGCGCAGGCGTCCGTGACGAGGTTATCGTTGGCGAGAGTAATAACGGCGGGCTTTACCGCTTTACGATGAACGCCTCGCGCGATGACTTTGTGCTAACAGGAGGATTAGCAGACCGTGTCGCAGATTCGGCAACCGAGCGCAACCTGTCGCTCTTCGGCAGTGGCTGGGGCGTGGTGACCGATTTGCGGATTGGACCCGATGGCTATCTGTATGTGGTGAGCCTTTACGCGAATCGAGTCTACCGCATTCGCCCTGTAAACCCGCCCGCGATCGTTTCGGGGCAGGCGCGGTTGCAGGACAGGCAAGGGCTGCCACTGGGAACGCCACTCACACTCGAACTGCGCCAAGATGGCACTCCAGTACAGATCATTAACACCTCGCTGGACGCTTACGGGCACTTCTCTGAGCGTATTGCCAATCCTGGGGTCTACACGATTCGCGCGAAGGCGGCAGGCTATCTCTCCGTGAGTGTGCCGAATGTGTCGATTGGAACAGGCGGATTCGCCTACCTCAACTTGCTGTTTCAGACACTTGGTGATGTCAATGGCGATGACATCATCAACGATACCGATCTGCTCGAGGTACTGTTCGCGTTTGGCAACCAAGGTGGCAACGCCGATGTCAATAATGATGGTGTCGTGAACGATACCGACTTGCTCATCGTGCTATTCAACTTCGGCGCAGGCAGATAGTATCCCTCAAGACTATCAGACTGGGCGATTCGGGGGAACTTTCCCGAATCGCCTGAATCGAAGGGACAAGGTGGGTACATTTGGCTTTGCAGCCGCATTGATGAAATGGAGGATGAAACTATGCGACGACCCTTTGAGATATTGGCAACCTTGGCAATAGCCTTTGCTGCCTGCGGGCTAACACCTGCCGCAGCGCAAGATCAACCGTGTTGTAGCTTTGAGGTAGTTCACAACTTTCAACTGTGCTTGCCGCCAGATTGTGGGCTCCCGCAAGTGGAATGGTTCTGGAACACCCAAGCGGCTGCATGGCAAATCGGCGGGACGCCTATCGTCGACACCAATAGCGGATCTGCGAACTACCCTGTGCCCAGTCGCGGTATCCAATGTGCCCGGGCACTAGTCACTTGGGGAAACAAACCCTGCGCTGTAGCCACTGCGTGTGCGGGCTTTAATGTGGACTGGATTCCAGGCACAACTTGTTTGCAAGGTTCGCATGTGGCTTTCGGACGGGCGTGCGCCTTCTGTCCCCGACACGGCGCGAACGCCGCCGCGAACTCGCACATCGTTATCTCCTGCCCGAGCCTCATAGAGGGCGATGTGCAGTGGACGCCCCAGTTCAAAGACGTCCTCGGCGCGGAGTGCGGTGCGGAGATGTACGACCCCGTGATTGTCCGCTACCGAAACATTCGCACAGGGGACACGCGCGAAGAGGTGCTGTTCCAACTCCGTGCGTCGAACTTCTGGTGGCAACCCGAACCCGACGGCGCGACCGCACGCACCGGACCAGGAACCAGAAAGACGGGACATGTCACGCTGCTCAAGGGGCGAACGGCAGGACAAGGCGGCGAGGAATCCCGTATCCATATCCGCTGGGATGATAACTTGATCGTCTTGGAATCGGTACGCACGGGCGAATTTGTCGATTGGAACCTGCCGAATGTAGGCGACCCGATTCCACTGTTTGAAGAAGGTGGGATACGCTTGCCAGGCGTCTTCTATCTGCGCTTCCAAGCAGGTGCGAGTGAAGTGGTAGAAGGTATCGAGATGGGCGGCGGCGGCGTGTCGGGTCAGGACATTCCACGCACCCCTGGCGATGTGGATGGCAACGGCTGTGTGAACGACCTCGACCTGCTGCAAGTGCTGTTCGACTTCGGCAGCAGCGGTGGTCCAAGCGATGTAAACCGCGACGGCACGGTCAATGACCTCGACCTGCTCATCGTGCTATTCAACTTTGGCGCAGGGTGCTAACTGCGTACCCCCTCTCGCCAAAGGCTCCTCGCTCAAAGAGCGGGGAGCCTTGCACACCTACGGGGGTAAGTTTGTGCTATAATTGATGGTGAGGTGCGCTATGGTTCGAAAGAAAATTCTCGGGATAGTGGTGGCGATAACTCTCGCGTCTTCTCTAAGGGCGCAGGAGAATGTACAAATTTTGATTAGTCTTGTCAACCCTGCCCAGAACGAATATCAGATGATTGTACAGAACAACAACACCAATTGGTGGATAGACCAACTGCATGTGCTCTACACGACGCAGGGGGTTCTCCAAGCGACCAACACGCCGCCGAATTGGGCGCATCTGCCCGATGTGCCGTGGGATGCAATCCCGTACAATCTGCGTTTTGAAGCGAGCAACTCCTCCGCGCGGATTGCGCCTGGTGCATCACAGACCTTCGGGTACAAGATGAACACGCCCACGCCCGTCGAGGACTGGTACATCCAGTTCCGAGCCGTGAGTGCTTCTGGCACGACCAAGGAGTACGCATTCCGCGTCAAGATTTCGCAGACGCTGAATACGCCGAAGGATGCATTAGGAGCAACTGTGGCACAGTTTGCGTACCCTGGAAATAGTCGAGTACTTTTCCAGTACGACTATGAGTATGCTACCCCCACGACCCAGTTCGCAATCAAGTTTGCAGATGCACAATTCGTGGTACGCGATCAAGTATTCTATCCAGAGATTCCTGAGCCCCCTCATTTGGAACGCTACTTTACAGGGAGCGTTATACGCAGCGTAGATGCGACGGGTGGCATCAAAGGCGAGTTGTGGGAGTTCGAGTCAGAGCATGCGCATTGGTGCAGTGGGGGGAGCGGGTTCCGACGGGTGAACTGGCTTAGGAATGAAAATGTTGTGCCGCTGCTGCCTGTGTCATGGCTATTTACGCCGTCAGTATCTGGGCCTGACGGTTCGCGCCTCGTGCGGCTCGTAGTGCAGAATCGGGGCGACACTCAGCTGGAGGGCGACTTTTACCTGTATACGCAGGGTGAGCAGCTTCTTAAAGGACGTTCGCTTATCAACTGGCGCAATCGGTTTCCACCCGATTTTCGACAACGCTTGACGCTTCTGCCGCACCAGTCTGCTGTGATTGTGTTCATAGTGCCTGCGGGTGCGCCGCCCACGCGCTACTTCTACGCCGAGTTCGACAGCGGACGAGACCGCCTCTACTGGGCGCAGCAGGAAATCAACAGTCCTCTTCTGATTGGCTACCTGAGCCCGCAGGGCGCAAACCGACCCGTAATTGTACAGATCACCAACCCGAACACGGGGAGCAGGACGGTGAAGGCAACTGTTGCCGACAGGAACGGCGTGTGGCGACTGACGCTGGAGCCGAGCGATGTGCCGTTGATCGAAGACGCAGGTTTCCATACTCCTGTCTGGCAAGTGCGAGTGAAGGCACAAGGCGCACTATCGCAACTATATGGGGGTGTGCTGCTGCCAGGCGGGGACACGCTCGATCCGTACCTACGCACGCAGCTGGTGTTGGGTGATGCGAACGGCGATGACTGCATTAACGACACTGACCTGTTGCAGGTGCTGTTCGCATTCGGAAGCGACGACCCCAGCGCCGATTTGACTCTCGACGGTACGGTGAATGATGCTGACCTGCTGCTGGTGTTGTTCAACTTCGGCGTGGGGTGCTAAGCCGCAACAGATAGTCGGCGACGCCCCGCTCGTAGAGGAACTGCGCCAGCGCCTGCGCGTCGCCTTCCAGCACGAGATCTACATCGCTGGGCAGCGGGCGTCCCAGCAACTTATCGCGCACATAGCCCCCCACGAGGTAGACCGTGCCCTCGTAGGGCGTACCTGAGAGTCCATTCCGTAAACGCTCCAAAGCGCGATCGAGCATTTCACTGGCGTTAACCGTGCAATTCCACCTCAAGTAGGGCAATCCAGTCGCGTACCCACTGGTCGGCGGGTTCGTCAATCGGAGTGCACTCGCGGCGTGGTTGGAAAGACAGCACTTAAACATACAGTTCCACCAGGCTTGGCTGCACCGCAGTCTCCTCTACGCGACGGCGCGCCAGTTCGCAGTAGTCGGGGTTAATCTCGAAGCCGATAAACCGTCGTCCCATTCGTTTGGCGACGACTGCCGTTGTGCCCGAACCGATAAATGGATCCAGAACGAGGTCGCCGACTTCGGTGGTGAGGTTCAGGAGCTCCTGCACCAGATATTCTGGGTACACAGCGGGATGGTTAGGTGACTTGACGGCAATCACGGGACACTCGATGACATCGCGCTTGATGGCGCGATCGTACATACGTATAATCGTGAAACCCTTGTTTTTCAGGTGGCTCTTGCGTCCGCCCTCGTAGCCGCCGTATGCCTCCGAGTGAATGCCCCGTATCTTCATTCGGAAGGACGCGATTTCGCCGCGCTGTACCTCTGCAATCGCTTGCTGGAGCGCAAGACGCGCCTCCTGCTTCTGTTCAGGCGACAGGTCGGACTGCTCAATCAGTTCCAGGTATTGTTTCCCAATATTGTTGCCTGCCTTGACGCGCTGGCGCACCAGGTCGCGATGCGCCATAAAGCGCTCGTAAAAGTAGCGATACTCGTCCGATTTCACAAAGTGAAAGATTGGCTCTGTGCTGCTGACCAAGCGTCGACGATACTGACGGGGTTCAGGATTGGGCTTGACCCAAGTGATAATGTTGATGAGCTTGACGCCTGTATGCTGAACAGCTGCGTTCGCGAAAAGATAGGGAGCCAGCTGCAGCGAGCCATTCTCGTACTTGTCGCCGATGTTGAAAAAGATACTCCCACTCGGCTTTAGACACCGCACGCACTGCTCGAAAACTTGCAGCAGGTTTTGGATATAGGCTTCGAGACTGGGCTCGTTTCCAAGGTCGCCTACGCCGTAGTCGCGTTGCTGGTAGTATGGGGGGCTGGTTATCACGGCATCGAGACACTCATCGGGCAACTGCCGCATGAGTTCACGGCAGTCGCCTTCCACGATTGAATCAACAAATGGTATCGACGCTTGCTGCGTAGCGGATTGCGCTCCCATCGGCATAACTATACCTTACGCCTGCTGTGCGCTTGTTTTGAGCGGCGAGGCAGGGGCAGGTGTTGGATTCCACTCACAGCCGCTTCAGGGAGGGTTCCAGTTGCTCGTGGGGGAGCAGGCGGAAGCGGTTCTCGCGCAGCGTCTGACGCTCCAAAATGCCGACCTCCACCTGCGCTTCGCCGAGCATCTCGCGCAGGCGGTTGCGCGCAGCGTCTTCCGAGACCGCGTCGACATCTTCCTGTTGCGCGGCTTCGTAGGCGACGCCCCAGGCAATCAGCGCAATCGGCAGCGCGCTCTCCAGCGTCGGTAGGCGCGTCAACTGCGCCTCCAAGTAGCGCGTCGTCTGCTCCTCGGCGGTCGGCGTACCCCCAATCGCGGCGAACCGCTCGTAGGGCAGAAACTCGCCGTCGTAGTTGAGCGTGTAGAACTGGTCGCGTTCAGGGGTGTCGTGCAGCTCGGCGAACAGCGCGCGCGCCACGAACGGCGTCGTGAGCGGGTCGCCGAACGCCTTTTTGAGCGCAGGCGAGAGCGCGAAGCCCACCACCCGCTGAATCGTCACATCGTCAGGGCTGCGCACAAAGCCCTCTTGGTGCGCGAAGTCGATCGCCGCCAAGCGCAAGTTCTCCACATCCGCCTGGTTGCCAATTGCCGAGAACATCAGGCGGTCGTAGACCTCATACACCTTGCGCCCGCGCCGCTTGAGCGCAAGCAGCAACACGCCGTTGTCGTAGCTAATCCCAATCACGGGACTGCCCGCGCGCAGGCGGTTGCGGATATACTGCGCCCGCTGCTGCAGGTTCTCCTGAAAGTCATACGGGGTAAGCATCAGCCGTTGCCTCCGTTCCGAATCGACTGCACGATGTCGCGGATGGTCGCTTCGGGCACTTCGAACACGCCCTCGCGGTTCACATAGCGCGCGGTGGGCAGCACCTTGTCGATACCGCCTGTCGCCGCGTCCAAATCGGCGGCGATGTCCAGCAGCAGAATTGCCTCGCGCAGCACCTCTTCCAGCGGTCGCTGGCTGAACGCTCCGCGCGTTTTGGTGATGTAGTCGAACACGCCGCGGATGCGTTCGGAGCCAGAGCCTGACGCGCCGTATTCGGGCGTTTCGAAGCGCGCGCCGCTCACATCGTAAAAGAAGATGCGCCCACAGTCGCGGTCAGGGTCGTATACGCTCAGGATGGGGATGAACAGCCCGATCCCGCCCAGCGCGTTGGGCAGGTTCGCCGACAGCGCACGCGAGACCTCTTGGAGCTTGCCATCGAGGCTCATGGGCTGGAGTTGGCTGCGGGCGTAGTATTTGAAGGCGTGGCGCAGATAGCGCACGACCTCCATCGCGCGTCCGTATGCGCCCGCGATGGCAACCAGCGTGTGGTCGTCCAGCGGGATGATTTTGTCTGCGCGGTCGTACATCACGGCGTTGGCGGCGGTGGCGCGTCGGTCGCCGACATTCAGCACGCCGCCCTGAAACTTCAGCGCGATGACCGTCGTGCCGTGCACCTCCAGCGCGGCATTAGGCGCGGGGTTCGGCGCGTCGATGGGGCTAAACAGCGGCAAGCGCACGCCCGTCTGCGCCTGATAGCCCTGCAGCAGTTCATAAAAGTCGCCTGAATAGGTTCGTGTTGTCATAGTGCCTCGTCAATCGGTTCGGCGGACGCCCGCGCATGGGGCAGGCGCCGCGCCCACTGATCGGTTCGCTAAAGCGTTGGCTTACTGCCCGCTGCGCTGTCGGTAGCGGCGCGCCTGCTCAGGGTCGATACGGCGCATGCGCTTGAGCAGTTCGTTCGTGTCGGGTCGCTTCACATTCGGCTTGCTGGGCCCGTCGCCGTCGCCGCCTGGTCGCGTCAGCGGCTCGGTCGGCACGGGGCGCCGAATGCGCTCCTCCGCTCGTGTAATCATGGCGATTCCTCCTGTTTGGGTGCGCTCGCCCTGTGGGGCGCACGCAATAGGTCTACGAATTGCGTAATCGTCTCTGCCGTCGTCAGACGACGGTTCAAATCGCTTGTGTCGCCAACCAGCTGGCTCAAGTCCAGCCGCACGGTCTGGTCGTCATTGCGCAGCACGATGCGCTCCCAGTTGATGCTTTCCACCTGCGCGGGGTAGCGTTGCACGCACAGCGCACGGATCGCGGCGCGGGTGTCGCGCGGCGGGTGGTGCATTGCATGCTCCACCGCTTCTGGGGTGACCAGCGTCTGCATCCGCCCCTGCTCCACCAGCGCGTAATACAGCCCTTCGGCAGGGTCTATATCATGATACGCCAAATCGAGCGCAATCATCGCAGGGTCGTCCAGCGGAACGCCCTCCGCCTCCGCAAAAAGGCTCAGCAGTTGACGCTTTGCGACCCAGTCGAGTCGGTCGCCCAGCGCGTCGGGGTCGGTCTCCAGCAGGTGCAGTACGGTTTCCCACTCGCGCAGCACCCAGTCGGTCTCGGCGTCGCGCCCCGCGAACTGTTGCGCAGCGGCGTCCAGGTAATGGCGCTGCACCTCGATGGCGGTCATCACCCCGTGGTCAGTCTCCACCAGCCATTTGCCGTCGGGGTCGCGCGAGATGCGCTGCGCCGTCGCCACAGGGTCTACAACAATCAGGTTCGCTGCCCAGCCCGTCTCCAGCAGCTCCAGCACCAGTGCGGTCGAGCCGACCTTGAGCGCGGTTGCGTACTCGCTCATGTTCGCGTCCCCACAGATGACATGCAGGCGACGGTAGTCGTGCATGCAGGCGTGCGGTTCGTCGCGCGTGTTGAAAATCGGGCGGCGGTACAGCGTCTCCACATTCATCGTGTCCATGTAGAAGTCGGCGCGCTGGCTAATCTGGTACGGCACGCGCGGGTTCGGATTGTTCTCTACGCCGACCTTGCCCGCGCCCGCGTAAATCAGGCGCGTGGTCAGAAACGGCGTCATCGTGGACGCCAGCGTCTCGAACGGGATGTCGCGTCGAAGCAGATAGCTCTCGTGCGTGCCGTAGCTGCTGCCGTGGTAGTCGGTGTTATTTTTGTAGAGTTTGACCGTCGCGTTAATGCGCTGCTGATACGCCTGCGCACATGCAAGCAGGATACGCTCGCCCGCTTTGTCGTAGGCGATTAGGTCCATCAGGCGTCGGCATTCGGGGGTGGCGTATTCGGGGTGCGCGTGGTCGTTGTACAGACGCGCGCCGTTGGCAAGCCCATGGTCGCTGCGCACCTCGCGCTCGGAGAGGCTGATGGGGTGTTCGCGCTCGATTTGCGCGTCGTGCGGGTCAACCGCTAAATGCTCCACACGGAAACCGCGCATATCGCGTCGGGGGTCTTCCAGGCGGTAGTCCCAGCAGCCTTTGACGGCGGGGAACGGGCAGCTGCGCAGCACGCCGACGGCTTCCATCACCTGGTCTGCGACGCCACGCCCCTCCACATACAGCCCGTATTCCGTCTCGATGCCCAGCAGGCGGTTCACGGGGGAATTATACACTATGTCGTGCAGGAATCGAGCGTGTAACGCGCTTGCCCAGCCGCGTCGTGAGTTCGTGCGGGGTGGTCTCCAGTAGGCGCGCGAGCGTTTCTACGCGCACCGATGCCTCGCCATCGTGCCCAATCAGTGTGGCAATATCGCCGACTTGTACTGCGGGTAAGTCAGTCGCGTCGACCATAAGCATGTCCATGCATACGCGCCCGATTTGGGGGATCAGTTTGCCGCGCAGAGCTATCGGGGCACGGTTACTCAATCCGATAGGGTAGCCGTCGGCGTAGCCGACACTGAGCGTCGCAACACGCGTTGGGCGCGGCGCACGAAACCACGCGCCGTAGCTTACTCCTTGCCCCTTCGGTATCGTGCGTACAGCGATGACCCGCGCCTGCCAGCGCAGCACAGGGCGCAACTGAGCGCATAGTGGATGCGCCTCAAGCCCGATGGGCGCGATTCCGTACAGCAGTAGCCCGCAGCGCACTGCGTCCAGTAAGCTGTGGGGCGCAGTGAGGATTGCGGTGCTGGCTGCTGCGTGAAGGGGTGTGTTGGGGAAGCCGCCCGCGCGCAGCTGTTGCACCCCCTCCCAGAACAGGCACAGCTGCGCCTGAGTCGACTCGCAATCGTCAGCGCACGCAAAGTGGGTGAATACGCTCTGCCAGCGCAAAGGCGCGTCCCGACGAAAATGCTTCAGAAATCGCGCTAGCTGTTCGGGCGTCAGTCCCAGACGGCTCATCCCAGTGTCTAGCTCCAAATGCACAGGAAGTGCACGCCCAAGCCGATGCGCGACCTCAGATGCCAAGGTGTAGCCCTCTAACGACTCGATAACGGTTTCAACTGCGTACTCTGCAGCGGCACGGAGTTCGTGCGGGGTTGTTGGCGGGCAAAGTACCATCAGGCGAAAGGCGTGCGAGCGTAGTGCGTCGCGCAGTGCGACCGCTTCGTCGAGGCTCGCGACGACAAAGTGCGTTATGCCGACCTGTAGCAGCGCGTGGGCAACCTGCACCGCGCCGTGCCCGTAGGCGTCTGCCTTGACCACTGCCCAAAGCACCCGCCCCGCGCCGACATAGTCCTGCACGGCTTGCGCGTTCCGCTGCAGCGCATCGATGTCGAGCTCCAGCCAGTTGGAAGTGAGATACTCCACTTGGGAATAGGATACCTGAAAGAATATGTGTCACGCTTGATCACGCAGGAGCGCGCGAGTGGAGGAGGTTTTCGAGCGGCAGGGCATCTTCGCGTTTATGCTATCCCGTGAAACTTCCGAACGCGCTTTGGGGTATAATTAAGCGGGCGAGGCGCCGTACCCAAGTGGCTAAGGGGAGGGTCTGCAAAACCCTTATTCGTGGGTTCGATTCCCACCGGCGCCTCCAAACTTATCCTCCACTGGAGTTCCCATTTTGCATGCGCGTATCGTCAGTAACCTCCACGGGCGCGTGCAGCCACTGTCCGTCGATGTAGGCACTGATTACACCGCGTCCCGTGCGCAGGGCGCGGAACCGTCCCCACTGGTCGATAGCTCCGACTCCGACCGTTCCCCAGACTACCTCCCAAGTGGAGACGGGCTGGTCACCACGCAGCAGGCGGAAGCGTATCTGCTCGCCGACCTTGAGGCTAGCGTGCGTCGGTTCGATACGGTAGTCGGTGTGGCGCGGCAGGGTGGGGCGCTGCGCATAATCGTACACGAGCCAAGCGTTCGAGACAGGGCGCTCCACGCCATCGGAAGGGCAGTTGACGATGAGATTGCGTACCACCAGCGTGGTGGAGCCACCACCATCTAAGTTAATCGCTTCCACTGCGCCGTAGCGCGCCAGAATCTGCGCCAGTTCGCTGAGTGAGACGCCCTGACTGTGCAGCTGGCGTCCATCGACGGTAATCCAGAGGACTTCGCCCTGCGCCGTGCGTCCGACTGCGGTGCGTGGGTGGCGTCGCTCAATGAAGGTTTGGAGGTTGAACCCGCCGAGCATCTCGTTGGGCGCAACAACCTTGCCGTTGCGTACCAGCCACGGTCCACCTGCCACCGCCTCTTGCACGGCACGCCACTGTTCTGCGCCATCGCCTTGGAGGTCGATTCGAATGGTGATGCAATCGGATGGCTGCAGCGAGCGTAGGAACTCTGCGGCTGCGCCTGTGCCGATGAGCGTGCCGCCTGCGGGCGGGATGGATGCCGTGCTGCCTTCGCGTACCTCTCGTACAACTGCCCGCGTCCGTGTACCGACGCGCAGCGGGCGTGGGAGCGCATCCAGCACGACCGCCACCCCACGCGCCGCTGCCTGCGCTGTTGTCCCATAAAAGGAGGTAAAGAGCACCAAGTCGCCCTCTGCCTTCGCGACGCGGTTCAGCCCTGTCAGGGCTTGCTTGATGCCGTCAGAGCGCGTAATGTCAGCATCCAGTGTCGGGTCGCCCATCACCACCTGCCCTGTTGCTGTCCACCCGACGGCGGGGCGTCTCGGATAGGTCTCGCTGACGATTTCGCCGTCGACGATGCACAGCCCCAGCGGGTCGCCTCCGTCGAAAAAGTCAGCGTTGATGGCAGCAACCGCGCGGTGTCGCCACGCCATACGGCTGGTCAGTTCCCGCCCGCGCAGCGCGCCCTCGGTAGCGACCACATCGTTGCCCAGCACGGAGCGGAAGCTGACTGCCCGCGCAGGCGTAATACGCACGCCCTGAATTGCCAGCGGTGGGTTGACCGAAATCTCTTGGAACAGCACCAAGTGCGGGCTGATGCGCTTCTCGATTTTCTCAACAGGGGGTTGTTGCAGAGCAGGCGCGAACGCCCAGAGCAGACCGCACAATAAGACCCCAAACCGTGACCTACAGGTGCGCATCGTTCTGATTCTACCCAAGCCTGCGCGGGGTAAAATTACACATCGAGCGCATGAATACGCCCAATCTGAGCGACTACGCAACCCTCGTACAGCGGGGGTTCATAACACCTGTGTATCGCGTCGCGCTTGCCGACTGGGAGACGCCCGTCTCCGCCTTTTACAAAACCGCTGCGCACGAGCCGTATGCATTTTTGCTGGAGAGTGTCACAGGCGGCGAGCAGATTGCCCGCTACTCGTATATCGGCTTTGCGCCAGCGCTGATTCTACGCACGAAGGGACGCACGGCGCGTGTATGGGAGCGTGAGTCGGGCTGGCGTATGTTCGACATTCCACCTCCGCAGACGCCCTTAGACATCGCGCGCGAGCTGCTCCAGCGACACTCGTTCTATGCGTCGCCCGCGCTGCCGCGCTTCACAGGCGGGCTAGTCGGCTACCTGAGCTACGATCTCGTGCGCTTTTTTGAGCGGCTGCCCCACGCGCCCCCTGACGACCTACACACCGACGACTGCTGCCTAATCGCACCCGAAGTACTGCTGATTTTCGATCATGTGATGCACACCATCACAGTGCTGACCACTCCGCTGCCGAGCGCACACCCCGAACAGAGCTACGCCGAGGCGGTCGGGCGCATCGAGCAGACCTTGGCACGCCTGCGCACGCCGTTGCCTCCACCGCCACCTTTCGAGGATCCATACTTCCAACTGAATCCGCAGCCGAACATCACCCGTGAGGCGTTCGAAACTGCTGTGCGCCGAACCGTCGAGTATATCCACGCGGGTGACTGTATTCAGGTCGTGCTCTCACAACGGTTTAGCCAGCCGATAACAGCCCCGCCATTCTACCTGTATCGCGCATTGCGCACCATCAATCCGTCGCCCTACATGTTCTACCTGCAGTTTGGCGACACGACGCTGATTGGCGCGTCGCCCGAGGTGTTGGTGACGGTGGAGGACGGCAAGGCAATTACACGCCCAATCGCGGGCACGCGTCCGCGTGGCAAAACCCCTGAAGAGGACGCCCAACTCGCGCAGGAGCTACTCGCCGACCCCAAAGAGCGCGCCGAGCATATCATGTTGGTGGACTTAGGACGCAACGACATCGGGCGCGTGAGCGTCTACGGCACGGTGCGCACGACCGACTTAATGGTGATTGAACGCTACTCGCATGTGATGCATATCGTGTCGGAGGTGCAGGGGCAGTTGCGTCCCGACGCCGATGCGTTCGATGCGCTGCGGGCGTGCTTCCCTGCAGGCACGGTGTCAGGTGCGCCCAAAGTGCGCGCGATGGAGATTATCGACGAGCTGGAGCCGACGCAGCGCGGACCCTATGCGGGCGCGGTCGGCTACTTCAGCTACACAGGCGAGATGGACGCCTGCATCACCATCCGCACGATCCTGGTCAAGGACGGCATTGCGTATGTGCAAGCGGGTGCGGGAATCGTTGCCGACTCTGTGCCAGAGCGCGAATACGAAGAGTGTATGAATAAGGCGCGCGCCGCGCTAACGGCAGTCGCACGGGCGCACGCGCCGCTAGAGTAGGTACGCAAAGCACACACAAAAAGCGGCAAGGTGTTGAACCACATGCTAACTGCCGCACCAAACTTTACGGTAGTCACCCCTTGGAGTAGTGATAACGCCTATAAGTCAGAAACTCTTCCCAACCCCAAATAGGGTCGGTCAAACCTAACGCCACCGCAGGGCACCTACGCCGATAACGACGCCCATCCAATAGACCATCCACACGCGCACGCAAACACCAACACGAACGCAACCAGTTGCGCTCAAACACACAACGCACCCCTACACCCACCACCCTGCTCCGACAACAACGCTTGATCGCCTGCGTCAAGCCCACTCCAGCCGTAGGCACCAAGCACGGACGCCCACGCTTGCTCAGACGCTGCGCGTCCCGATGCACGCGCCCAACCGCCTGCCGACAGACCGCCCCCTGTGTTCTGCTGTCCGTCGCCGCGTCTGCGCCACCACCCGCATGGCTGCCGCGTCCTCAGAACCCGCAAACGCCCACACCACCACAAAGCGCGTGGCGCGAGCCACACTTAGACACCCCCAACACAATCCTGTCTTTGCAGGGGTGTCGCTGGGCGGGGCAGATTTTCTTGACAAACGACCCAAAAGGGCTCTGAATCTGATAGGAAGCACTTGCTGTGTCGTTGCGATAGATTTTGAGCCTCATGCAGGCGACACAGCCATCCCTCTCTGCAACGGAGCAATACCCGATAATGGCTCGACGGTCTCTAACCGCGCGTTGGCACAGGGTAAGGAAAACTTCGGTATTCGTGTTCGAATGAGCCGTCGTCGTAGAGGTCTACCAAGCCCCAGCCAGGTGGCGTCTGGTGATAGCTGCCACCCCACCATCTGCCACTGACCGCACCATCGCAGATGTAAGTCACGCCGTTGTAGACCACACGGTCAAGCAGATGAATATGCCCACTCAGACAGAGCTTCACATTCTTGTGTTGATAAAATAGCTCCACAATTCGTCGGGCGTCGATGTGCATCCATGCGCCAGGAATCACCCAGTCGCCCGACTTCTCGTTCTCACCGTCGAACATCGCGCACGCGCACATAATCGGTATATGTGACAACACCAGCACAGGCATCGTAGTGGGCGTGCGCTTCAACTCGGCTTGGAACCACTCGAACTGCTCGTCGTCTAAGCGTGCCGTGTAGCCGTTGCCCTTGGGGAAAGTGCTGTCTAATACGATAAACTTCCAACCTGCCTGCTCGAAGCTGTAGTAGGGCTTCTCCAGTCCATACAGCTCCATCACCCACTTTTTGCCGAACTTGGGCTCGTCGCCTGTGCAGCCGCTGCGCGACTTATCCCAGCCCCACACATCGTGGTTGCCGATGCAGTGGTGCACGGGGATTTCACAGTGTTCTTTGAGGATACGCGTCCAGAGATCGAACAGCACTTTGGCGCGCGACTCGTTCTGTGCAAATACATCAGAGACACTGTCTCCACCTGTGAGGATGAGATTGGGGCGGTCGGGCATCTGGTGGATGGTTTTGAGGCAATCCAGTAGCCCGCGCACGGAGACACCTTCTGGCTGCACATGGATGTCGGTCAGGTGCGCGATGCGCAGCACACACTTACGCTGCGGGTTGGGCGAGGCGTCCAGCGTGTTGCGTAAAGTCAGCCACGCCACCGCGCCCAAAGTCGCCGCGCCAATTCCCTTCAACGCCTCACGCCGAGTAAGTTGTTCCATCGACTCCTCCATGACCATTCACAGTACCTATGGACATGTGAAAATCGCGTTAAGAGTACCCAAAGGGTATCCGCTTCGCGAGAGGCATATGTCGGTCATCTTTGGAGAAACAAGCGCACTTTGGGCGCAGTAAGCTGATAGCAATTGCGCAACGCGCCGGTGTCTGCCAAGTTCCTCAATCGGGCATCTCATAAGGCGTGCGAGCGAAGCGCTCGCGCCCTCAGGAATCGCTGGAGCCGCGAGCGCTCTCGCCCGCAACGGCAGAGTCGGTATTCCACACAGCTAGAACGACCGCCCTCGAGCAGGAGTTAGGGACACACAATCTGTCGCACGACGAAGTGATCCACTCCTGCCTCTACGATAGAGTCGTTAGGGTTGTCGCTGGTTCCGAAGCGCACGCGCACCTGTGCCGTCGGCGCAACATAATCGCTGACACGGAAGCTATGCTGTACCCAGCGGTTCTCGGTTCCCGTGAAGGTGACGGTCTTCACGCGCCTCCATGTGGCACCATTGTCGTTGGAGACCTCCACCCAGAAGGTGTCGTTGAGTCTCGAACCGTTGTAGAACCAACAGAAGTACTCAATAATTGCATCGCCTCTGGAAAGGTCTATCGTGGGCGAGATGAGATAGGTTGGTCCACCATCCACATCTGCTTCGCCAACGAAGCCGTTGACACTCCCTTGTCCTGTGAAGAAGCAGTGGCTGCCCGAATCGCGCGAGTCGGCATCTGGGTTCGCGGGTTGCCCATTTTGGGTAGTGCCGCGCGGGATGTCGCGCACCCATGCCCCTCCCGTCAGCGAGGGGTCATTCTCTACTTGCCACCCCAAGTCGGTCTCGAAGGTATCCTCGAGGATAACCACCACCTCCAGCGCGGACAACACGCCTAACGGTGCATTTGCGCCCCCACGAGGGTAGTAGGTCGGGCGTCCTTGGGTATCGCGCGCCTCGATGTAATATTCGAGGCTGCTGCCGCACGGGGGCACAGGCAGTGCGGTCATCGCGCCGTTGGAGCCCACCTGATTCATGCGCACGGTTTGCCACGCACCTCGATCGATTCGGTAGTGCAGGAACACAGCGTTCATATCGCGTTGCCCATTAAGGTCGCTTATGCGTACAGCAAAGCGCATGAGTGGAAACGCGAAGCTGTCGGGCAGGTCGGGGCGAACCACTCCGCTTGGCAGCGACACAGGCTCGATGCGCACCCAGTCTATCGGCGGCGCATTCAAGTTATGCCGCCCAAAGCCCGTTGCAATCTGCCGAAAGTGTGGCGTGCCGTTGTAGATGTCACCGTCGTCATCGTCCAGTGTTAGCACATCGATGGTAATCTGCGGCGAGATGCCCGTCGGGCGCAGCAGGATGCTGTTCAGATACCACTCGCGCACTCGTGCCAGCGCGTACTCAGGATTGTTGGCGTAGCGGTTGCGCATCTCCAGCCAGGTCTGCCAAAACGCGCCGCTGAGTACCTGCCCGCAGTAATGCACTCCACCAGAGCAAGGATAGGTACGGTCGTTCACCGCGTTGCGCAGACAGCCAGTACCGACGCCCCGAAACTCGATTGCCAAGCAGGGGTCCACCGTCAAGAGCGCAGCAGTCGTGTCCGCCATCCCCTCATGGTAGTCGCCACTGGCGTTCGGATGTCCCATCGCCACGATAAAGTGCCCATACTCGTGGTACACCACTGTCGTGTAGCAGGTGTTGACACATCCGCCACCTGCACGATAGAAATTAATCGTGCGATTGCTGTAATAGGCGTTGCAGGTGTTATTGAGATTCACATTGCATGCGATTTGGATGTCCACACCAGGATAGTTGGGATTGATAGATTTGACAAAGTCATACACCAATTGCGTGTGTATAAGTCCATTCAGCTGTGCCGTGTTGAACTCGGTGGGGGTGCTGTTGAACAGGAAATCGATGTATGCAGGCGGATTCACCCGCTGCTCCAACACGAGGTTGCTCCCCGCTTGGTTTTGCACGCGCACGGCTGGTCCGATGAGCTCGGCGCGCACGGTCGCGCTGCCTGAGCCGCTGAAGCGGAGCGTGAATCGACCGTCCAAGTCGCTAAAGACACTTTCCCCGCCTACGACGCTCACCCGCAGCTTGGGAATGGTGCGCAGTTGGGGCGGGTTTGCGCTGGAGTCGGGGCGCAGTCCAGGCGTCGCGTAGCCGCGCGTCTGCCCTGTAATCTCCGTGTAATAGACTTCGGAGCGCCACTCCAGCACTTCGCCTGTGTGCGCGTCGACAAACACACGGTAGCGCTCGGGCTTCTCCAATATGCGCCGATCGACCGAGAATGCCCACGCTAAGTGGGTCTTCTCTTCGGCGGGGTAGACCACCAGTTCGGGTGTCGTGTCCAGATGCAGGTCGGGACGCAGTTGCTGTACTGTTTTTACTGCCGCATCGGAGGAAATCGCGGGCGTTGTAGAAACAGGTGCGACGAACCGCACCGCGTTGCTGGCAAGCACGAGTGGATGTCCCTCCACTTCGCGCACCAATAGCGTCAGTTCGCCCCTGTCGACGGGAATGCTGTCCACCACCTGCTGGAAGTAGACAGCGGTGAATTTACCGCGCATCACCTCTTGGACACCGCTTAGCACAAGCGTGCTGGCGCCTGGGGCAAACAAAGCCGCGTAGCGGTTCACGAATGCCTGTGCCGAATCGATAGCAGAGCTGCCGTAGCCGAAGGGCTTCCCCCACATGCGGCGCACTTGGTCGCCTTCCTTGTAGGTCAGCACCCCTGGATGTTCACGCTGCAACTGTTGGATAAGTTGCAGCTGCGTTTGGAGCACTTCAGACAACTGCGCTTGCGCGAAGCCAAGGGTGCTCACTGCAAGCGCTAACCCGAAAAACCCTGTAGAGAAACGCATCTGCATAACCTCCTCATTATAGATTCGCCGCGACTCCAGCAATTCCTTTCGGGATAGGGTAGAATTAGGGTAGCTGGAGGAGCATGATGAAGCGAACCTATCAACCGAATAACCGTCATCGGCATAAGGTGCATGGCTTTCGCCGTCGGATGCGCAGTAAGGATGGACGGAATGTGCTCAAGCGGCGTCGGCTGAAGGGGCGCTGGCGGCTGACCGTGGATTAGGATGCTGCCATCTGCAGGGCGACTACGCGCCAAGCGCGACTTTGAACGAGCCTATCAGCAGGGGCGACGGGTGAGTATGGAATCGTTCACGATGTATATCTATGTGCGTGGGGACGACGCGCCGACTCGAATCGGTTTTGTGGTCGGGCGTCGATTTGGGACGCATGTGGCGCGGAATCGGGTCAAGCGACGCCTGCGCGCGGTGGCGCGTGCGCTGTGGACGCAGATGCCGCACGGCTACGACCTCGTGTGTGTTGCCCGACTGCCTGCGGCGACTGCATCGGTGGACGCGCTGCGCGAGCAGTTCCGACACGCCCTGCAGCAAGGAGGTGTGCAGTGCGCTTAGTAACGCGACTACTGGTAGGGGCGATTTGCATCTATCAGCGCGTCTCGCGCCTGACGCCCCCCACCTGCCGCTATTACCCGACCTGCTCGCAATACATGCTGGAAGCCATCCTGCGCTACGGCGCGTTACAGGGCGTGTGGCTGGGGCTGAAGCGTCTGCTGCGCTGCCATCCATTCGCGCAGGGCGGCTACGACCCCGTACCCGACGATTTAGCAACACGAGGCAACTATCATGGCGCAACAAGACCCTATTGATCAGAGGAAACTGTTTACGCAAACGCTGGTCATCTCGATGATTATCTGGCTGCTGGTGCTGATGGGCTGGAGCTACTTCTCGCGCCCGCCTGTGAGCGACCAGCCGCCCGATGCGATCGTACGCGAAATTGAGAAGCTGCGTGCGGAGAAGGACTATGTAGAAGCCACGCGCCGCGCTCAAGAGCTGGCAACACGCTATCGCGGCGCAGAATACGGCGCACTCGGCATCCTGCTGGAAGCGAAAATCTTCTACGAGGACAAGCAGGATGCCCGCGAAGCCTTCAATCGCCTGCGCCAACTGGAAGAGCTATACCCGAACACGAAGGTCTACCAAGAGCAGGGACGCCCTCTGCTGGACAAAGTCGCCGTGCAGATCGACCAAGAGAACCGCCAGCTGCCCAGCTACCAAGTGATTGATGCTACGATGCGCCTGTTCGGGTTTGCAGGCGAGGCGCGGTTCATTCTGGGCATCCTGTTTATTGCCGCCGTGGTGCGCCTAATTCAAGTGCCGCTGGTCAACCGCCAGTTTGCCAGCATGCGCAAGATGCTTCAGCTGCAGCCGAAACTACTCGAACTGCAAGAAAAGTACACAGGTCAGGAACTGATGCAGCGGCAGATGGAGCTCTACAAAAGGTACGGGATAAACCCGATGCGCGGCTGTCTCTACGCACTGCTGCCCATTCCGTTCCTGATACTGGTGTATAATGCGTTTCTGGTCTATCAGGTGCAGTTCCGCGAGGGCTACTTTTTGTGGGTCAACCCTGAGATGGCTGCGCGGTTTCCAGGGCTGGTGGGCGCGCACCTGGGGCAGTTCGATGCGCCGCTGGTGCTAATTTACGCGCTGAGCATGTATATTACCAGCCGCCTGACCATCACCGACCCGTCGCAGGCACAGATGCAGAAGACGATGGCAATCTTCACAACGCTGATGCTGATGGTCTTCTCGTGGCAATTTCGTTTCCCCGCAGCGTTTATTTTATACTGGTTGTTGACGAATGTATTTTACACAGCGCACTATAAGTTGTATATGCGCACGCCTGCACCTGAGCTGACCCCTGTCGATGGGTCACCTGAGACGCGCAACGGTGCGGCGGAGAAACCCAAGCCGAGCGGGGGCTATCAACCGCCCAAAAAACGCTCGAAGCGAAAATGACTCTTAGTCAAGGAAGGTATCCGACCATGACAACTGTTGAAGCAACTGGCAACACTGTTGAGGAGGCGAAAAATAGGGCATTAGGGCTGTTGGGCGTTGGGCGCAACGCGCAGGTAGCATTCGAGGTGTTAGCGGAAAGCCCTGCCCGTGTGCGGGCAACGCTGCTGGAAGAGGAGCCGCCCTATGTGGTGACGCCACAACTCGCGCGCAAGGTAGCGGACTATGTGAACCATTTTGTGCGCCGATTGCCGCTGCAAGTGCAGGCAGTGCTGCGCGGCTCGCACGGACGCTATGTCGAGGTGGAACTGGTCGGACGCGATGCGAGCGTGTTGGTGGGCAAAAGCGGTGAAACGCTAAACCAACTGCAGTTCCTACTCAACAATGTGGTATCGCGCGTCATCGAGCCGCAAGTGCGCGTGGTATTGGACGGCGCGGGATGGCGTCGACGACGCACCGAGCGGCTGCGCAATCAGGTGATTGCAATCGCCAAGGAGGTCAAACGACGCGGTGAGGAGGCGGTACTTCCCCCGATGCCACCGCACGAGCGACGAATTGTTCACCAAGCGCTCAAGGACGACCCAGAAGTATACACTTACAGCGAAGGCGAGGAGCCAAACCGCTGCGTGGTCATCTCTCCGCGCGAGTAAGTTGCTGCGCGTATGCGCTTAGGCGGCGCACGGTCTCCTGCACATCGGCTTCTGTGGCACGGTAGCTAAGCGTACACATGCGCAATGCGACGCGCCCGCGTAGCACGGTGGAGCTGATCATCGCGTAGCCGTCGGCAATCATCGCGTCCACCAGCGCGCGGTTCAGCGCGTCCACTTCTGTAGCGTCCCAGCCCTGCGGGGCGTAGCGGAACGCCACGATGCCCATCGTTGCAGGGGAGACGATCTCCCAGGACGGCTGTGCGCGTAGCGTGCGCTCAGCGACTCGTGCTAAGTGCAAGTTGTGCTCCATCGCAGCGCGGAACGCTTCGATGCCGTGCGTCTTGAGCGACATCCACACCTTCAGGGCACGGAAGTTGCGTGAGAGTTCGACTCCGTAGTCGCACAGATCCACACCGACAGCGCCGCGCTCCTTATCTTGTAGGTAAGGCGGCAGGATGCGGAAGGCGTCGCGCAGATGCTCGAACACGCGCACAATCGCGCAGCCTGCCATCATCGGCTGGTAGAGCCACTTGTGCGGGTCTACTGCCAGCGAGTCGAGGCGTTCGATGCCCTGCAGTCGTTGGCTGCCTTCTTCGGTAAGGATTGCAGCTGCACCATACGCGCCGTCCGCGTGCAGCCACAGTCTCTCGCGTGCGCACAGGTCTGCCAGCGCGTCGAGCGGGTCTACCGCGCCTGTGTTGGTCGTGCCTGCGTTCGCCACGACGCAAAACGGTAGGTAGCCCGCCGCGCGGTCGCGCCGAATCTGCGCTTGAAGCGCCTCGATCGGTATCTGAAAGTTCTCGTCGGCGGGCAAGACGCATAGCTGATGCTCGCGCAGCCCCAGAATGCGCCATGCGCGGGCAACACACGAGTGGGTCTGGTCAGAGTAGTAGACCCTGCCTCGCGCAAGGGCGTCGGGATAGCGCTGGCGCGCTGCCGCAAGGCACACGAGGTTCGCAACCGATCCACCGCTGACAAACAGCCCGCCCGCCGTGTCGGGCATGCCGAACCAATCGCACAGCCACCGAATCACCACGCGCTCCACCTGCGTCGCGCCCGCGCCCACCATCCAAGTGCCCACGAAGATGTTCATCCCTGACGATAGCAAGTCCGCCAGCACGCCGACATACTCGTTCGGCGCAGGTACGAAGGCAAAATAGCGTGGATGATCCACCTTGATAATGTTCGGCAGCACTTTCTGCAGAAACTCGTCCAGCACCCGTTCGAACGGCTGGGGCGCAGTGGGCGTCGGCTCGGCAAGCAGCGACTCCAGCGTCTGTAAATCGGCGCGTTGACCAATCGGGCGGTTCGGCAAGCTCTGCCAGTAATCGACCAGCAGGTCGATCACGCGGTAGCCCATTTGGCGCATCGTCTCGGCGTCCAGCTCCAACGGTCGCATGCCTTATGCGGTTTCGCAGACAGATGGTATCTGTTCCGACTCTTCAGTCAATCGCAGGAAGACCTCTTCTAAGGTGCTCCCCTCCATCTGGGCGCGCTGTTGCAGTTCACCGAGCGTGCCTTCCGCCAGCAGGCGTCCCTTGTGCATGATAATCACACGGTCGCACAGTCGCTCGGCGGTGTCCAGCTGGTGCGTGCTGACCAAGATCGTGCATCCTTCGTCGCGCAGGCGCTGCAGTTCGGCTTTGAAGGTGTACTGCCCGCGCGGGTCGATGCCCATCAGCGGTTCGTCGCACAGGAATACCTTCGCGTCGTGCACCAGCGCGCACACGACGGCGAGTTTCTGTTTCATGCCTTTTGAGAGCGTGCCTGCAAGCGCGTTCGCTTTGTCAGCGAGTTCGTAGCGCTGCAAGAGCGAGTCGGCACGCTGTTCGTACAGAGGCAGGGTGTCGTAGCACATCGCAATAAGGCGCATATGCTCGCGCACAGTCAGTAGTTCATAAGGGTTCGGCAGTTCGGGGATGAACGCCAGCAGGCGCTTCGCTTGCTGCTCGTGCGATGCAAGGTCATAGTCGCCGATTTGGATGCGCCCAGCATCGGGTTTGAGAATCCCTGTGATACAACGCAGGGTGGTTGTTTTCCCTGCGCCGTTGGGCCCGAGAAGCCCGACGATTTCACCCGCCTCCGCGCGAAAGCTCACGCCGTTCACCGCGCGCAAGCCCTTGAACGATTTGACAAGGTTCTCGACAAGTAGCATCTCAGCTCTTCGGCTTGCGAAAAAGGGTGTCGTCGATGGGCACGTCATGCCGCACGCGCTCAATCTTCTGCACAGCCTCAACTCCTGCCGTAGATTGGCGCGTGGTGAAGGGGTACATAATCCCATCGATGCGGCGATAGTCTTCGAAGTAGCTTGAAACATTGAGCCTGCCCTGAGGGGTTGCCACTTCCATGTCCATGCGTAGAAGCAGATACCGCTGGGTGTCGATATAAGCTTTGACAGCGCCGCCCGTGACAAACCGCGCCCCAATCACGAAGGCGTTGCGGTCGCCCACCTTCGCCTGTCCCACCATCTTAGGATTGCGTATCTGTTTGCGAAGGTCGTTGCCCACGCCGAATTGCACGCTTTGGCGGATTTGCTCCAACTCGGCGCCCTTCAGTTCCCGCAGCCCTTTGATTGGGGTCTTCTCCCAACCAATCTTGCCGTCGTAGCCTTGCAGAAGTTCTCCCACCCCTTGAAGAGTTATCTTTGTGAAGAACTTGTTCGGGGACTTGTAGTATGCTTCGAAGCGTCCTTGAAGCCCTTGCGCGGGGTAGACAATTGTTCCTGTGATTTGCACGGTGCGTATCCGCGCCGCTTGCTCTGCGCCCATCGCTTGTGCCATCCGATCGAGGATCTGCTGCGCGTTCTGGGGGCGCGCCCGTTGAGCCATAGGTTGCAGCATCAGCGAACAGGCAACTCCGAGCATGAGTGTCCCAAAGCGAAGTGGTTTTATCATGGTGTACCTCATCACAGAGAGTATACCTGTTTTGGGGTAGGCTTTTAGTGTGTTCGCTGGGATTAGCGGCGGCTTGGGCGTCTGTGAGCGGCGGGTAGGGTGGCTGTGCGCCAGTGCGGTGTTGTGTGGGCTGGCGCACCCACCGCTAAGCGCGTGGGGACTGATTCTGATTGCGCCTGCAGCGTTGCTAGGGTCGACGCTGGCAACGCGCGCGCGCGTCGGTTTCGTCTACGGGTGGCTGTGGAGTTTCGTATACTACCTCACGCTGGGACACCCGCTCCTGTATCTGATTGAGCAGCAGACGGGCAGCGTTGTGTTGAGCGGGGTAGGGTTGGGGCTGGTGGCGGGGCTGAGCGCGCTGTTTGGGGGGCTGTTTGGTGTGTTGGCGTCGCAAATGGGGCGTTCGGTGCTGGGCGTGCTGGGCGCAGCGGGCGCGTGGGCGTTGACGCAGTACCTGCGCGGGCTGGGACCCTTCGCGTTCGTGTGGGGACACTGGAGCGTTGCGCTTGCCCCAGCGCCTGTGCTGTTGCAACCTGTTGAACTCGTCGGCGCGTGGGGGGCGGAGTTTCTGCTGGCGCTCTGGAACGGACTGCTGGGCTACGGTGCGTGGCTGGTTCGGCAACGGCAGCATCGTCGCGCGGCAGGCTTGGCACTTGCAATTGCGCTGGGTGCTGGCGGGCTACTGGCGTGGAGCTACGCGCGCTACGGTGAGTGGTGCCTAATGGACGCCCGACTCAGCAAACACACGCGCCTGATTGCGCTGGTACAACCGAATGTGAACCTCGCACGCACCTACACCCCTGACGAGTGGACGCCTATCCGTCAGCGGATTGCCAACCAAGTGCGTCGCGCCAGCACCGTTCATCCCGACTGGCACAGGGCGCACAGCCTGTACCCACGCCCCGACTTGATCGTGCTACCTGAAGTGATTGAGCCTTACCCTATGCCCGAAAATCGTTCCGCGTTGCAGTTCTGGCGATTGCTGGCTATGGAGACTGGCGTTGCACTGCTGGTGGGCGGCTATCGGACAACGCATTACGATACGCGCTCACTTGCTAACACGATGTTTTTGTTCCTCCCCAGCGGCGACTGGCAGTACCATGACAAGGTGCAACTGGTACCGTTAGGCGAGTATGTGCCCTATCGAGAGTGGCTGCCGTTTCTGCGCGTTTTCGGGGTGGTGGCGAGCGACTTACGCGCGGGCAACACGCTACAGCCTCTACAGGCAGGCGACCTGCGCGTCGGTACGGTTATCTGCATGGAGTCGACCTACCCGTGGGTGGCGCGCAGGCTGGCAAACGCAGGCGCCAACATGCTGGCGGTGGGGTCGAATGAATCGTGGTTCGGGCGCACGGCAGCGCTGGAGCAGCATTTGGCGTTCTGCACGCTGCGCGCGATTGAGACGCGCCGCTGGATTGCCCGATGCGCCCCCGAAGGCATCAGCGCGTTCATCGCCCCAACAGGTAAGGTGCGCTCCCGTGCATCCGCCTTCGCTGAAGCTACTCTCGACGCGCCAGTCCACCTTCGAACCACACAGACCCTATATATGCGCTGGGGTGACTGGACAGTGGGCGCAGGAGCCGCCCTAAGCGCACTGGCGATCCTCACACACCGTCGCAAAACCCCTAAAGAATCTAAGGCTCGATGCCGATAATCTTTGTAGAGATGCGCTGCTGTGGTGTGGAAAGACTTGACTCCGATAGCTCTAATCGGGTATCATTAGGCTGAGGAGAGAATTAGCGAGCCCCTACACGCCGCAGGCAAGGAAGCCAGCAGTCTCGCAGTGGCTTTTCGGGCAGCGCCCAAAACATCGATGGCGAATTAACTGAACCTGCTGGTGAAGCGAAGATGCATCCACTGCGCTACCAACACGAACGCTTTCCCACAGGAAGCACAACCTTACATGGGAGGTGATGATGATAACATTAAGAAATGGCTTGGTTAAGAATCGACCGCAGGTCGCTTTCGTGAGCACCTATCCACCTACGGAGTGCGGATTGGCGACCTTCACGCAGGATGTTCTACATGCGGTGGAAGGGCATGGCTGGGACGGTATCGTGGTCTCGGCAGACCATGAGTCGCGGGTGGAGCCATCGGATTCGCGCGTGATGTATCAGTTGCGTCGTGAAGTGATGGACGACTACATCGAGGCGGCGCGCCTGCTGAACCGTTCGGATGTGCGCGTGGTGAGCCTGCAGCACGAGTACGGCATTTTCGGCGGCACGATGGGCGTGCATGTGCTGAAGTTTCTGGAGCATCTGCGCGTGCCCGTTGTGGCGACTTTGCACACGGTTGTGCCTCGTCCCAGCGAGCCGATGCGCGAGATTTTGCAGGCTATTGTGCGCGCTTCCGACGCTGTGGTGGTGATGGCAGGTACAGCCGTACGCCTACTCGAATCGGTATACAACGCCCCTACCCGCAGTGTGTATGTGATTCCGCACGGCGCGCCTGAGCCGCTGCCAATCGCCCCGCAGGAAGCAAAGGCGCGCATCGGGCTGAGCGGACGCACAGTAGTGAGCACCTTCGGGCTGGTAAGCCGCGGCAAAGGTATCGAAGACGCGATTCGCGCGCTACCAGCGGTCGTGGAACAGTTCCCGAACCTTGTCTACTTGGTGTTGGGCGAGACGCACCCCAAAGTGCGCGCCCAAGAGGGTGAGGCGTACCGCGAGTTCCTGATGCGCGAAGCGGAGCGACTGGGCGTGCAGGCACATGTGATCTTTGAGAACCGCTACCTAACCCTCGACGACATCCGACTGTACCTGCGGGCAACAGACCTCTACATCACACCGTACCTAAACCCTGATCAGATAACCAGCGGCACGCTGGCATATGCAATCGCGGCAGGATGCGTGGTCATCTCGACACCGTATCTCTATGCACGCGAGGTGCTAGCGGACGGCGGCGGTATGCTGGCGCAGTTCCAGAACCCTGCGTCGATTGCCGACGCGATGCTGCAACTGCTGTCGGACCCTGTGTTGATGCGCTACCATAGACTGGTTGCGCAGCGTAAGGCTGCAGGGCTGAGCTGGCGTAGGGTTGGGCAGGCATACGCGCGCCTGTTCGAACGATTCGGGCGCGATGTGGCGTTGCCCTACGGCGTGGTGCAGCCCGCATCTGTCAGCTACATGGAGCGCCAGCAAGCAGGTTAACTCCCCCTGCGATGGTACTCTACGAAGCGTCCGCTGCAACGCACGCTCTGCTGTCCACGCGCGGCGTGCTTGCAGCGGGACGCGCACGCAGTTGGTCTGGATACCGTAGTTGAACAGCGAGCCGCTGCTGCGCATGAGCAGGGAAACGAGCATCTGCACCGAACTCGAGCCGCGTGCGTTGGCTGGGGCTGCTGGGGTTATTCCTCAAGGTGGGGATATTGAGCCACGCGCAGACGGTGGTGCAGGCGCGCCTGCTGCTGGACGACGAGGCGATGGCGCACTATGCCGTCTATGTGGTGGATATCGAGCGCAAGGGGAGCGACACACGCGGCGCACTCGTGGCGGAGCTGCCAGGCAATTGGCGCGCGGTCTACCCGATGGATTTGGCAGCCAACGCCCGCAAGCGGCTCTACTTGCCTGTGCCGAGCGCGCAGACTTCGCGGTTTGCGTTCGCGCGGTTGCTGTGGCGCGGCGCGGACGGCGAGCGCGTTAGGGTGGAGTTGCCGACGCCTCTGCAAACGCACTTGCCGATTGTGTTCGTGGGCAACCGTGTCGGCGGCTGGGAGTCGCTAAACGGGGCGAAAGCCCCCTTCGCCTCCGCACTTGCCGTAGACCACGACAGCTTCAGCCCGCCGATGCACGCCTACTACTTGCGCCCTGCGGCGTTGCCCGACGACTGGCGCGGGCTGCTGGGGCTGCCCGTGCTGGTGCTGGTGGACGGCGCGGAAGCCTTGACTGATGCGCAGTGGCAGGCGGTGCGCCAGTGGCTGGCGGCGGGCGGCACGCTGGTCGTTTCGGCAGGCTCGTTTGGCGCGGCGGTGAACTTGCTGCCGCTGGCGGACCTTATGCCGCGACTAAGCCTCTCAGTTGCACCCGTGCGCCCCGTCACGCCCCCACTCGCGCCGCCTGACCAGCCCGTGCGCCTGATGCGCCCCGAAACGCTACAAGACCACAGGGTTCTCTTGGGCGATGCGCGTGCGCCTGTGATGCTGTATCGGCGCGTTGGCGCGGGCAATCTGTACCTGTTTTTGGGCGACTTGGGCGACCCTGTGTGGCGCGCGTGGGACGAGCTACCAACGCTGATGGGCTGGGTGGTCTCCAGCAGCGGTTTTCTGACGGAGCGGTGGGGGAGTACGCTTGCACCCCCACGCAAGCGTCAACCTGTGGTGCAGGTGCGTCGAGTGTGGGCGGGGGTTTGGCTTCTGGGGGGCTACTTCGTGGCGGTATGGGTGCTGGCGGCGTGGTTGCGGCGTCGGCGGCGGTTGGCGTCGGTCGCTGCGCCGCTGACGGGGCTGACCCTGCTGGCAAGTGTGGGCGCGATTGCGCTCGCGCCGCGCGTCAGCCATCCTGACCCTGTAGCGCATCGCATGCTTTACCTTGCAGCAGGCGAGACGGCAGTTGAGGCGGTGTTGCTGGGCAGCGTTGTAGGGGCAGGCACACACACGATTCGCCTCCCCGAAGGCGTGCTCGTGCTGCCCGCTGGCGAAGACGCGCCCGCAGAGGTGTGGTATGGTGCCGACGCGCCCGAAGTGCGCCTGCGTGCGGGCAGTTGGACGGAGGTGCAGGTGATGTGTCTACGCCTAACGCGCGAGGCTCCGAAAGTGGAGGCGCGGCGGATGGGGGACGCCGTTCTCCTGCACAACCGCTCGCAGGACGATTTGCACGCGGTCCAACTGCGACGGCGTGATGGTGAGCAATCGGGATCTGCTGCGGTTTGGACACTGCCTGTGCTGCGCGCGGGTCAATCCGTGCGCGTGCCGATGTCAGAAACCCTGCTCGTAGAGCCGAATCTTCACTTCGTAGCGGAATGGCAACCCGACGCCCCATCGGGGGCGCTTTGGAACGGGACGCCCATAGAGGAGGTGAGCCAGCTATTCGTCTGGGTGCGTTAGGAGCGTGGTGGCAGCGGTACTTTACCGAGAACGCGGCAGTGTGGCTACTGCGGCGGTGGAACGCCATCGAGTGGCGGCGCGCTATCGATACGCGGGCGCAAACGCTGGGACGCGAGTTGGACAAAGCAGTAATGAAGGGCGACTACGAGCGCGCGAAGGAACTCTCGGCGCAGCTGGCGCAGCAGGCGCGCATCTCGCCGACCCAGCCGCGCTTCTGGCAGGAGGGCGACAGGCGACGCGCGGTCGTGCTGTACGGTCTGGCGTTGCTCACGCTGCTGGCGTATGCGCTGGGGCTAATCGGCTTTCTGGCGGCGCTGCGCGATCGGGCATTCGCCCTGACTCTGATGCTGTTCCTGCTCTTTTTCGTTCCGTTCGGGTACAGCACGCTGTTGGTTTTGCTGCAGCGCGAGCATGCGCAGGGCACTTCGGCGTTTCTGCGTCTGGCGCGGCTGGACGGTTGGGATTTGCTCTACGGCGCGTACACGGCTTACGCGCTGGCGGGCGCAACGCGAATATATCTGCTGTGGGGCGCGCCGTTCCTGCTTGTGATAGCGACGGTGGTGTACGATTCGCTGCTTGCCGCTATCGGGTTCTGCGTGCGTGCGGGGCTATGCTACTTGGGCTGGAGCCTGCTTTTTCAGACGCTCGTGGGGCTGCTGGTTGCGCCGCGTCCAACGCTCCTGTGGCAAGTTGTGAGCTACACGGCGGTCGTGTTGGTCGGGATAGGCTCCACCGTTGGCGCCGTGTCGTTCGTGGGGCTGCTGGAGAGTGGCGGATTCATGCGTTGGTTGGCAAGCGTGTCGCCGCTTGTGTGGGCGACGCGCTCTGGGTTCTGGCTCTCGCTGCTGTTTCCGCCGATTGGCGCGATGATGGCGCCGCACATTCCGCACCCGCTGTGGGGCGTGTTGCACGGGCTTGCGGCGATTGGGCTGGCGCGGCTGCTGGCGCCGTTGGCAGCGCGCCGCGTGCAACGCGCGTTGGACGCCCCCGAACCCGAACCGAAGTCGCAGGAGGGCGCATGGTGGTGATTCTGCGCGATGCTGCGCTTGTGTTCTGGATGGAGTATCGTCGCTATGTGCGCACGCGGCGGTACTGGGTGCTTGCGCTCACGACGCTCGCGCTCGGCGTGATCACTTGTGCGCTCGTGGCGGGCTTGTGGGCATTGCTTTCCCCGTGGATAATAAGCGCGTTCGGATCTTTGCCGTACCAGCCTGCGTTTGCGATAGGCGTGTTTACGATTTCTTTATCGCTCGTGCATAGCCCGCTCTCCTCTCGGATGGTGCAGGATATATACAAAACGCGCCCGCTGACCGATTTGTATCTGACAGAGTTGCATCCGCTGGGGGTGGTGCTGGGG
>Ga0308421_1000291_pt1 | contig 31253 bp, 51 predicted proteins | sample HotsprSampleMS60_FD_203673 | JGI IMG/M metagenome (GOLD analysis project Ga0308421, IMG submission 203673) | Hot spring phototrophic mat microbial communities from Mushroom Spring, Yellowstone National Park, Wyoming, United States - 20090730_MS60 ...
CTTGAAAAAATGCTTTGGTTTTTAATCGGAGCAATAGCAACATTATTAATTTTAAGAAATACAAGGTTTTTTTAGTTTTAAGGCTCTTTGGTGTTGCTGGTGGAAACATTTCCCCAAAACCGTCATCTGCTGATGACGGGTCTCTAATCCCAACAGCAGGAGAAAAGAAGGGGAAGATGGGAGTTCGAGCCTCCCAAGAGCCACTGTTATAATAGGAATTGAAAGTTAATTCAGTTTCTATTGTAATAGAGACTGAAAAATATGAAAACAAACATCAAACAAAAAACAAGAGATTATTTAAAAGATTTAGGGGCTATCGTTGGCAATGTAGAGTTTTGGAATAAATACTCAAAAAAGTCAGTTGACCTCTTTAATCTTTTTGATATGATTGCTGTCTTTCGACACTCTGTCTGCGGTATTCAAGCAACCACAATGAAAAACTTTAAAACCCATCATAAAAAAATGGTGGAAAATCCGGTACTTAACTTTTGGCTTGACACCGACCAACCAGCCTACCTTTTTGCTTGGCGAAAGTTAAAAGTAAAAAGAGGTGGAAAAAAGTATATTTGGAAGCCGTTAATTAGAGAGTATTATTTGGCTGATGTTAATGAAGAGCCATATTCAAAGTGGAAGACACAGGCAATAGATGGGCAAAGAGTAATTTGGAAGGATACGGAGGAGTTATAAGTTTATGTAAAAATATATGCTAATTTTAGTTATTTTTTTAACCATTTTAACAATTTTCATATTTATAAAAAAAAGAAAAAAAGAATATAATGTTTGTAGTCGTTGTGGTCAAATTGTTCAAATAAATAAGTTTTTATTTGGCTCATTGCATCCTTGCTCAGAAGATGGGAATGATATACATACAAGCCAAATAATAAGAAATAGGTATTTAATAAATTTAAAAATTTTACAAAAAAGAATAAGCGATGAGTATTTTAAAAATAAAAAGTTATAATTCAGGCATTTTCTCAATCTCTTTTAACAACTCCTCTTTATCAAACAAAAATCTATTTCCTACTTTTCTTTTAATCTTTGCTAAAAACCCATCTTTAAGCCAGCGTTTATAAGTGGCTGGGCTAATTCTTAAAATCTTCATTACACCCTCTCTGCTTAAAATGTTTTCCCATTTTACCACAGGCTTGATTTAACATAATAAAAATCTCTATCAAATAAAGATTTATTGAGTTTATGGGTTTTTATTGGAATGTAAAAAACACAGTTGGGGTTTTGGCAAAGATAAAATTGATTGGGAGAGTGAATTAAAACATCTCCAACTTTATAAACTTTCTTAAAAACAACCTCCTTTTGACGACAATAAGGGCAGTAGCGGTCGGTGTTATTGTTTTTTTTCATTTTTTTTTAGTTTTTAACTTTTAATCTTATTTAAAAACAGTATTCCCATACTCATCTTTTGAAAAAGCCTCATTCCACTCTTCTTTCAATCTTTTTATTGCTTCTTCTCTTGACAATCCTTGACTTAACCAATAATTTAATCTATAAGCGTTGTATTTTGAAAAGTTAATATTCATCTTTTCTAAAATCTTGTTTTCTGCATCAAAACCTAAATGGTCTAAAACATTAATCCCCAAAATTAAAACATCAACTATTTCACCTGCTATTGCTTGTCTTAAAGGTTCATTTGTTTCAATCTCTTCTTTGAGATTTGGGATTGATTTAAATTCTTTAAGTTCATCAACTTCAGCCAAAAGTCTTAAAAACCTTTTTCCAACATCCGGCATTTCTTCACCATAAAGCATTTTTTCAAACACTTTCTGATAAACTTGAATCTCATTTAACCTCGTTGGTTTTTGTTTAGGTGGTTCTAAAATATTTGGTCGATATTTTTCCATAGTTGATTATTTTTTCTTTTTAAAAAACACCCCTTTTTTTGCTAACTCATCCCACTTATCGTGACAATCGGGACAAAGACCAACGGCGTTGTCTCTTGTATCTTTTCCTCCCATACTTTGGGGTATTATATGATGAATTTCTAATTTTTTTGGTTTTTCACCACAATCAGCACAAACCCCTTTTTGTTCTTTTCTTACTTGTTGTTTTAATTCTTTTGGGAAGGCTAATAAAGAAATACTGTATAAAGCAAAGGCAGAAAGAGCAAAAGTGGTAATTTCTTTTAAAGGTAATTTTGGCTTAAATCTTTCTGACATAAAAATTTAAAATGGCAATAACCCTGATGGTTTTATTTCTTCATCTCTTTTTTCTTTATTGTTTTCGTGTAAATATTTATCCACTACTCTTAAAGCCAAAGTCAAAAACACAATCATTGTATCGTTTTGTGGCATATTTGCTAACTTTTGAGATAGGATTGAAACAAAAACTGATATTGCCATAAAAACGGAATATCGTCCTGCTTCTTTTATGGCTTCCAAAATTGGTGATTTTTTCATATTTTTTATTTAACTTTTAACTCTAAAAGCCTTTTTTCAGCGTCATTTTTGTTAGTAAAGTATTCTCTTACATCAGTTAATCCGTGTTTGTTATAGTTTTTATAAACAACCCAAAATCCAAATTTTTTATTCTCTTTTATTCCTGTAATCATAGTTATCTAAACTTAAATATATTAGTGATAATATCTTTAGCAAGAGAAAAGGCTAAGGCAAAAAGACCTCCTAAAATTGAAACAACCAATCCTATTCTTGCTTCAAAGCTATTAATCCATTTATCGTGTTTTTCAACTTTTTCAACCAACCCTTCACTACCATCTCCTTTTAACAATTCTTTAATTTCATTCACATTATCTTCAAGGCGTTTAAAACGCTCATCTAAATATTCTTGAAAATACGGTGGCAGTTTATCTGCTTTTATCATACTTATTTTTTCCCAAAAATATAATCAATTAACAACTTTTTAATACTTGATTTGGTTGCATCATATTTTGTTTGTAAAGTTTTTATTTGTTTTTGGTAGTTAATCTCTTTCAATCCCCAATCTTTTTTATCATTTTCATAGTCAAGTTTAAGTTGGTTTAACTCTTGGGTTAATGTAAGCAGTTGCTCTTGCTTATTGCTAAAAGTCTCATCTATTTCATTTAGTTTGGTCTGACAATCTTTTAACTGATCTTTAAGTTGTCTATTTTCATCGTTAATTAGCGTGTTTTTTGCATTTAAATCTTTAATCTGTTGGTTTAAATTTTTGATTGTCTCATCTTTTTGAGAAAGTTGATTTTGTAAGTTTTGGTATTCTGACCTTAAAACATAGTTATTCTCTACTTCTTTTTTCTCAATAAACTCTTTTTTAACAACTACCCTGTGCCACATTTCAACGCATACTTTTACACTTTCTTTATTGTTTAAATCGATACCAAGATAATAATCGCTACTTGATCCTGATCCTAAAATTTGTCTTGCTTGTCTAACAATTCTTTCTACATCTATTTCATTTGGGCAAGCAGTTGGGACAATTTCTGAATGTTTTTTAATGTGTTTCCTATCGCAAGGAATTTTATAAAACTTACAAATATCAGCAACCAGTTTAGCGGATGTTTCATATAAAGCATCTGATGGAGTAATTCCCTTATACCACTCGTGTTCTATTCCAATAGATCTTTGATTGATATTATAGTTTCCGCAATGATAAGCAGTGTAGTATTCTTCCAATCCTTGATAAAGTTTTCCGTCGTTTCCAATAATATAATGAGCTGATACTTTTGTTCCTCTTGTTCCAAAGCGGTTTATAGCAGATTGAACTGTTCCAACTGTTGAGTGAATAACAATAGTATCAATAGGCAATCTACTTTCATCGTAGTTGCCTGTTGCTGTTGTGAATTCTATATTTGGTAAAGTTGTTTCCTCTCTTCTCATAGATTTTTTTTAACTATTAATCAACTATAGAAAATTTAATAACATTCCACCACCATAAATTTCTTTTTGAAATTGAATATAAGCAACTGTTCTATATGGTGGTTGGTTATCAGCTTGATTAAATACTATATTTGCACTATCATAATTTGCTAAAACTGAATTTACACTAATACTTTGATGATAATTTCCAGCAATAGTTCTATGATAATGACTAGCATTACCTGCTTGAATTAGTGTTGGATGATTTCGGTGTGCATCAGACGAAGCAGAATGAGTATGACTTGTATTTCCAGTATGACTATGGGAAAAATTAGCATGAGTATGAGTGTTGCTTCCACCCGTCATTCCAACCTCATCTGGAGTATTTGCTATTTTTATAAACTTATCTCTTAAATCTATCGTCCCGTTATTTCCGTCACACAAAACCCAACCTTTTGGAATGTTGTTAACATCACCCAACCATAAACCAATTATTCCTTTTCTTTTTATAGCACCAGTCTTAAATTGTATTGCTAAAACTTTTTTATAAGCTGGTTCAACTATTTCAGAAGTGTTATAGTTGCCAGTAAATGCATTTATATTTTGAGTTGAATTACCAAAACTAACCTGATGAGTATGCCAATAAGGAACAGCAAATTCATTACTTCCGCCTAAACCAGCACGAACATCTGATGATTGATTGCTTGTTGAGGTTGCGTGATAATGTGGGCTTGGGGTATGATTATGATTTACACTATGTGTATTATAATAACTTCCACCAATACCACCAGCATTTTCATTGGTTGGTGCACCTTTAATATATCTGTTTCTTAAATCTGGACTTCCATTATCACCATTACAAATTTGCCAATCTGATGGTGGATTATTATTACCCCATAAAGCAATAATCCCATCTTGGAGAAGTGAGGTTAAACCAGCTTTGATAAAAATAACTTCATAATATGGTGGTAAATTAGACGCTTGACCAGTTGTAAAACTATCAGATGAAGTAGTCCCGCCAATAACATTACCGCTTGTTCCTGTATGTGTATGACCATCTTTAATACTTTGACCACCACCCCATACTCCACCAAACTCAGTAGTTGGATCTGGATTTAAAGTATATGAATGATTATGATTGCTTAAATTATGGGAGTGTGGTTGTGTTGTATGACTATGGGTTGCCGCTCCACCGATAACATTTGGATTTTCACTTCCCCAAGCTTTTGGAAATTTGTCGTCTAATAAAGTCTCCCTCGTCCAACCCGATGGGATATTTGAGTTCAACCCTGTCCAAATTAAAATAACATCTTTGGGAATTCTCATTTTTCATTTTTTTCAATAATAGTGCTAACTCTATAAAATGGTTTTTTTAGATATTTCTTTGCTTTGTTTATCGCTTCTTTTTCATTTTTAGCATAAACTTCAAAAACAACCACATCTAAAAGCCTTCCATCTTCCATTTTTTGTTCATAACCTTGAATAACAAAAATTGTATTAATCATAAGTTTTGACCAACTATATAACCGTTGTATTGGTCTGTTCCTATAACCTCAATAACAAAACTATCAGTTTTATTTGCTGTTGGTGTTAATACTGGTGTCACCCCATCTGGCCATTTGATTCCTGTTGGCCAATTGACGGTTCTTGAACCAGTTCCATCTTGAATTAAATCAATCTTTCTAAACTGTCCAACTTCGGCGTTGTTAAAACTTAAAGTAGCATTACCGGTAAGTGTAATTTTAAAAACGTTATAACTACCAAAATCCAAAGTAATATTTCCACTTCTTGATGTTTGAAAAACCTCTTGTTTTCCTCCTTTGGTGGTTGGATTGATAATCCTTTGATCCTTAATTCCACCCGGTGTTTTTAAATAAGCCGCTACTCTTGTATCGGTGATATTAGCATTGGTGATAGACGAAGCCCCATTAGCAACGTAAACATTGGCCAATCTTGAAAATGGATTTCCTGCTCCTATTACCGTTTGAATCTCATTATCCGCTGGCGGTAATGGCGATGAAGCTGGCGTTCCCTGAATTACCCTTGATTTCAAAACATTTGAAGCATCTGAATTAGGAGTTACTGATAAGTCAACATATAATACAACCGCATCAATTCGAGGATTGCCTGAATTGTTAGCCCCAATTGCTATATTATCAACCTCATCTGAATAACCGTGATAAGTCATTACTGTCTTTTTGAAAAACCCTCGGCCTGGTGCTATGTCAATGCTTAGGTTTTGTGGATTATGTTCGCTTACTTTCCAATCTGAAGTTAAATTAACCACCCCTGTTTGATGGATTAAATCGTGTGTTAAGTGAGCAATTGATTCTTCTGGGTGTGCGGAAGTTCCTTGTCTGATTGATATGTATTTAGCCATAAATTTGTTTTGTTAATAAACTAATAATTTTTTTATTTTTTGTTTTTACTTTGTTTAAAATCTCATCAATTTTATCTATTTCATCTTGATATAACTTTCGTTTAATGAGTAATTCCTTTAAATCAATAAATTCTGTTTCTGGGTTTTTCTCTTCGCCTGTTTCCTCATCATATTTTTTTTCTTTTATAACAAGCATACTGTCAACTACATCATAATCAACCAATCCTTTTTCCTCTTTTTGTTTTAATATATTAAAGTCTATCATAATTAAATTATAGCATTATTCTTTTTGTTTTTGAGTTTCTTCTTTTTGACTTTCTTCTTTAATTTTTAAGATTTTTTCAATTAATCTTAAAATTATTGGTGCGTCAGCCACCCTGACGTTTGAGTTGTATAGAGCTTGAATGATAATATCAAGCTCTTGAGTTGTTAATTTCTCCATATTTTTTCTCTAAATTTTCAACTTTTAATGATAATTCTTGAATTGCTTTTATTAAAATCGTTGTTAATTTATCATAAAATATTAATTTATAGCCTTTTTTATCAGTAAAAATAAATTCTGGATAATATTTTTCTAATTCTTGAGCTATTATTCCTATTTGTTGTTTTTTTGGTTGATAGTTTTTATAGTTAAATCTGACAACTCTTATTTTTTTTATATTTTCTAAAACACTTTCCATTTCTTTAATATTTTTTTTTAGTCTAATATCCGATTGACCCGTTCCTGAACTCCAAATAGCTGTGCCATTATCATATAAAACCATATTTCTATCACTTTGTAAAACTAAAAGAAAATCAGATCTTGTCAAAGATCTAAAAACTCCATTTGATACTTTTATTCCACTAACTTTAACATTGCCATTTACTTCTAATTTTTCTGATGGTACATTTGTCCCAATGCCAACGTTTCCTCCAAGGGGATTAATAACTAAAGACCAGGCTTGGTTAGTTGTATGACGGGCCTGAATCCACGCTGCCCATGGATGAGTCATGTATGCTCCAAAAACAATATCAATATTTTCTGTTCTTATCCCTGCAGTAGCGTTAGTTGTAAATGTTAGAGATGGGTCAACAAGTGATGTTCTGTAAACTTGAAAATTGTGCAAAGGACTAATTGTATTAATGCCAACACGATTATTAATAGTATCTATACTTAAAACATTAGTTTCTCCGTCTGCTTTTGTTATTTTAATCGCTGAATTTGAATCTGAAGATGGTTTTATTATCCCAGTAGTTAAACTATCAAGTTTTAAACTTGACAAAGTTCTTTTTTCCAACGCTTCAACCTTTTCTTTCAATTTTTTAAATTCCTCTAAAAAATTATCCATAATTTTTAAAACAAAAATTCTAACCTTATTTCTTCACTGCCTTCATTAACATAGATTTCTTTTGTTTTAATCCTATAAATTCCGTTTATTATATCCTCAATCTCAACTTTAACTCCATCGCCAACATTATAGTCGTTTAAATCAATGTTATTGGTTATTACTGTGATATTAAAAACTTTTGACGCATCTTTGTTTTGATCTATGTATTTGTCCGCTTGTGCTTCAAGCGTTGTTTGTTCTTTGACTGAGATATTGTTATAAATATCTTCAAGTAAATACCATTTATCCTTATAAGTATTTGACGCCTCTCTTATCACTTTTAGTTGAGCATCACCTATGCCCTCACCATAAGCGATAACTTTATTTGTCAAAAGTAAAGACAATTTATAATCAATCTGCCACGATTTTATATTTGACTTATCAAAAACAATATACGGCTTATCCACCCCAATTCGTGATTTAACGGTAAAAACTTTATCATTGGTTATTTCAAATTCAAACCCGTTTATTATTTCAAAATTTGTTAAATGAATAATATTTTTTGCTATATCATCATCCTTATATGTTCTATCCCGAGAAACCGTTGTTTGAATTGTTCCCTGTGTTATTCCAATATTCCCATATGTTTCACTTTGAGCAGTTGAAATCATATCCCAAGCGATTTGACCCGCATCGGTGTTTGTATAGGTTTTGGTGATATATCGTTTTTCAAAATAAGCAAGCCATCCTCTAAAAGTTAAAAAGACATTTATATCCATCTCATATTTTCTAACTGATGTTTCAGTCAATATTCCTTTGAAAATAACGATATTATTTCGAGTGATTTTTACCCACCTAAAACCTGATGATAAAACATCATTAACTGCTATGTTTTGTCTTGTCATCCAGTCTTTGAAAATATGATAGTTTACCCTAATTTGAGCTTTCGGAATACCATTTAATTCAAAAGTTATACTAAGCCCTTCCATTGGAAGTTCGGCTAAAAAAACATCGGATTTGTCATACAAAAAAGCCCGCCAGTTGCCAATCATATTGAGATATAGAAATACTTATAAATAAACTTCACATAGCCATTTTCGGTTGGCACATCAGATAACAAAGTAAATTGATTTTCGCCTTTTTCCAAAATCACAAAATCCCCACTCATTTTATCTCTTTTGTTATTTCCTAAGTTATCAATAACAATCCGATTATAAGTATCAACGTAAATATAATTGCCATTTTCTATATATTGATTAAAAAAGATTGATTTACCGGTAGTTTTGTTTAAAAGCACAGGATTAGTCAATTTGCCGTAGAAATAAATCTCTGGGAAAGAGAAAATATTGCCTCCGTTATTAACAAGTGAAAATCCGCTTGAGCCTTGCGTCATATTTAAGGGAATTGCCATTGGTACTGAAGCCCCGCCACCTTTGGTTATTCCAAAAATTACCTCATAAACTTGCTTTGATTTTAAAAATGGTTCCTCAAGTTCAATAGTGAATGATAAATCGCAAGTTGTTAAATTATCAACCACCAAATCAGAATTAACATCTTTAACCACCCCTTTGGCTTCTAAAATTAAGTTATTGCCTAAATGAAATTCAATTGTTATCTTATCATCACCGTATTCCTTTAATGTCAATTTCTCATAAATCTTACTTCTTTTTTCAATTAAATCATCGATTGTTGAAGCCCCGATTTTTAGTTCAACTGCTAAGGCTTTATTTTCAAAAAATAAATCACCAATTTTAACTCCGTGTAAATACAAAATAGATGCTACCGGATATTTAGTTTTATATCCTAAATCCTTTATTGATTGAATAAAGTAGCCGTTTTCGGGTGATATTGTTAGATCGCCAATAACAATTTTTTTTATCATAAGTTTCTTAACTGGTAGGCTAACTTATAAGCTAAATAATCCAAATCAACTTGAGTATTAACATTTGCGTAAATTGTATTATAGACATATTGCTGTTTTCCAATTCCGACTTCGGGATTTTCTCTACCTCTTAACATATCTCTTGACAAAACATACTCACCAGCGTGAACAACCGCCAATCCAGTATTTCTAACCCAACCACCTTTCTCATACCAATCAACGTTTAGTTTTGGATATTTTATTTCTTTTCCCATTATGGTTATTGAACCTTCACTTATTGATAAACGAGGAAATTTTATTGATCTTAAAGCGTTCATTATTCCATTTGCCATATTTTTAAAAGCATTCCAAATTTTTCCAGTTATATTTTCAACCGATCTCCAAGTTTCATTTAATTTATTAACGAACCAATTGTGAACTGAATTATAAATTGATTGAACGGTATTTTTAATGTTATTTAAATGAGTATTAAAAGAATTCCACCACCTTGTTAAAGTTGTTCCTATAACGCCCCAAATCGCATTTAAAATCGTTGATATTATCGTTGATATAATAACTAAAGTTATTTCAACTAATGTTTTTATTGTTAAAAATATAAATTGAAAGAAAGTAAATATTTGAGTAAGAATATAGGAAACAACATTCCAAATTGATGACAAAATTGAATAAATAACATTAAAAATAGCCATAAAAATATTATTGATGAAAGTCCATATTTGAGTAAAAATCATTGAAATTGTTAGATAAATATTTTGTATGATTGATGTTATTTGATTTTGAAATAAAACAAATGTCGCAATCAATAAAGAAATCCCACCAATAATCATCACAATAGGTGAAAAAATCAATCCAATAACAAAAGACAATAAAGTAAATACACCAATAACAATACCAATCACGGAAACCAATCCTAAAAATACTCCGCTTGCTATTAAAATAAAATTAACTAATGTTTGATTTTTTTGAATAAATTGACTTAATGATTGAATAAAACTTATAATTTGAGGCTTTATAACAACCAAAGCATCTTGTATTTTTAACATTCCTAATTTTAAACCATCAAATATTCCTGATTTTGTCAAAATATCAGCAAAAAAAACATCAAGGTTTTCTTTTAAGTTTGCTTGAATTTGCTGAAATGACCCTGCTGCGTTTTCAATTCCTCTATAAAACATCCCACCTTTTTGAGCCGCTTTTTCAAAGGCATCAATCAACATATCATAAGTTATCTTCATATCTTTTATTTCCTCAACACTTTTTTTTTGAGCTTCCGACAACATTTTATAAATTGGTATACCAGCATAAGCAAATTGGCGAATATCTAAAGCAGTTGCGTGTCCAAGATTTTTTATTTGCTGAAGATTGATTGCCATTCTTAAAAATTCATCATTTCCACCACCAGTTGCTAAAATTGCATTGCCAAGTAAAACTATTGCTTTTTGGCTTTCTTTAGCTGATAAGCCCGTAGATATTAAAAGTTGATTTGCTTTTAATAAAGCAGAAACATCAAATGGGGTTTTTAAAGCAGTTGCCTTTATCTCGTCAATAACTTTTTGTGCTTCTTTACCATCTTTTAATAAAGTTGTAAACCCTATTTTTGTATTCTCATAAAACTTTGCTGTTTCAATTCCAACCCCTATCATTGCTTTGGTATAAGAAACCGCCCAATCAATTAATTTATATAATCCAATTCCAGCCGCTATTTTGCCAATATCAGATAAAGCATTTGCAAAAGCATTAGATGATTTTTGGGCTTCTCCAAAAGAAGAAGTAATATTTCCAACAACTTTTTTTACTTCATTTGAGGCTTCATCTTTTATTTTTAATATAATCTCAAGGATATTGTTATTCATATAAATTAATTATACTATTTTCTAATTCCTCTTTGCCTATTTTTTTGTTTCTTTAACTCTAATTCCTCCACTTTTGCTTTTTGATTTTTATATAAAATCATTTTTTCAACCCAATCAATAGGTTGTTTTTCAAGTTCAGTATAAGTAATATTAAGAAGATCGCAAATATAAACATCTTCAAAATCAGGTGGAAGTTTACCGGAGCCTTTAAAGAATTTAAAAAGTTCAATCGCTTTTTTTTTCCAAATCTTGTATAGGAGTGAGATATTTATTCAATTCATTAAAAATTGCTTGACCATCTTCTTCTTTTAAATTCATTACATAATCGTAAAGATTTTCTTTAATTGATTGATTGTCCGGTGTGATAATTTCAATCACCAAATAATTAAAAGCCATTTTATTTGCTTCAAAAACAACGGAGGCATCTAAATCAGTAATTTTTTGAGTAGTAGGATCAATTTTAGTTGATTTTAAATACAATTTTTGTATTTCAAGTTTTTCACCATAAGTAAGATAATATCTTTTAAGCCTAACTGTATATCCTGATGGTGTTTTAAATTCAAGCATAATTAATATGATGATATATCATTTACAACCTCAATTTTTACTAATCCATTTGTATTATCATAAATTCCTTGAAATTCTACATCTAAAGCATTGTAATCAGTTGATATTTTTGATTCGCTACTTTCAAAAATTGCTTTTGGGATTATGATTTTAATTGAAAAATTAGTATTTCCAAGTGTGTCGCCATTAATTAAAATTTCAATATCTCTTGTTTGACCGGCAACCATATCATCAAAAATTTGTTTTGATACACTATCCAAATACATTGTGAATTTTCCACCTATTTCTGATGGTTTTGAATAACTTTCCTGTAAAGTATTGCTTCCCAAAGAATAAAATGGCTCAAGATTATTGTTATATTCAATAGACATTTCCTCAATCTTTCCTTTGAAGTCAGTTCCGCCAATTTTAACATAACTTACATCAGCAAAATTTAACACACGATGAGATTCGTAAACTGGAGTTGTTTCTGTGGCATCAGCTTGATTTTTTGCCATTCCCTCAAATGACAATGTAAACATTTCGCCTGCTTTTCCTTCGATTGAAAAGTTTGAAACTCTAAAACCAGCAAATTTTTTAACAATTTCACCAATCTTTTGTTCAACACTTAAAGATGGTTTTGTTAATTGTTCAGTAAGAGTATGTTTATAAACACCAGTTTCAATGGTAGTAGTATTAAGACCACCCAAAGCAGAATAAAGAATGAGAACCGGATATTGAGGTGTTAATGGAAGCTCATAACCACCGGAGATTTCAATTTTACCTTTGAAAGCCTCTTTGTTTTTTGCATGGACACCAGCAAGAATTGACTCTACATATTGAATATCATTATTAATCTGAATTCCATCACTTTCGTTAATTTTGAGGTATTTATCAACTGATACTGGAGTACCAAAAGCCGTTTCTTTTTTCAATCCTATATAGTTTAAAAGTGGATTTGCCATATAATTAAATTATAGCATAAATTTATAATGTCAAGATTTTTTTTCTTTCTTTTTTTCGTCTTTTACCCTAATAAATAATGGATTATTGATATACCAATTAACATCAATGATTTCTCCTGGATTAACTTTTCCATAACCAATTAAGTTGATTTTTATTTGACCAATATATTTGTATTTCATAATTTAATTATATCAAAAATCAATAGTTTTTATTGCTTTATAATCAATATTGAAAATAACAACATCGCCTTCTCTTTGAATTAAGCCTGTTTCACCACTTTGTAGTAGACTAAAATCAATTTTACCGTTTAAAGTTAAATTATTTCTATCATTTAATTTTTCCAAAATTTTATCGGCTAGTAAATAAATATTCTCCTGACTTGATTGAAGATCGTTTTTAATGATTTGATAAATAATAATCTTAACACTATAAATTCGTTTAATTTTTCCCAATGCCAAATACTCATCATTAAAATTGTTAATAAAAATAACCACGGCTGGATATTGTTCTATTGTTTTAACAATACCATAATATACCTTCTTTATTTCTGGTATTTGTGAAATGATTGTTTTTAATTGATTAATTATTTCACCCATAATAATATTTTACACGATTCAATAAAAACTTTTTTAATAAATCAATTTTTTGTATAAATTTTTCAATTGCTTTCCCAAAAAATCTTTTTGGTGGCACGCCTCTTACTGCTTTTGCAAATATCATTTTTCCTGATCTTCTATCACGCCAGACTAAAAACCTACTTCTTTTTGGATAAATCATTCCACGGCCTAAATAAACACCAGTACCAAATTCTTGAAATTTAGCATATTTAACTGGTGATATAACTTTTATTGTATTATCAAAAACACCAGTTTCAGTAATACTATTTCTTAAAACGCCAGTGTCAACGGGAGCATTTTTTTTTGCTTCTCCCTTTATAAATAAAGCAGACCAATGAAGAGCATCATTAATCGCATCTTTTATTTTAATATTAAAAACATTCAATTTTTCTAAAGCTGGAGTATTAAAAGTTATTTGTAAGTTTATCATTCTTTAATTATAATCCCACTATAAATTACATTTCCCATTATTTTAGTTTTTACAAAATCTTTATAGACTATAAAACTATCATTGTTATTAAATTCAGAATTATTATTATTGACAATAACCAATTTATCACCGGCTTTTATATCTCCTTGATTTGTTATACACCTAAATAAACTTTCAACATTAACATCGGGATATAATGGGGCAACCGTTTCATCTAATTGAAAAATTAAACAATTAAAAGTATTACCTTCATTAAAAGAAGACTCATTTCCTGTTTTTACTAAAATATAATGTTTTACCCTAACATTATTCATATAAATTTGATTTGATATTTTTTAATAACTTCCTTTAATATATTAAACCTATCACCTAAACTAAAATTAAAGCCATTTAAATTAACATTTTTAATATCCATTTGACCATAATCTCTCATCAAAAACATTTCTTGAACCGCTGTTAATACTGCCAATTTAATATCATCGCCATAAAATTTACTTATTTGAAAAACAACTTTATATTCTTTGTTTTTGTTTTCATTATAAATAGCATTACTAAATTCAATAAAGTTTTCAGTCAAATAAAAATCACTATTAATTGTATAACCGCTAACACCATTTTCATAAACTAAATTGTTATCAAAATAAATACTTTTTAATTTTCCAACTGGTATTGCTTTAAAGTTTAAGAATTTATCCTTTAAAAATCCCTTTTGAAAATAATAATCATTACCAGTTAATACTTTAAACTGTCTATTGGTTTGAGAAATAATATAACTCTCAACCATTGAAATATAAGTTGAGATTAAACTTTGTTCACTTGTAGAAAAAGTTTTTCCCAATGAAGAAGCAACCAAAGAATAATCAACACCACTAAAACCAGTTTGATGTTCCAAAACATTATATTCATTCATATTTTAAAAACTTATTTTTTAACAACATCTTTTTCCGAAACGACTGTTTTTTCATATTTTAATTCTTTTTTTCTTTCAATCACATTAACAACATCACCTAAGGCTTTTACATCATTTTCTTTCATTTCATATTCTTGATCTTTGAAATATATATTTCCTTTGTATGATACTGTTTCATTAAACCTTACTTTCATAGTTTTTTTTTAACTAATAACTGATTTGAAGGGAAGACCTATGTCTTCCCCTCACTATCAATTATTAAGATGATGCTGTCTTAATATAAGCAAAGGCTTTGTTAGCCATTGCGATTTTTATATCCTCATAAGCAACAAACTTAACGGCTGACATATGATCTTGAAAGAGGTTATAGGTTGTGTTAGCGTCTTTTTTAATAGTCGCCTCTTTTGAAATTTCCACAACCATACCTCCATATTGAGCTTGACCAACATAATCAAAGTTGGCCAAAGCAATAAACTTTTTGCCAGCCTGATTTGACTCAGAAGTTTCAGGCATAACATCAGAAATCTCTACTGGGACACCCCAAATGGTTGCAGGAGCAGCACCACTTGGTTCTCTAACAATATATCTGCCTTGAGTGTCTTTTAATCCATATAAAGATAAAAGAACACTCCAAGACATTACCCATCTAAGATTTCTTCGTGCCTTACCTTTAATTAAAGCTAAAGCAGATAATAAATGATCGGCGGTGACATCACTAAAGTTTGTTTTTCCATTAGGCAAAACAACACCTGGTACATTGGTATTTTGGAAAATACCCTCGCCAGGTGCTTGACCTAAAAGACCCCAAGTATCCTCACCACGAGCCAATCCTTCACCAGCCAAAAGAGCCAATGCATCAATTATATCAACATTCGGATCTAATAACATTTGGTTAGAAAATGGAACAATAGTTCCAACCTCTTGTAAAGTGAAATTGAATGCATGGCCAGTTCCTGGTTCAGAAACGGTGAAGGAGCCATTTGGTGATTTTCTTGTGAAAATCACATCAGCTATGGTAGGAAAGTTGAGGTTTATTCCCTTCATTGGGATTTTTCTTGAGTTTTTAGCCACTACCCCATACTCACCAGCAACCCTAATAATTTCGGTTGCTAAGTAAGTAGGAATTAATTCTTTACCTTCACCAGTGGTTCCCGGTGATAAGGCTTTGGCTTTTGCATAATCCCCCATAGCTTTGGCTTTGATGTATTCAACCGCCTTTTGTTTTTCATCATCGCTAAATTTATCCATCCCTGAGAGTTTTCTCCAATCAGCAAGTTTTTTTTCAACTGCCGAAAGGACTTCCTCAGTGACGCCTTTTTTTAATTCAGCGATGATTTCCTGAAGAAGAGCTTTGTTTTCCTCCATACTTTTTTCACCCCCTTTCATTTGGAATTTTTAATTTCTAATTTCAATCTATTTAACAACTTCATTTTTTGTAAAGCAATATTTGTATTTTTATCACTTTGTTTTAAATGAAAAGCAATTTGATTTAATATTTTTCTTTTTATTAAATCTTTATTATTTTCTTTTCCTTCACTTAAAACTTCACTTAAAACTTCTTTAACAATTTTTCTTATTTTCTTTTCTAAATCTAAATCTTTTTGTCTTTCTTCTAACTTTTTAAATTCTTCATCGGTATATTGTTTATATTCAGGGACTTCTTTGTCAAATCTTTTATAATAACTTGCTAAAAAGTTATAAGCACCTTTTTTGATTTCTTCGGGGACTTTCAATTCTGTTCTTGCTCCTAAAACCGCTCTCATTGCATTCAAAACTCCACCCCAAGTAGCGACCAATTTTCCTTCCTTTACTCTCGCAAATGGTAGTTTATAAGCACCAAGATTTTCTTTGTGATTTTTATCTCTTATTACAAAACCATTTTTATACTTCTCCATATCATCACCAGCATATTTTTTCATCTCGTCTCTTGCTTTATCACCATCCCAAGATCCTTCATCATCAATTGGCAAATCTCTTTTTCCGCAAATTTCAAATTCTTCTTTATCGGATTTTTCTTTAATTGATTTTTGATAAAGTTCAATTAATTTAACAAATTTATTAATAACATCTTCCTTATAACCAAGTTGAATTAATGCTTCAGGATTGGCTGGGACTGGAACAAAAGAAATTTCTAATAATTCAGCCTCAATAATATCATAAGGATTATCTTTTTCTCCTTGATTGTATTTCCGTGGTAAAAATCCAACTGATAAAGCCCTCAAAACCCCATTTTCAACTAAAGTCCAAACCTGATCTGCTAATTCAATTCCACTAACAACTTGACCTTTAATATATAAGCCTTCTGAAGTTTTTCTAATGTCTAACACTTTACCAACTGGAAGTTCGTTGTATTTATGAGCAAATAATAAAACGGGATTTTTTTTGTAATTTTCCAAATCCCAACCATTTGGATCGATACTTTCACCCATTCTATCTTTGATACCGGTAGAAGCAATTGCCTCAAAAATTCTATTTTGTTTATCCAAATTTTTTGTCGTATATGTTAGATAAGTATTTTTCATATATTTTAATTATAGCATAAATTTATAATGTCAAATTATTCTAAAACTGGGACAATTGAGCATCGACAATTTGGGTGGGCAATTTCATAATCACCCCACATAAATTTTTCATCTTTTTCAATTATTTTACCATCTAAAGATGAGCATAAACTACATACCCTATCATCTTTTGCTGTAATCCACATTTTTTTTACTGGGAATTTACTACTTTTTATGATTTCGCTTTCAATTTGATTATAGTAGTTAATTATTTCAGTTCTTGCCAATCTTTCAGCCCGCCATTCACTATCAAGCATCATTTCTTCTTTTACTCTTTTTATAATATCATTAATTGTAAATTCACCTTCCTTTCTAATTTTATCAATAATATTAACAACATTTTCATAAATTGTTTTTGTATAAGATTCAACCCCATCATTAATTCTTTTTCTTTTTAAATTATCAAATTCTTCACTATTTACCAATTTAAATTTAGAAGAAAATTTACTTAAATTATTTATAATCTCATCAACGAAGCCTTCGGTTCCTGTAATTAAAATATTATAAATTCTTTCACCCAAATCATTTAATTTTTCCTTTAAATCAATTAAAAATTCCGCTGTCATAATAACTGATTTTTTTCCTTGTTTGTAATTTTTAAAAAATAAATATGTTTCCAATCCAACCTTATCGGCTAATTTTCTAATTAGTTTATTTGTATATTCTTCTTTTCTTTTAACAAAATCAAGATGAGATTTTAAATATTTTTTTTCTTCTATTTTCATTGATTTTGTTTTTTTAGTATATAAAACAATTCCATTATCCAAATAAATCGCATCACCGCCCTCAATAGGATCTAATCCTCGTTTTATTCTAATCTCATTTATAGTAAAGACTTTATTCACTAATGTCGCATCTTCTTTTAATTGAAAATCTTTGTCTTCGGGGACGGGATTTTCATATTTTAATTCCAAATCAGTTTTAAATACTTTTTCAATTAAATCAAATTGAAGTTTATCAACGATGAAGTCAATATATGGTTTAATGGTGTTTTCAATAAACCAATATTTTGCTGCCTCACTATTAGCCCGATTAACATCATCTGCAAACAAAACTGCTTTTGGGACTTTGAATAAAGCCAATATTTGATCTCTTGTAAATTTTCTGCTTTCAATAAATTTTAATTTTTCCAAATCAAATGATATAGGTTGCCATTTTAAGCCATTTCCTAAAATAAGCGGTTTAAAAAAGTTTTCTACTCCAGAATACTTCTTTTCAATTTCAACCTTTATTCTATCCAAATCAGATAAAGATAAACTCATATCGCTTGTTAAAATACCAGATGGTATTGCTCCTTGCTGATTAAACTTTTTATACGTCTTTAAACTTAAAACATCACTTTCAATTTCTAATTTGGCTTGTTCCAATACCGACAACCCCTGTAAAATATTATTTGGATTTGGTTTATAAATATCAAGTACATCTTCACCATCAATCTGTTCACCATTTAAAAGAGTATAAACCAATTTGTTTTCTTTTATTTCAATTCTTGATGCTTTTACTGGGATTAAAAATTTCGGTTTATTTGTTAATTGACCTTTTTCAATTTTATATAACGCCCTTCCCTCTAAAATTAAATTAAATGTCGTAATATATAAAAAGTCATATCCTGTCATAAAAATATTTGGCCTTTTTATTAAGTCTAAAATTGGATTTTCATCAATAATTTTTCCTTTTTTATCTTCAAGATAGAAATTAGTCATTGCTACTTTTGAGGCAATAGCGTCAATACAAGCAAAAACCAATCCACCTAAAAGTTCATTTTCACTAACATTTGAGGTTCCAAAAAGATTGAAAAAGAAAGACGATCGCCATCCTGGTTCTTTTGAAAAAAAACCTTTTAGTTTTTTGAGTATATCCATATAAAAAAATTATATCACAATTGATAAATCAATACTTGATTTTCCTTGATTAGCCTATAACACATTTCCAACGCATCCAAAACATCGATAAATTCTAATTCGGGATAATTTTTTAATTCATTAAAAAGTTCATTACCGCCTTTAAATTCAATTTGAGCTGTATTAACAATTGGTTCTAAACTTTCAATTCGTTCTATTTTACTTTTGGATTGTTTAATACCGGTAAATGGGATAAACTTTCCTAACCTTCTTGATTTTTCTTCTATAACATTTTTAAAATATCGTTGAAAATAAACATCCTCAATTCCAAATCTAACAAAATTATACGGAAAAGACAATATTCTATTGATAGCCTCATCGGGTTTTAATACTTGACCAATGCTTTCAACCTCATAGATTTTACCTGTCTTTTTTTCTTTTCCTAAAATAACAATACCGGTTAAATTACTTCCTTTTTCACCAAGTGATAAATCAATTGCACCAAATATTTCCATTTCTTCTAAACGTGGTAGTATTTCATATTTTTTTGGTTTAAAGTAAGAAAAATCATCGGACTTTGGAAATTTAGTCTCATAAAATCTCAGCCAATCTTTTCTTGTCATTTGTGGTTTAATAACTTTAAATAATCTTTCTTTATCAATCCTTCCTTCTTTAATTGCTTGGTCTAATGTTATTTTAACTTTGTGATAAATATCAGAGTGATAAGCTTTTTCAAAAATAGAATTTTCAAAACAATTTCCACTCATTACTAACTTGGCTATTTTGCCTTCGGGCATTCTCACTACTTTTGAAAATTGTTCTTCGGATTTGATTAATCCTGCCTCTTCTAAAAAAACCATATCACCACCTTCACCAACTACACGACTACCTTCTTTTGATATGTTTCTTTCATCAATTGAGGTTATATAAATCCACCCGCCATTCTTCCATCGTAAAGCAACTTTACTTCGTTGGACTTTTAATGATTCTACTTCCTTTAAATCCAAATTGATTAATCCCTCATAAATATAATAGTTATCGCCAATATGTTCTAAAATATACTCCATTATTTTATTAGCCTTGTCATAACTACCGCCAACTATGGGGATTTTGAGATTAAATTGAGATGCTAAAGTTAATATTGCTAAAGCAGAGATTTCAGTTTTCCCATAACGACTTGGAGCAGTAATCCAAAGATTTTTGATATAAGGATTTAATATTTTTTCAAATATTTCAACTTGACCATCGGTTGCCTCATATGGTTTTCCGTCTTTTTTGAAAACTTTTCTAATAAAATCTTTCCATTTTTTTATCATTTTTATAATTTAGATTGTTATTTTAATCCTTTGATGATAAAGTATTTTTAAAAAATTCAAATAATAAATCTTTTGGATTAACTAATTTTTCACCATCGGCACCAGTAATTTCAATTCTTTTGCTAAACTCATCTTTTTCCATTCTGTCTAACCATTCTAATGCTAATTTTGGATCAGGAGGATTTTTATCATCACCTATCATTGCTTTTATCAAAATTTTTCTCGCTTGAGTATTAACAAGGTTTCTTTCTCTTTCAACTTTGTTTTTAAAGTCTTCATTTCGTTGGTAGTGATTATAAACCCTTCTATAATTTAATCCAGCAAATTGACACGCTCTATAAAGAGAGTATCCCAATTGTAAGAATGGTTTTATTTTCTCAAAATATTCATCGGCTTTACTCATACCTTGTTTAAATTAACTAATCCTAAATTGTATTTTCTTTGAAGTTCATCTAAATCAACAAAAAAAACTTCACCGCAATTTGGACACTTAACCTCAATCATTTTTTTTCCTTCATCAATACTTTTTGTCAAATCCTCAATTCCGCCTGAAGAATTATCAACATCAATTTTTATGTTTTTTATCTCCTCGATTAATTGAATATCATTCTTAAAAAATACACTAATATCCTCTAAATTCTCCAATGTTTTCAACTCATTTTTTAATTCCTCATAATTCCAAAAAGAATATTCGTGTGTTTTGTTATCGGCGATTCGGTATTCTTGACATTTTTTCTTATCTAAATCTGTTTCAAAGACTTCAACTTCATCAAATCCTAATTCTTTTAAAGCATAATAACGCGTATGACCAACAACAATAACATTATCTTTATCAACAACTATTGGCTGATTATAGCCATATTTTTTTATTGATTCTTTCACAATTTCTATCGCCTGATCATTGATACGGGGATTTCTCCAATATGGTTTTATTTCATTTAGTTTTACTTTTTTTATTTTTATCATAGTTTTGTTTATAATAAATTTGTTTCTCAGTTTCCCAAGCTTTAGAATAGTCAATACCATCAAATAATTTAGCAAATCCTGAAATATATTTTAATCTTGTTAATTCTTCCCTTTCCATTCCTAACTCTTCCATAATTTTATCATCTGACCAGCCGTTATTCAATAACTCATAGACAATATTAATCATTCCTTTTATAGCGTGTTTTCCTCTTGCTCTATTGTGTCTTATGGTTGATGCTATTCTATCATTTATGTCTTTTTCCAAAACAACACAAGGTAAATAACCTCCGGTAGTATTATAAATTTCTTTATTTGTTTTCATTATAAAATACCGGTGAAAGCCATCAACTATGATATATTTGTCTTTTTTTCTATCATAATAGACAACGGATGGTTGGGTATAACCATCATTTTTAATACTTTTGTAAAGTAATTCTAATTCTTTACTTGGGACCGAATTTGGATTATACTCATTTGGAAAAATTTTATCTATTTTAATCCATTGGACACAACCAACTGGATGACTAAATCCAATAGTGTTATACAATTTTTTAATTATCTCATTAAGTAATTCAATTCGTTTATCACTGTTTTTGATATATTGGATTATTTTTTCCAATTCGTTTTTTAATTGTTCTAACATATAAGTCAGCATCTCGTCTAAAATTTGTAATCTTTACAATATCAGTTGTTATCATTGAATTGATAATAACACGAGATGCCTTCTCCTTGAATTCTTCATTTGGATATTTATCAATAAAAAGTTCATCAAAATAAATCATATATTTTTTTATGTCTTCCTCAAAATCTTTATCATTTCTATATTTTAATCCCTTTCCTTTAATTAATTTGAAAAAAATATAATTCCTATAATCCCACCAAGTTTTAAACTGTGGTGGTTTTTGATTGATAAAATATTCTTCTCTTGAAAACTTTGAAAAAGTGCTTGCTCCACCCATTTTTTTTGTTAGAGCATCATACAACTTTGGATCCAGTTCTTGAATAAGAAATAAACTATTTAACGCTGTTTGGTGATGAAGTGACGAAACTCTCATTTTATTTATTTCAAGACCATAAGCAAACATTAAATCATAAAGTTTATTGTATTCTACTTTATTTTCATAAATATATTTCCAAATATCCTTATATGACCAATCATATAATGGATAAAATACATAATGATTGTATTTTTTGTTTTCATATTTTCCCCAAGTAATCCATTTATAAGTTGGTTTATCTGTTAAACCAATAAACCTTACTGGGCTTTCTTCCGCTCTTACTCCGGATAAAACGGCTAAATTCTTTCCAAAATCTTTTATTCTTATGGCATTAAAAATTCCTTCCCAGTTATAGACACCATAAGTATTTTCTTTTATTGAAATAGGATCTTTTTCCCTTAACCATTTTTCACCTGGCCACCATAATAAAACAAAATCTTCAAAAATAGATGCTGAATTTTCAATTCTAAATGGTATTTGATACCAATATGGCTTAACCCTTTTGTCATACATTACTTTTTTTACTAAATCAATTGTATAAGTCCATTCGGCTTCCTGATCCAAAAAAAATACCGGTAATGGTAATCTATTTTTCTTTTCGGCTATTTTCAAGGCTAAATCTAAAACAACACTACTATCCTTTCCGCCTGAAAAATTAACAATCACGGTTTTAAACTCATCAAAAATAAACTCTATTCTTTTTTTTGCTTCCTCTAAAACATTTTCTTTTAGATAGATCTTCATATTAAATTTTTTTCGGGATATTTTTTGCCCCTAATTAAATAATTAACCTCAAACTTTTTACAACCAAAAAATCTTTCAACAATTTCCATTAGTGTGTTTTGGTATATTATTGCTTCTTTACACGAATAAAAATCAATCGTGCAGAATTTCCTTTTACCAAAAGTATGAATTGATATATGACTTTCCTCAATGACAACGAAAGCACTATAGCCTCCTGGATCTTTTATCTTTGGTTCGGCATAATAAACAACCGGTTCACCTAATTTTTTCATTCCCAATGTTTCAACTGACTTGTTTAAAAAATTAATTATCTTTTTTTTTGACATCAAACTTTCATAATCACAATCATAACAATCCAATGTTATATGTTCACCAAAATGAAAGTAGTATTCTCTATTTAAAACTTTATCAATAATCCAATACTTATAATTGTCAATAAAAACATATTTATAATGAGTTCTGAAAAAACGCAAATCAATACCAAATTCATTGATAAATTCTCTAAAAAAATCAATATCTTTGTCAAGGACAACATATTCATGCTCAAGGTTTTTTGGATAAATTTTTGACTTTATAAACTTAAACTTTTTTATTTTTTCCCTAAAAATATTAATTTTTTCCATATTGACTTAAAATAATTTTGGCTAACTTTGTTTTTTTGTTTTTTGATAATCTATCAATTGTTTTTATTAGTCTTTTACTGTTTAACTCATTTCCCAAAAAAGTAAAGTCATAATCAATACATATCTGAGCGGTATTTCCCAAACCACACATAGGATCTAAAACTTTTAAATCCTTTCCAATGAATGGTTTAAAAACATAAATTAAAGCCTCATAATCAACCCTATTTGAGACTGAATTAATGTATTCATTTGTAATAAAACTAACATCAACCCCTGGTTTAGAAAAAATGTGTAAATCTAATGGTAATATTTTTCCATCACTTTTATACAATAGAGGTATAACAATATTATGATTAAATCCAAAACTCTTACCATAATTTATTATCATTTCTCTCCATTTAATTCCATATTCTAAAAATAAAAATTTATTTGTATATTTTCTAAAAATAGAAAACATAATATTCAAAAAACTATCAAAACTGATATTTTCTTTTTTTTGACCTGTGTCTTTTTCATTCATTGAATAAAAAAATTTAATATGTGCATCGCCCCAAGGAGGATCGGTATAAATAATATCAACTACTTGATTACCCATTAAGTCATCAATACCATTTGTTATTGACCCGCATTTTACTTTATGTTTTCCAATAGTAAATATATTCATAGTTGTTTAATTAAATCAAAAAAATCACTCCATCCTAAATATATTTTATACCTTAAATCAATTTTTTGTTTTGACAAAAGACTTAAAAGATCGCCCAACCATAAACAGACCGTTGGCTCTCGTTGGTAGTTTTGTTTAAAGACTAAAATAGGATATTTATCACTTGGACAATTTTCAATGGTTTTTTTCCACCAGTCATTTATGTGAAGTTCTTTTTGGTTTTTACATTCAATAAAAAGAGGAAGAGTAGTAAAAACATCTTCTTTACGATGAAGACCGCTTCCGCTATCGGCTCGTCTATAAGCATATTTATCAATTTTTCTTAACTCATTGGCGACAAAATTCTCAAGTTGTTTTCCTTTTTGTTTTTTGCTTTTTGGCAGCATATTTAATATTTTCCCAACCCTTTGGATGGATTTTACCTTTTAATATCAAATCTATAATTTGTTTTTTGATATTTTGATAATCTTCATTAGTATATGCTTTAACTTTTCTACCAACCCAGTTGGTATAAGTATTTGTTTTAATAATTCCCTTCATTTCCCAAACGGCAAAAGTAATATAAGCAACATAAATACCTAAATCTTTTTCTAATTTTTTAACAATTTCTCTTTTTGTCATCATAGGTTTAATATATTAAAGTTCTTCGGGAATTGTAAAAATCCCCACGCTACCATCACAGTAGCATAAACTGTTGACCTTATAATAAATTTGTTTTTTTCCGCATTTTCTACAAACTTTAATTTCAATATCTTTTTCCTTTTTGAATTTTGCTTCCTCCATTTCTTTTTCAAAATCGCGTCTCCCTAAAACTTTTGCTTTTTCAATCCATTCTAAGACTTCTTCTTTTGGTTTATTTTCAAGATTGCTTTTTAGTTGATTTAGTCTGTTTACTGGTATTTCAAGTAATTCTTCTTTTGGCAATTTCAACTTCTCAATATAAAATTCATAAACTCTAATATACATTAAAGCGGTATTTGGATTTAAACTTATCTCTGGTGATGATAAAAATTGATAAAAATTATCAAATCCACCATCACCAATATATTTGAATAACTTTTCATCTCTTATTTTCTTTAAAACATAACCAAACTCCAAGGCCAACTCTCCTTGTTTCTTTTTTAAATGGATACAACGTTGATATAATTTAAAAGCATTTTCTTGTTTTGGTGTTATTTTATCCATTAAAGTAATATATCTTCAGGATCAACGTTTTCTGTTTCACCCGAAACTTCTAAATCAGGATTCAATTCCTTAAATTTTTCCTCATAGTTTTGAGTATATTTTTCCTTCATTTTTTTGATAAAGTTTTCAATTTTTTCAGAGTTCTTTTTTATCACTTCTTCATTTGTTTCAACCCTACCTAAAAAATTTACTGTATATCTTGTCTCCTTTCCTTGACCTTTTTTAATAATCAACCATTTAGCGTCTCTTGGTTTTTGAATTCCAAAACTCCCAGAATTGATTAAATCCATCATTTGAATAAAAACTGATAATGGCAACTTTAAATATCCTTCTTGACCTTTTATTTTTGCCCAATAGTAAATTTCTTTTTTAAGTGGAAACTTTTTTGAACAAAAAAAACACTCTTCACCTTTGCAAATAACATTCTTTCCTCCAACATAATTAGATTTTAAAAATCCTGATGATGACAAAATTTCTACCTCATTATTTCCAACTTCTAATTTCAAAAAAGATGAAGATCGGACTTGTTTTAAGATTTCATTTTCATCCATATTGTTTTAAAATAACTTATAATTATTATAATAAAAATTATTTTTTTTGTCAAATAATCTTTGTCTTTCTTCTTCTTTTTTTTCGTGGGCTTTTTTATTCCACTCAACCTTTTCAAAAATGTTTCTTGGAAAGACAAAAAGTCTGACTCCATTTCTTACCGGATAGATATATTTAAAAGTTTTGACAAATTCATTTAATTTATGATTGTTTAATCTATAAGTTCCGTATGGATAACTAATTTTTAAATCTTTTTTTTCATTAATACATTTTTTCACAATTTCTAAATTTACACCAAATCCCTCAACCTTTTCAGCCCAACTAAAATGTTTCCACGCACCCCAAAATGGCTGATGAAGTCTCAAAACAATTTCTTTTTCTGTTTCAATAATGGGTTGATTTTTAATTTTCATAATTAAAAAAACTTTATATTTCTAATTAAATAAAAAGTAATAATCGCACCAATTAAAAACCATAATATTTTTTGGTATACCATATTATTTTTTCTAACTTTTAATTTTTTAATTTCCCTCCACCAATCTTTATCTGCTTCTTCTTCCCAGCATGTTTGACAAAGATCTAAATCTTCTGCAAGATTGTTTTTAGTTGTTTCTCCACAGTTTTTACATTTTCGTTTTTTCATATTTCTTAATTTTTCAAAACCAATTATTAATTAAATGAAACTTCCAGGCCTCAATTGGATTTTTATACCTATTTTCTATATACTTTAAACACCAATCAACTTGACATTTCCAATCCTCAAATTTCAACTCACAACCCATTTTTTCATACGGATAGGCTTGACATAAGCCACCGGCACCAATATGATTTTTTGCGGTTGGATCATAACCACTTTCTCTTTTTATAATATTGTCAAAAGCAATAATTTGGTTTTCAGTTAATTTATCTTTAACATATGTTAAAACTTTATTCCTCAACTCAAATTCTCTTTGATTTAAAAGTTTAGGAAATGGGATAACTTTTTCTTCAATTTCTTTTGCTAAAACTTTATTAAATTGATACCCGCCTTCCTTACTACTCGTCGTTTTTTTCATCCCTTTTGAGCGGTTTTCTTTTTTGGAAGGCGGGCATCTTTTTTCAATTGGTGATTTTATTTTAATTTTAATTTCAATTGGAGTAGTTAGCCGGTAGTTGTCAAAAAATTTATTGACCCAATATAAAGTAAAGAAAAATAGAAAAATTCCTATCAAAACTTTTGTTTTTAGATTAATTTTTCTTTCATCAAAATCTATTTTTTTTAACATATTAAAGTTGGCTTTGAATGTCAGAATCAATATCTTGATGACTAATTTTTAACTTTTCTATAATCTCATCGGGATTAAAACCCCAGTCTTTCATTTCTTTTATTTTTTCTAAATTATCTTTTGTCATTTCTTTATTATTCTTAATGCGGCCTAAAACTCTATTCCAACTTTCAACCAATGGGCTAAATAATCTTCGAACTTCTTCTTGATCTTTATAACCGTAAATCTTTGTTAAATACTGACTATATAAAACTTTCCAATTCAAACTAAACTTTCCCCATTCTTCATCAAAAATGATCTCTTTTTCTTTTGGTGGCATTTCATTGTTAAAATAATAGGTTGAAAATTCTCTGACGAATTTCTCATATTCTTGATTGACAAATGAAGGATTGAAAACTCCAACTTCTAAAAGACGTGCATCGTCTTTTGAAACATAGACTATATGACCCTCATCTAAATTTTTTGCTAATAGATAATGAAGTATTTGCAGTCTATGATTACTGTTTGCTTGAACGCTTGTCATATATTTATCAAACATAAACGAAGAGATACTCTTAATCTCTAAAACTATTGTTTTTAATTCAGGTGGAAGGCTTTCAATAATTTTAAATGAAGCTTTATAAACATTCTCCGGTAGTAAGTCTTTTATTTTTTCAATTTCAAATTTTGCTTTTTCTTTATCGGTTTTACCACCAATTAGAAAATCAAGTTTTCCAACCACTTGTAAGCAACCGTTTATTTGATATTCAACCCAACCTTGATTTTCAATCATTATTCCAGCCTTTTTTAAAATCGTTTCAATAACTTTTTCCCAAATAATACCAGCATCGAATTTTCTTAAGGTTGTTTCACTGAAATCATTTGACGGGGGTTCGCCCTTCAAAGTAAAAAATAAGTCAATGTAGGCTTTACCAAGATCAGAAGCCCAAAGTTTTTCCCTTGGCTTTGATTCTTTTTTGGAATGATTTAGTAATAAACTATCATTCCAAATTTTATAGAAAGAATATGATAGATTCATATTGTCAAGCTGTCCTCTGGATGAAAAAAATGTCCAAAGGAATTTTTAACAATTCTTCTTTATTCAACACTTTGCCTTCGGGCAATCTCTGCCTTGGCACAAAAGCCAAGGCTTCGTCGCCGATTTCAAAAAAAACTTGAACACGATTTACTTTAACTTCTACTTCTAACAAACTACTAATTAACTCCGCCGTTGCTTGATGGCCAACGGCTGATATAAATTTTTTTGGGATAAATAATTTTGCTTCTTCTAAATTTACTTTCTTAATGAAGAAATTGGCAGTTTTATCCTTAAAAGGAGTTATAAGAGAGTTAAGAATAAAAAAGTTTTTAGAAGGAGAAAAGTTTCCCAAAAAAAAAGTAATGTTTCCCCTTGCATTATCAAAAACCTTTTTAAATTTTTTTTCAAATTCCTTTTCATTTCTAAACTTAAAAATTTCCAATAATTTGTTTTTAACTTCTATTGCAAACAAAGTTTTGATAATTTCTTCTCCGAGATCGTTAAAACCTAAAAATTTTTTAATAAACATTTTCATATGTTTTTTTTAACAATTTATAACTATTTTTATAATAATAAATATTTTTTAATTTGTCAAGTGGAAATGATAATTTTATTCTGATTTTCTTTAACATACTCCCTTGTTTTCTCAAAATCAACTTTCCAATTAACTATAAAATTCTTATTTATTCCCGATCCATCAGGTAGACGGATTAAATTAACTTTGGCGTTTAAAACAACCTGCAACTGTTTCCCATTTAAATAGACTACCTCATCATTTGAAAGATAAACTTTATAGATTTTAAATTCCTCCGGTAAATCTGTTATCTTCATAGTTGAAGTAGTCCTTTTTCTTGAACTTTGTTTTTTTCCTGTTCAAGAAAAATTTTTAACTTTCCAAGTTTCATTTCCAATTCGTAAGGAGTGGTGATCTGTGGAGCGTATGGCATTTTGATTATGTCCGGTAGCCGGTTAATTAAATTTCTAAGCCAAGCCTCACCATATTTTTTAAGAAGTCTTTCAATTGAAGCCCTTTGAGTTTTGTTTGAGAATAGTCTTTCATAAGAAGGATTTACATTTTTAAACATTCCAATAATAATATTTATATTATTATTTTTAATATTCTTTTCATTCTTTTCATTCTTATCATTCTTGTTTGTTGTTAGTTGTTTGTTAGTTGTTTGTTGATTGTTTGTTACTTTGCTTGTTAGTTTGCTTGTTGATTTTATATCTTCATTTTGATATTGGTCGTAATTGACAATCTGAATTATGCTAAACTTGTTTGTTGATTTGATTGTTATTGTGTTTGTTGATTTTAGGATAGTGAGGGCAGTGCGAATTGATTGGATTGATATACCAGTCTCTTCTGAAAGTTTGTTTAATCCAGTTATAAATTCACCTCTTTTAATTGTTATTTCTTTTCCATTCCAAAAAAATTTATTTTCTTGATGATTTGCTTTAATTAAAAGATGGATAAATAGGTGAACAACAGTACTTCTTTTATACCACGAAGTTTCCATTATTTTTCGATGTATTTTAATCCAACCTTTATTTTCTATTTCTATCATATTCTGTATTCTGTATTGAAATTTTAACTTGATTGATTAAATCCTCATATGCTTTTATTAACTGTTTTGCTTGTTCTTCTGATATTTCATTTAATCTATATTTGTTATAAAGCGTTTTATAAGCGTAAGATACATCTGATATTCGGTTTAAAATTGTTCGAAGTTTAAAAAGTTTTGATTGTAGTTCTATGTTCATATTTCTGAATTTAACTTATATCTATAATAATATAAATCAAATTTCAAAAAATCAAGTGAAAAAGAAAACTTTAATATATTAAAATTTCATCTTCAGATACTTCCTCCCAGTATCCACATTCACACACCCAAAACCAAATTCTTTCTTGATAACCTTCTCTTATGCTATCATCAAGTTCTTGATACATTTTTTTACTGCATTTTGGACAATTCATATTTTTTTTGAATTAGTAATTAATTTCTGCCAACTACCACGATTGCGAGTAGTTGGCAAAATCAATCGCTAATTAACGCCAGCTTGCGACGCACTGCCAACCACTTAATCTATCTTCGACCATTCTGTCTAGAAAATTTTCAACAAGAATTCGCCAATTTCTCTTTTTTTCTTCTTCGTCTAAATCATAACCAACATCATAATCTTCTTTTAAAAGTTGGTCAAGTGTCTTCCCTTTTTCCATTGCTTCATTATTTAAATCTTGTATAACTTCTTCTTTAATCCACCCTCTAATTTCTTCTTGTTTTTCAAAACTAAGATCTTTGAAATAAATATTTATCATATTTTTCACCCCCTTCTTAAATAAATTTATAACTCTATTTTTATAATAATAAATATTTTTTATTTTGTCAATAGGATTTTGAATTTTCAAGACTAAAATCTACCACAATGAAGTTTTAACGTAGTAAAAAGGAATAATTCCAACCCCGGTTATTAATTTATTGACCTCTATTTTAATGAAGAAAACGCATTTTGGATTTTGGCAAATAAAAAATTTATTATTTGAATGAATTAATTTTTCTCTAATTTTATAAATTTTTTTAAAGACGACTTCTTTTTGATGACAAAAAGGACAATATCGATCAGTATTATTGTTTTTTTCCATTTGTTTTTATTTTTTAATTCCTAACTTTCTATAATCATTTTATTCTCATTTAATTTTAATTTTATTTAAAAACAGTATTCCCATACTCATCTTTTGAAAAAGCCTCATTCCACTCTTCTTTCAATCTTTTTATTGCTTCTTCTCTTGACAATCCTTGACTTAACCAATAATTTAATCTATAAGCGTTG
>Ga0308421_1000296_pt1 | contig 30997 bp, 38 predicted proteins | sample HotsprSampleMS60_FD_203673 | JGI IMG/M metagenome (GOLD analysis project Ga0308421, IMG submission 203673) | Hot spring phototrophic mat microbial communities from Mushroom Spring, Yellowstone National Park, Wyoming, United States - 20090730_MS60 ...
CTGTCCTGGAGGCAGGCACGGATAACGTCAAGGGAAAGCGCGTCGTTCATTTCCACTCCACTGTAACTTTTCTGCGATTAGGTGTTGACACCATACGATTGTGTGACTATAGTACACGCGCGCATTGAGCTTGACAAGCCGACAGCGCAAAAACAATCAGGAAAGGAGAGACCACAATGGTCACAATCAAGAGCACGCGCTCTCTTTCGCAGGAGAGCGGAGTAAAGGTACTTGTTTATGGGCAGGCTGGCGCGGGGAAAACGTCGCTGATTCCGACGTTACCCGCGCCGATTGTTTTATCGGCGGAAGGCGGCCTGCTTTCAATCAGAGAGCATGATCTGCCTTATATCGAAATCGCCACGATGGAAGACCTGCGGGAAGCGTACCGCTTTCTCAGAGACAGCCACGACGCGCGGGAATACAAGAGCGTGGCGATTGACTCGCTCAGCGAGGTTGCCGAAGTCGTTCTTGCCGCCGAGAAGCGCAACACTAAAGATGCGCGCCAAGCCTATATGGCGATGCAGGACGCTATGTATGACCTGATCAGAGCCTTCAGGGACTTGCCGGGGCGTCACGTCTATGCTTCGGCGAAACTCGAAAAGGCGCAAGACGAAATGGGGCGGATACTATACTCCCCATCAATGCCGGGGCAGAAGACCGGGCAATCATTGCCCTACTTTTTTGACGAGGTGCTGGCACTGCGAGTTGAGAGAGACGCCGAAGGCACGCCGCACCGCGCGCTGCTTTGCCAGCCCGACGGGTTATGGGTTGCTAAGGACCGATCGGGAAAGTTGGACTTTTGGGAAGCCCCAGACTTGGGGGTAATCATCAATAAGATCACGGGAGGAAGCAAATGAACACAAAACCCTATGACTCTCTTCTAGAAACTATGCTGGTCGAATGGCGCGTTGCTAAGCAACTCGAACAAGAAGCCACGCGCCGCCGGCGAGGCATTGAAGACGGAATCAAGGCTCTTATCAACTTTGACGAGAGCCGAGAAGGAAACATAGCGCTACCGTTTGACGGTGGGCGCGTGGTTATCACGGCACGTCTTGATCACAAGGTTGACGGAACGCTAGCGCGTCAACTTGCTACCAAGAATCACCTAGAAGACTGGCTTGAGCGCATTTTTCGCTGGAAGCCAGAGCTTGAAGTCCGGGCGTGGAAAAAAGCGCCCGAATACGTGACACAAGTATTTGCCCCGGCAATCACCACCAAGCCAGGGCGGGCAACATTTTCCCTTGAACTTGAACTTGAGAAAGGAGACGGACAATGAAACTCGACGAAATCATTCGTTTTGACGAACTACCTGACAACGAGCTTGCCGTCGTGCCAGCAGGCTGGTACACGGCCACCATTGCGGAAGCCGAAGTCAAAACCAGCAAGCGTGGCGACGGACAGTATCTTTCGATTCGATACACCATACTAGGGCCAACGCACCAGGGGCGTAGCGTGTACGGCAACGTCACGCTGCGCAACGCCAGCGAGACGGCTACGAGAATCGGCCGTGCGCAACTGAAAGAGCTGATGGGCGCGGCTGGACTTACGCAGCTTTCGGACACCGACCAGCTTGTGGGCGCGACGCTTCAGGTGCGAGTCGCGGTTAGAGACGACTCGCAATACGGGCAAAGTAATGACGTGAGAGGATGGAAGCCAGCGAGCGCACAGTCTCAAGCGTTACCGCCCACCGTCTTTTCCCCCCAACCGCCAGTATCCCAGCCGCCAGCATCAGCGCAAATAGCAGCTCAACCGCAGCCACGCCCGTTCGCACGTCCGCCATGGGCGTGAAGTCGTGACAATCTTCTCTCTTTTTCTAATAAACGGCTTCGAGAAAATCAATCTCGAAGCCGTTTCTATCAAGCATTGAAGGAGATATGACGCAATGTCCAACTTAGAGCAACTAATAGACCAGTATCACGAAAAACACAACGCCAGTGAGCAGTCACGTCCATATTTAGGCTGTTCATCTGCCGGATACCGTTGCGAACGTCGCATCTGGCTAATGTTTCGTTGGGCTGTTCAAGACCGCCCGTCGGGACGCACGCTTAGAATGTTCCGCCGGGGGCGTGAAGAGGAGCGTTTAGTCTTGGAAGATCTGCGAGCCATCGGTTGCGTCATTACAGACTGCCAAAAAGAAGTCGTATTGACGCCGCATATCAGAGGACATGTGGACGGAATTATCACCAGCGGCTTGCCCGACCACGAAGACGAACAATTCGTGCTGGAAATCAAAACGTTCAGTTCCAACGCCTTTACGCAATTGACGCGAAAAGGCGTCAAAGAAGCTCGCTACGACCACTGGGTACAGATACAGCTCTATATGCTTGGGCTGCAAATCCCACAAGCCTTGTATTTTGCGGTCTGCAAAGACGACGACCGCCTTTACACCGAAATCGTGCAGTTTGACGCCGAACGCGCTCAGTCCATTCTCAATAAGCTTGATCGATTGACGATGGAAACCCGGCTTCCACCGCCGATTTCACGTGACCCAACGTGGTGGGAATGCAAGGGGTGTCCGGCGTATTCCTTCTGTCACGAGCAGTCCGTCGTGACGGCGCGAAACTGTCGGACATGCGCTTACGGCGCGCCAAAGCCCGCAGGCCTGAATGCTACTCCGTGGGAATGCCAATACGAACCAGTCGCCCCGCAAGAACTTTCTGTACAGCAACAACACCAAGGATGCGAATGCCACGTGCCTTTGCGCGAATTCACTGATCAGACTTGGAGGTAAAACGCAATGCAGCTTCGAGATTACCAACAAAGAGCACTTGATCAGCTTTACGACTGGTTTACACGCTACGAAGGCAACCCTTGCATCGTCCTGCCGACGGGCGCAGGCAAAAGCCACGTCGTTGCCGCATTGTGCAAAGACGCCCTGACACAATGGCCTGAGACCAGAATCCTGATGCTCACCCACGCCAAAGAGTTGATAGAGCAGAACTTAGAGAAGCTTCTGCTTCACTGGCCAAACGCGCCAGTCGGCGTGTACAGCGCCAGCGTAGGGCGAAAACAACTCGGTTACCCCATCACCTATGCCGGAATCCAGTCAATCTGGCGACGCGCCGAAGACGTGGGACACGTTGATCTCGTTATCATTGACGAGGCGCACCTGGTGTCGCACAAAGATACCGGAATGTACAGGACGTTCCTTGACGCATTGACGCGAATCAACCCCCGCCTTCGCGTCGTCGGACTGACCGCCACGCCGTTCCGGTTGGGGCACGGGATGATTACCGATCCACCGGCAATCTTTTCCAAGCCCCTTATCAAGCCAGCGTCTCTGACAGAGCTTATCGCCAAAGGGTATCTTGCGCCATTACAAAGTAAGGCCACGGACACAACTTACGACGTGTCTAACGTCGCCAAACGCAATGGCGATTACGTTGAAAGCGAACTCCAGGCGGCGGTTGACAAAGACGAGTTGAACCGGTCGGTTGTGGACGAAATTATCGCCCGCGCCGGCAACCGCCGCTCGTGGCTTGTGTTCTGCGCTGGCGTCGAACACGCCGAACATATCGCTGAAGAACTCCGACAGCGCGGCATTGAAGCCGCGTGCATCACCGGCGAGACCCCAAAAACAGAGCGCGAACGACTGATTGGCGCGTTCAAGGCAGGCAGAATTCGAGCACTGACCAACGCCAACGTACTGACAACCGGGTTCGACCACCCGGACGTTGACCTGATAGCAATGCTTCGCCCGACCGAATCGCCAGGGCTGTACGTCCAGATGGCAGGACGCGGATTGCGCCCGAAATCCCACACCGACCACTGTCTAGTGCTGGATTTTGCCGGCGTCGTTGAGCGGCATGGTCCAATCACAGCCGTCGAGCCGCCAGAAAAGAACGGCAACGGAAGCGGACGCGCGCCAGTCAAGAAGTGCCCACAGTGCCGGGAAATCGTCCACGCCAAAGTCAAGGAATGCCCAGCGTGCGGCTACGAATTTCCACCAGCCGAGCGCACGGTCAACCTATGGTTACGTGACGCCGATATTATGGGCGGCGCCGTAGAAACTCACGCCATCACGCGCTGGCATTGGATGCCGCACTACAGTCCCTACAGCGGGCGCTGGCTGCTACTGTGCGAGTATCACACTACGTCTCCAAGACTGGTTATCACTCAGTATCTCACGCTCTTTTATCCGGGCTTCCCCGGACGCCGTGCCCAAGCCGACCTCGAAGCCCTGCTGGGTGAACCACTTCCCCAGCTTCAGGGAGACGAACAGGAAAAGCTCCAAAAGCTTACAAACATTCTCAATCAAAAGCCTGCACCGTCTGAAATTTCTTTCATTAGAGACGGCAAATTCTTTCGGATTATTTCCGCTAAATGGAGGCTGTTATGAGACCGCCAGAACCCGATTTCGTTCGCGAATGGCGCGAGATTATCCGCGCCCCACATACAGGTCAAAACCCGCCGATACCCAAGTGCTGTCACACCTGCTGGTGCTACGACCAAAACGGCTTTTGCCAACACTATCAGGACTACCCGCCGCCGGATTTCGCCGCCCGCCAAGACGCTTGCGAGTGGTGGGTTGACGAGCTACCGTTCTAGCCCACACGCCGCGCCGGGACACCCTCCCGGCGTTTGTTTTTCCAGCCACGCCAGCCGGCACCCCGCCAGGACGACAGAACTACCCCGCGAACCGCCCTCAGAACGGCTTTTCAGCCCCAAAACGCCAAATTCGCGAAACCCGCATGGATATTGGGCGAACTGGGCGAACTGGCGCGAACTCAATTGTCAGTTCGCTCACTGGCAATTCCCAGCTAAACCCAGTCAGGTCAATAGGTTACGCGCAAAAATCCGCACCGGCGCGAAAAACCGCTCCCGGGACGCCAGCCGGAAAGCTGGAAAAATACGCCAGGTAGCTAGAAAAACCACCCATTTTTCACGTTATCAGACTGGAAAAACATCAAAAATCAATGAAAAAATCTTTACCGAACCGGCAGGGGGGCAAGGCGCGCGACGCGAACTCAGCGGGGGGTATAGCCCCTTAAGGGCTACCCCGCCAGTTCGCTAGCGAGCCGGGCGAGTTCGGTTCGCCCGCCCTTGCCCCCCTGCCGGTTTTTACTGGAAAAACAAAAAACCAAAACTGAGTTCAAAATTTTCCAGCCGGTTCGTCGGCTGGGTAGACTTTTACCCCCTTGGTGTCCACCTAAGATGCCCGCCAATGCCCCTAAAACCGCTTATAGCGCATTTTGAGAGAAGCGCTCGTAGGGATATACGTGCCACGGGGTTCCGGCGGCTTATAAGCGGTTTTAGCGGTTTCTCTGGGGAACCGGTTCGCCCTGGCGGACGCCGGTTCGCGGTTCGGTCGAACGAGACTGGAAAGACTCCCCGGCGGCGCAAAAACTTCTCTCCTAGCGCTTTCAGGATTGTGGGACTGTGCAGTTGTGCCCCTGGCGTTTTCTGAGTGCTTTGATAGTTAAAACTCCCCGCTGTAGGCGACTGCTAGAAGCCGTAATAACTTTGGATTTTTCTCGAGACTAAACCTGTTTTTCTTTTGCTTTTTTTGCGCAATAAAACTTTTTTTTCTTTGGCTTTCTTTTGGATTTATGTCTCAAATTCTTTTAGGCAAAAGCTTGATAAGTGCGTGGGTCTAAAAAATAACCCGGCACAGCGGAAAACTGTAACCGGGCGTGAAGACGCGAGCTTCTCGGTGCCTGACATGCTGCGGCCCGCCCAACGTCCCGTCCGGTGTTGGGATGTTGGGGGGTGCATTGCTTCGTATTCTGCAATAAGCTTGACCCGAAAAGCGAGCCGAAACTCCGTGCCGCCGCCGGGAAAGCTGGAAAACTCGAAGGCTTTTTGCGGTCGAGTGTTCCACGGCTGTTCCACGGCGCGAAAGGTTCGTACATATAAACTCGCACTCTGCTTCCCTTCGATACTCGCACTCTGCTTCCGTTCGATAATTGCGAACAAGCGTGAACTGAGGTATGATGTCCGGCAATAAAATCTTTGATGCCGAAAGGCGTTGATCACGGTGGAAGCCCCGTGGGTGTCGTAGCCCAACTTATGGGTGCAAAAATCTTTGATGCCGAAAGGCGTTGATCACCGCTCCATCCGTTGCAGGTTCAGCACTGTCTCGCGTGCAAAAATCTTTGATGCCGAAAGGCGTTGATCACTCAAAGGCGTTGATTACATTACGAAACCGCTTCTGATTCAGGGTTGTGCCTCCTAAGGGCTCACGCACCCAGCATTGCCAAGAACCCTTCTTGACAGCTCGCTTTGACAACTCGCTGGCGTTTCTAGCCTAGACGAAAAGACGCCGGGACGCTCTTTCCGACGTTGCTAAAAAAAAAGTCGGAACTTTTTGCTTGACACGCCGTTTAGGAAGGTGTAAGTTTGAACCAAATCACGGGCGGCGGCCCTAAAACGCAGGAGCAGTCGCAATGAGCGAAATCTTTTTCCGAGGTACCCAAGCTTTCACTTTTACCCCTTATGCCGAAGAAGACGTGCACGCTTTTGAGGCGTATCGTACATTTTGGCATCTGAACGAGCTCCAGGATGCTGGCGAGCCGGCGTTTACCTATGCGCAGGCCGTTGTCGTCTCAAGAGTAGCGCGTTGGGTGTTCCAAGGTGCGTCCTACGCTTCTGTTATTGTTCACCCGGACGACATAGAGTGGATTCTTTGTTTTCCTGTGGTTCGGACCTGTGGTTCGGAGTACTACTCTCTGCAAACAGAGGAAATTCACCCCGATGGAGAGGATGTGTTCTTCTTCTTCTCTGGCTCCACCCCAACTGGGACGCCCATTCGGGCTGTCCCTTACTTAGACGACTTGAAATTCCTGTCTCCGCGCGACGGCGTTAAGTTAGTGCTTGTCCGCGCCAAAGATTGGGAATGGGATGAGGGGCGGAACACCGTCCTGATTCAGCCACAGGACGTGGCTGAAATAGAAATCGTGCTTGACTCAGAGGTGCGCGTGTTCTAACGCGCGTCTTCACCAACCCGCGCGCCGTTCCCTTCATTGGGGCGGCGCTTTTTTTGTGTCTTGTCTTGTTTGGCACGGTACCTGGTGGTATCCTCTCTGACAGTTCGACAGGAGGGTGTCAATGGGTGTACCGAAGCTAACCCCTGAACAGTGGGCCAACATTAGAATCGAGCGCGAAGCTGGCGCGTCATTGGGCTACCTCTCCGCTAAGTACGGCGTCAGCAAAACGACTATTGCGCAACGCGCCGAGCGCGAAGGCTGGAGCGACGGGTCGGACGCCGCTGAAACCGTCCGCCGCAAGGCGCAGGAAAAGCTCTACGAGTTGCCCGATGCCGCCCAAAAGCGTGCCGCCGCAATTGAAGCCGCCGCTGACCGCGCTGCCGAAATCTTACGCCGCCACCAAGAAGAAACTAACGCCGTCCGTGAACGTCTCTACGCCGGACTCAAAGCGCATCGCGAAGCTAAAACAAGAGAGCAAAAGCTGCTGGCGTTTGAAGACTTGAAGGCGGCAAAAATTGCCAGCGAGACGCTGATGAACCTGCAAAAAATCGAGCGCATTAACTGGGGGCTCGATACCTATGGCAGTGCCAAGACCGAAATTGTTATCGAGCGGAGCTACGGCGTTTATGGCGCTGCGAATTGAGTACCTGCCCGTCGAAAAACTCCGCCCCTACGAACGTAACGCGCGCACGCACAGTGACGCGCAAATTGACGCAATCGCCGAAAGTATCCGCCAGTTTGGCTTCAATAGCCCAATCCTAATTGACGATAACAACGGCGTTATCGCCGGTCACGCGCGCCTCGCCGCCGCGCGCAAACTTGAACTCGATACCGTCCCGTGTGTCCGCCTGTCGCACCTGTCTGACGCGCAACGCCGCGCCTATATCCTTGCCGACAACCGCTTGGCGGAAATGGCTTCGTGGGACGAGGAGCTTCTCAAGTCCGAGCTACTCGAATTATCGGCTCTGGAGACCGAGCTAGACCTGTCTTTTCTCGACTTCGATCTCGACAAGCTGCTTCACGAAGACGAAGATGGTCACGAACGTCAAAAAACAAAAGAAGCCAAGCTGCTTCATTTTTTCGAGGTCAGTGTCATCTGCAAGGATGAACAGGAACAGAAAGCCGTCTACGACCACCTGACAGAGTTGGGATACCAATGCCGCGTTTTGTCCATATAGTCGAGCGCGATTACACTCCGACGTTTCGTGCCGAAAAAATCGTCGGAATGTTCGATGTGCCGCCAGCACGAAAACTAACCCGCCGGTGGGAAGTCAACCTGCCGATTGAGGAGATTGACTGGCAGATCGGGCTGATAGTTGGCCCGTCCGGCTCTGGCAAGACAACGATTGCCCGCCGCGCGTTTGCTGATTCCGGCGCGACTTTTTTCGAGGGGCACCACTGGACAGACCGCCCGGTTGTTGACGATTTCAGCGAAACCCTGTCCGTCCAGCAAATTGTCGAAGCCCTCAGCCACGTCGGGTTTTCAAGTCCGCCTGCCTGGTTACTGCCTTATCACTGCCTTAGCAACGGGCAGCGTTTTCGCGCTGATCTGGCGCGCGCAATTCTCGAAACCGCACACACACTGGTGTTCGACGAGTTTACTTCCGTCGTTGACCGCACGGTTGCAAAAATTAGCGCCGCCGCCGTTCAGAAGTTTGTCCGGCGTACCAATAAGAAATTCGTTGCTGTCACGTGCCATTACGACGTGGCGGAATGGCTTGAACCGGATTGGGTATATGACACTGCCGACGGCTCGTTCCGTCGGCAGCGTCTTCGACGCCCCGAAATCCAACTTGATGTCTTTGAAGCCGGAGCGGAAATATGGCCAGTATTTCGGCCGCATCACTATCTGAGTGCGGAAATCAATAAAAGCGCCAAATTCTTTGTTGCAGTTTTTGAAGACCACATGGTGGCAATGACCGCGATACTTATTTTCCCACACCCTACGGTGAAAAATTGCTACCGCGAACATCGAACAGTCGTTTTGCCGGACTTTCAAGGCGTAGGAATAGGAAATCGTCTTTCGGAATTCGTCGGGGACTGGCTTTTAAGTCGAGGGAAGCGGTTTATCAGCACAACCAGTCATCCGGCAATGATCGCTCACCGGTCACGTTCCTCTAAGTGGATTTTGAAAAGAATTGGGCGTGCATCTCCTCTTGGGAGAGGCTCTACTTATGGCGGTTATTCCGCCTGCAATCGTCTCACCGCTTCCTTTGAATACCTTGGATGCCCAAAGTCACCCTGAAATGCTCTAAGCTGCTTCTGCACAAGGCGCAGTTCGCTATCCTGTCTGACCGGCACCGGTTCAAGGTGATTGCGGCTGGACGACGCTTTGGCAAGACGTTGCTCGCGATGGAGTGGCTTACTCTCGCGCCTGGCGGCGCGGCCGAAGGCAGGCCGGTCGCTATCTTTGCCCCAACGTACAAACTTTTACTCGAAGTTTGGGCCGATATTGAGCGCACCCTACGCCCTCTGACGCGCCGCATTAACCGTGCCGAAATGCGTATTGAACTGATTAACGGTGGCTCGATTGACGGCTGGACACTTGAGCGCCCGGACGCCGGACGCGGGAGAAAATACGCCCGCGTGGTTTTAGACGAAGCTGCCTACGCGCGCCACCTCAAAGAAGCTTGGGAACACGCCATCGCGCCGACGCTCACCGATATGCGCGGCGAAGCGTGGTTTATTTCCACTCCCGCCGGACTCAACTACTTTTGGGAACTTTACCGGCGCGGTGAAGACCCGGACTACCCCGACTGGGCTTCCTTCACCGCCCCAACCACCGCTAACCCGTTTATCCCCGCCGAAGAAATCGCCGAGCGTCAGCGCGAGCTTCCCGAAAACGTTTTCCGGCAGGAATATCTCGCGGAATTCGTTGACTGGAACAGCGACGAAAATGCCTTCTTTGACGCAACGACGCTGTCCGGTGACGCGCGTCAGCCTGACACGCTTGTTTCGATAGGTGTTGACGTTGCCCGCTTTGGCAACGACGAAACCGTAATCGCTGGCGTCGCACGCAACGGCGCGGTCTCAATCCTGCACACAATCCGCAAGGCGCCTATCACGACAGTCGCCGATCTCGTCCTGTCCCACTACCGCCAGCAACGGATTGTGGTTGACGACGCCGGGCTTGGCGGCGGGCTGACGGATATTCTGCGCAAGGAAAAACTCAACGTTGAAGCCTTCAACGGGGCAGAAGCTGCAATCCGTGACGGGCAGTTTGCCAACCTGCGGGCGGAGTCCTACTGGGTTCTGGCTGAACACCTGCGTTATCGTGACGTGGCGCTTCCTGACGACCGAAAGCTGAAGGACGAGCTTGCAGCGTTGCGCTATTCCTACCAGCGCGGTAGGATACTGCTGGAGCCGAAGGAAGCCGTGCGGCAACGCTTAGGACGCTCTCCCGACCGCGCTGATGCCGTGTGCTATGCTGTGTGGGGCTGGCGACCTCGAAAACCTCAATACCGAACAGAATTCAGTTACCTGCCGAGGTGAGCCGTGAAAACACCAAACCGCTTTGTCACAGTCTTGGCACTTGCTGCTACTATCGGCTCGCTGATTGCCGCAACGTTCCCGCAATATCAGACGCTGGCGCTGATCGCCGGAACCGTTGCTGCAGTCGCTACGGCGTTAGGACGCTCGCTTTTCCCGGAACACTTCCCGCCGGAAAACGCAAAGCCGACAACTCCAGGACAAACCGCCGAGCGCGTTATTGACCAAGTGATTTGGCGTCATCGTAAAAGGGATTAGCCGTGCGCACTGTTAATCTTTCGTTAGCCGAAATTCCAAACCAACCAATAACAAACGCGCGCGTTACCTTCCGTCCCCTCAAAAAGGGTCAGTCTACGCCAGCGGACGTGTATCCCTCGCGCGTTTATACAGTTACGACTGACGCGAATGGTGACGCAACGCTCCAGTTACCGACGAATATTGAGATTGAAGTCACGTTGCCGGACGGCTGGCGTGGGACAATTATCGTTCCGCCGGGCGCGACGCCAATCACGCTGCAAGCGTTGCTGCTCTCCAACGCAACGCCGCCGAACAACTGGCAAATACTGCTGGACGCACATGAGCAGAAGATTGCCGGTGTTGGCTCGTCTGGCGTCCTGGGGCACGTGCGAGTGGACGGCACGACGGTCACGATTGATCCCCTGACTGGAGTTATCAGCTCTACCAGCGGTGGTGGCGGCGCGCCGGTTGATGCACAATATCTTGTGGCGACTGCTGACCCGACGTTGACCGCCGAACGCGTTGTTGCCGATAGCGCAACTATCGAGTGGGACTTTACCACGCCCGGTCAGGCGCAAGCGTCTGTTGTAGAAAACTCGATTGACACGACGCACCTTGCCAACGGAGCGGTGACTGGTCCAAAAATCGCATCAAACGCCGTCACCGCGTCAAAAATCGCAGCAAACGCCGTCACGACGCCAAAGATTCAGGACGGCGCGGTGCTGTACGACAAAATCCAAGACGTGACGCCGAACCGTCTGCTTGGACGCGGCGCAACCGCCGGGCCGCCGGAAGAAATCCAGATTGGCGCGAATCTTTCCCTGTCCGGTGGCGTTCTGTCAGCGTCCGGCGGCGCGACTGACTTAGACTATGTTCCTGCGCCTGACAGCGGGCAGGTCACAAGCAGCACGGGCACGCCAGCAACGATTCCGCAAGCCGATACCACAAACGCCGGGCTGCTGAACCCAACAGACAAGAACAAGCTGAACCACTACCAGCTTGACACGACAACCAACCGGATTGCATTGGGACGGACAACGTTACCGTCGGGAAACGAAAACACTTCGCTGGGCGTCGGGCAGACGATCGCAGCCACAAACTCACAGACAGCAGTGGGGGCTATTGCGCAAACGTTGGGTTTCGGCGCGACAGCGATAGGACGCACCGCCCGGGCCGGACCGTTATCTACCGCCGTAGGGGCGTCTGTTTCCGCCGGATACAACGACGGACGAGAGTGCGTTGTCGTGGGGTTTGCTTCTGGTTCTGGCAGCGGGAATAAAGAAGTTACGGTTCTTGGTGTGTCCGCCGGTGCTGGAAACTTCCTCGGCGGCGGCGCAACTGCTATTGGCGCGCGGGCGGTTGCTGTCGCTCCCCGGCACTTTGTCCTCTCCAGCGAATTTGGCCCGCCGCGTCCTGCTGGGACAAAGTTCTATCTGCTGCACCAGATAACGACTTCGGATGGACAAAATGAACGCTACGCCGGGGGCATGGTTTTTCGCTGGCTGGACAACGTTCCGGCTACGCGCCGTGGACGTACCGACGTGGTAGCGTGTGACGCTGCGTCAAACGAGCGTGTGGGCTTCACTGTGGATTCCGACGGAACGCAACCGCGCGTGTCCGTCCTTGGCGCGACGCCAATACCACGCACAACCGCGCCACCGGTAGCGACTGACCTAGCGACAGCGATTACACTCGTCAACGCATTGCGTCAACTGATGATTGACTTTGGACTGTGGGAGGCTTGATATGCTCACGCAAGCGCAAAAAGCGCACATCTACGAAATCCAGCGTGTAGCCGGGCTTTGTGTTGACGTTTACGCACGTGCACAGGCCGTTTTGCTTGCTGAGCGCGCGCTGGGGCTGCTTGACAAAATTACCCAAAAAGACCTGAACGAAGCTGGGCTTGAAGTAAAACTTGAAGACCTGGTTGTGGCAATCCGGGAGTTGTCTGACAAGCAGGACGAGTTGCAAGAACTGATGGCCGCCTGCGTTCGCGTCAGGACGGCGGAAGTCAATAGGCTGTGACAAACAAAGACACTCCAGCAGCAGTATCACCGTTACTCGCGCCCTACCTTGACGAGCTGCGCACTTGCGCTGCCTTGTGGGGCGGGACGCGCGCGGCGCGTGCTGAAGGCGAGTTCCTGCTTCCACGCTTCCCTCTCGAAGCACAGGACACGTGGCGCGCTCGGTTGACAACCGCCGTCCTGCCTGGCGTTTTTGCCCGTACAATCCAGCAAACCGTAGGGCTGATCGTGCGTGACGGCGTGCAATTTGCCGAACAGGTGCCGCCAGTGTTTTTGACGCACTGGGAGGATATTGATCTTGCCGGGACGCATGGCGACCGGTTTATTGCACAGGCTCTTGCAGCAGCGTTGCGTGACGGCGTGGCGTTTATTCTGATTGACGCGCCGGCGGAAGGTGGGCGACCGTACTGGGTACTGCGCCATCGCGCCGACGTCATCAACTGGCGGCACGAGCGCGTCAATGGTGAACTCGTTTTGGTGCGTGCTGTTGTCCGTGAAACAGCAATCGAACCGGACGGGCAATTCACGCAACGGGTTGTGACGCGGTATCGCGTTTTCACGCTGGAATCGCAAGGCGTGGTGGTGACTGTTTACCGCGAGGTGCAGGAACCGCACGAGCGCGAGCCGCGTTACGTGGTGGACTTTCAAACCACGCTGCCGCTGCCGTCAATCCCGATTGTGCCGCTGTACGCTGCTCCGCCGGACGCGCCTTTCGTGGCGCACTCGCCGTTTTTGCCATTGGCGTATCGCGAGGCGGAGTACTATCAGACGTACAGCGATTACAAGTACAATCTTCACCTGGCATGCGTGGCAATTCTGACGGCGAAGGGAATCCCTGAGGGCGAGACGCTACGCATTGCGCCGTCCGCCGTAGCATTACTCCAGCCGGAGCAGTCGCTGGAGTACGTTGAGATTTCCGGCGCTGGGATTGGGTCTGCCGCCAGCGCGCTAGACAGAATTGAGCGCGAAATGCAAGCGTTATCGCTAGCTATTGGCGATACGAAAAACCGCACAGCAACGGAAGCAATCCACCTGCACACGATGCGCACGGCATTGCTCCGTGACGCCGCGCAGTCGTGCCGTGACACGCTGGAGAATTGCTTGTGGTGGCATTTAACGATGCTTGGACTCCCAACCGACGGCATTGCCGACAGTGTGCAGATTGGAACGGAGCTAGACGCCACGACAGACTGGACGCAAGCTTTGCCGCTACTGGAATCCGCACGCCGTGCTGGAGACCTTGATCTTGAGACCTACCTTGAAGCCCTAGAGCAGTCCGGCGCGCTTCCAGCAGGAGTCACGCCGGCTATCGTACTCGAACGTCTTGCCAATCAATGGGGAGGGAGTAGTGAAGAAAATCAAGCCGAAGAAGAAACCGAAGAAGCCTAAGAGGTGGACGTATAGCCAAACGGAGCTGGAAGGCGAGATAGCGTTTGAAGCGCAAGACTTCACTTATGCGCGAGCCCTTGCGAGAAGATATTCTGTTCTGATTCCAAGGTTACTCGATGCCGAATAAGACTGCAGTCAAGCTAACGTTTCGTTGGAGCGAAAAGGCACAGCGCTATATCGCGCCCAACGGTCGTTTTGTGGCGCGCGCGAAGGTGCTGGCAGAGCTTGACCGTGTGCGCCGTGGTGTGGGACAAGAAATGCGCGAGTTGGCGCGTCAATTACGCGACGGCGAAATTTCGCGCGTCGAGTGGCTAATTGCGATGAAGGCGCGCGTCAAAGCTGTTCACCTACTTCACGCTGCCGTTGCCGCTGGCGGAATGGATAAGCTAACACCAGCGGACTTGGGGCGCGTTGGTGCGGCCGTGCGACGCCAGTACGAATTCCTGCGCCGATGGGAAACTGAAGGGTTGCCCGTGGATGGGCGTTTTATCGCACGGGCAGAACTCTACGCTGGAGCTGCCTACGGAACGTTTTCCGACTTGGAGCGAATCAAACACAAAGCAGCAGGCTATACCGAAGCCAAGCGCGTCTTAGGGGTTGCTGAACACTGCCCGGACTGCTTAGAGTGGGCAGGCAAATGGCTGCCCATTGACGTGATACCGCCGATTGGCGCATCTGTTTGCCGGACGCGCTGCAAGTGCACGATTATTTATCGCTAGAGGTTGTTTATGCCGGAACCACTGCCTGTTGAGGTTGATTCGTTAGACGCTGTACCCGAACCGTTGCGTCCGTTTTACGAAGAACGTGACGGCAAGTTTGTTTTGCCCGTGCAGGTTGACGACCCAACGCCACTGAAGGAGGCGTTACGCAAGGAACGCGAAGCGCACCGCGAAGCCCGGCGCAAGCTTGAAGCGCTGGAGCGAAAACTTCGCCCAATGACTGAAGCCGAAGTGGAAGACCCGCGCATCGTAGCGCTGCGCAAGGAACTGGAAGAGCTACGTCGGGAACGTGACGAAATCGAAGCTGCCCGGCAACGCGAGCGCGTGCAGTATTCGCTGAAGGAGTGGGCGCTGGCGGCTGGTGTTGCGCCAGCGCACGTGAACAACTTGTTGAAGCTGCTGGACGGACGCTACGAGTTGCGAGGTGCGGATATTGTCTTTCTCGATGCGGACGGGACGCCGGTGGCGGACGACCCGGCTACCTTCTTTGGTAAACGCCTGCAAAAAGAATTCCCATTCTTCTACGGGCGTCCCGTTACAGGCTCTGGAACGCCACAAGGGGCTTTGGTGTCCGGCGGAAAGCTAACGCGCGAGGCGCTAGAGAAAATGACGCCTGATGAAATCCGCGCGCGACTTGACGAGGTACGAGAGGTATTGCGTCAAAAAGTGTAATCGGCTAATCTGAAATCAAACCGGAAGGCGCTGAACGGGCGAGATGCCCTGCGAGACGCTTGAGCGCAAGAATCTCGTGGAGGTATCTCGCCCGTGGCGTTTTCACACGTTATCGGCACAGTCTGGGCGGCAACGCTAGAGGAAGAGCTGGAAAAAGCTCTCGTTTACGCCAGCCCGCGTTGCGTCAATAGGAAGTACGAAGGGCAACTCCGTGGCGTCGGGGACACCGTGCGTATCCCGATGCTCTCGAGTCCCACTGTCATTGACTATACTCGAAATACTGATCTCGCCGCGCCGGAAGCGCTGAACGACGCCAGCACTACGCTCGTCGTCGATCAGGCAAAGGCGGTCCACTTCGCAATTGACGACATTGATAGAGCAACGTCGCCGTACGACCTAATTGAGGTCTCTAGCCGTAGCGCGGCATACAAACTCGCCGATACAGCTGACCAGTACGTAGCGAGCAAGATGGCTGCGGATGTGGCGGCAGCCAACCGTATTGGCTCGCAATCGTCTCCAATCAACATCAACACCAGCCCAACAAACGACAGCTATTTGACGCTGGTGCGCCTTGCCGGTGAACTAGACGAGGCAAACGTACCACGTAGCGGTCGCTGGGTGGTGGTGTCTCCGCTATTTCTGACGCGGCTGTTGGTTCACCAGAACTGCGTATTCACAGCGGCGCAGCAGTCGCAGGCGGCGTTGGCAAACGGGCTTGTTGGCCCGATTGCCGGGTTTGACGTGATTGTCTCGAATAACGTGCCGATTCAATCGAACGTCCACCGCATCATCGCTGGCGTCAGTGACGCAACTTCGTTCGTGGCGCTGATTCAGGCGACGGAAGTGTATCGCCCTGAGCGCCGATTCGGGCAAGCCATCAAGTCGCTGTACCTGTACGGCTGCAAGGTTGTTCGACCTGAAATGCTTGCGATGGCGTTTGTCAGCTTCAGCTAAGGGGGTGTGAGACGATGGCAAATCTCGATCCTGTTTTGGTTGGCGCGACTCCTGTAACGCTCCCCGCGGGGCTGACGTATGCCGCGTCACAGTCGCACACGATCTCGTTGTCGAACGCGATCAAAAAGGGGCACCGGCTGCTTTTGCAGATTACCGCAACGGCTGCTGGAGACATCACCTTTATCGAAGGCGTCAATCCGCCGTCGTTCCGCCCGCTGGGGAATTTCATTTTGTCAACCGCAGCCAATACCACCTACTTCGTGGTGCTGGAGTCGGCGCGATTCATCAACGCTAACGGGCAGATCGCGTTTTCTACCGGAACGGGCGCGACCGGAACTATCCGGGCGTACGTTCTCGAAGAGGTGTCCTGATTATGCAGATTGCGTTAGAGCACAAACACTACGCCGTCAAGTTTTTCTTGGCTTGGGTAGCGTTTGCTGCTGCTGACGCGCTCTGGCTGGACGAGATGAACGGCTGGCTGAAGCTCGTGACGCACGCGCTGCTTCTGCTAGCCGCCTTCTTGTCCGTGATTTTCTGGGCTTACCGAATTTGGCGGCTGCATCATGGCCACGCTAGAAGCAATCGAAAGCAAGAGTAGCGCGCCGTTGACACAACTCGAACTCGAAAAGGTGCGGGAAATCGTCACTGGCGGACGGCTTTTCATCTCGATTGACTCGATTGCTAACGCGGTGAACGACTTGACGCCGGTGCAGCGCCAAGCAACGCGCGCCGACATTGAGGAATGGGACGCGCTGGGCTTTGGCACAGAGAAAATTCGCCCGACCGGAGGTGACGGGCTGGATTACGACGTGGAGCGTGATCGCGCCGTGGTGCGGCGTCGGCTGATTATCCGCTTAGGCTACAACCCGGCGGCACTGATGGGCGGCTCGTGGGGGGAAGCGCGCCGTGGCTAAGGCAATCGAAGTAACACGACCTTACGCCGTCGGGCTGTCTGTCCGGCGGAGACTGTTTTGGGGCGACGTGGCGCTGTCCTTGCGTCGGATTGATGACGCAAACGACACGCCGGTGGAGATTGTTCAAGTGGCTACAGGTTGGTACGCCGAGCAACTTGGTGACTTGTGGCGCGTGTTGATTGCAGAAAGCGACGAGGTGACGCGCGATCAGATCGCGCGCGCACAGCGTCTGGCGTGGGGCGAAATCGAGATCGAAGTAACGCAGCGCCAGGAACCGCAAAGCCAGTCAAAGCGGATTTGGGCTTTGACGGGCACGGTTGTGCGTAGGACTGGAGAGCAGCCGTGAGCAGTTCTTTGACCAAGCTGGTAGAGCGCCGGATTGCGATTCAGTTCGCGAAGCTGAAACGCGAAGCGCCTGCAATCGGGCGTAGCGCTGGCGCGATTTTGACGCGCGCCGTCAAGGACAAGGTGCGCGAGGCTGACGCAATCGCTTCGGGGCGTTTTGTCAACTCGATTCGTACGAGAGTTGAGATACGCCAGACGCGCCAGCGCTTGAGTGAAATCCGCTTGATTGTCGGCTCGGACGTTTTCTACTCGCGCTTTGTGATTAGCGGGAGGCGTCCGGGCAAGATGCCGCCGGTTGCCGCGATTCAGCGCTGGATTGTGCTGAAGGGGCTGCTTCACCTGAATGCCTTCTTGGTAGCGCGCGCGATTGGCAGACGCGGCATCCGTGCCCGGAACTTTTACGAGCGCGGCTGGCGCGCTAGCCGTAACCGAATTGAGGTCGCCGTCCGACGACGTCTGATTAACGCGCTTTTACTCCCGTGATGGATGAAATCATTCGGAACGCTATCAAAGATAGGATTTTGACGGCTGTACCTACGGCACAGGTGAGCCTGTATTTACCGCTTTCGATAGACGCCGATGGCGCGCCAGTGCTTGCTCCGGTTACTGACCAGTCTGCCGTTCGGTCGGCGGTGATTGACCGGCTGCGAGTGCGTCTGACGTGCGATCACAGCGGGATGACAACCGGCGAGGCGGTTTATCGAGTTGTTTATGCGGAAAACATCAAAGGCGTGCAAGCACATTCTGAGTTTCATAGGCGGCTGGACGACGTTTTCCGTCATTTGCTTTTTCCGCCGCGCTTCGGATTGGACGACGCCGACCCGCGAACGAACGTTTTGCGCCGGGTGGAAGCACTGGAAGCGGAAATCCAGCTTGGCGCGGCTGTTACAGGTAGCGCGCGCGTCCACTATCTGACGGCACAGATTGACCTGACGCTAAGCCTGTATTGGAGGGTGTCGTGAGCGAGTTAGCCGAAGTCTTTGACCCTGAAACCAACGTCCACGCTGCGATTGACGCGCGCGCGTTACCGCAGTTTTTGGCTGCCGGCTGGCGGCAGGTTTTTACGCCGGAACCCGGCAATTTTCCTTCGGAGGTAGATGAAAATGGGCCGCTATCTACACCTACAAGGGAAGGTGTATTACGCCGTGAGGGACGCCGTAACCGGACAGCCGGGGCCGCGCCGGTATCTGGGTAACGCGCGTTCGTGCTCGATTGAGACCGAAACCAACATTATCGAGCATTTGGAGTCCACGAGCGGTCTCCGCATCATGGACAACCGCTATCAGTTCGGCTTGAAAGTCAATGCCACACTCGAATTCGATGAGTATGACAAGCGGAATTTGGCGTTGGCGATCAAGGGTAATTTTCTCGACATTGCTTCAGGCTCTGTCGCGGCTAACACCGAGCTTCTGCCTGCCGGTATAACCGCTGGGACATATTACCGGACGAGGTTCGGCAACATCAGTAACTTGGCCATTACCGGACTAACTTCTGGCACAAATTACGTGCTGGAGGATGCCAAGGCGGGGAGAATTCGCTTCCTGACGAATGTTAGCGGTACTCCAGATGTCACCTACAATTACGCCGCACAAACTCGTATCCCTGCCCTCAACGACACCGCTCCGCCGGAGTTATGGCTGGAAATTGACGGCATCAACGTCGCTGCACAATCGAAGCGCGTCAACGTGACGATTTACCGGTTTGCTTTCAATGCAACCGAGTCTTTGATGCTGTTGAATGACGATCCGACGATGTTTACGCTAAAGGGCGCGGTGTTGCGTGATCCAAACTACAGCACCGGAACGGGCTACACGAACTTCGGCGAGTACTTCAATATTCTCGAGGTCGAATAATGGAAGTCCCAACCAAGACGGCAACTTTATGCGGACGCACGGTGACGCTGCGTCCCGTGCGTCTCAAAGACGCCACGCGCGTGCTGCGGGTCCAAGCTGCACTCGAAGACGACCCGTCGCAGCTCTATATCCTGCTGGCAGGTGCGTTATGGATGACGCCCGAAGAGTTCGAGCGTGAATTTCCCGACGTAACGCTGGTGGAAGCCGCCAGACTTGCGCCGCTGATTGCCGAGTTGAACAACGGGGGTGATGGCGGTTTTTTGCCAGCAACGCCAGCGCCAAAGAGCGAATAACGCTCGACCGGCTTGTTGTCACGCTGGTGCGTAGCGGCTTTACTTACGAAGAAGTAGGCAATCTGACCTTGCAGCAAGCGCAACGGTACTACGCGGAAGTTGCGCTGTTGCGCTTGCAGGAATTGCGTGACACTGCTCTGGCTGTGCAGATTGGCGCGGCGGCTGCGTTAGGCAGTAAGCCGGCGCAACGCTGGTTGAGAGAAGGCGGCGCGGCTGCTGGCGGGATTGAGAACGGCTGAGGAAGCCGGAGCCGCGCTACCTTGTTGTCGGGTGTAAGGAGAGAATATCTTGGCGACCGACCGTTTGCAATTTCTGATCGCACTAAAAACCACAGGCGAGCAAGCGGCTAAGAGCGCCGTGGCGTCTGTAGAGGCGTCGCTCCGTTCGCTTCGCCAGACGGCACAAGCGCTTGGTTCAATTCGCCTCGACAATCTCTCTGGGATTCAAGGGCTTTCCAACGCGCTCCAGACCGCCAACGCAGCGGTTTCGCTTGTAACGCAGTCTCTTGGCGCGTTGTCCGGGGCGCTTCAGACTGTCGGTTCCGGCTTTGCGGCGTTTTACGGCGAAGGGTTACGCTTTGCCCGGACACTGGAAAATACAGAACTTTCGATCCGCACGCTGATTGCGAATAACCTGCTGGCGCGTAAGTCCGTAGCAGACGTTGGCGAGGCTTTCCGACTTGCTGGCGCTATCGGTGCTGACCAGCTCCAAAAGCTCAAGCTACTGGCGATTGACACGAGTGTTTCGTTTGAAGACCTGTCCAGAGCGTTCCAAGAAGGGCTGGGTAGCGGGATTTCCGCCGGATTCAACCCCGACCAAATCCGCGAATTGACGCTTCAGATTGGGCAGCTCGGCGCGGCGTTGGGGATGCCCGGCTATCAGCTCCCGCAGGAAATCCGCGCAATCCTGACGGGACAGATTGATCGCAATGCGCGTGTCGGGCTGTCGCTTTTCAACACTGAGGAAGACCGGAAAAAGCTACAGCAGCTTTTGAAGACCGACGTTGCGCAAGCCTTCGCCTTTATTCAAGAGAAGCTACAAGCGGTTACCGTTGGAGGACAACTTGCAGCAAAGTCGTTTGACGGGTTGTTAGGCAACGCCAAGGAAGCGTTGACGCTGTTTGCTACGGCTGGCAGTGGGCGGCTATTTGACGGGCTGAAGCAGGCGTTAGCGCAAGTACAAGATGGAATTATCTCGATAACGCGCAACACCCAGACTGGCGTTGCCGAAGCCGTCAAGCTGTCTCCGGCGTTCGAGCAAATCGCCAAGGTTGCCGACGAAATTGGCGCAGCCTTGTCACGCTCTGTTTTGAACGCGCTGAATTACGTTTTAGCCAAAGTCAATCAGTTAGGGCAGTTCTTAGCGCAGAACCCAGCGCTGGTAGAGCAAATCGGGCGCGAATTCGAGAAGATTTTTGACGCGATCACGGATATTGGACGCGCAATACTGGAAGGGCTGACTTTTGATGACACGCGCTCCGGGGCGCAGGCGGTCATTGACACCTTGCAGGCTGTGCGAGGGCTGGTTGAAATCGTTGCCGGGCTGGCGTCGGCGGTAGCTGTAACGATACGAGGTTGGTTTTTCTTGATTGACACCGCGCGTCGTGCTTTTCAGGGCGTGCTGAATATAGTCGCCAGCGTATTGGACACCGTAGCGCGAATTGCCACGGCGATTTCCGGCGTAACTGCTTCTGTGGGGGCTTTAGCGTCGGTTTTTGCCCGGGTGGCTGTTTCGGCACAGGCAATTGCCAGCGCGTTACGCAGCGCCACAAGCGCACAGCAAGCACAGCTTGGTGGACAGAAGCCAAGTACTGAAACTAAGACGGAACAAAAACCTGACCTGTCTGGCGTTTTTGGTACGCCGAGAGCGCCGAAGCCTGACAGCGGTAAAGGTGGCGGGCGCCAACAGGAAGACCCAGTACTAAAGCAGATCGAGACCCGGCGTGCAGAGGCGGCTCGGATTGAACGTCTGATCGCGGCTGAGGCTGAGCGGAACTATCGGCTGGAGCGCGCGCGGATTGAAGCCGCGACTGCAGCGCTTCGGGACAACTTTGAACGACGGCGGATTTCAGCAGAGCAGTACTATCGCGATCTGACTAGACTGCAAGAAGAGCAAGCTGAAAACGAAAGACGCCGGGCAGAGCAGGAACGCGCGCGCGAATTCGCAAAGCTCCAGCAGGCGATTGTTGACCGCGAGGCGGCGGCGAAGATCAAAGACGCGAAGGCACGTGACCGTGAAATCAAGCGTCTGCTGGACGAGGAGGCGCAGGCACAGGCGCGGATTATTGACCTGACCACACGGCTGGCAGAAATCGAAGCCGAACGCGAAACGACGCGGCTGCGCTTGGCGCGTGAAAACGAAGAGTCCTACCGGCGCGAGCAGGCGGCGATAGAAGACTTGCAGGTAGCTTTGATTGCTGCCAGTGGTGACAGATTTGCCGTTGAACGCTTGCGAGTGGAGCAGGAATACCTTGAGACGCTTCGGCGAATTAGAAGCGAGCTGACGCAGGCTAACGCTGACCGCGAAGCTATCCTGGCAACGCTGACAGACGGCGAGCGTGAACAGCTAAGACTCGCTGAAGAGTTGCGTGCGAAGCGGCTGGAGCAGATTGCTGTTGACCAAGCGATTGCCGAGTTGCAGCGCGCTATCACAGAAACCAAGCGTGAACAGGCGCAACTGGCGGAACAGATGCGGCTGGCGGGCTACACGGAAGCCGAAATACAAAAAGCCGTCAACGCGGTGTACGAACGGCGGAAAGCCACGCTTGACGCGCTGGCGCAGAAGGCACGCGAAGCTGCACAGGCGCTGCCTACCCAAGAAAACGTTGACGCCGTGCGCGACGCGATTGACGCCGTGGAATCAGTCAAGGTGGTTTCGCGTGACGCCGGCGCGCAAATCCGGTCTGACCTTGCCGGAGCGCTGGAAAACCTGTTTGCCAGGCTGATTACGAACGCGCGTAACGCCAAAGAAGCGTTCAAGCAGTTCGCACTTTCGGTCGTGCAGTCAATCGCGCGGATTATCGCGCAGATGCTTGTCCTAAAGCTGCTGCAAGGTGCTTTGGGCGGGATTTTCGGCAAAATCGGGCTTGGCGGGGCGTTGCCCGGAGTGTCTGGCAAGGCGGCGGGCGGGCCGGTTGCGGCAAACGCGCCGTATATCGTCGGCGAAAAAGGGCCGGAATTGTTTGTGCCAAAAGTCTCTGGCACGATTATTCCGAATGACGCGCTGGCGGCAATGCCAGCGATGGCGGCAACGCAGCCTATAACCATCGTGAACCGCGTGGACACTGGCAGCTTTGATGAACACCTGATGGGCGCGGCTGGCGAGAGGATTGTGATCAACCATATCCGCGCCAATCGTGGGCGGATTGCGCAGATGCTGAGGACAGTATGAGCGCGCCGGTTTTCCCATTCGAGCCGAATTGGGCGAACGGGATTGACGAAATCTGGAGTTACCGCACGGAAGTCCAGGCTGCTTGGGACGGGCGTGAAATCCGGCGTTGCATCCGTGACGCGCCACAGCGTCAAATACAGTACCCACTTTTGACGCGCACGCCGGAACGTCGGAACCGCATTCACCGACGGCTACTTGACCTGCTAGGCAAGCAGGTGCGCATTCCGGTTTGGCAGGACGCTAGTCCGGTATCGGTCAGCGCTGGGGCTACAAGTTGCCCAGTTAATACACCAGGACGCCAGTACTACGACGGCGGTGAGGCTATCCTGTGGCAGAACGAGCAGACGTGGCACGTTTGCGATAATCTCGTGGAGTCGCCGACTTCAATAAGCTGGACAACTCCGACGCCAAGCGCCTTACAGGGGCGCGTTGCGCCTCTCGTTCCGGCGCGGCTGCTGCCTGACGTTGACGGGCGGGTTTACACGGTTGACTTGGAAGAGCTGCGCGTCAACGCTTTCTTGGATTCAAGCGTCCTGCTTGGGCGGTTGGTTGACCACGACTACCCGACGTACTCCAGCCGCATTGTGCTGGAGCACAAGAGTGACGAAAAAGACCGGAGTTTGGAATGGTCTCGCCGGGTCGAAACGCTGTCCTACGAGACGGGATTGACCGCAGCTTACCCGGCGTGGCTGCAATCCGTCGTGGCGTACGATTTCCAGTGGATTTTTTCTACGCGCGAATCCTTCGGCAAGTTTCTCGATTTCCTGCACCTGCAACGCGGGCGGTGGGGTTGGTTCTGGTGGGACACTTGGGCGCGTGACCTGCGTTTGACCGCGCCAATCAGCCCGTGGGACACGGTGATTTTTGTTGATAACGCAGCTACCGGTGCTGTGCCGCCGTGTCGTTCCGCTCTGACAATCCGGCTAAAAGACGGTACACTTTTCCGACGCAACGTCATCGCACAAACGGCTATCAGCGTGACGCTTGACTCGCCACTTGGGGTGGCAGTGGCAATCGGAGAGATAGACCGGATTACGTGGCTGCTTCCGGTGCGGTTTGATACTGACACCTTCCGCTTTCGCTGGGAAACGACTACGCTGGTGCAGGTTGCGGCACGGCTGCGTCACGTGCTGACAATTGTATTGTAGACGACACTGACGGTGGCGGTGGTGACGATCCACCTGTGGGGTCTTAATGAGCTGGGATAATCTCGACACTGGGCAAGCTACTGGGCGTCCGGCGCTGGCGTTTGAGTTTCTCGCGCACACGACCTATTACCGTTACACGTCCACTTGGGCGACGGTGTTTGTTGACGGTCAGGAATACTCGCCAGAGGTGATCTCGGTCGAGCCGTTGGAACTCAAGCCCAACCAGACAGACCAGCGGCTGACGATTCTGTGCCGCCAAGACTTGCCGGTAGTGACAATCGCGCGTCAAGCCAGACCACGGCTGCGAGTTAGAATTCGCCAGTTTCACATGAGCGATTGGAGTGCCATCCAGACTTTTTGGGTCGGCTCAGTGATAGGCGTATCCTTTCAGGGCGTTGAGGCGCGTCTGTTGTGTGACGCGGGGATAAATCGCGTTGACGGGCTGCTTGCACCACAGCAGTTTGGCGGCTCGTGCCAGTGGACGCTGGGACACCCATGGTGTCCGGTCAATCTCGCAAACCACACTTTTACGGGCATAGTGACAGCAGTGTCTGGGCGTCAAGTGACGGCGCCAATATGGGCAGGGGGGCCAGCAGACTATTTTGTCAACGGACACTTGATAACCGCCGATGGGCGTAGCGATACGATTGACGAATATTTGCCGAGTTCGGGAACAGTTCGTACTCGCTCCGATTTAGGCATCGCCGTAGGTGATACCGTGACGGCTGTCGCTGGGTGTGATGGCGCGCTTGCAACCTGTCAGGGGCGGTTCGGCAGCGAAACGAACAACGGGCTGGCGTGGGGCGGTTTTCGTATTCCGTCGCGCGATCCTCAACGGGGAGGAATAATCTGATGCCGTTTCCGTTGATCGCCGTCATTATCGCAATCGCATCGCTTGCTTTAAACGTTGTTTCGGCGCTACTGCGGCCCAAAACAAGCGACCGCCCGGAGAAAGACTGGGATATTCCAACAGCAACAGAAGGGCGCTCCATCCCGATTGTGTGGGGCACAGACCTTCAGCGCGCGCCAAACATTATCTGGTGGGGCGATCAGCGCGAAGTGCAACGAAATAACATCTGGCGTTACTTCACCGGAATCGCGTGGGCGCTGACGCACGGCGCGCCGACGTTGAAATCCATCATTGTCAACGAAAAGGTTATCTGGACGGGCGCTCTAACGCACGGGCAGGAACTTTTTCTTAACCTGCCGAATCTGTTTGGTCAAGCTGGCGGAGGTATTATCTGGGATTTGAAGTACTATCAAGGCAACGGGACGGTTGGGGCAGACCCTTATCTAGCGTCACGAGTATCAGGTTACCCCGATCATCGGCGCGTTGCTTATTTGGTATCACGTGGCCCAGCAACGTGGTCAGCAGGAAGCAACTGGAAGGGGTTTATCGGCAATTCACCGAACTTGCCGAAGGTAGAATTCGAATTAGAGCGTTTTCCAGACGTGCCGTCAGGGGGCGCAATCGGCGGTGACGCTAATCCTATCTGGATGCTCTACGAGGCATTGACAAATAACGTATGGGGGTGCGGCGTTGACCCAGCAGACGCCTTTGAGGGAATTGATGAGGATTCTTTTCAGGCGGCCGCTGCTCAAGTGGCAAACGAAGGATTGGGCGCGTCATATATTCTACAGGAATCCATGCAGTTCCCGCGTTTTGCCGATATGATCTTGCGCCACGTTGACGCGGTGTTGTATCGCGAGCCAACGAATGGCAGGTGGACAATAAAGCTGATTAGGAACGACTACGATCCAGCAAACCTGCCAATTCTGAACGAAACAAACATCATTGAAGTCCAGGAATTTGGCACAGACATAAGCGGTGTTTTGCGCGACGTGGTGCGCATCAAATTTGCCGACCGCACCAAGCAATACAAAGAGTCTGTAGCGACTTTCCGTAATCCTGCAGTACGTGCAATTCAGGGGTACTCTTCGGCTGTCGAGTTGGACTTTCCGATGGTGCGTGATCCCGGCGTTGCGCAACGCATTGCCGAGCGTGAAGCGTTAGGATACTCGTATCCGTTGCGTCGTCTACGAGTGACGGCAACACGGAAGGCAGCTAATTTACGTCCGGGTAGCGTGTTTCGATTCGTTTGGGCTAGGTACGACGTGGACGCAATTTTTCGCGTCACGTCAATTCGGCTTGGTTCGCCGGTTGATGGCGTGGTAATTGTCGAGGCGGTTGAGGATAAGTTTTCAATTGCCTCGACAACGATTGGCGCGCCACCGTTGCCGCCGCCACCGCCAGAAGACCCGCCACCGCCAGAAGACCCACCAGATGATCCGCCGATTTAGATATGACCGAACGAGAAACACAACGTCGAATCGTTGACGCATTGCGCAAGGCTGGTTGCTTGGTGTGCGTCACCAGTAATCGGCGGCATACGGCGAACACGCCGGGGACGCCTGACCTGTTTGTGTGGCACGAGGGAAGGTGGACAGCGCTGGAAGTGAAATCGCCGGATGGGAAGCTTACGGCAAAACAATCGGCGCTTGTAGAGTCCGGCGCTGTTTACGTAGTGAGAAGCGTAGAAGAGGCTTTACGCGCCGTGCTAGGATATTGACAGACTCGGCAGTAGCAAGAGATTAACTGCCTAGACCTAGAAGGGATTGCTAACTACTGCTGGGTCAACTTTTTCGAGGGGCGTGTCGTGCAGATAAACGAAGCCGGGCTGAAGCTAATCAAAAAATTCGAGGGCTTGCGCTTACGCGCCTACCGTTGCTCGGCTGGCGTCTGGACAATCGGCTATGGCCACACCAAGACGGCGAAACGGGGACAGGTTATTACCGAAGCCGAAGCTGACCGATTATTACGTGAAGACCTGCGTATTTTTGAAAAAGGCGTGTTGGAAGCGCTTGGTAACGCGCCGACGACCGAAAACCAATTCAGTGCAATGGTTAGTCTAGCGTTCAATATCGGTCTCGGTGCGTTTCGTCGGTCAAAAGTCTTGGCTTTTCACAAAGCGGGCAAGACAGCGGAAGCCGCCCGTGCTTTCGCCAACTGGCGTAAGGCAGGCGGCAAGGTTTTGCCGGGGCTGGTGCGTCGGCGCGCGGCGGAAGCGAAGTTGTACCTGACGCCAGACAGTGAAAAAGCCCAGCCCGGTGGAAGCCAGGCTGGGCAACGTGCGAATAAGTTAGAGAACGGTTAGGAGTCAACCCTCGGCAGAGGTGGAATAGAGGAACGCCAGCAAGGCATTACTAGCTGGCGGATGGTAAAGGGTGATTGTACAACCGGGGACAATTCTATGGCGTTGGAAATGAGACGCCTTTCATAAGGAGGAACAATCCGAATTTGCACATCCCCCGTCGGAAGTGCTTGGGCGGCATCAAGCAAATAATTGCAGTCAGCGATGCCGTCCATTGAGTAGTCAGAACGCGCTTCGATTCTGACCGGCGAAATGGTATTTGCATTTTCGGCTGCCACGGCTATAAAGCCGGGGCGAACCCAAAAGAAAACACTCCGGTTTTTGCGCGTGGTTTGTTTTTTGGCGCTCTGCAGCGCCTCAATGAACTGTTTTCTCTCGCAGTGCAGAGTGATCGAACCCTCTATCGGCGGAAAAACAGCAAAATAGTTTGGATAGCGTGCCTGAATCACAGGCACAGAGAAACCTGCCTTTTCGTGCTGGATGACCGCCTCGGTATCGTTGGCGGCAATCTTGATGACGGTGCCTAAAGCACGGGGGAGTTTCAGTTCGGAAAGCTCTCTAGCGCTTAGGATGGCAGTCATCGGCTCCCGGCAATCGTACCCGTCGTCTGTCTCGAACAAAGCCAGGCGATAGCCGTCTGTGGCAACGACGCGAAACTTTGTTGGGGAAGCGTCCAAAAGGACGCCAGAAAACGCCGGGCGACGCGGGTCGAAGTCCCGTGACGCGGCAAATGCGGTGGATTTCAGCGCACGGTGAAAAATATCTGCTTTGACAGTTATTTGCATGGCTCACCTCCGAAGAATACATCCAGTTGAATGCCGTCGGGGCAAAAAGTCACATCCAGCACACAGAACAGGTCGGAGCGCGGATGCCGTGTCCACTTGGCGTACTCAGACGCAAAATTCGTGCCGGGGGGCTTAGCGTCATAAATCCACGGCTGTGACTTAGGAAAGTCGGTCGCCCATACGAAAAAGTCGGACGGTAGCTGTATCTGCCACTCGTCCGCACCGCAGGGTAAGAAGAACGCAATCGTAAACGAGACGTTCCCGTCGTACCGCCACGCAACTTCTTCGCTGTCATAGTTTTTCAGGCAAACGTCTCGCTTGCTTGCCGCAAGCAGGGCTTCGGCAAGCGGATGAATAGGGAGCCCGAAGTGCTGTTGCCACTTGGCGATAAACTCTTGATGCGATATTTCCATTTTTTCTTCTCCTTTCGACAAAAAAAGCGCCATACTCGAAAGTATGGCGCGGGGTTGTTGTGACTACGGCAGCAGTAGCTCTGCCGCCGCGAAGTCATCGGCGTGGGCATCGCGTGCCTCGCCGGGGGCAATGAACTTGACGTTGAAGCGTTGGCGCCGCTTATAGCCGACGCCAAATGAAGCCGCCGCTCCTGGGCGGACGTAACCAACCCAGATGTCGTAGTGATTGCCGGCCATTTCGTAGACGGCTTTCACGCCGTCCTGCGGGTTGACGCGGCGCAGGCAGCCTTTGATTGCCCACGCCAGCCAGCCGTCGGCTGACTGGGAGGGGTCAAAGGTAAGGATTGTCTCGCCGGCGGCTTTCACTTGCCGCCAGACCCCCAACGCCGGGAAGATAGTGTCTTCCGGCGCCCGTACGCGCGTAATCGGCGCGTAGGGCGAGTTGCTCGAAGTCCAAACGATGAAATCAATGAGTTCAGCCATTTTCTTTTCTCCTTTCTGGGTAAGGCGCCACGCCCGGAGACGTAGCGCCGGTGTTATCAGACGAATCGTTGCAGTCGCGTAACTGCAACGATTTGGCCGTCTTGGCGAATGGCCGTTGGCCCCGTATCCGGGGCAACAACGTCCGGGCGGCGGACGTGCTGGGCGACCAGAGACGACACGATATAGACCTTGCCTTCTTCCGGGTCAGGCAGGCCAATCACCTGTCCGAACCGGGTAGTGACGACAGGAACGCCGGCAAAGCCGGTGTCAATCTCTTGGGCTGAATCCAGCCGGGCGATGCGCCCGGACACCGGGATGGTGATCGGCTGCGCGCCGGACGGCTGAATGGTGATGGGGTGTGGGGTAAGATTGACGAGTTCCATTTTTCTCTCCTTTCTTTTTTGGTAAGGCGCGCCAGACGAGTGCCTGACGCGCCGGGTTGGAGGTCTAGACCAGCTTGATTCTTACCGGCTGGCCGTCTTCGGTTACCCACACCCGCGGGCAACCGGGGATTGCCTTCACAATTGCGTCTGTCACGCCGTATTGGGCGACGAACCGGCGGACTGCGTTACGTGACGCTGCGTAGCGGTCGCCGTATTCACGGGCGCGTCCCTGCAACTCCGCGCCGGACAGAACGCCAGGAACGTGCCCACGGCACAGAACGTGAAGCTGATAGCTACCAAACCGGGCAGGAACTTCAGAGGCCGGAATTTCAATCGTTTTCAGCGTTGTCGTCATCGTCGTCATTGCATTGCTCCTGCGTTTTAGGCCCGCCGGCCATTGAGTTGATTTGAACTTACACCTTCATGAACGTTTTGTCAAGGGAAAAGTTCCGGTTTTTTTCTTTTTTTTTCTAAGGCGCGTCCGGCGGAACATACCGGACGCGCCGTGACAGGTTATTCAGTGCGAGATTTCAGGTCGTCTATGAGTTCCGAGATACGTTGGCGATCCATCCCGGATAGCCAGTCCACGACCCGCCCTGACCGCTCGCGCATCTTGGCGCCGAGCGCCTTATGTTCGGACGACATCCAGTCTGTACGAAACCCAGCCCGGCGCATCAAGGCGAGGGCATAAGAAACCTGCTTCTCGGTCGCCATCGGGATATTGTTTCTCATTGCACTGTCTCCTGCGTTTTAGGCCCGCCGGCCGTTGTTTGTTTTGTTTCTACACTTCTCTATACGCTTTGTCAAGGGGAAAGTTCCGATTTTTTTTTTTCGGAACTTTCCCCTTGACAGGGGCTACGGACGGGCTGCTCGTACCTTGACAACCCGGAGGTTGTCCCGGCTGAGGAACTCCCACCCGTATTTCTCGAAGTGGCGCTGGTTGAATGGATGCTCCAAGTTTGCCTCAACCACTACTAGGTAGCGCGCTCCACGACGCCACAGAATTTCTCCGGCGCGTAGGGCACGCTCCTGGGTGGCGTAAAACTGAACGTACTCAGGAAGATACCGCGTGTACTCCCGGACTGGAACATAAGCCCGTACCTTCATTGCTTGTCTCCTGCGTTTTAGGCCCGCCGGCCATTGATTGATTCAACCTTACACCTTCATGAACGTTCTGTCAAGAAAAAAGTTTCAAGTTTTTTTCTAAGGCGCGTCAAGAGCTAAAAAAAGCGCCACACCCGAAGGCGTGACGCAAGTTAGGCAGACAACGTTTTCACACGCGCGGAACGTGCGGGAGAATACGAACGGGGGCTTTTACGCCGTTTCCAAACTGAAGCGTCAGCCAGGTTCCTGGTTTCGCATAGCCAACAAACAAATTAGCATCGAACACGACTGGTTCTATTCCATCTTCTGGCAGACGCCAGAGGA